>SESG01024164.1_pt1 | contig 12091 bp, 11 predicted proteins | sample 3171421 | NCBI WGS metagenome assembly SESG01 (sample SAMN10866946, study PRJNA518727) | freshwater metagenome | biome: subpolar coniferous forest; feature: holomictic lake; material: water; isolation source: holomictic Lake 227, 6 m and 8 m depth | place: Canada: near Kenora, Ontario | collected... | reverse complement strand
GGGCTTGAGTTTAATATTAAAAAAGAAATAAAAAATCCAATAGATATTTTAAAAAAAGAAAAGCATATAATGGATAGGCTTGTTCACGTTAAAGAAAAATGCCAAAACCTAAACAACATCCATAATACATACAAGTTTATAAGAACATTAAAAGAAGAAGGAATAACTGGAAAAAACATAAGAGAGTATACAAATTTATATCCAGAACATATTTATAGTAAGCTTGGGAATATGGATCCTAAGGATAAAATAAATATTTTACATCTAATGGGATTTGATCTTGGGAAAATGGAGACAATTAAACCATTTGATTTAGAATATAATCAACATATCCCTAGCTTAAAAGCACAATTATATAAAAAATTTGGTTCTAATAAAGAAGCATTAAAAGAATTAAATAAATTTTATAGTCTTAGACATATTTCAAAGGGCATTCCAATAAGAGAAATGCTTGAAACATTTCCAATTGATGCTATGCTTAGAGAATTTAGTTATGAGGATATAAGAAATAGGATTAGTAGTGTAGATGGAAGACTTCATACTGATGAAGGAGTTAGAAAGTTTGCAGAATTAATTTATAGAAAGTAAACTATTTTTTATTTTTGCAATTTTTACATCTTTTAAGTAAATCAGTATAACTTTTCTTTTTATTAACTTTATGATTTAAGTGGCCCTTAATGGTTTTAGATGAAAAACTAATTTTTGGAAGAGGGCTTTTATGATTGAAACCTCTGTTCTTCATTTCCTTTACAATTTCTTCATGTTTTTTGTAAATGCTTTTAGGTTCTAGTAGATCATTTTTTATATATCCATCAATAGATATTCCTTTTTTAATAGTTCCAACAAACATATGTATTTCAACATGTTCCCCAAGAAGATGCTTATCGCACATCTTATTTGTAGGTGTCATCCACATTCTCATGTTAATCAGTTTTAAATAATTGGGATTAAAAATTAGAAAGAGCCTCTAGAGCTGATTCTAAATTTAGTTATTAGCTAGTTTTAAATTCATCTACCCCCCACATATACTAAGAAAGCATCTATTTATATACTTTGTGGGGGTGTATATCTATATGGTGTACATAAAGGAAAAAAAGATTGGAAAAAGAAAAATATATTCTCTTCGTCATAACTTTAGATACAAAGATGCATACAGAACAGAAGAGAGATACTTAGGTACAGAAATACCAAAAGACATTGATAAACAAAAATTTGATTTTTATTTAGAAGTTATATCTGATAAATTAAAAGAAATAGATTTAATTAAAGAAAAAATAGATAAGGATCATAAAAAAGCACCATCAATCGTATTAGATAAAGAAAATGAGCAATTTGCATTATTATTCACCTATAATACAAACAAAATTGAAGGGTCAACCTTAACATATAAAGAATCAGTAAACTTATTAATTCATAACATCTCTCCAAACAAACCAACAAGGGATATTAAAGAAACTGAGGCTCATCAAAACTTATTTTTAGAATTAATTAAGAAAGAGCAAAAGATAACTTATCAAAATCTTCTTGAATGGCATTATAAACTATTTAAAGATACAAAACCAGAACTTGCTGGAAAAGTGCGAGATTATAAAGTTATTATATCAGGTTCTAAATTCGTTCCTCCATCTCCTATAGAAGTAAATTCAGAATTAATGGATTTCTTTAAATGGTATTTAAAGAACAAAGATGTTCTTCATCCTGTTGTTCTCTCTTGTTTATGTCATTTAAAATTGGTAACAATACATCCATTTGGTGATGGGAATGGAAGAATAACAAGATTAATAATGAATGTGGTATTAAATAATTATAACTATCCATTATTTGTAATAAAATATATAGATAGAGTTGATTATTATAATTCACTCCAAGGATCAAACCTAAAAGAAGACCAAACAATATTTATAAAATGGTACATTAATGAATACATTAAGTTTACAAAAGAATGGTACAAGGTTTAAGTAAATAGAAATTGTATTTTATTAATTCTTCTAAGAAATGGCTTTTAACTTTTGGTGTTAAGCCTCTAGAGGGATTTGAACCCCCGACTTTCAGTTTACAAGACTGACGCTCTACCACTGAGCTATAGAGGCATATAACTTTTCTTTTACTAAACTAAAATACTCTTTTTTATTAAAAAAATAGTTATACTATAATATAATATATATAAGAAATCTTTATAAATAATTGGGTTCCTATCTTTTCATAAGGTGTGCTTATGGTAAGTGATTTAGATACTAAATTAGATGAAATATATCATAAGTATGGATATGGATATAATTCTTCTGAAATACAGAAATTAAGAGAAATAACAAGAAACCCAGAATTAACTAAATGGTTAATCTCTGCAATAGGAAGTTATTATTCGATTGCAAAGAAAAGATTAGGTACAAGTAATAAAATAACTATAACTGAAGTTCTAGAAAGATTAAGACCATCAATTGAGTTTATGAAGAACAAGAAAAATCTAGAATCTATTAAACTAAATGATTATGTTATTAAAACAGAGTATGGATTTCCAAAGCATGTTGAAAATATAATTGAATATAGAATTCATTCAAAGGATAATAAAGTTATTGGAACAATTGGTTTTGTTATCTCAAAAAATAAAAGAGGATCTTCTCAACTAATTATGAATCATCTTCAAGGACCAGAACCAAATGTTAATACTCTTGAAACAATAAACAAATTAAATAAAGATCTTGGTGTATCTTGGAGAAATTTAGCAATTAGGTTCTTAAAAAATTATGCTCATAAAAATAAGCATAAGTTTGTTTATTTATTACCTCGTGATTTTAATGCATCTTTACCTGAAAAGATGTACAGAACAGAATACAAAAGACAACTTAGAATGTATATTAATAGTGCATTAAAATCTGGAGTTCTTCCTGAAGAAATTGCGTTCTCAAAAGTTCCAAAAAGAAGTGGAACAAAAATAAAGAGTGCCTTGAAAGCAACAGTTAAAGGAAAGAATCTAAAAGAATTAAGAAAAATAAATGTTTATAAAATAATCAAATAAACTTACATCTTATTTCTAAGTGCATCAACTGTATTCATGTGCTCTGCACGTCTTGCAGGAAGAACACCTGAAAGAATACCAGTAAGTAATGCAAGACCAAGACCTAAAAGAATAACTTTACCTGTAATTATTATTGTTAGCATAGTAAAACCTTGAGAAAGTGCATACCATTCAACTGCTTTTGCAATTCCAATTCCAAGTAATATACCAAGTACACCACCAATAAATGAAAGAATTATTGATTCTGAAATAAATATATAATTAATATCCTTTGGATGTGCTCCAATTGCTTTAAGTACCCCAATTTCTTTAGTTCTTTCAAGAACAGAAGTATAAATTGAATTCATTATTCCAATTGCACCAACAACTATTGATATTCCTGCTATTGCTGTTAGAATGATTTTAAGAACATTTAATATACTTTTAATAATTTCAAGAATTTGTACAGCAGTTATTACTATAAATGAATTTTTCTCATGTGTTTTTTCTAATTTTTTTTGAATCTTATCTTTAATTAAGGTTACATCTTCTAATGGGTTTGTTTTAATAAATATCTCATCAACTTGATCTCCAATTTCATAAACTCCTTCTGCAAATTCTCTTGTCATATAAATAGAACTATCATCTTGTGAATTTCCTATATATTCCATAATTCCTACAACTTTGAAATCAAGATCATCAACTTTAATTGTATCTCCAACCTTTATCTTACGCTTGAACATATCATCAGCAACTAATGCACCAATTATTATTTTTCTACCTTGTTTACCAGTAAGCCCAGTACCAGAACGAAGTTTCATATTCATTATTTTAATTGTTGTATCTGCTTGTGCTTCTTTAACAATATATACAGTTTTATATTGAGTTTCACGATTAAATTCAAGCTTAGTCATTTTAAATGAGAAAGGTATTACCTCAGTTACTCCAGCAATATTTTCAATATTTTTAGAATCTGTTAGAGTTAGTTTAATATCTTCTCCAAGTCTCTGAGATACTCCATTTGGACCACTCATTCCTCCCCCACCAAAATTAATAGGAACAACCATAACTGTATTTGTTCCCATTTGATTAAACTGTCCTTCAATTGCATTAAATAAACCATCACTTAACAAAATCAAAGCAATAACAGCACCAATTCCAATCATGACTGAAAGAATTGTAAGACTTGATCTAAGTCTTCTTCTTACAATGTTTTTTAAAGTAAGATTAGTTAATGATTTATATTTTTTTAAACTCATACCGATGTGCTTTTATTTTTTAAATAGAGAGAAAATAAAGGTAAAAAGAAGTAGAACCTTACTTCTTTCCTTTCTTAACCATTCCGAATAATCCTCCAAATGCAGGTTTAAATACTACTCTTATTAACCATTTGATTATTAGGATTAATATAGCAATACCAATAATTATTCCAAGTATTGTTAAAATTAAAGTAATAATACTTGAAATACTATTTTTACCTGTACTTGATTCAACTATATTTACGTTAATAGTTTTTGACATTGTTTGTTCTATTAAACTACTATCTTTATAGTGTACAATTATTGTTAAAGGATATTCTCCTTTATCAAGTGCAAGTGTTTTAAACTTTAATTCAACACTATCATAGTTGTTTTTCTCAATAGAACCTATGAAATAGTTTCTTATGTTGTTTGATATTGGTGTTTGTACTTCTACAAAAACAGATTCTGAATCTATATTTCCTGTATTGTATATTTCAAGTGAGATTGTTTCATCTGAGTTTGCATTTAATGTATTGTTTGCTAAAGATCCAACAGTTAAGATATTAATTACCATTTTTGGTTCATCTTTAATCTCAAGACCAATACTTCTTACTAAGTTATGATCTCCATCAGAGTCCTTGAATGTAATTGTGATTGGAAGAGTGTAGTTCTTCTTGATTGCATCTTTTGAAACTGTTGCTTGGAAATAGAATGTGTTTGTTGCGTCAAGGCTTAGTTTATCAAGATATTGTGTTTTAAGATTTAAAATCTTTACAAAATCATCAGATGAATCACCAAGTGTAACAAATATATCTGTTGCATCTTTCTTTCCAATGTTTTTAATTGTTAGGTCTATGTTTGATGTTCCTCCAACTGTTGCTTTTTCAATGTTTGAAGAAACAATATCAACTATTGCAGAAGACCCTGAAACATCTATATCATATGTGAAAACAGTTGTTATATCATTGTCTCCTCTCTTTGCTCTAAATTCTAGTGCATATGTTCCTGTAGTTGTTTGAAGATCTGTTCTTAGTTTGTATTTGATTATTGTTGTTGCATGTGGTGCAAGTACAGGTATGATTCCTGTTGTATTAAAATCAATAACTGTAAATGGATATTTTGATTTTAATTCATAACTCACATTATTTGCTGCTGAGTTACTGTTGTTTGTTAATTGAATCCAAAGTTCAAATTCTTCTCCAGAAATAACAGGGTTTGGATTGTAATTGTATGTGTCTGCATCAAGGTTTGATGTGTCATTAATACCTGCTGCAAAATATTGTGGAGCTAATAAAAGCACAAATGCTAAAAGCATAATGCCTATTACGATTTTTTTGTTCATATTTTATTTCACCTTTAATTTCTCATTTTTAGTTTGTTCTAATTATTTCAAAATATTTTTGATTTGTTAGTTTTCTATCAAGTTTTATTTCATTAATAATAAACTCATAATTTTTAGTGAATTGTTTATTGTATAATTCAATAAATCTTTTATATCTTGTTAAGTTTTGAGAATTATCATTTACTTCAATATATGCTTTTCCATGTTTTCTTAATAACAAAGACGTGAGTAGCATATTGTAAGCAACGTGATCAGTGTATACTCCTACACTTAATGGAGCAACAACTAGATCATATTTCCCAATGTTTTCTTTAATTATTTGCTTATCTCTTTTTGGATCAATATTTTCAATAGCTTTATTTATTGAATAATCTTTATTAACTATTTTCTTTTCAATGTCTTTGTCTAATGATTTAGTTAAAGAAAAAACATTTATTTCTGGATTAATTTTTTCTTTTTTTAAAATATCTTTTAATTCAATTAATTCTCTTCCTGATCCAGCTCCTAAAATCATGATTTTTGGATTCTTTTTATTAATACTCTTTAAATGCATTATTGGTAAGTTTTTAAATTTAGTTACATATGTATAATCAAATCTATTCTTTTCTCCAAAAGCTGGCCAATGTTCTTTTTTTTCAATTAAAAATGGAGTTAGTCCCCTTTTTTCAATTCTTAAACTTCCATATCTTTTCAAAGTTATCACTTTTTTATTCTTCATGAAGTGCATCAACTGCTTCCTGCCTTGATGCATTATATGCTGGTAAAAATCCAGAAAGTAAACCAAGGATAAATGAAAATCCAAGTGCAATAAAAACTATATTTAAATTAAATGCAATTGCTAGATTTGTTCCTAGCTGATTACCTATAAAATTAACTCCAAAAGCTAGTAAAAACCCTCCTATTGTTCCAAGCACACCACCAATCAATCCAATTAGTCCTGCTTCTAAGAGAAAGATACTTAATATGTCTTGTCTTTTAGCACCAATTGCTTTAAGCACACCAATTTCTTTTCTTCTTTCAAGAACAGAAGTGTACATTGAATTCATGATTCCAATTCCTCCAACAAGTAAGGAAATTGATGCAATTCCAACAACAACAATTGAAACTATGTTTAACATATCTTCTCTATCTTTGCTTGCTTTTGCTGGGGTTGTAATATCAAAGTCTTCTTCTCCTCTAAATTTTATAAGTTTATCTTTTATTTTTTCTCCAACAACCTCAACATCTTTTCCATCTTTAGCAATTGCATAAATAGAATCAACACTAGTTTCGCTAGCTCCAGTTATTTTTCTTAGAGTTTCAATAGGCATATAACAATTTCTATTTGTTTGAGTATTTCCTGTGTCCTTTAGGATACCAACAACTTTGTATTTTTCATTATCTATTTCAACTTCAGATCCTATATCTATTTTTTTCTTAAATGCACTACTTTCAAAACCCATAGGGTTTGGAGTATTATTGCTAGTTACATCAATTACATAAAAATCATAACCCATGATTATTTCTTTTGCTTTTTGAGATTCAGGAAGGCGTCCTTTAAGTAATTCAACATTGTCTTGCTTGAATATTTCTGTCATTTGAGTAATATCATATCCAGTAACTGTTAAAAATTTACTTTCTCCATTATATTTAATTATTAATCCAGAGTTTATTTTTCCAACAACGTCTTGTATATCGCTTATTTTCTTAATTTCTCTAATATCATCTGTTGTTAAACCTTTATTTGTTTCAGCACCAAGTGCATTTAATTTAGAATCAATAGTTATTTTTTGTGCACCAAGTTTATCAAACTCACTTGTAATTGAATCTTTTAAACCTTGAGATAAAGACATTAATGAAACTATTGCAAGAACCCCAACAATTATACCTATAATGGTTAACCAACTTCTAAGTTTTCTACGTCTTAGATTATTTATAACAAACAAAGGTAATTGTTTCATATTTATTTCAGTTTAGATTTTTGCTTTATTTGCGGAATCTGTAATTATTTTTCCATCTTTTAAAAATACATTTCTTCTTGCATGTTTTGCTACTCCTGGATCATGAGTAATAATTATAATTGTGTGTCCATCTTTATTTAATTTTTCAAGAAGTTGAATAATTTCAAGACTTGATTTTGAATCAAGAGCACCTGTTGGTTCATCAGCTAAAATAATTTCTGGATTGTTTGCAAGAGCTCTTGCAATTGCAACTCTTTGTTGTTGCCCACCAGATAATTCATTTGGTTTGTGATCTATTCTTTCATGTAATCCTACAAGACCAAGTAATGCTTTACATCTATTAATGTGATCATCATCTCCATCTTCTTGGAAAAGAACAGGAAGATTTACGTTTTCAAGAGCTGTAAGAGTTGGAATTAAGTTAAACTCTTGGAAAACAAAGCCAATTGATTTTCCTCTAATGTGTGCAAGCTCATCTTCTGTTTGAGTTGAAAGTCTTTTATTATTAATTAAAACTTCTCCTCTAGTTGGAAGATCAAGAGCACCTATAATATGCATCATTGTGGATTTACCAGAACCAGATGCTCCCATAATAGAAACAAACTCACCTTTCTTAATTGTGAGAGTAACTCCATCAAGAGCATGTACTTCATTATCTCCCATCTTATATGTTTTATACACATCTTTTAGTTCAACAACGTTTTGAGATATCATAGTTTATCACGAATAATAATTTTTTAATGATTAAGATTAAAAGTAGAATTTATATATATTTATTATATATAATATATATCTCAAATTATTTATAAATATATGTAAAATACTTAAGTTAGAGAAAAAATATGAATAAAAAAATTACTCCTGAAGAAGAACATGAAGATCCAAATGATTTTTATACAAAAGAAGAAGCTGAAAGATATGATCAATCTAGTGGAATGAGAAAAACACAAGAAGAACTAACATCTATTCTTCTTGCTCTTTTAGACACTGAGCCAAATAAGGAAGATAAGATACTTGATATTGGGTGTGGTACTGGATTTTCTCTAACTTATCTTAAATCTCTTGGGTATGAAAGTTTGGTTGGTATTGATCCTGCAAAAGAAATGATAAATATTGCAAAAAAGAAAAATTTAGATGTTTTTGTAGGTGGGTTTCTTGATTTAAATAAATTATCTCTTGAAAAAAATAATTTTAATTTAATAATTTCTGTTTCTGCTCTTCAATGGGTGATCTCTAATAAAGAAGAGATGGAAATTAAAAACATTATTAAGAAGATTGGGAAGAATGTGTTTAGTCTTCTTTCAGAAAATGGTGTTTGTGTTATTCAATTTTATCCAAAAGATGAAAAAACTTTTGAAATTGTTACATCTGCATTTGAAAGATGTAATTTTTACGTTAACAAATTTATTTATAATGAAAAATCAATTAAAAAAAGAAAGTTTATACTTGTTTTAAATAAAAAGCTTGTTTGAAATCTGGTTTTTTCTAAATAATTTAGTTAGTTAGTTGTTAATCTAATCTTTATATTCTATTTTGTATTGTTTTCAAAGTGATTAGTTTTATAATCATTATTGGTTATAATAGTAAACTACGAATTTTTTTAATAATATTAAACTTAAAATTAGGTGATGTTAATATGGATAATTTAAATCAAAAATTTCAAAATAAAAAAAATAAATTTATTAAATGGGGTATTGTTCCAACAATCTTAATTGTTGTAATTGCATTCTTTGCATTTACTTATTTTAATAATTTGCAAACAGTTAATGCTGCTGCAATTAATGTATATCATTCAGAATCTATTGTTGGGGATAATAATTCTACATTAGAAAATCAAGATTTTATTAAGAGACAAGTTGAGATGAGAATAATATCCTAGATAGAGTTCATATGAATATTTTTCATATGAAAAATAATTAAAGTCTCTTATTTAACTATAGTTAGTTAAAATTAACAAATTATACTAGTGAAACTAACCTTGTAGTGTGTAATTATTTACAGTTAATAGTTAATAATCCAATCTATAAATCTGATTTTCTTTAATTTTCTAAACAAATAGGTTTATAAGCATTATAAACAACCTATACTAATCTATCTTATAAATACAATAACTAGTAAGATAGTCTTTTAATATAAACACATAATATATAAATTTTTTAAAAATGTGAAATAAGGTGAAATAAACATGGAAGATTTAAATCCAAAATATACAAACAAAAAAAAGAAGCTTATTAAATGGGGTATTGTTTCAACCATTATAATTGTTGTAATTGCATTTTTTGCATTTGCATACACTGATGGTAAACAAACAGTTAATGAACCAGTAGTCAGTTGGGTTTCTCACACTGAATATTGGAGAGATGATGTAGCCTCAACAATAGTAAGACTTGCTGATTATCAAGGTGAACCATATCAAGTTGAATCTTGTAATGTTACAATATTAAGACCAGATAAGAGTACATTCGTTAATAATCAGCCATTAGCTTTATCAAATATTCCAGGAAACTGGTATAGAACAGATTCACTTGTTGGTGCTCCACTCGGGACATACGAACAAGAAGTAACCTGTGTTAAAGGACAACAAACAATTAAAACATCTCAATCATTCCACTTAAATCCAGCTTTAGAGCAAGTTAAGATAGTTACTGAAAAGGTAGATGCACTTGATGCAAACCTTGGACAAGTAAATGTTTCTTTAAGTGCAAAGATTGCAGACACAAATCAAACATTAACAACAAACATAGCAAACATGAATACAAACTTAAATAATTTAGTAACAGATGTTAATACAGGTGTTACAAGCCAATTAGCTGAAGGAATTAATACACTTGGGACACAATTAAATGATGTTAATGTAAGTATTACTGGAACTGTAGTAACTACAGGACAAGAATTACAAACAAGTATTAGTACATCAAACACATCATTAACAAGTTTATTAAATACAGTAAATACTAACCTTTCAGGTCAGATGTTAAGTTCATTTAATGCAGAAACTGCACAATTAAGTGATGTTAATTTAACAATCATGGCAAAGGTTGCAGAAACAGGACAAATCATTACTACAAACTTAAGTGATGTTAATACATCAATGACAAATATCTTAAACACAGTAAACACAAACCTTTCAAACCAAATGGGCTCTGAATTTTTAGCTCTTGGAAATAACTTAGAAGATATTAACTTAAGTATAGATGGAAGAATGGTTGCTACTGGTGACGCTATTAACGCACACTTAACAAACGTTGATACATCTTTAACAAACCTTTTAAACACAGTAAACACAAACCTTTCAACACAAATGACAACTAAATTTGCTGAACTTTCTGCTCAATTAGAAAACGTAAATTTAAGTTTAAATGCAAAGGTTCAAGATACTGGTGACGAGATAAACACAAACTTAACAAACGTTAATACAAACTTAACAGATATCTTAGATGCATTAAACGTAAGTTTGTCAAGTCAAATCACAAACCAATTTAATAACACAAATGCTTTAATTGCACAAAAGTTCTTAGATTCAAATAATTTTTTAAGTGCAAGACTTGATAGTTTAGAAGTTAGCGTTAATGGACAAGTAGTAACTACAGGACAAGAAATCAAATCAGATTTATCAGATGTTAATTCATCTTTATCAAATATGATTACAAGTCTTGTTGCTGGAGACTTAAATGCTCAATTAAACGTAATGCTTGAACAATTATCAACACAAGTACAAAGTGTTAAGGATGATACTACATGGCTTACAGTACATGCTATGAATGACACAGATAGAGTAGCAATAGACCAAAGATTTGCAAATATTGATGGAAACATTGCTTTACTTGAACAATTTTGTTCAAATCCACAAACAGATTCAAGTGCATTGTGTCAAGAAATATATAATATCAAAGCAGCAGCTGTAGTAATGCATAATGAACAAGTAGCAAGACTTGATGAAATAGATAATACAACAACAACAACTTGGGAATATCTTTCAGGAAGTATGTCATCAAGAATTGATTCATTATTAACAGACATTGGTATCATAAAATCACAAACAACAGACATCAATTCAACAGCTCATGAGATTTTAGATAATCAACAGAGTCAGATTGATGTAAGAATAATATCATAAGTAAATTGATTTTATAAGAAACTTTAGGGATAAACATCAAATCCCTTGGTTTTTTATACTTTTTGTTTTTATATATTAACTATATAATATATCCTGAGTTGAACTAATGATGTTTAGATCCCACATGCGAGAAAATCTAAGTGATAAAAGAATATACTTTGTAATAGGTATAATCCTTCTTCTTGCTATAGGCACGTTCCTTTTCTTTTACTTTAAAGGAAGAGGAGTTGCATCAGATCTTAAGATGGTATCAGGAACTGAATACATAAGTAATGAGCAAGGTCAGATAATTGTTAGACTGCAAGATTCAAAAGGAATATCAATAACTGATGCAAATTGTATTGTGTCTTTATTATATCCTGATAAATCTTTTTTCTTTGTGGATAGAGAAATGATTTCAACAACTGTTCCAGGAAACTATTATGTTTCATTTAACAGAAGGTGCGAACGAAATAA
>SESG01010352.1_pt1 | contig 12092 bp, 10 predicted proteins | sample 3171421 | NCBI WGS metagenome assembly SESG01 (sample SAMN10866946, study PRJNA518727) | freshwater metagenome | biome: subpolar coniferous forest; feature: holomictic lake; material: water; isolation source: holomictic Lake 227, 6 m and 8 m depth | place: Canada: near Kenora, Ontario | collected... | reverse complement strand
ACGCGTGAGCGGAATCATGAGATAAATCCTGCTTGTACTTGGCCTAGAGTAATGGTTCGGTAATAAGAAGGGAATTTAACCCACTAGGATTCTCACTTACGCCACGGGGCGTAGCGTAGTGGCTAGCGCGCCTGCTTTGGGAGCAGGAGACCGGGAGTTCGAATCTCCCCGCCCCGACCAGTAATACCAGGTCACAAAATCTCACCTCCAAAGGAGCACTGTGAAAAGCGCCGTCGAAACACTCTCACCTACTCGTGTCCGACTATCTATCGAAGTTACCTTCGAAGAGCTCGAGCCCCACATTGCTAACGCTTTTAAGTCCCTATCTGAGCGCATCAATATCCCTGGCTTTCGCAAGGGCAAAGTACCTACCGCAATGGTTGAACAACGCCTAGGTCGCGCCGCCATTCTCGACGAGGCTATTAATGCTGCACTTCCTGATTTCTATAACCGCGCCATCCGCGAGCATGAAGTTTTGGTAATCGGTCGACCAAATGTAGATATCACCGAATTGGTTGATAAAGAGAAACTTGCCTTCACTGTCGAAGTAGATGTTCGACCAGAACTAGACCTGCCTAACTTCTCTGAAATGACGATCACTGTTGACGATGTCATCGTTGCCGATACCGAAGTTGCTGAGCAGCTTGACGGTCTTCGCGCTCGCTTTGGAACTTTGACCACCGTTGAAAAAGCGATTGAAGATGGCGATTTCGTAACCCTTGATTTGGTGGCTTCTGTTGATGGCGCCGAGATCGATGGCGGAACTGCAAATGATATTTCTTACGAAGTTGGCACTAACCGCATGATCGATGGATTAGATGAAGCACTTCTAGGCCTGAGCGCTGGGGAAGCAAAGAGCTTCAAGGCGCCATTGGTTGGCACTGCCGAAGGCGAACTTGGCGATATCGAAGTTACGGTAAAGGCTGTTAAGCATCGCGATCTGCCTGAACTTGATGATGCCTTTGCAACCATGGCTTCGGAATTCGAAACTTTGAATGAGCTTCGTGACGATATTTCTACTCGCTTGACCCGAATGAAGACTTTGGAACAAGGAACACATGCCCGCGATCTTCTGATTGCACAATTGATCGAGTCTGTTTCAATTCCTTTGCCAGCGGGCATCATCGATGATGAAGTTAATGAGCACCTAGAACGCGAAGGCCGCCTTGAAGACGATAAGCATCGCGCCGAAGTTATTGATGAAGTCACTAAGTCACTAACCCAAGAAATTCTCTTTGATTCGATCGTAAAGGCCGAAGCCGTTCAGGTTAACGAGACGGAATTGACTGAATACCTAGTTCGATCTGCCGCTCGCTACCAGATGACCCCAGACCAATTTATTAAAGAGGTCTCCGATGCCGGCCAGATCACATCGATTGTTGCTGAAGTCACCCGAGCCAAGGCGCTCGCTGGCGTCCTATCTCGAGTCAAGGTCATGACTACTTCCGGCAAGGTTGTTGACCTGGAAGCGCTGGCACCTCGAGCCGAAGAGCCAGAAAGTACCCCTGCCGAATAGCCACTTCTCTCAGGGCGAACACTCTGAGGCAGAAAAAGGCTTTTTTCTGGAAGCAATTGCCCCAAAAGATTGTTAGGGTCAATACCGCGATTAAATTTCGCACCAGAAGTTCGAACACATATGTGTTTGAAGACCAGGAGGAAGTAGTGGAGCTCATTACCGCGCGTTCGGCCAGTTCAAATGCTGGTGGCCTAGACGATCAGGTTTACCAACGCCTCCTACGCGAACGAATCATCTTTATGGGTGGCCAGGTTGAAGATGGCATGGCTAACGCGATCGCAGCTCAGATGCTTTTGCTTGCAGCTGAAGATCAAGAGAAGGATATTTATCTTTACATTAACTCCCCTGGGGGTTCGGTCTCAGCAGGCATGGCGATTTACGACACCATGCAATACATCAAAAACGATGTGGCGACCGTTGCAATGGGCTTGGCCGCATCTATGGGTCAATTCCTACTTTGTGCCGGTGCTGCCGGAAAGCGTTACGCACTTCCAAACGCCCGCATCTTGATGCACCAACCTTTAGGCGGAATCGGTGGAACTGCCACTGAAATTAAAATTCAGGCCGAGCAAATGTCTTTCACAAAGCGCAAGATGGCTGAACTCATTGCCTTCCACTCCGGACAGTCAATCGAAACCATCACTGCGGATTCTGATCGCGATCGCTGGTTCGATGCCGAAGAGGCAAAGAGTTATGGCTTAGTTGACCACGTTGTTCGATCAGCGGCTCAAGTTTCAGGAAGCGGTGGAACCGCATGAAGATGGAGATGAATCCAATGAATGATTTCACCAGCCGTTATGTTTTGCCTACTATCGAAGAGCGCACTAGCTACGGCTACAAGCGCTTAGATCCGTACACCAAACTATTCGAAGAGCGGATCATCTTCTTGGGCCAGGCAATCGATGACACCATCGCTAACGATGTCATGGCGCAGTTGCTGACTCTGGAATCTATGGATCCAGATCGCGACATCATGATGTACATCAACTCACCTGGTGGTTCTTTCACCGCGCTCACCGCTATTTATGACACCATGCAATTCATTCGCCCGGATGTCATGACCGTTTGTTTAGGACAGGCAGCTTCTGCTGCAGCAGTTTTATTAGCTGGTGGCGCTAAGGGTAAGCGTTATGCATTGGAACACGCACGAATCCTGATTCACCAGCCATATTCCGAGGGTGGCGGCCAAGGTTCCGACATCGAAATCCAGGCCCGCGAAATCATGCGAATGCGTTCTTTGCTTGAAGAGATGTTGGCAAAACACACCAATAAGCCAGCGGAAGAGATCGCAAAAGATATTGAACGCGACAAGATCCTTACCGCAGCTGATGCAGTCGAGTACGGCATCATCGACAAGGTCTTCGCAAGTCGTAAAGCCAATACATCAAAATAGTTCAATCAGTTAACCTTCGGTGGTGAGTAAGAAAAAGGCCTTCGATAGTACGGTCTTTCACCACCAGGGTTTCTGGCAGTTATGGGTATCAGGGCTGTTGATTGTTGTTGGGTATCAGGCCTTTCCAGTCGCTTTGGCCGTAACCGTGTTGGATGCAGGCGGTAGCGCTTCAACTCTGGGTTCAATTCTGGCAGCGCGAGTTTTCTCTTCAGTTCTATTGGTCTTAGCCGGTGGGGTTTGGGCGGATCGATTGCCTCAGAAGTTCGTAATGATTTTCGCCGATGTTTTGCGCGGCTTACTTACACTGGCGATTGTATTTGCTTCCGTCGCGCATGCGCGCGCTTGGGTCTTGGCGGTAATTATTTTTATTATGGGCGCGGGCGAAGCGCTCGGTGCACCAGCATCAAATTCGATTTTGCCTTCGATTCTGCCAGCAGAAAAACTTCCAGCTGGAAATGCGTTGCGAAGTGTCACCGGGCGAACTGGCTCCATCGTTGGTCCCGCGATTGGCGGGCTGTTAGTCGCAACGCTAGGCAGCAAATTAACATTCGTTTTTGTTGCCGGAATGTTCTTTGTCGGGACTTCACTCTTGTTGGGGATCAAAAGTCCACCAAAAGTTTTTAATGAAAATCGGCCGACCTTCCGCCACGAAATCAAGGAGGGCTTAAAAGCGGTTTGGAATATGCCATGGGTCTTCTGGATTATTTTGATTGCCGCACTTCAGTTATCGGTAGTAGTTGGCGTTGAGACCGTTCTGCTTCCGGTAATTACCCGACGAGAGTTTCATGGCAATGGCGTATTTGCGGCATCGACTGCGATGTTTAGCTTGGGTGGGGTTATCACTGCGGTCTGGTTTGCTAGATATAAAGCCAAGAAGCCGGGGCTGCTATCTATTATTTCCTGGATCTTTTTTGCGGCGGCACCGCTCGCACTGGCTTTTCCAATATCGCCGTGGTTTGTAATTGGTTGCTATTTCGTGGCCGGCCTAGCTACTGAACCCTTTGGCGTGTATTGGTCCACGGCGCTACAGCGCGAAATTCCAAATGAGATGTTAGGTCGAGTCTCCAGCGTCGATTACATGGGTTCGTTGGCTTTACTTCCCGTGGGAATGGCCCTTGCTGGCCCAGTCACCAGTTTGGTGGGGGAGCGGCCTTACTTAATCGGAGCTACCGTATTTCATATTGTTCTCTGTTTCGTGATGCTGGTGATTCCTGGGGCGGTCTACTTTGCGACGCCCAAGAAGGAGAATTCGCCTATAAGCGAACAGGGAAAGGCGTAATAACGCGCTCAAAAACGAGGTAAAAGTTCTAACCTTGGTTCATGTCTACACGTATTGGCGAGTCTGGCGATCTACTGAAGTGTTCTTTCTGCGGGAAGACGCAAAAGCAGGTCAAGAAGTTAATTGCCGGCCCCGGCGTTTATATCTGCGATGAGTGCATCGACCTCTGCAACGAAATCATTATCGAAGAGCTCAGTGACACCAATACCCTCGGACTCCAAGAACTTCCAAAACCGCTAGAGATCTATGAATTCTTGGATCAATATGTGATCGGTCAGGATCGCGCTAAGAAATCGCTTTCAGTCGCCGTATACAACCATTACAAGCGGGTTCAGTCTGGTGATTCAAAACGTGAAGATGCCGTAGAACTTTCAAAATCGAATATTTTAATTTTAGGTCCAACCGGTTGCGGTAAAACTTTCTTGGCACAAACCTTGGCCAGAATGCTTAATGTGCCATTCGCGATCGCTGATGCCACTGCCCTGACTGAAGCTGGTTATGTTGGTGAAGATGTGGAAAATATTTTGCTAAAACTTATTCAAGCCGCCGACTTTGATGTTAAGAAAGCCGAGACCGGAATAATCTACATTGATGAAATCGATAAGGTAGCTCGCAAGAGCGAGAATCCTTCGATTACTCGTGATGTTTCTGGTGAAGGCGTGCAGCAAGCACTTCTAAAGATTCTTGAAGGGACAACGGCATCAGTGCCACCACAAGGTGGCCGCAAGCACCCGCACCAAGAGTTCTTACAGATCGATACCACCAATATTCTCTTCATCGTTGGTGGCGCATTCGCTGGACTAGAAAAAATTATCGAGGGTCGCAAAGGCAAGGCTGGAGTCGGTTTCAATGCCCGCCTGCAAAGTGCGGAAGAGAATGCGGGCAAGGATTTCTTTGCCGATGTCATGCCCGAAGATTTACTGAAGTTCGGCATGATTCCAGAATTTATCGGTCGCTTGCCGATTATCACCAGTGTCGAGAATTTGGACCGGGCGGCGCTAATGCAGATTCTGACCGAGCCAAAGAATGCCTTGGTTCGCCAGTACCAACGCTTATTCGAATTAGATGGTGTAGAGCTTGAACTTTCGCCCGAAGCGCTAGAAGTTGTCGCGGACTTGGCGATCAAGCGCGGAACTGGCGCTCGTGGCCTTCGCGCCATTATGGAGGAGACCCTCCTGACGGTGATGTATGAAGTGCCTTCTCGCTCCGATATTGAAAAAGTGGTTATTACCCCAGCCGCCGTTCTCAAAGAGAGCACCCCAGAATTTGTACTTCGAGCAGCGGGTGCGCCAAAGAAGGCGCTCAAGGCGGAAAAGCGTTCAGAAGAGAAGAGCGCTTAATCTAGACTCTGCTCTTATGACTGAGCGTGAAGAAATAGCCCTAGCTGCCAGCTTTACGCCGGCACAGATCGAAGCCCCGCTGTACCAAAAGTGGCTTGATGCTGGGTACTTCGCTGCCGCTGCCACTTCGTCAAAACCACCCTTCACCATAGTTATTCCGCCTCCGAACGTAACGGGCAGCCTCCACATTGGTCACGCCTTGGATCACACTTTGCAGGACATCTTGATTCGAATGAAGCGGATGCAAGGCTTTGAAACCCTGTGGCTCCCAGGAATGGATCACGCCGGCATCGCTACACAAAATGCGGTGGAGCGAGCTTTAGCAACTGAGGGCAAGAGTCGCCATGATTTAGGGCGCGAAGAATTTGTAAAGCGAGTTTGGCAATGGAAGGCCGAATCCGGCGGCGCGATCCTAGGTCAGATGAAGCGATTGGGCGACAGCGTCGATTGGTCGCGCGAGCGCTTCACCATGGATGAAAATCTTTCATATGCAGTTCTTGAAATGTTTAAACGAATGTACGAAGCGGAATTGATCTATCGAGCAGAGCGAATCATTAATTGGTGTCCTCGTTGTTTGACCGCACTTTCGGATATCGAAGTTGAGCACAAAGAGATTGAAGGCCAATTCGTACAAATTACTTATGGCGATGCAGGTGAAAATCAGATCAGCATCGCTACCACTCGGCCGGAAACAATGTTGGGCGATGGCGCAGTTGCAGTAAACCCTAATGATGAGCGATACAAACATATGATCGGGAAGTTAGTAAAACTTCCATATGTGAATCGAATGATTCCGATTATTGCTGACGACTTAGTTGATCCAGAATTTGGTACTGGCGCTGTGAAAGTAACAGCCGCTCACGATCCAAACGACTTTGAAATGGCGATGCGCCACAACGTGCCAATGGTCATCATCATGAATGAACATGCCGTTATGGATGGAACCAACACTCAATTCGATGGCATGGACCGTTTCATTGCTCGCAAAGCGGTTGTTGAGCAACTTCGCGCGGATGGTCGAATCGGCTGGGAGAAACGTCCATATTTGCACTCGGTCGGTCATTGCCAACGCTGCGAGACGATCGTGGAACCACGATTATCAAAGCAATGGTTCGTAAAAGTTGAATCATTGGCCAAAGCTGCCGGCGATGCAGTTCGAGATGGTCGCGTAAAGATTGATCCCGAAGAGCTTGCCCCGCGTTACTTCGATTGGATCGACAACATGCACGACTGGTGCATCTCACGCCAACTATGGTGGGGTCATCGGATTCCGGTTTATTACGGTCCTAACGGAGAAATAGTTGTCTGCGGTCCTGATGAAACGCCACCCGCTGGTTATATTCAAGATGAAGATGTTCTTGATACCTGGTTCTCTTCTGGCTTATGGCCACTATCAACCTTGGGTTGGCCGGCAAAGACCGCTGATTTCGAGAAGTTTTACCCAACCAGCGTCCTGGCGACGGGCTATGACATTTTGTTCTTTTGGGTCGCCCGAATGATGATGTTTGGTCTCTTTGCGACCGATGGCCTACCACCATTTAAAACCATTGTTTTGCATGGTTTAGTTCGCGATCGCTTCGGAAAGAAGATGAGCAAGAGCAAGGGCAACGGCATCGACCCAATTGAATTTATGGATAAGTACGGTTCCGACGCGCTGCGCTTTACCTTGGCTCGCGGTGCCAATCCAGGTACTGATCAGGCTCTCGCCGAAGAATGGGTCGGTGGCGCCCGTAATTTTGCGACGAAACTTTGGAATGCCACACGCTTTGCCATGATGAATGGTGCAAATGTTGAAGGTGCACTCCCAGCGTTCGCTTCGTTAAATGGCGTTGATCGATGGATCTTGACTCGCCTTGATGAAACTAGTGAATCGGTAACTTCATTACTTGAAAAATACGAGTTCGCGAAGGCTTGCGAATTGATCTATCACTTTGCTTGGGATGATTTGTGTGACTGGTACTTAGAACTAACTAAGTCGGTCTTCGCCACTGGCGGCGCCGAGGCAGATGCGACCAAACGGGTTCTTGGCTACGTCTTAGATCAATTACTTCGATTGATGCATCCCGTCATGCCATTTATTTCAGAAGAACTTTGGTGCCATCTAACTGGTGGCGAAACATTAGTAACGGCTAACTGGCCAATCGCAAACAGTTCACTTCGCGATGAAAGTGCGAACACCACTATCTCCGAGGTCCAAAATCTGGTCACCGAGATTCGACGGTTCCGAAACGATCAGGGCATCAAAACAGCAGCTCGAATCGGCGCTCGTTTTACGGGCTTAGCAGAAAGTAAATTGGAAAGTTACGAAGCTGCACTTCGACATATAACTCGAATTGATCTGGCCGAGGATAATTTCTCGGCAAAGATCGAAGTTGGAAACGTCACGATCGAATTTGACCTCAGCGGCGCCATCGACCTAGTAGCCGAGCGCGCTCGACTCGCAAAAGATCTGGCCATTGCGCAAAAAGATCTCCTAACGGCAAAAGTTAAATTGGATAACGAGGGTTTCATGGCGAAGGCTCCAATGGACGTGGTCCAAGAAATTCGTCAACGGGCTGCAGCTACCCAAGCTGATATCGAGCGCCTCACCGCCTCTTTAGATGCGCTACCGACCACTTAAATGATCAATCCAGAAGATCAGGAGCTCCTGACCCATATCGAAGAAGCCCTCTTAAAACGTTGGCCCGAGACCCGTCTGGAACCATCGCTCGATCGAATTGCCGCATTGGCGGACGCCCTTGGCTCACCACAACTTTCATATCCAACTATCCATATTGCTGGCACCAACGGTAAAACGACGACATCGCGCATGATTGACTCACTTTTTCGAGAGCTGGACTATCGGACCGGTCGTTTTACCAGCCCGCACTTAGAAAGTTTCCTGGAGCGGATCTCGCTAAATGGCTTACCAATACCGGCTGAAGGGATGATTGCTACTTACAACGATATTGCCTTGTATTTAGATTTGATCGATAGCCGCCAGCCACATCCAATCTCATTCTTTGAAGCTATGACGGCGCTGGCCTTCGTTGCCTTTGCTGAATTCCCGGTAGATATCGGAATCTTCGAAGCTGGCATGGGCGGCGAGTGGGATGCCACGAACGTTATTCAAAGCGCGGTTTCGGTGATCACGCCAATCGGTTTAGATCATATGGAATATTTGGGCGAGACGCTTGAAGAAATTGCGTTTACGAAATCTGGAATCATCAAGCCCGAATCACATGTAGTTCTGGCGGCTCAACCACCCGAAGTAGCAAAAGTTCTGGCGGCCAAAGTTTTAGTAGCTGCAGCGATTCCGTATCGTGAAGGTTTGGAATTTTCAGTTGGTCGTCGAGATATTGCTGTGGGCGGTCAGTTCCTAACTCTCAATGGCATAAATGGTCCAATCAGTGACATTTTTCTGCCACTTTATGGCGCACATCAGGCAACCAACGCCGCGGTTTCACTGGCGGCAGTCGAAGCCTTTGTTGGCGTCAAGCTCGATGACGATGTCGTGCGCCGCGCTTTCCTTAATGTTGAATCTCCTGGGCGCTGCGAAGTTCTGGATCGTGACCCAACGGTCATCGTTGATGCCGCACATAATCCACACGGTGCCGCCGCCCTTGCACAAACCCTAAAGAGTGAATTTGATTTCGAATCGATCTTCGGCATCGTTGCAGTACTCGGGGATAAGGATGTCGCCGGCATCTTGCGTGAATTAGAACCCGTTATTGATCGATTGATCGTTACCAAAAGCGATTCCACACGAGCGCTACCAGTCGATGAACTTTACGAGCGAGCGGTAAGAATTTTTGGCGCCGATCGAGTTTTTAAAGAGAACGATTTAAAAAGCGCTATTACCTACGCAATGGAGCAATGCACTTTGGTTAATCAAGTTAGCGAAGGTGTATCTGCAGTTGTTATTACCGGCTCAGTAGTGACTGCCGGAGAAGCTCGCGTATATGTGCGACGGATGATGGCGGAATAAAATGAGAATTCTCGGGACAGCAGTTCTCTCTATGGAATCTTTGGTTGTCGGCCTTGCCTTGTTATTGGCCATGGATAACCACAGTGGCGCGGCAATTTGGGGTGGCGCGGCGTTGGCCCTGGCAATATTGCTGACCACTGGATTAATGAAGCGCCGCCTTGGTTGGTATTTGGGCTCAATTCTTCAAGTGGCTCTTATTGCATATGGGGCAATCGTCACGACGATGTATGCCTTAGGCACCTTATTCGCCGGAATCTGGATCGCCGCCTATTTTGTCGGCAAGCGGGGTGAGGCAATACGGGCGGCGCTATTGGCTGAGCGGGCTAAGCAGAGCGGAAATTCCTGAGAATTCAGCCATTCGGCGGGTTGTCATTAGACTAACGCCCGTGACTCAAGAGCGAACTTTGATCCTAATCAAGCCAGATGGCGTCCGTCGTGGCCTCATGGGCGAAGTTATTGCTCGAATCGAAAATAAGGGTTATCAGATAGTTGCGATTAAAAGTTTGTCAGCTGATCGCGCACTCTTGACTCAACATTATGCCGAGCACGAAGGCAAACCATTTTTTGAACCACTTGTAGAATTTATGATGTCTGGTTCGATCGTTGCCATCGTTGCCGAAGGAAACCGCGTCATCGAAGGTTTCCGAAAATTAGCTGGCACTACAGATCCAACTACTGCCGAGCCCGGAACGATCCGTGGCGATTTGGCCAGAGATCAGGGAACCAGAGTTGTCCAAAATATTGTGCATGGTTCGGATTCACCGGAATCAGCCGCCCGCGAAATCGCAATTTTTTTTCCTGAACGTTCAGATCTGAAGGGGTTGTAATGTCGAAGAAAAAACCAAGCCGAATGTCCTTCATTGGCCGAGATATGGCAGTTGATTTAGGAACTGCAAATACTCTGGTCTATGTTCGCGGCCGTGGCATTGTTCTGAACGAGCCCAGCGTGGTTGCGGTTAACCAAGATACTGGTGCAATTCTGGCAGTCGGCACTGAGGCTAAGCGCATGATCGGCCGTACCCCTAGCAACATCGTCGCCATTCGCCCATTAAAAGATGGCGTCATTGCAGACTTCGACACCACCGAGCGGATGCTGCGCTACTTCATTCAAAAAGTTCATCGCCGCCGTTTCTTGGCTAAGCCAAGAATCGTAGTTTGCGTTCCTTCAGGAATTACCGGTGTAGAACAACGCGCGGTTAAAGATGCCGGTTACGCAGCTGGCGCTCGCAAGGTTTACATTATTGAAGAGCCAATGGCTGCAGCTATCGGTGCTGGACTTCCAATTCATGAACCAACCGGAAACATGGTTGTTGATATTGGTGGCGGAACTACCGAAGTCGCAGTTATCTCGCTTGGTGGCATTGTTACCGCACTTTCAATCCGGATCGGTGGCGACGAACTCGACCAGGCCATTATTGATTGGGTTAAGCGTGAGTACTCCCTTCTTTTGGGCGAGCGCACTGCTGAAGAGATCAAGATGGCAATCGGTTCTGCCTTTCCCTTGCCAAATGAACCCGATGCTGAGATTCGCGGTCGCGATTTAGCAACGGGGTTACCAAAGGTGATTCGAGTTTCAGCTGAAGATATTCGCAAAGCACTGGAAGAGCCAGTAAATCAGATCATTAATGCGGTAAAAAGTACGCTCGATAAGTGTCCGCCAGAACTTGCTAGCGATCTTATGGACCGCGGCATTGTCCTCACCGGCGGCGGTGCGTTGCTTCGTGGTCTCGATGAGCGACTACGCCGTGAGACCAATATGCCAGTTCATATTTGCGAGCGTCCACTTCAGGCAGTTGCTGAAGGCTCCGGCAAGTGCGTAGAAGAGTTTGAAGCCTTAGAGAAGGTTTTGATCTCCGAGCCACGTCGCTAATTTTATCCAGTCACCAGTAACAAGGAGATAACTCGTGGCATCAGGCGGGAATAATCGTTCTCGACTTCTGCTCGTTATCTTGTTGGTCACTTCGCTCTTCCTCATCACTCTGGATCTGCGCGGAGTCAGTCTGACCAACAGCTCCAGGTCACTGACTCAAAGTGTTCTCGCTCCAGTGCAGCGAGTTTTCTCGAGTGCTTTTTCGCCGGTCGGAAACTTTTTTGCTGATATCAAGAATTTTGGAAAAACCAAAGCGGAGTTGAAAGATGTTCAGGCCCAGAATGAAAAACTGAAGTCCCAGATCGTTATTAACGAAGATATAAAGGGTCAGCTAAAACAATTACATGCAACGCTAAATTTGGCCGGGCGCGGCGGCTACACCGTCGTCGCAGCAAGAGTTATTGGCCGAGGGTCGGCCTCGACCTTCTCTCAAACAATCACTATTGACGCCGGTACATCAGACGGTGTGACAAAAGATATGACGGTTATCGCGGGAGCCGGTTTAGTGGGAGTCGTTAAATCTGCGACCAGCAGCTCCGCGATTGTTCTATTGATGAGCGATCCATCTTTCCGAATTGGCGTTCGAATCGCAGGCACTCAAAGCGCCGGAGTTCTTCTTGGTCAAGGCGACAGCTCTTATTTGCTTCAACTTCTAGACCCGGCCGGGAGTATTGCGGTCGGTGACGTTTTAGTTTCACTTGGCAGTGACAATGCCAGACCTTTTGTT
>SESG01024697.1_pt1 | contig 12104 bp, 9 predicted proteins | sample 3171421 | NCBI WGS metagenome assembly SESG01 (sample SAMN10866946, study PRJNA518727) | freshwater metagenome | biome: subpolar coniferous forest; feature: holomictic lake; material: water; isolation source: holomictic Lake 227, 6 m and 8 m depth | place: Canada: near Kenora, Ontario | collected... | reverse complement strand
ACGAAATGGGCAACGCGGCCAGGCTCAAGCTCGTCGGCGTGTTTACCAGCGATGTCCAGATTTACACGACTGATCTGATCATCACAACCCTGACCAGGGCGCGGCAATTCTTCGGCTATGCCGACGGCGAGGCCAGCGACTTGTGCGTCTACTTATCCAATCCTGAATCCGCAGATTTAGTGGCCTCGGGCATACAGTCAAAAGCCAGGGGAACGCGGGTTCTAAGCAAAGGAGGGATGAGAGATGTCGTTCGGCAGGCGTACGGCAGCCGTTCAGGTGTATTTCAGTTGCTATGGATGATCCTGCTTCTGACGGCCATGCTCGCGGCTTGGTCCCAAGGCAACAGCGTAAGTCGGCGCATGAACCGCGAGATCGGCATCCTGAAGGCAACCGGGTGGAGCACAACAAATATCATCGAAATGAAGGTGTTCGAGAATGCGATCGTCGCCGGCGTGGCGACTATGGGCGGACTGCTGCTGGGACTGGGGTACGCCATGGCCGGCGCACCGGGGATCAAAAGTTATTTTCTCGGATGGGCGGTGATTTACCCGGAGATGGATCTCCCCGTGCAAGTTACAGCCGCGACGGTATGGATGATCGCGGTTATCGGCATCTTCCCGTTTCTGGTCGCCACCATCATCCCGGCGTGGGCTGCAGGAATTACAGATCCGGATGAAGCCATGCGCGGGTGAAAGAAAACCATGATCCAAACGGAAAAACTCTGCAAAACCTACAGATCGAAGGCGGGCGTCATTGAGGTTATTTCCAACTTCAACCTCCGGTTGGGGAAAGGAAAATGCCTGTTATTACAGGGCCCGTCCGGTTGTGGAAAGTCCACGTTACTTAATCTTATCGGCTGCCTGACGCATCCAACCAGCGGGAGTGTCAGCCTCGATGGACGCCCTGTGTCGCACCTGCCCGATCAATTTCTAACCGAGATTCGCCGTAAAAACATCGGGTTTATCTTCCAGTCGTTCAATCTACTACAGGGATACACGGCGCTGGAGAACATCGCCATGCCACTGCTGCCGCTTGGGCTGCCGCACGAAGAACGGAGTCATAAAGCTCTAATGCTTCTGCGCCGCGTTAAACTTGAGCACCGCGCTCATTTTCTGGCAAACGACCTCAGCGGGGGCGAACAACAAAGGGTGGCCGTGGCACGGGCGCTGGTCAACGACCCCTCCATCATCATTGCCGACGAACCGAGTTCGAACGTTGACCGGCACAACACACGCATAATTCTTGAGATGTTGCGCGAATGCAAAGCCGAGGGCCGGACGGTGGTGATGTCATCGCATGACGCATCCTTGGAGTCTGACGGATTAGTTGACGAAGTCCTGGCGATTGGAGACGCCCGGTGATTTTGAATGCTTGCGTTGTGGCGTATTGGCTGATGTCCTTCCTGTCCCTGCTGGCAGGCGTGGCAGCCTTGACTTTCGGGGTGGCTGTGGCACGCCAGTGGAATACCGGAAATTCGTCAGAGCTACAGTACCAATTCGAAAAACTCGTCTACCTGAGCATAACCTTGCTGACGCTGGGATTCTACATGCGACTGGCGCTGGTGCCGTTGTGGTTCTTTATGCTTCAGACGCTGATTCCCTCGATACCCGGGGCCATGTGTCTGTGCGGCGTTCACCTTCTGGCCCCCCCTTACGCTTTCATTTCCACGGCGCTGAAGTTCGTGCTGCCGATGGCTTACGGCTACTGGCTGGTGCTTAACGCTCTCGACCGGAAGATCGAAACACAACCGCTCATGAAACGGAAGCTGTACGCCTTGATTCCGCTGATTATTTTGATGCTATTCGAGTCGTCTTCGGATTTGCGCTTTCTGTCTGCCGTCCGTCCACGATTGGTGAATTGCTGCAGCACGCTCTTTGACGATTCCTCCTCAGCGCTGCTTCAGGCGTTGACCTACAACGGATGGGGCTGGGTTATCGTGTATTTCATCTCGGCTTTCTTGCTGACATCGGTGTCGGCCCTGCTTTTGCGGAGGGCGCGAAGTCGCATGGGTGTCTTTCTGTGGGTCCTGGGACCGCTGACGCTGATCGCGTTTGTGCTGGCCATACACACCAGGCTTTCGCCGCTGTTTCTGCACGCCGAGTTCCATCACTGCATCTTTTGTGTATGGCAGAAGTTGCCCGATATGGTCGTGGTTACGGTGGCGGTTTGCGTCGGCTGCTGGGCCAGCGTGATCTGCGCAACAACCAGACGCATGCAGCGCCATCCTGATGCGGGAGGAGCCGCCTTGAGATCCGCCCGGCCTCTGTTGCAATGGGCGATCTGGGCGCTTCTGCTGGGCAACTGTTTACTGGCGATTAGGTTGTTGATTGAAATTAATTCCAGATAAGCGAAGGAGCATACCAAGTGAAAAAAACCATAGTCATCAGCTTGATAGTCCTCGCCGCCGGGGGGGTTACCGGTACAATCGCCGCGCCAGCGGCTGAAAAGCACAATATCCAGATCGCCAGCGGCATGGCCTGTAAAGTCTGCGGTATGTATATTGAGGTGTTCAGAAGGACAGCCGTAGAGCTCGCGTTCGATGACGGAGCCACGCAGCGCTGCTGCGGCGTTTCATGTGGATTGCGCCTGATTAACGAGCACCTCGGCCTGCCGCACGTCAAATCGGCCTATGTGACGGATTGGATCACGCAGGAAGCGGTGCCGCTGAACCAAGCCACGCTGGTGGTTGACAGCGATGAAACCCCGGACATGATTCCCAACATCATCGCGTTCCAATCCGGGGTTGCTGCACGTGCGTTCCAGCAAGAGCATGGCGGAAGTACGCTGACCCTTGAACGCGCGCTGGCGGAGATATCTTATCAGGGGATGACCATGCCGTTTCGCATCACCCCGGCGCCCACTCCGCCAGCGCGGGTATTCAGCGCCGGCGCCATGGTCAGCGGGATGGTCAAGGACAACCTGTTGAAAGGGCATGACGAAGCGTCCGCTCAAGATGTGCTCAAAAACAAACCGATGGTTCCAAAAAAAATGGAAAGCACGATGGTCAGCGTAGCCGCAGGCTATGCCGTGAGCGACGATGTCTATCTGGATGTCATGCTGCCCGAGTACTGGAAAAAAATGACCTCCGAAATGAAAAACGGGGATAGCCAGGCCTTCAAGGAAGAGGGCCTTGGGGACATGCTGGTGAGCGGGCGCTGGCGTTTCTACCACGATGAACTGGCCGACCAGCACCTTGCCGTCGTCCTGCGGACGTCCATTCCGACGGGGAAATTTGCAGAGCAGAATCGGGCACGGCCCGGCCTGCAGTTGGGAACGGAGGCGCTCGGCGCAGGCGGCGGGCTGCTTTTCAGTCAGCACATCGGCCTGTTCTGGCTGAATGCCAGCGCGGAATACCGGCGCAACTTCGAGAATTCCTCGGACTACAAGTTTGGCGACATTCTGCAAGGTGGTGTCGCCTTGCACTTCACCCCTTCGACCAGGACCATGCTGGGCGTCGAATTTGATGCCAATAAAGTTTTCGAGAACGAGGACATGGGGCAGCCTGTCACGAACACCGGGTGCGACTCCGTCTTTGGCAACCTGGTCTGCCAAAGACGCGTGGCTTTATTCTGGGGCGGAAATTTCGATGTGCGGGCCATGGCCGGCATCCCGTTGTACGAAAATGTGAAGGGCGTTCAACTGGGCGAAGCTTACCATTTCGCCGTCGGCGTGCAGTGGAAACGCAGATTTTAGTCATCGCAGCGCTGGGATCATGGGAGTTCACATTATTTCAGCGTCTTGAAAAAGAGGGAGGTCATCAAGCCAATGCAAAGGATAATCACGATTCTGGCGGCAGTTCTGACGTTGGTGGCGTTGGATACGTTGGCCGGGGAAGCGAACTCTAATACCATCTGTCAACTATGCGGCATGGATGCGGCAAAAAGCGAAACGAAATTCGTCCTGCAGCTCAAGACGAAGCCTGCCATATGCGCCTGCTGTCTTAACTGTACCCGCCGGTTGATCAATAAACTCGGCGATGAGGTTACGGCGGTGACAGCGCTGGACTACGGCACGCGGAAGCAGGTAACGGCAGCAGAGGCGTTCTACGTGACAGGCAGCCGACGTATTCCAAAAGGCTCCATGCCGCCCTTCATTTTTGCTTTCGGCTCACGCCATGATGCCGGCACATTCAAAGAGCGCTACGGTGGGAATACGCTGACCTTTACCGAGATCCTTCGGCAATGAAAGCGACTGCCATCCTGGAGACAGCGTCGAGGGTGGCGTATTATGGCGCATGGCGATTGGAGGCAGGAGTTGGTATTGTGTCTGGCACGCCAGAGAAGCGGATTGAGGTTGTGCGAGACAAGTGCAGCATTGCTACCAAACGCAGCAGTTTAAGGGAGGTCTTAAAACATGAAAAAGAAAGATCACCTGAAAGCCAGCGCCGCCCTCATGAAAGCCGCGTCTGTTTTGCCGGACGCAACTACTTTTGCCGAGATCGTCAGCATCATCGAGCGGGCTCGCAAGCGCGCCTACCAGGCGGTCAATACAGAGCTTGTCGGCTTGTATTGGCAGATTGGACAGTACATCAGCCGCAAGTTAGAGACCGCCGAACGGGGTGAAGGCGTGGTGAAACAACTGGCCCAACATCTGGAGCGCACCATGCCCGGACTGCGCGGTTTCACGCGCCGCAACTTGTTTCGCATGCGGCAATTTTATGAGACTTATGCAGGGGACGAGAAAGTGTCAGCACTGCTGACACAATTGCCGTGGACTCACAACCTCATCATCCTCGGGCAGTCCAAACGCTCTGAAGAACGCGAGTTCTACCTGCGCATGGCCATCCAAGAACGTTGGTCCAGCCGAGAACTGGAACGTCAGTTCCGTCTAGCCGCCTTCGAGCGCACGGTGCTCAACCCGCCAAAACTCTCACCGGCTGTGAGGCAAATTCGCGGCACCGCCGCCAGCGTCTTCAAGGACGCCTATATGGTCGAGTTCCTGAATCTGCCCGATGAGCACAGCGAAGCTGACCTGCATCGCGGCCTACTGGCGCGTCTCAAGGCATTTCTGATCGAACTCGGGCGCGACTTCTGTTTCGTCGGTTCGGAATACCCGGTGCAGGTTGGCGGCCGGGACTTTGACCTCGACCTCCTCTTTTTCCATCGGTCGCTTTCCCCCGCGTTGATCGCTGCATACCAGACCCAACTGCCGGACAAAAAACTGCTCGCGGCCAAACTGCATGAATTTTATGCCCTCAACGCGCCGGAGGATCACGCGGTCAAGACAATCAAACGTGTTAAAAAGGGCGGACAACGGTGATCGCCGAACTCCCGCATTACCGAAACTGCCGTTAGGGGTGTGAATACTTTCATGAAAACCGTGCAAAAGATCAAAGCCCTGAGCGACGAGCCGGGGCCAATCTGCCTTGCGGCAGGATTTTTCGACGGCGTTCACCTCGGCCACCAGAAAGTGCTCGACAGCGCGCGCGATCGTGCCCGCGCGCTGAGCGGCACCGTCTGGGTACTGACATTCGACCCCCACCCGCTCAAGGTCCTCGTCCCAGCCGCCGCGCCGCCGCTGCTCACCTGCAGTTCACATAAGCTGGCATTACTTGCCCGGCGCGGGATGGACGGCGCCATCGTGCTGCCTTTCACCGCCCGCACCTCCGCCATTGAGCCAGATGCTTTCCTTGCGCAACTCGCCCGCGGCATTCCAGCTCTGCGGGCAATTTTTGTTGGCGCGGACTGGGCCTTCGGCCACGGCGGCCGCGGGAATGTTGCGCAGCTCGCACGCTGGGCCGCTGACCGCAAAATCACCATCACCGTCGAGCCCCCTGTCACATTTGACGGCGCCCCCGTTTCCAGCTCACGCATCCGCGCGGCCGTTGCCGACGGGCGCCTGACCGATGCCGCCAGCATGCTCGGCCGGCCCTTCAGCATCTACGGCACCGTCGTTCACGGCGACGGCATCGGCCGCAGCCTGGGCTACCCGACGCTCAATCTGGATCCGCGCAACGAAGTCCGGCCACCATTCGGCATTTATGCCGTCCGCGCCATTTTCGACGGCCAGGTCCGTAACGGCGTCTGCAGCCACGGCCTCCGCCCGACTTTGCACCGCAGCGCCACAAAGCCGGTCATTGAGGTCAACCTGTTCGATTGGGATGGCGATCTTTACGGCCATGAAGTGGAGGTTTTTTTGATAAACCGCCTGCGCCCGGAGCAGCAGTTTCCCTCACGCGAAGCGCTCGTCAGCCAAATTGCCTCCGATGCCGCCTGCGCCCGCACGCTGCTCGATACCCCGGCCGAAATTTATGCTTGGAACAATGCTTTACAGACATGGTGGCCGGACTGTATAGTCACCCCCTGAACAACAAAAATACAAAGAACGCAGACATTGAAAGGATAGAGGCAAGGCATGGATCTCCAAGCCCGGGAGACTGTTAAGAAGGAGTTTCGGCGTCATGAACAGGACACCGGATCATCCGAAGTGCAAGTCGCGCTGCTCTCCCAGCGCATCGAACAACTCACTGAGCACTTAAAGGTTCACAAGAAGGACCACGGCTCACGCTATGGCCTGCTGAAAATGGTCAGCGCACGTCGCCGCCTATTGAACTACGTTAAATCGTGCAATGAGGCATTGTACCAGAACATCATCAAACGGCTCAAACTACGCCGCTGACCGCCGCATTCCACCGCCGCAAACTGTGGCGGTTATTCCAAACCGTTGAACCCCGTCCGCATGCCGGTTTCCGGCAGCGCGGCGGTGTATTCAGAATCGAGAACTGATGAGCATTAAATCCCAGAACCTATCCGAAATCTCCGTTGACATCATGATCGGCGCCCAGCCGGTCAAAATCTCAACCGGCCTCTTCGCCCGGCAGGCGAATGGCGCGGTTACCGTGCGTCAGGGCGACACCATGTTGCTCGTAGCCGCTACCGCTGCCTCGGCCCCCCGTGACGGCATTGACTACTTTCCGCTGCAGGTGGAATACCGGGAACGCTTCTCCGCAGCCGGACGCTTCCCCGGCGGCTTCTTCAAGCGTGAAGGGCGTCCCTCGGAAAAGGAAATTCTGACGGCCCGCTTTACCGACCGGCCGATCCGCCCGCTCTTCGCCAAGGGCTACCGCAACGACGTGCAGGTCGTCTGCCAGTTGCTGACTGCCGACAACGAATTCGAGTCGGACATACTCAGCGTGCTCGGCGCCAGCGCCGCGCTGACGCTCTCGGAACTGCCCTTCTTCGGCCCGATCGGTTGCGTGCGCGTTGGCCGTATTAACGGCCAGTTTGTGCTCAATCCGACCCACACCGAACGCGCCAAGAGCGACTTTGATATGGTCTATGCCGGCCTGCGCGATAATCCGGTCATGATCGAAGGCGGCGCCACCGAAATCACCGAGCAGGAAATGCTGGCCGCCATGCGTTTTGCCCACGCGGCATGCGTGGAATTGATTGACGCACAGCTGAAGCTGCGCAAGCTGGCAGGACTGCCAGAAAAAATCGTCCAGGAAGGCGTGGATGCCGATCCTGAACTGCTCGCCGCCGCCATGGAAATCTGTGGACCGGCGCTCTCGGAAGCCTATCTGATCCCCGGCAAAAAAGCCCGCCACGCTGCCGTCGGAGCCATCGAAGCCGCGCTGCGTCCGCAAATCTCAGCGCGCTTCCCGGAAATTAACAAGGAACAATTCCGCGCCACTTTCGATGCGCTCGTGATCCAGACCGTGCGCGATAACGTGCTGCGCAAGGGGCGCCGCATTGACGGCCGCCGCTTCGATGAAGTACGCCCGTGCTTTGGCGCCGTCGGCATTCTGCCGCGCGTGCACGGGTCGGCATTCTTCGCGCGCGGAGAAACCCAGTCGCTCGGCACCGTCACGCTGGGCTCCGGGTCGGACACGCAGGATTTGGACGCCATTACCGGCGGCCCGGTGCAAAAAGCCTTCATGGTGCACTACAACTTCCCGCCGTACAGTGTCGGTGAAACCGGACGTATGAGTTCCCCGGGGCGCCGCGAAATCGGCCACGGCGCACTCGCCGAGCGCTCGCTGGAAGAAGTCATGCCCAAGGATTATCCCTACACCGTGCGCATGGTTTCGGACATTCAGAGCTCTAACGGTTCAACCTCGATGGCCAGCGTCTGCGTCGGCACCCTCGCCCTGCTGGATGCCGGTGTACCGCTCCGCAAGCCGGTGGCCGGCATCTCGTGCGGGCTCTTCACAGCGCCGGACAAGACCGAAATGGTCGTGGATATTCTCGGCGACGAGGATCACTGCGGCGACATGGACTTCAAGGTCGCCGGCACGCGCGACGGCATCACGGGCTTTCAAGTGGACTTCAAGATCCACGGCCTGCCCTGGCCGCTGGTCGAAAAGGCCTTCGAAATGACCCGCGTGGCGCGTTTGGAGATTTTGGAATACATGGCCACCATCCTGCCGGCCGCGCGCACGGAACTTTCGCCCTTTGCACCGCGCATTCAGGTGATCAAGATTCCTCAGGATAAGATCGGCGAACTGATCGGCCCCGGCGGCAAGAATATCCGCCGTATAACCGAGCTCACCGGCGCCAAGATCGACATCGAGGAAGACGGCAGCGTGAAGATCTTCAGCGCCGACAAGAAGAGCCTGGAGCTCGCCGTGCGCGAAGTGACCATGATCACAGCGGAGGCGGAAGAAGGCAAGATTTACAACGGCGTCGTGGTTGGAATCAAGCCCTTCGGCTGTTTCGTCGAGATCTTTCCCGGCCGCGACGGCATGGTTCACATCAGCGAGCTCGCGGACTTCCGCGTCAACGTCGTCGAGGAGGTCTGCAAGATGGGCGACCAGATGTGGGTCAAGTGCATCGGCGTGGACGACAGAGGCCGCATCAAACTCAGCCGTCGCGCGGCGATGGCCGAGCTGGATGCCAAGGCCAAAGCCGGGGGCGCCCCTCAAGCGTAATGCGTTTCAATAACTGAAATCCGGTTAGACCTTGACCTCTTCAAGGTTTTCTCTCCAGCAGGTCATCGGAGCGCGCCCGTCGAGCGAGACGGGCGTGAGCCGCAATTCAAATGTGAATGGTTGCGGCTTGAGTTCGTAGGCCGGCAGGGTGTCGGGTCCGCAACTGCTGCTACCCAGGCCGCGCTGAGCGTGATCGAGGTGCACGATCCACTCATTGCGCGGCGCGAGGTCGCAAGGGTGCTGCGCGGCCGCGATTTCATTGGCCAGATTGCGATGGACGCTGAAGTTCAGCGTCGGGGCGCCACTGGCCATGAGGCCCATTCCACGCAGGTCGGTGAGCGCAACCCAGGCGGTGTCCAGCCGGTTGCCGTTTTCCTGCGGACGCATGTAGGTTGTTCCTAAGTCGGCCATGGGCATGCGCCACAGGCCCACGCGCTGCGCCTGACGGCTGTCGGCGTAACTTTCTCCCGGCCCGCGTCCGTACCAGCGCGCCTGCTCAAAACCCAGCGGCATGGCGAAAGCAACGCCGATGCGCGGCAGCGCGTCGGGCCATTTTCCCTGCGGCTCACCGTGTATGCTCAGCCGCAAGTCCCCGCTGCCGTATATTACATAGGTGTAGTCGCAAAGATATCCGAAGCCGAACACCGGCGGTGCCACACGGGTGCGGGCGCGGATTACGACGGCACGTCCGCCCTTTACGCGTTCGACGCGCACATTCTCTGTGCGGTGCTGCAGAGCGTGCAGCCCCTGCTGCCGCCAGATCGCAGCATGGCGGACGTCGTTGTCCGTCGGTGCCCGCCAGAAATCCACCTGTGGCCCGGCGCCCGTCCGCAGTAACGGCTGGCCGGCGTGCGACCAGTCCGACAGGCGGGCGCGTAAGGGATCGAATTGCATTACGAAATCGGCGCCCGCAACATCTACAGCCGTGGCGCTTTGCTTGCATGCCAGGGCTGGCATGGCCGAGAGACGGCGGACGGGACGCACAGCGGCCTGAACGGGCAGTTCGAATTGCGCCCAGGCGACTTCGTAGCCCTGTTCCGCCCACAACGTGTCGTTGATTTGCGTGAAGCGCAGGGTCAGGCGACAGACGGCGCCGGGCTTGAGCTGTTTCGGGAGCGTGTACGGCACTCTCACCGCTGCATGGCACTTGCCAGGCACAGCGGGTAGCGCCAGCACACCTTGCTGCAAAACCTCGTCGTCTGCAGTCACAGACCAGCCCATAGTCAAATCGTCGAGCCCGGCGAAATCGCGCCGGTTGTGCAGGCGCAAGCGGCCGGCGGCGAGGTCCAGCGCCTCGACGTGCACCGGCTCCAGCACTTTCTTGTATTCGATCAGGCCGGGGGTCGGCGTGCGGTTCGGGAAGCAGAGCCCATCCATAACGAAGTTGCCATCGTTCGGGTGATCACCGAAGTCGCCACCGTAAGCGAAAAATCCGGCGGCCGGAGGCTGGATGCCGGAGGGCACAGCTGCTGCAACAACGGTCTTGCCGTTGGCATCGCGGACGGCGTGTATGCCATGATCAAGCCACTCCCAGACGCAACCGCCCATCAGACGCGGATAGGCGTAGATAACGTCCCAATATTCCTTGAGATTACCAGGTCCGTTACCCATGGCGTGGGCGTATTCGCACATAAAAAACGGTTTGCCGCCATCAATGGCGTGGTCCCATTTGCGACCCCAGATTTTTTCCGTAGTCTCCCCTTTGCCGACCGCTGTAAGCGTATCCACATCGAGGTACATCACGCTGAATATGTCAGATACTGCGGCTTGAAGGTCACCCTCGTAGTGAATCGGGCGGGTTGGGTCAAGCTTGCGGGCGCAGGCGGCCATGGACCGGTGGTTGACGCCGAAATGCGCCTCGTTGCCGAGCGACCACATGATCACGCAGGCGTGGTTTTTGTCGCGCCCGACCATGCGAGCCATGCGATCCACACATGCCGCCTCCCAGCGCGGATCCTCGGTCGGGTTGCCCGGCCAGCTCGTCCAGTCGCCGAGCATGCCAAAGCCATGGGTTTCCAGATCGCACTCGTCCACGATGTAGATGCCGAAACGGTCGCAAAGATCGTACCAGCGCGGATCGTCCGGATAGTGCGAAGTGCGCACGGCATTGATGTTGTGCTGCTTCATCAGCACAAGATCGCGCAGCATGGCGTCGAGCGGCACAGCGCGCCCTAGGTCGGGATCATGCTCGTGACGGTTCACGCCCTTGATTTTGATTGGCACGCCGTTAACACAGAACAAACCGTTTTTAATTTCAACCACACGGAAACCGACCTTTGCAGGCACCACTTCCAAAGTCGCGCCTTTGGCATCCTTGAGCGTCAGCAGCAGCGTGTAAAGCGCCGGAGTTTCGGCGGTCCACTTTGCCGGCTGCGCCACGTCCAGCGTCCACTCGGCCGCCGTTTCGCGGCCAACGGCCGGGCTCAGCGCCTTCGGTGCCGCGCCGCGCGCAACAATCGTTCCTGCCGCATCGCGGAGTTCCGCCTCAATTCGCAGCGCTCCGGAGGCGCTGCGTCCGGCGTTACGCACTGAGGCCCGCAGATGCAGGGCGGCGTTGGTATAAGCGGAGTCAAAGGTTGTCTGCACAGCGAAATCGTTCAGATGAACAGCCGGCTGGGCGAGCAGATAGACGTCGCGAAAGATGCCGCTGAGCCACCACATGTCCTGATCTTCCAGATAGGTACCGTCAGACCATTGCACCACCCTCACGGCGAGCGTGTTAACGCCGGTCTTAACAAATGGCGTTACATCAAACTCGGCTGGCAGGCGGCTGCCCTTGCTGAAGCCGGCTTCCTGACCGTTGACCCAGACGGTGAAAGCCGAATCCACGCCGTCGAAGCGCAAGTGGATGCGGGCGCCGTCCCAGGCATCCGGCACGGTAAAATCGCGACGATAAGAGCCGGTGGGGTTTTCGGTTGGCACATGCGGCGGGTCTACCGGAAATGGATACTGCACATTCGTGTAGTGCGGCCGGCCGTAGCCGCAGGTCTGCCAGCTGCGCGGAACGGGGATCAGGGCCCAGGTCGAAACATCGGCCCCGGGCTGCATGAAGTCCGCAGGCGCCTCGGCGGGCGTGGGTGCGTAATTAAAATGCCACGCGCCATTCAGAAGCTGGAACCAGGGCGTGGCCGCGCGGTCATCCAGCAGCGCAGTGGCGGCGTCCGGAAACGGAAAGAAATCGGCGCGCGGAGCGAGGCGGTGCCGTCCTGTAACTTCGGGGTTTTCCCAGTCGGGG
>SESG01013204.1_pt1 | contig 12105 bp, 9 predicted proteins | sample 3171421 | NCBI WGS metagenome assembly SESG01 (sample SAMN10866946, study PRJNA518727) | freshwater metagenome | biome: subpolar coniferous forest; feature: holomictic lake; material: water; isolation source: holomictic Lake 227, 6 m and 8 m depth | place: Canada: near Kenora, Ontario | collected... | reverse complement strand
CGGTTTTCACGTCTGGCTGGTGGCCGACCTGGTGGGCAGCTACGAGCAACAACCGCCTGACCTGCTGGCCGAGTTGCAGCGCGACCGCCGCTGGTGTCAAGGCAACCTGCAGAATGCGCGCCTGATCGCCGAGCCGGGTATTCACCCGGTGCACCGCTCGATGTTTGGCACCGGCACGATGGCATATTTGTCGGCCCCGTTGTGGTTGTGCTTCCTGACGCTGGGAACCGCCTTATGGCTGTCAGGCGCACCGATGGTGGCTGACTGGACCGTGTTGCCCGGTGAGTTGGTCTCACTTTGGTCCTGGACGCTGTGCATGCTGTTTTTGCCACGCATTCTCGGCATTGCCGCGATCTTGATCAACCGCCAGCAAGCCTCTTTTGGCGGCACCGGCAGCCTGCTGGCCAGCGCCGTGCTTGAAACGCTGATTGCGATGCTGCAAGCCCCGATCCGGATGCTGGCGCACTCGCTGTTTGTCGTGGTGGCGCTGACCGGCCTGAAGCTGGAGTGGAAATCGCCCCCCCGCGAAGCCGTGGCCGTGCCGTGGCGCTTCGCACTGGCGCAACTCGCGCCCATGAGTGGGGTGGTTGTTTTGCTGGCGCTGGGTATTGCGATGATTGACGCCCGTGCCCTGGTCTGGTTGCTGCCGGTCGGGCTGCCGCTGCTGCTGGCGATCCCGATGACGGTGATCACCAGCCGCATTGGCGTCGGCAAGGCGATGCGGGCGCAAAACTTTTTGCTGATCCCCGAAGAAACCAAATCACCGGCGGTGCTGCGCCGCGCCTGGCTGCACGCCATCCCGTTGGTCAAGCCCCGGCTTCGGACTGTTTGAAACTTGCAACTAACGCCACCCTTTTGCTATTATTTATATAGCTGCTTGCGCAATAGACACGGTGGCTAGAGGCCTATTTGGCTTAAACCTTGGGGACAGAGCTGGCGACACTTCTTGTTGCTGCTGTCTGTCCCCAAGGTGGACTTCCGACATCCGACGAAATGTTGGGGACAGAGCTGGCGCACTTCGTGTCGCTGCGGTCTGTCCCCAATGTTTTAGAAGGGCATTTTCGGCATGCCTTTCATGCCCCCCATGCGCTTCATCATTTTCATCATGCCGCCGCCCTTCATCTTCTTCATCATGTCCTGCATCTGCTCAAACTCCTTGAGCATGCGGTTGACTTCCTGCACATGCACGCCCGAACCCGCGGCGATGCGGCGCTTGCGGGTGGCTTTGATGAGCTCGGGCTTGCGGCGTTCCAGCGGCGTCATGCTGTGGATGATGCCTTCCTTGCGTTTGATGTCTTTCTCGGCCTTGTTCATATCGACCTGACCGGCCTTGGCCGCCATCGCGGCGGGCAGCTTGTCCATCAGACTGGCGAGGCCGCCCATCTGTTTCATTTGCTGGATCTGGGCCAAAAAGTCATTCAAATCAAAGCTGGCGCCGCTCTTGATCTTGGCCGCCAGCTTTTGAGCCGCAGCCACATCCACGCCCGCCGTAACCTGTTCGACCAGCGCCAGAATGTCGCCCATGCCCAGAATACGCCCGGCGTGGCGCTCGGCATCAAACACTTCGAGGCCGTCCAGCTTCTCGCTGGTACCGGCGAACTTGATGGGGGCACCAGTGACCTGTCGCACCGACAGCGCCGCGCCGCCGCGTGAATCGCCATCGGTCTTGGTCAGGATGATGCCGGTGAGCGGCAGGGCGTCCTTGAACGCCTTGGCCGTGTTGATCGCATCCTGGCCTTGCATGGCGTCAACCACAAACAAGGTTTCCACTGGGTTCAGTACCGCGTGCAGGTCCTTGATTTCACGCATCAGCGCTTCATCAATCGCCAGACGACCGGCGGTATCGACCAGCAGCACGTCAAAGTAATGCTTGCGGGCATAGTCCAAAGCGGCCAAGGCAATATCTACCGGCTTTTGGTCGGGTGAACTGGGGAACCACTCGGCACCCGCTTGGGCTGTCACTGTTTTCAACTGCTCAATAGCGGCCGGGCGGTAAACGTCGCCAGACACGGTCAACACCTTTTTGTTGCGCTTCTCAATCAGGTGCTTGGCCAGTTTGGCGGTAGTGGTGGTTTTACCAGCCCCCTGCAAACCGGCCATCAGGATCACGGCCGGGGGCTGGGCCGCCAGATTGATGTCGCTGACACCCTGGCCCATGGTGAGCGCGAGTTCTTTGTTAACAATGCCGACCAGCGCCTGGCCCGGCGAGAGCGAGCCCAGCACGTCCTGCCCCAAGGCTTTTTCTTTGACCCGCGCAATGAAATCGCGCACCACGGGCAGGGCCACATCGGCCTCAAGCAAGGCCATGCGCACTTCACGCAGCATGTCGGCTACGTTGGATTCGGTGATGCGGGCCTGGCCTCGAATTTCTTTAACGAGGCGGGATAATTTATCGGTAAGGGCGGAGGCCATAGAGAGTATTCCGATCAACGGAACCCAGGTTGGGAGCCAACAGACATGGCAATATGCAAAACGCTAAACTGTACCCATGATTTTAGCCAGTGCTACCCCCTTAAGTTTGACCTTGGCGACCGGCAGCGCGGTGGCCTACGCAGTGTCCGCCATCGGCGCCGCTCGGCTGGGTGCGCGCACAGCGCGCGTGGCTGTGCGGTTGGCGTGGTTGCTCCATGGCGCCTTGCTGGCATGGAGCTTGTTTGGCGCCGAGCCCCGCTTTGGTTTTGCGCCGGCCTTGTCCGTCACAGCCTGGCTGGTAGCTGCGGTCTACGCCGTTGAAAGCCATGTTTACCCGCTACTGCAAACCCGCTGGACGCTATCAGTGCTGGGTGCGGTGGCTGTGGTGCTAGCCACCCTGTTTCCTGGCAACCCTTTGAGCGCCAATGCCTCACCCTGGTTACCCTTGCATTGGGCTCTGGGGATTGCCTCCTACGGACTTTTCGGCGTTGCCGTGGTCCATGCCTGGTTCATGACACGGGCTGAAGAGCGCTTTCGGTTGGCTGCCGATCCACACAGTGGCATGCCACTTTTGACCATGGAGCGCCTGACGTTTCGCTTTGTCAGCGCGGGCTTCCTGTTGTTGTCCGCGACCCTCCTGGTAGGCTTTGTGTTTGAGAAGCAACTGTATGGCGCCAACACACCTCTGAAATGGGACCACAAGACGGCGTTTTCGGTTCTCTCGTGGTTGGCGTTTTCTATTTTGCTGATTGGCAGGGCGCGCTTCGGCTGGCGTGGCAGGCGCGCGGTGCGGGTTCTGTACATCGGCTCTGGCCTACTTTTGCTGGCCTACGTCGGATCACGCTTCGTTATGGAGATCGTTCTTGGGCGGTCTGCATGAAATTACTGCTGATACTTTCGGTGGTGCTGTTCGGCATCTGGCTCTGGCGCTCCAACCGGCCTTCAAGTTCAAAACCAGCCTCCAAGGACTCGCCAAAGCCGCTCGAGATGGTGCGCTGCACCTATTGCGCCGTGCACCTCCCGCTGGTGGACGTCGTTCACGGTAAAAATGGGGTGTACTGCAGCGCAGATCATCTTCACCGCGCGGAGTCCTGAATGAGCGTGCCGCCAGAAGCACAGTCCTGGTTCGGCCCCTCCCTGCTTGAACCGGGACTTGAACCGGCAGACAACCCCCAGGAGTTCGAGCGCATCTGGCGCGGCTTCATGACCGCACGGGTTACGCTGGGCGTGGGGTTGATCCTGCTTCAGGGCGCTTTTTTTGCGCTTGGGACGACCCGAGACGTCACACTGATCATCCTTTGCACGGGTTACTTTGCAGCAACGCTTGCGGTGCGCCTGCTGGCTCGTCCACGCCACCTGAGCCGAACCTTTGATACCCAGTGGATCGTGACCATCGGGATTGACGTTCTGGTTTTTGCGGCCCTGCAAGTCATCCAGGGCAACAGCATCAACTACCAACCCTTGTTCGCCTTGCCTGTTTTGGCGGCCTCGGTCCTGGGCTCGCTCCTATTGGCACTGGCCGCGGCGGCTGGTGTGACGATGATGTTATTTGGCCATGCAGCTTGGGCTTCAGCCCAGGCCCCCCTAGAGACCACCGCCCATTTTTTGCAGGCCGCACTGACCGGTGCAGGCTGTTTCGGCATTGCCTTTCTGGCCAGCCAGATCGCTACACGACTGGCCAATGTCGAGCTTCGGGCGGTTCGCAGTCAACTGGCTACGCGCGTACAGCGGCAAGTCAACGAGCTTGTGATTGAGTCCCTGACGGACGGTATTTTGGTCGTCGACTCGCTCGGTTTGGTGCGAGCAGCCAACCCGGCGGCTCGCCAACTTCTCGGAGCCGATCGAACCCGTCGGCACAACTCGTTTAATCTGGCTTCACAAATCGGCTGGCAAGGATTAATCGACCTGATGAACCTCAGTTTTTCAAACAAAGCAGCCCAGCAGGCGGATGTCACCATTCATCACATGGGGCAGGGTCCCAGGCGTTTGCGGGCACGCACCCAACTGACAGCCTCCAATGACAGTGATGAGGAGAGTTTGTGCGTCATGTTCTTGCAAGATCAGCGAGAGATGGAGGCCCGGATTCGCACCGAAAAACTGGCCAGCATGGGCCGCATGTCTGCTGCTGTGGCTCACGAAATTCGCAACCCATTGGCAGCCATTGCCCAGGCCAATGCCTTGCTTGACGAAGACCTCACCGATCCCAAACAAAAACAACTCACCCAGATGGTGCAACAAAACGCCAAGCGGTTGGGGAAAATCGTGGAAGAGGTGCTGAATATTTCAGGCGTTCAACAGCGTGAAAATGCCCTCACCTCCAGCTCTCTCGACCTGAACGAGGCAGTGACAAGAATTTGCCGTGACTGGCAAAGTCAGACCGAAAGCGACCACCGGCTTCGGATAGCTTTATCGCCTAGAGATATTGAGGTGCGCTTCGAGTCAGAACACCTGCGCCGGATTCTGGTGAACCTGCTCGACAACGCCAGACGCTATGCCAGCACGCAACTTGATGCCATTCAGGTATCCACAGGCACCTCGCCGATGGGGCAGGGGGAGCTAAGCGTGTGGAGTGATGGCCAGCCCATGGATCAATCGGTTGAGCGGCATTTGTTTGAACCTTTTTTCTCCTCAGAGAGCCGCTCCAGTGGATTGGGCCTCTACATTTGCCGCGAGTTGTGCGAGGGGCATGGCGCCTCCATTGCTTACCATCGAAGCTTGCGCAACGTCCGGAGCGCGCCGGTAGAAGGCAATGAATTCCTGATGACATTCCGCACCAAACATATCTAACGCCATGGCCACCAACACACCGACGAGTTCTGCCAAAATTCTGGTGGTCGATGACGAACCCGACTTGAGGACGTTGTACGAATTGACACTCTTGCGCGAAGGCTACCGGGTAGAAACCGCCGAAAACCTGGCCGATGCAATGCAACTCCTGAGCGAACGACAGTTTGACGCGATCATTACCGACATGCGCCTGCCCGACGGCATGGGGTTGACCTTGCTTCATCAAATAAAGGCGCAACAACGTAGCGAACGCTGTGTTGTCATCACTGCCTATGGCTCAGCAGAGAATGCGGTGGAATCGCTGAAAGCGGGTGCATTTGACTACTTGACCAAGCCGGTGGATCTCAAGCAGTTTCGCAATGTCATCGCCTCCGCGGTGCAAGACACTGGCGCCAAGACGGCCACAGTCAACCGCGCGCTACCGCTGCAAAGAAGAGCCGAAGACAGCTTGGCTCCCAGCGCCGCTGGCGAAGCCGCGTTAAGGCGACTGGCAGGCGAATCCCCCAGCATGAAGCTGGTCAAGGAACGGATTGTCAAAGTCGCACGCAGCATGGCCCCAATCCTGGTCCGGGGTGAGTCTGGCACGGGTAAGGAGTTGGTGGCCCGCGCCATCCACGCCAACAGCCACCGCACAGCAAGCGCCTGGGTGGCTGTGAACTGCAGCGCGATTCCTGAAAACCTGCTGGAGGCGGAGTTTTTCGGATCTAAAAAAGGTGCGTACACCGGCGCCACCCAAGACCGGGAAGGTTTTTTTCAAGCGGCCCATGGCGGCACTTTGTTTCTCGATGAGATTGGCGACTTACCGCTTGCCATGCAGTCCAAGCTGTTGCGCGTCATACAAGAGCGTTACGTGCGTCCGATCGGATCCACGCAAGAAGAACCGGTCGATGTGCGGATCATCAGCGCCACCCACAAAGACTTGGCGGCCGAAGTGCTGGCCGGTCGCTTTCGGCAAGATCTTTATTACCGCTTGAATGTGATCGAAATCGTGATTCCGCCCCTGCGTGAACGCCGGGAAGATCTGCCTGCACTGTGTACCGCCTTGCTCCGCAGGATTGCACTGGATGCCAACATTCCGCTGCCCGTACTGCCTATCGCCGTACTCAATCAACTGGCACTTGACCCGCTGATTGGCAACGTCCGCGAGTTAGAAAACCTGCTGCACCGCGCCGTCACGTTGAGCGATGAAGATGACTTGCAAATTGAGCCCTCCTGCTTTCAGGCCCTCGCGCCTGAACCCGTTACACCGAGCGCTTCCTCACCATGCATCGAAGAGAACACGGCCACGATCCCGAGTGACTTGCAAGGCCATCTTGACAGCCAAGAGCGCGAAATTCTGGTTCAGGCGCTAAGAGAAACCGGCTTTAACCGCACCGCCGCAGCAGCACGACTTGGCTTGAGCCTGAGACAAATCCGCTACCGGATCGCCCGCCTCAATATTGACACCACCAGCAGCGACTCTGACGATGAACACGCCTGAGTTGCTGCCCCTGTCGCCGCTTTGGGATGCCGGCTGGTACCGATTTGCGGGACGGCAACCGTCACCCAACTTCGGCCCTCGACCGGCACATGCAACGATTAATCTCATCGTGCTGCACTCCATCAGTCTGCCGCCGGGTCAGTATGGTGGCAAGGAAGTTGAACAGCTGTTCACCAACCAACTCGACTGGGATCAGCACCCGTATTTCAAGAGCATTCAAGGCATGCAGGTGTCGGCGCATTTCTTCATCCGGCGTCAAGGCGAACTGCAGCAGTTTGTCAGCACCCTTGACCGAGCCTGGCACGCCGGCGTCTCGAGCTACCGGGGGCGCAGCAACTGCAACGATCACTCGATCGGCATTGAGCTGGAAGGCATTGAAGGCGGCCTGTTTGATGACCGACAGTATGAAACGCTGGCCTCTTTGAGCGCAGCCATCCTGCAACACCAACCAATAGCGGACATCGTTGGCCACGAACACATTGCACGCGGTCGCAAAACCGACCCGGGAAGTGGCTTCGACTGGGCTCGTTTACAGCGATCGCTGGGCCTGCCAAACCGGTTTCTGCCCGAGGGCCTGGGCGCTATAAGCTGAGCATTTCCACGCCCGCCAGATAAAAAAAGACCCTGCCCGGCCTCGGTCTTACCTGCTGTGCTGAAAAATTCAGCCCTCGGTTGATACACTACCGGTAGTGCTTGAATTCAGGCCGAACCCCATATATAGTGTGTCCTGCTGACCAAAACCGTCGCTCAGCGTCTGGTTTTGATGTCGTTCGCAGCGTCACTCCACCCCCTAAAACAAAGCTCGAGACGAGGAAACCCATGCAAGCCGTTTTAAAACCCCACCCGACCTCACCCGATACGTTGACGCAGCCTAACGCTGACGCGGTCAACAGCACCGTGGCCAACGTATTCAGTCACTACCAAATCCTGCGCCGCAACGGCGCTGTCGTGCCTTTTGAGCCCGCCAAAATTGCCGTGGCAATGATGAAAGCTTTTCTGGCCGTTCACGGCACCCAAGGCGCCGCATCGGCCAGTGTTCGGGAAACCGTCGAGGTCTTGACGCAAGCCGTGATTCGCGCCCTGATGCGCTCACGCCCGGGCGGTGGAACCTTTCATATCGAAGACGTTCAAGACCAGGTTGAACTGGGCTTGATGCGCAGTGGTCACCACGAGGTCGCACGCGCTTACGTGCTCTACCGTGAAAAGCGCACCCAGGAACGCGCCACCCAAGCTAGCCAGGAGACGCCCCCGACACCCGTGCTCCATGCCTTGGACCAAGGGCAGCGGATTGTGCTGGATCTGGACCGCCTAAATGGCCTGATTCAGTCGGCCTGCGCCGGTCTGGGTGCTGACGTCAAGCCGGAACCGATCATGGCCGAGACCTTGCGCAATCTGTATGACGGCGTTCCAATGGATGAGGTGTACAAAGCTTCGGTGCTGGCTGCGCGCACGTTGATCGAGAAAGACCCCGACTACACCTACGCCACGGCGCGCTTGTTGTTTCACACGATTGCCAAAGAAGTTTTGGGCCGGGACGTGATTCAAACCGAGATGGCACAAGCCTACGTCGACTACTTCCCCGGATTTATTAAAAATGGCGTTGACCACGAGTTACTCGACAGCAAGCTGCTTCAGTTTGACCTGCCACGACTGGCTGCCGCACTGAAAGCCGATCGGGATCTGCAGTTTGATTACCTCGGTCTTCAAACCCTGTATGACCGGTACTTTTTACACATCAGCAAAGCCCGCATTGAATTGCCTCAGGCCTTCTTCATGCGCGTGGCCATGGGCCTGTCTCTCAACGAAGCTGACCGCGAAGCGCGCGCTATTGAGTTCTATGAGGTGCTCTCGTCTTTTGACTTCATGTCCAGCACGCCCACGCTGTTCAACAGTGGCACCTTGCGTTCACAACTCTCCAGCTGCTACTTGACCACCGTGCCCGACGACCTGGGTGGCATTTACGATGCGATCAAAGAGAACGCGTTGTTGTCCAAGTTTGCTGGTGGACTGGGCAACGACTGGACCCGCGTGCGGGCCTTGGGCGCTCACATCAAAGGCACCAATGGCGAGTCGCAAGGGGTGGTACCCTTCCTGAAAGTGGTCAACGACACGGCCGTGGCGGTTAACCAGGGCGGCAAGCGCAAAGGTGCGGTCTGCACCTACCTGGAAACCTGGCACCTCGACATCGAAGAGTTCCTGGAATTGCGCAAAAACACCGGGGATGATCGCCGCCGAACACATGACATGAACACGGCCAACTGGATCCCTGACTTGTTCATGCGCCGTGTGATGGAAAAAGGCGAATGGACATTGTTTTCGCCCAACAACGTGCCGGACCTGCACGACAAATTCGGCCGCGAATTCGAGACCGCCTACGTCGCTTACGAAGCCAAGGCAGCACGCGGCGAAATCAAGCCGGCACGCACTGTGCAGGCCGCCGACCTGTGGCGAAAAATGCTCACCATGCTGTTTGAAACCGGCCACCCCTGGATCACATTCAAGGATGCTTGCAATGTGCGCTCGCCGCAGCAGCATTGCGGCGTGGTTCATTCCAGCAATCTTTGTACTGAAATCACACTCAACACCAGCGACACGGAGACCGCAGTGTGCAACCTCGGCTCAGTCAACCTGTTGCAGCATTTGAAAACGGGGCCCGACGGATCCAAAGTACTTGATCACGTCAAGCTGCAAAAGACGATCACCACCGCGATGCGCATGCTCGACAACGTGATTGACATCAACTACTACGCCGTAGAAAAGGCGCGCACCTCCAACACGCGTCACCGCCCGGTGGGCTTGGGGATGATGGCGTTTCAAGACAGTCTGTATGAAATGCGAATTCCCTATGCCAGTGATGCTGCGGTTGAGTTTGCCGATCGGTCCATGGAAGCCATTTGCTATTACGCCTACTGGGCCTCGACCGAACTGGCGCGTGAACGGGGTCAGTACGCCAGCTTCAAAGGTTCACTGTGGGACCAGGGAATTTTGCCGATTGATACCCTTGACATGTTGGCCAAAGAACGTGGTGGCTTTGTGGAAGTTGACCGCTCTGCCACGCTTGACTGGGACGCGTTGCGCCAGAAGATTGCCCGCGACGGCATGCGCAACTCCAACTGCACAGCCATAGCGCCCACCGCCACTATTTCCAACATCATTGGCGTGGATGCCTCCATCGAACCGTGCTTTGGCAACCTGTCCGTCAAGTCCAACCTCTCGGGCGAGTTCACCATCATCAACAGCTACCTAGTTGGCGACCTCAAACGACTGGGTCTTTGGGATGATGTGATGGTGATGGACCTGAAACATTTCGATGGCTCTTTGAAACCGATTGACCGGATTCCCGCTGACATCAAGTCTTTGTATGCCACTGCTTTCGAAGTCGAAACACGCTGGCTGGTAGAGGCCGCAGCGCGTCGTCAGAAATGGATCGATCAAGGACAATCGTTGAACATTTATATGGCAGGCGCCTCCGGCAAAAAACTCGACGACACCTACAAGCTGGCGTGGATTCGCGGACTGAAAACCACCTACTACCTGCGCACCATGTCGGCCACCCATGTTGAAAAATCAACAGTGGCAGCGGGTCGCATGAATGCGGTTTCGTCGGGTAGCGATACGCAACCCGTCAACACGGGCATGAGCGCCATGGATGCAGCGGCAGCGGCCGCAAAAATACAGATGGCATCAGGACCCGCAACCGATGTCAAATTTTGTGGTGTCGACGACCCCACCTGTGAGTCATGTCAATAAGACTTTAGTGGGCGTGAACGGTGTTGTGGCGATGTTGCTGCACAACATCTCTTAAACAATATGTCAGCGATGTGAATGAATACTTTTCATTTCATTTCGCTGCTCTCATAATCCGAGGATTGGAAAATATATGTTGACCTGGGACGAAGAACTTAAGCCTACCCCGCCATTGCCTTTTGCACACGGCTTAACCAGCAGCCAACCGATGGAGCCCTCATTGCCTTCAGCCACACTTGCCAGCAGTCCTCGCCGCGTCAATGCGGCCGACAAACGCATCATCAATGGCAAGACCGACGTCAATCAACTGGTTCCCTTCAAATACAAATGGGCTTGGGAAAAGTACCTTTCCAGCTGCGCCAACCATTGGATGCCGCAAGAAGTCAACATGACGCGTGACATTGCCTTGTGGAAAGATCCTAACGGCCTGACCGAAGACGAGCGGCGCATCATCAAACGCAACCTGGGTTTCTTTGTGACCGCCGACTCACTGGCAGCCAACAATATCGTCTTGGGTACTTACCGCCACATCACCGCGCCTGAGTGCCGCCAGTTTCTTTTGCGCCAGGCCTTTGAAGAAGCCATTCACACCCATGCCTACCAGTACATCGTGGAGTCATTGGGGTTGGATGAGAGCGAAATTTTTAACGCCTACAACGAAGTCAAATCCATCCGTGACAAGGACGAGTTTCTGATCCCTTACATTGAGGCGATCATGGACCCTAATTTCAAAACTGGAACCCATGAAACGGATCAAACCCTTCTCAAGTCGCTGATCGTCTTTGCCTGTTTGATGGAAGGGCTGTTTTTCTACGTTGGCTTCACGCAAATTCTGGCACTGGGTCGCCAAAACAAAATGACGGGTGCGGCTGAGCAGTACCAGTACATCTTGCGCGATGAATCTATGCACTGCAACTTTGGCATTGACCTGATTAACCAACTCAAACTTGAAAATCCGCTCTTGTGGACCGCAGAGTTCAAGGCTGAAATCAAGGCCTTGTTTGAAGAAGCCGTTGAACTTGAATACCGGTACGCAGAAGACACCATGCCGCGCGGTGTATTGGGCATGAACGCCTCCATGTTCAAGGGCTACCTGCGCTACATTGCCAACCGTCGTGCCACGCAAATTGGTCTCGAAGCGCTTTACCCCAACGAAGAAAATCCGTTCCCCTGGATGAGTGAAATGATCGACCTGAAGAAAGAGCGCAACTTCTTCGAAACGCGAGTCATTGAATATCAATCTGGCGGTGCGCTGTCATGGGACTGATTTTTTAATGACAACAAGAATTTCACAAACAGCCAGTAGCCCTCAAGCGGCATCGGCGATTTGTGCACCCAAGTTCATGGTGCTGGGATTGTTCCCCAACACCATGAATCGCTTCAAGCACTCCTACTCGCATGAAGTGCTCTTTGTAAATTGATCAAGGAGAAAATTAAATGGCAACTGCAAAAAAAATGGTCGCAAAAAAGACCGCCCCTGTTAAAAAAGCCGCACCTGCAAAGAGTGCTGTCGTCGTCAAAAAGGCCGTTGCAGTGAAAGCTGCCCCGGCTAAAAAAGCGGCTCCTGCGAAGAAGTCTGTCGCCAAGACCGTCGCTCCTGCCAAAAAAGCAGCGCCGGCAAAGAAAGTCATTGTTGCAAAAGCGGCACAGGCTAAAAAAGCGGTGCCAGCCAAGAAGGC
>SESG01013488.1_pt1 | contig 12109 bp, 14 predicted proteins | sample 3171421 | NCBI WGS metagenome assembly SESG01 (sample SAMN10866946, study PRJNA518727) | freshwater metagenome | biome: subpolar coniferous forest; feature: holomictic lake; material: water; isolation source: holomictic Lake 227, 6 m and 8 m depth | place: Canada: near Kenora, Ontario | collected... | reverse complement strand
TGGAGTCGGCCGACTGGATCGTAGACTTCGGCCCGGGCGCGGGGGAGCACGGTGGCCGCATCGTGTCGCAGGGGACGCCGGCGCAGGTGATGGCCGACCTGGCCTCGCTCACCGGAGCCTACCTGTCCGGGCGGGCCGAGATCCCGGTCCCGGAGCGGCGCCGGCCGGTGGGCAAGGCACGCCTCACCATCGTGGGCGCCACCGAGAACAACCTGAAGGACGTCACCGTCTCGCTGCCCCTCGGCTGCTTCGTGGCCGTCACGGGCGTCTCCGGGGCCGGCAAGTCCACGCTGGTGAACGGGATCCTCCACCCGGCCCTCTCCCGCCTGCTCCACGGCTCCCGCGAGGCGCCGGGGCGCCACCAGGCGATCGTCGGCCACGAGCAGATCGACAAGATCATCGACATCAACCAGCAGCCCATCGGCCGGACGCCCCGCTCCAACCCGGCCACCTACACCAAGGTCTTCGACATGGTGCGCGAGGTCTTCGCCCAGACTCCGGAGGCCCGCTCGCTCGGCTACCTGCCCGGCCGCTTCAGCTTCAACGTGAAGGGGGGGCGCTGCGAGGCCTGCCAGGGCGACGGCATGAAGATGGTGGAGATGCACTTCCTCGCCGACGTGCTCGTCCCCTGCGAGGTCTGCCAGGGCAAGCGCTTCAACGAGGCCACCCTGCGGGTCCAGTTCAAGGGGAAGAACGTCGCCGAGGTGCTCGACCTCTCGGTCCGCGAGGCGATCGTCCACTTCGCGAACCACCGGGAGATCCAGCGCATCCTGGGCACGCTCGACGACGTGGGGCTCGGCTACGTGAAGCTCGGGCAGCCCTCCCCCACCCTCTCCGGCGGCGAGGCGCAGCGGATCAAGCTATCCCGCGAGCTGGCCCGCGTGGGCACCGGGCGGACGCTCTACATCCTCGACGAGCCCACCACCGGCCTCCACTTCGACGACGTGAAGAAGCTGCTCGGCGTGCTCGACCGGCTGGTGGACGGGGGCAACGCGGTGGTGGTGATCGAGCACAACCTCGACGTCATCAAGGCGGCCGACTGGGTCGTCGATCTGGGCCCGGAGGGCGGCGAGGAGGGCGGTCGGGTGGTCGCCGAGGGCACGCCCGAGGAAGTGGCCGGTAACCGGGACAGCTTCACCGGCCACTACCTGGGAGAGGTGCTGGCGCGCCACCGGGCGCGGCGCCAGGCTGCGGCGCGCGTCGGGACGTAGGGGCGAAAAGCTAGGCGGCCTTGGCCTTCGGCGCGTCCTTCTTGTCGGTGCACTTGCACTTGTCGCCGCACTTGCAGTCCTTCGCGTCCTTCGCGCCGCAGCTGCAGGCGGCGGCGAGGAGCGTCGGCGACGAGCTGGCCGCGCTCGCCTTGGGCTTGTCGGTCGTGCCGTGCTTGTCCTGGCACTTGCAGCCCTTCTCGCACTTGCAGTCCTTCGGGTCCTTCGCGCCGCAGCTGCAGGCGGCGGCGAGGAGGATCTTCGTGGACGTGGCGGCCGAGGCCTTCTTCTCCTGGGCGGGGGCGGGCTGCGTCTGGGCGGGCGCCGGGGTAGCGGCCTTCTTCTCGGCCTTGTCGTCCGACTTCTTGTCGCAGTCGCAGGCGTAGGCGGGAACGGCGACGGCGAGGGCGAACGCCCCGGCCAGACCGATGGCGACGTGTGCGAGGATTCTACGGGTCATGGTGGGGCTCCTTGGCGTGGGCGTTCGTGCGGCGAGGGTGGAGCGAATATCTAAGAAAACCAGGACCGAGGTCAAGCAAGACTGTACCGCCAGCGTTTCCGCGAGGTTGTACCCCGCCGGGGCCACGTGTAGATTCCGCCTCCGATGCTCATCGACGATCCAGACCTCATCCTGGCGCTGCTGCGCGACCCGAACGTTGGCAGCCAGGAGGTGGCCGACCAGACGGGACTCCCCCGCGCCGAGGCCGCCCGCGCCGCCCGGCTCCTCGTCGGCCTCGCCAAGGCCCGACCCGAGGAGATCGCCACGCTGCCCGCGCCGCTCGCCGCGGCGATTCTCCGGGCCGCCGTGACCGGGGAACGGCTCGAGATCCTGGCCACCCTCGCAGCCTCCTCCGAGAAGGTGCTCTCCAAGGACGCGAAGCGGGCCCTCCACGTGCTCCGGGCCCGGGGCGTCGCGATTCCCGAGGCACCGCGCGCGGCTCCGCCGCCGCCCACGACGCCGGCCGAGGAGGTCTTCCCCAGCTACGCCTCCTCGATCGACGGCCAGGGCGAGCGGGCCATCTGGATCGCCCGCAACGTCCCGGGTCGAGGCGTGGAGGTCGGGCAGGCGGTCGTCTCCGACGTGCTGGGGCTCATCGAGCTCCAGGTCGGCGTGCTCGGACGCAAGGAGTACCGCTCGTTCGGCCGGGAGATCGGCGAACGGGGACAGACGATGGGGGTCGGCGAGATCGATCCCGGCCACGCCCGCGCCATGGTCGCGGCGGCGCGCCGGCAGAACGACGCCTCCGGGCGCCCGGTTCCCGACGGCGCCGAGCCCTGGCTCGCCCGCGTCGGTCCCGGAACGCCGCCCCCCGATCCCGCGGAAATCCTGCCTCCGCTCGGCGAGGAGACTGCGCGAGTTGCGCTCGCGGCGTCGGCGGAACTGCACACGCTTCCCATGCTCCGCGGCTGGATCGCCGACGAGGCGATGCTCCGAGCGCTGGCCACCCGGCTCGACGCCCTCGCGGCGGCCGGTGCCGGGGCCGACGAGGCGGAGCGGACTCGCCAGGCCGCGGAGGCCGTCACCGCGGCGCTCGAGGCGTGGCTCGACGAGGCGACCCGCGCGCGCGTCGCCTCGCGCCTCCTCGCCGTGGGCGTGCACCTCGCCGGCGTCGGGCTCGCGGACCGGGCCGCACAGGCCGCCGCCGCCGCCCGCGCGCTGACGGCGGGCGTCCCGGGGCGCGACGTCCCGTTCGCGCGGGAGATGGTGGAGAAGGCCTTCCCGGGGCGCGGCGGTGCGGCGGCGTCCGCACGGGCGCGGCCGGTCATCACCGTGCCCCGCCCGTGACCGCTTCCACGCCCCCCTTCCGAAACCCGGCACCCACCGTGGATGCCGTGATCCTCCTGCCGGGCGACCGGGTGGTGCTGGTGCGCCGCGGAAACCCGCCGCACGGATGGGCGCTGCCGGGCGGGTTCGTCGACGACGGGGAGCCGCTCCACGTGGCAGCGGCGCGCGAGGCCCGGGAGGAGACCGGCCTCCCCGTCACGCTCCTCGAGCAGTTCCACTCCTATTCCGACCCGGCGCGCGACCCGCGCCGCCACACCATCAGCACGGTCTTCCTGGCGTCGGCCTCGGGGGAGCCCTGCGGCGGCGACGACGCAGCGGAGGCGCGGGCCTTCGCCTGGGACGCCCTGCCCCACCCCATCGTGTTCGACCACCGCGAGATCCTGGCCGATGTCCGCCGCTACCTGCTCACCGGCGCACGGAGGACCCTGTGACCTCGCAGCTCACGCCGGCCGACCGGGTCGCGCTCCTCGGGATCGCGCGCGCGGCCATCCGGGCCCGGCTGGGGTTCGGCCCCGCCCCGGCCCTTCCGGAGTCGGGAGTGCTCGGAGAGCGGCGGGGGGCCTTCGTCACCCTGCGGCGCGGCGGCGAGCTGCGCGGCTGCATCGGCCGCTTCGACCCGGAGGGATCGCTCGCGCGGACCGTGGCCAGCATGGCCGTGTCCGCCGCCTTCGAGGACCCGCGCTTCCCCCCGCTCACCGCCGGCGAGGCCGACGACCTCGACATCCACGTCTCGACGCTCGGACCGCGCCAGCCGCTGCCCGACCCGGAGGCGCTCCGCGTGGGGCTCCACGGCCTCGTCGTCCGGCAGGGCTGGCACCGCGGCGTGCTCCTGCCGGTGGTCGCCGTCGAGCGGGGCTGGGACGGCCCCACCTTCCTGAAGCACGCCTGCCTCAAGGCGGGACTGCCCGCCGATGCGTGGCGGGACCCGGCCACCTCCCTCGAGACCTTCGAGGCGGAGGAGTTCGGCGACCCGGCCCCGGAGAGCCCATGAGCTCGTTCCTGCAGTCCATCCCCATGATCATCGTCACGGTGCTCGCCTTCGGGCTCCTCATCGTGATCCACGAGCTCGGCCACTACTTCGCCGCCCGCTGGTCCGGAATGCGGGTCGAGCGGTTCAGCATCGGTTTCGGCCCGGTGGTCTGGTCGCGCCGGCGAGGGGACACGGAGTGGGCCGTGTCGGCCATTCCGCTGGGCGGCTACGTGAAGATCCTGGGCATGGCCCCGGGCGAGGAGATCCCCCCCGGAGAGACGGGCGCCTACTCGACGAAGCCCGCCTGGAAGCGCTTCCTCGTCATCCTGGCGGGACCGGCGATGAACTACCTCCTCGCCGTGGTCCTGGCGGTGGGGCTCATCGCCACCCTCGGGCTGCGCGAGCCCGATCCGAGCGCAACCGTGGGCGACGTCATCCCCGGCGGCGCGGCTGCCAGGGCCGGCCTGCGCGTCGGAGACCGGATCCTGTCGGCCGGCGGCGCCCCGGTGGCCGACTGGAAGGCGCTCGTGCAGGCGATCCGAGCCCACCCCGGCCAGGAGCTCGAGCTGTCCGTGGCGCGCGGAGACGGACCCGGGGCGCCCGCCGTTTCGCTCACGATCCACCCCGACGATTCGGGCGGGATCGGCAAGGCCGGGATCGCCCCGAGCCTGCGCGCCGTGCACGCCGGCCTCCTCGAGTCGGTCTCGATGGGCTTCCGGCGCACCGCCGACAAGGCCGGCGAGATCCTGGGCGGCCTCGGCCAGATCGTCACCCGCAAGCAGAAGGCGGAGTTGCAGGGGCCGCTCGGCATCGCGCAGGAGATGACCCGCAGCGCGCGGGCCGGCGCCGCACCCTTCCTCATGATGGTCTGGCTCATCTCCATCATGCTCGCGATCTTCAACTTCCTTCCGCTCCCCGCGCTCGACGGCGGACGGCTCATCTTCCTCGTCTACGAGATGGTGACCCGCCGGCCGGTGAACCCGCGGGCCGAGGCGGTGATCCACACGGTGGGATTCGTCCTGCTCTTCGGCCTGCTCATCGGGGTCACCCTCTTCGGCGACCTCCCGCGACTCCTCCGGCGCTGACCCGGGTCCCGGGTTACCATCTCCCCGTGGCCATCACGGTCCTCTACTTCGCCGTCGCCCGGGAAGCAGCCGGCACCGATTCCGAGTCGCTGGCCGGGGCACCGACCACCGTTGGCGCGCTGCGCGCCCTGCTCCCGGAACGCCACCCGAAGCTCGCCCGGGTGCTCCCGCGCTGCCGTCTCGCCGTGGACCAGACCTTCGCGCAGGACGGCGACCCCGTGCCGGACGGGGCCGAAGTGGCGGTCATCCCGCCCGTGTCGGGCGGCTCGGGCCGCTTCCGGGTGGTGAACCGACCCCTCGACCTGGCCGAGGTGGTGGAGGCCGTGAGTGGCCCCGGGAACGGCGGCGTGGTCACCTTCCGGGGCGACGTTCGGGACGAGACCCGTGGCAAGCGGGTCGTCCGGCTGGAGTACGAAGCCTACGTCCCGATGGCCGAGCGCAAGCTGGAGGAGATCGGCCTCGCGGTGGGAGAGGCGCACGGCGCACGCGTGGCCATCGTGCACCGTGTCGGCGTGCTCGTGCCCGGCGAGGCCGCGGTGGTCATCGCCGCCGCGGCCCCGCACCGGGCTCCGGCCTTCCGGGCCTGCGAGGAGGCGCTCGAGCGGCTGAAGCGGGACGCCCCCATCTGGAAGCGCGAGATCCACGAGGACGGTTCGGAATGGGTGGGGATGGGGCCGTGAAGCTCTGCGTCTTCGACCTGGACGGGACGCTCGTCGATTCGCGGGAGGACCTCTACCTCGCCGTGGCCCACACCCTCTCCGCGCTCGGACTCCCCCCGCGGTCGCGCGAGGAGGTGGTGGGCTTCGTGGGCGACGGTGCGGCGGCGCTCGTGTCGCGGGCCATCGCACCCCGGGACCACCTTCTCGGGCGCGCCCTCGAGCTCTGGCGCGACCACTACTCCCGCCACCTCCTCGACCACACCCGCCTCTACCCGGGGATGGTGGGCGTGCTGGGGAGCGCCCGTATTTCACTCGCAGTGCACACGAACAAGCCGGGCGCCATGGCCCGCGCCATCCTCGACGGCCTGGGCGTCCTCTCCCGGTTCTCGGTGGTGGTGGGCGGCGACGAGGCGGCCCGGAAGCCCGACCCCTCGGGCCTGCTCGGGATCTGCATCCGGACGGGCGCGACGCCCGAGGAGACCGTCCTCGTCGGGGACAGCCTGGTGGACCACGCCACGGCCGTCGCGGCCGGGGTCCGGTTCGTCCCCGTCTCCTGGGGGCTCGTCCCCATGGCGACCCTCGCCGCCGCCGGAGCCACCGGATTCGTCCAGGACGCGGCCGACCTCCTCCCCTTCGTGGGCGCCGGGGACTGAGCGCTTGTCCGACCTCGAACCCCGCATCCTGGCCCTGCTCGACGCGGGCGACCTTCCGGGCGCCGCCACGGAGGCGCTCCGCGGCTACGGGCCCCAGATCCTCGGCTACCTGAACGCGGTGCTGCGGAACGAGGACGACGCCCACGACGTCTTCTCCCAGTTCGCCGAGGACCTCTGGAAGGGGCTCGGGGGCTTCCGGCGCGAGAGCTCGGTTCGCACCTGGTCCTTCCGGCTCGCCTGGCACGCGGCCTCCCGCTGGGCGCGGGACCCATACCGGAAGCGCGGCCGACCCATGCTCACCGGCGAGGCCTCCCGCATCGCGCAGGAGGTCCGCTCGACGATGTCCACCTTCGCTCCGGGGGGGCGGGCCGACAAGCTGTCGAAGCTCCGCGAGTCGCTCGAGCCGGAGGAGCAGACGCTCCTCATCCTGCGCGTGGACAAGGGGATGGCCTGGGAGGACGTGGCCCTCGTGCTCCACTCCGACGGCGCGCCGGCCTCTCCGGCGGCCCTCCGCAAGCGTTTCGAGCGGCTCAAGGAGAAGCTCGGCAAGCTGGCCCGGGAGCAGGGGCTCATCGAGTAGTGGGCGCCGGGGGGGGGGCGCCGGAAACTCGACGCCCGGGTGGTCACGTGGGAACCTCGGGCCATGTCCCGGCTCCTCCTCGCCCTGTCCCTCGTCTCCATCCTCCTGCTCGTCGGGGTCTTCGTCCCGATGGGGGGGAAGACGGCGGTCGAGCGCTGGAACGAGGCCCCGTCCACCGGCCAGTTCGTCGAGCGGGGATGGAACGAGACGGTCGTCGGCTGGGACCGGCTCTGGGGGGTCGCCCCCGCTCCGAAGCCCGCCCCCCGCCTGGCTTCCAGGGGCGCCGCCGCCCGGGCGCCAGACCCCGCTCCGGCGGAGCACCACACCGACGAGGACCGGCGCGCCATCGACCGGCTCGTCGCCGAGCACGCCGCCGACCCGAAGCCCACGCGGCGCTGACCGGGCCGCCCCCCCCCCGGCCCCCCACCCGGGGCATGCCGCGAGGCGAATCGCGGGGTTGCGTTCTTCCCGGGGGTCGGGTAATCAACGCCCCCGAATGACCGACATGACCAAGAAGGTGAAGAAGACCGCCCCGAAGGCCAAGGGCGCCGGCAAGAAGGCCTGCAAGATCCAGGGCTGCAAGCGCTCGTACCGCGCCAAGGGCTTCTGCTTCTTCCACTACTCCAAGTGGCGCCGCGGCGAGATCGAGGCAGTTCCTCGCCGCTGGAAGGGCTGCTCCAAGGAGGAGTGCAAGAAGAAGGTGCACGAGCACGGCCTCTGCCAGGTCCACTTCGACGCCTGGAAGAAGAGCCGCAAGGGCGCCAAGCAGGAAGCCGCCGAGGCTCCCGCCGCCTAGTCGTCCGTCTCGCCCGGCCCTGGCCCCATCGCGAGCTTCCGCTCGATCGACCGGGCCGCCGCGGCGAGCAGCTCCATCTCCCGCTGCGTGGGCTCGGCCCGCGCCAGCAATCTCCGCCATTCGGCGAGGATCGCATCGGGGTTCTGCGGGTTCAGGTACCCCACCCCGGCGAGCAGCGCACGCGTGCGCGCCCAGAAGGCCTCCACGGTCTCGTGCCGCGCCGGATCCATCGGCGGGGGTCCGGGAACTCCTGCGCCGCGAGCCACCGCCACCTCGTAGGCCAGCACCGCCGCGGCCTGCGCCAGGTTCATCGAATCGTAGGCGTTGCTCGTGGGGATGGTGCAGACGGCGGCGCAGTGCACGAGCTCCGCATCGGAGAGTCCGCGCCGCTCCTCCCCCAGGACGATGGCCACCGGCCCCGCGGGCAGCCGCCTCGCCACCTCCGCCCCCAGCTCCCGGGGCGAGATGCGGGGGCGCCCCTCGACGTCCCGGGACGTGGTCCCGCACGCCCAGGTCGTGCCCTGGAGGGCGTGGGCCATGTCCGGCACCACCTCGGCCGCGTCGAGCACGCTGCGGGCCTTCCTGGCGGTCCTGCGGGCCCTCCGGAACACGTCCTCCGTGGCGTTCTTCCCCCGACCTGTCCGGGGCGCACCCAACCAGGAAGGGGGGGCCACGACCCTCATCCGGGACAGGCCGAAGTTGGCCAGAACCCGCGCCACGGCACCGATGTTCTCGGCCGAGGAGGGGCGGTGCAGCACGAAGATGAGGTCATCCCGGTCCAACGGGCCCGTATGCTAGCATTTGCGCCCATGATTCCCGACGACAAGCTCCGCGCCCAGCTCGCCCACACCCTCCAGAAGTTCGACGCCCCGGAACTCGGTGAGCTCTACCGAGGCAAGGTGCGCGACAACTACTCGCGGGGCGACCGCATCCTCATGGTCACCACCGACCGGATCAGCGCCTTCGATCACGTGCTCGGCACCATCCCGTTCAAGGGGGAGGTGCTCTCGCGGCTCACCTCGTTCTGGTTCGACAAGGTGAAGGACTTCGCCCCCATCTGCGTCCTCGACACCCCCGATCCCAGCGTGATGGTGGTGAAGCGGGCAGAGCCCTTCCCGGTCGAGATCATCATCCGCGGCTACATCACCGGCTCGCTCTGGCGCGACTACCTGGCCGGCAAGGCGGGCGCCTACGGCATCGACTGGCCGGCCGGGCTGCGCAAGGACCAGAAGTTCGGCGCCCCCATCATCACGCCGTCCACCAAGGCCCAGTACGGGAAGCACGACGAGCCCATCAGCGAGAAGGCCATCGTGGACGGTGGGCTGGTCTCCGCGAAGCTCTGGGCCGAGGCCACCGAGGTGGCGCGGGCGCTCTTCCGGCGCGGCCAGGAGTGGGCGGCCAGCCGCGGGCTCATCCTCGTCGACACCAAGTACGAGATGGGCATCGTGGACGGGAAGCTCTCGGTGATCGACGAGATCCACACCCCCGACAGCTCCCGCTACTGGGTCGCGAAGGGCTACGAGGAGCGCTTCGCCGCCGGCCAGGACCAGCAGATGCTCGACAAGGAGAACATCCGCCAGTGGCTCATCTCCGAGCACGGGTTCTCCGGCCACGGCAGCCCGCCGCCGCTCACCGACGAGGTACGCGTCATGCTGGCCCGGAAGTACATCGAGGTCTTCGAGCTGCTCACCGGCGAGCGGTTCGAGTCGCCGGAGGGAAGCGTGGACGCGCGGATCCGCGGGAACCTCAGGTCGAAGGGCTATCTGTAACCCCGAACACCCGCTCGAAGATCGTGTCCACGTGCTTCAGGTGGTAATCCACCGCGAAGCAGGCGTCGATCTCCACGTCGGTGAGGGCCTTCCGCACGTCGGCGTCGCCCTTCAGCGCGGTGCGGAAGTCCACCTTCTCCTCCCAGACCTTCATGGCGTTGCGCTGCACGAGGACGTACCCCTCCTGCCGCGGGATCCCCTTCCCCACCAGCGCGAGCAGCACCCGCTGGGCCTCGAAGAGCCCGCCGGTCGCCTCCAGGTTCTCCCTCATCCGCTCCGGGTAGACCCGCAGGTCGTCGATCATCCGGGCGAAGCGGTTCAGGCCGAAGTCGAGGGCGATGGTGGCGTCGGGACCGATGACCCGCTCCACCGACGAGTGGCTGATGTCCCGCTCGTGCCAGAGCGCGACGTCCTCCAGCGCCGGCACGGCCCAGCCGCGCAGCAGCCGCGCCAGCCCGGTCAGGTTCTCCGAGATGATGGGGTTCCGCTTGTGGGGCATGGCCGAGCTGCCCTTTTGCCCGGCGGTGAAGGGCTCCTCCGCCTCGCGCACCTCGGTGCGCTGCAGGTGGCGGACCTCGGTGGCCTGCTGCTCCATCACCGCTCCGGCAACCGCCATGGCGCAGAAGAGATCGGCGTGCCGGTCGCGGGCCACCACCTGCGTGGCCGCGCCCTCCCCGCCCTGGAGCCCCAGCCGCTCCATGACGAAGGCCTCGACGCGGGGATCGACGTTCGCGAAGGTCCCCACGGCGCCGGAGATCTTGCCCACGGCGGCGACCTTCCCGGCCGCCTCCAGGGCCGCGCGCCTGCGCCCCCATGCGTCGTACCAGCCGGCCAGCTTGAGCCCGAAGGTCACCGGCTCGGCATGGATGCCGTGGCTGCGCCCGATCATCGGCGTGCGACGGTGCTCGAAGGCCCGCTTCCGGATGGCGGCCCGCACCCGGTCCACGTCGGCGAGGAGCAGCGCGGTGGCCTCCGCGAGCTGCACCGCCAGCGTGGTGTCGAGCACGTCGGAGGAGGTCATCCCCTTGTGCAGGTGGCGCGCCGGGAGGCCGCCCCTCTCCTCCACGAAGGTGAGGAAGGCGATGACGTCGTGCTTGGTGACCTTCTCGATCTCGTCGATGCGGGCCACGTCGGCGGCGGAGAACTGGAAGCCGTCGAACGTCCGGCGCAGCGCCGCGAGGTCCTCGGCCGGCACCTCGCCGAGCTTCACCATGGCCTCGGCGGCGAGCAGCTCGACGTCCAGCCAGATGCGGAAGCGCCGCTCCGGGGACCAGATGCAGGCCATCTCGGGACGCGTGTAGCGCGGGATCATCCGACCCTCCACGGCCACCCTCGGCGGCCGGCTCGTCGTGGCCGGCCGTCAGCGGCCGGTGGAACCGAATCCTCCGCCGCCCCGCCCCGTGGGGGGCAGCTCGGCAACCTCGTGCAGTGTCGCATGGCGAACCGGTGCGATCACGAGCTGTGCGATCCGCTCCCCGCGCTGGAGGCGCACGGTGTCGTGTCCCCAGTTGACGAGGATGACGCCCACCTCGCCCCGGTAGTCGCTGTCGATGGTGCCGGGGGCGTTGGGCATGCCGAGCCCGTGCTTCAGGGCCAGGCCCGAGCGGGGACGCACCTGCCCCTCCCATCCGGGCGGGATGGCCACGGCGATCCCGGTGGGGACGAGCCGGCGCTCGCCGGGGGCGAGCTCGACCGGCTCGTCGGCCCGCAGGTCCATGCCCGCGGCGCCGGCGCTCTGGTAGCGCGGGAGCTCCAGCGGCTCGCCCCGGCCCGCCACGCGGAGGACCGCGATGGGGACCGGGCTGTCGGCCGTGGACACCGCTCGACTCCCTAGCCCTTGGCGGGATCGGGCTTCTGCGCGGCCGCGTCGGCCAGCGCTTCCTTGCGGGAGAGCCGGATCTTCCCGGCCCGGTCTACCGAGATGACCTTGACGAGGACCTCCTCGCCCTCCTGCAGGACCTCGGAGACGCTCTTCACCCGCTTGTCGGAGAGCTCGGAGATGTGGATGAGCCCGTCGGTGCCGGGGAAGATCTCCACGAAGGCGCCGAACTCGGCGATCTTGCGGACCGTGCCCAGGTAGGTCTTGCCGACGTCCGCCTCCTGGGTGAGGTTCTTGATCATCTTGATCGCCGCGTCCACCTGCGTCTGGTTCGGGCTGGCGATGTTGATGGTGCCGTCGTCGTTGATGTTGATGGAGCAGCCGGTGCGGGCGGTGATGTCCTTGATCACCTTGCCGCCGGGCCCGATGACGTCCTTGATGCGCTCGGTGCGGATCTTGATGCTGGTGATCCGGGGCGCGTAGGCGCTGATGTCACCGCGGGACGCCGGGAGCGACTTGGCCATCTCGCCGAGGATGTGCTTGCGGCCGCGGGCAGCCTGATCGAGCGCGTCCTGGAGGATCTTCCGGGTCACGCCACCGATCTTGATGTCCATCTGGATGGCGGTGATGCCGGCCTCGGTGCCGCAGACCTTGAAGTCCATGTCGCCGAGGTGGTCCTCGTCGCCCAGGATGTCGGAGAGGATCGCGATCTTCTCCCCCTCCTTGATGAGCCCCATGGCGATCCCGGCCACCGGGGCCCTCACCGGCACGCCGGCGTCCATGA
>SESG01028667.1_pt1 | contig 12116 bp, 15 predicted proteins | sample 3171421 | NCBI WGS metagenome assembly SESG01 (sample SAMN10866946, study PRJNA518727) | freshwater metagenome | biome: subpolar coniferous forest; feature: holomictic lake; material: water; isolation source: holomictic Lake 227, 6 m and 8 m depth | place: Canada: near Kenora, Ontario | collected... | reverse complement strand
GTCGGTCGATTATCGGTCGATGCGACTGAGTTTCTTCTCCTCATTCCAGCCCATGAGGGTCTCGGCAATGCGCTGGATGCCTTCTTCCGGAATGAAGTTCTTGGGGTCGCCCTTTGCGAAAATCTGGCTGGCGTTGACAAGCAGCACACGGTGCTCTCTCTCTTTTGCCTTTGCCTTGTCCAGGAACAACACAATGCCCGGGGCGGTGGTGTTGTAGAAGAGGTTTTCGGGCAGGTAGAGCACCGCCTCAATGAGATCGTGATCGACAAACCACTGGCGGACACTTCGATGAGGTTGGAGAGACGGTCATCGTCAACGTCGCGCGCTGGCCATGGGTGGTGGAGTTGAAGTCGACGCGGTCGATGATGCCCTGCAGGAGCGGATTCTCTTTGGCGATGGCCCGCATGTTGGTGGTGACACCTTCGCCAATCTTGTCGGAGAGCTTGCGGATGACCGACCAGACGGGCTGCTCGGAATCTTCCGGCACGAGAGGGAGATAGAATCGGACCAGCTTGTGGTCGGCCCTGACCAACTGGAAAGCCTTCCTGCGTGAGCCGACCTCCCCTGCAATTCGGTTGACCTCATCATCGAAAACATCGCAGAGACGCTTGGTAGCATCTTTTGCGCCACGGATGGAAATCAGTCGAAACCGACAGAGGTGGCTCATAACAAAAAAAGCACCCGCCACTCTCCCCTGCCCACATTGTCTGCTTTTCGCTATATTCTCCCTTTATCTCTTCACTTAAAACCCTAACCAACCACCATCATGGCCATGACAGTTGAAATCAAGAACGGCAAGCTCTGCATAGAAATTGACCTCGAAACGCCTACTCCCTCTTCATCAGGCAAGACGCTTGTTGTGGCAAGCACTCACGGCAATAGTGTCACCTCAGTGATGATTGAAGGCAAGCCGGTAACAATCGGGCTTAACGCTTATATCAAGAAGTAACGGGAGGGATTCTATGACGTTAAAGGAGCTGAGCTTTTCCATGAAAATGGGGGGCAGAAACGAGGCTAAAAAGATATCCGGTGTAATTACGATCACCGGATATCGACAATAAACGAATAACGGTTTAATGGAAAAAATAGCGAATACCGACCGCTGCGTTCAAGTCCAAAGTCACATCCGGGGTAACATCAAGCACAGGAGCTATTTCTGCAAATAAATCTACCGGTACCTTAGAGAAATTATAGGTGACACCGAAAGGAACGCGAATGCCCAAACGCGTATCATTATCATCATTGCTGATTCTTGCGCCAACACCATAATAGGACTGTAACGTCCGACTATTCCTTGCTGTTATCCCACTGTGCATCAGGTAGTCTGCATGAAACTGCAACGGATTATTATCTGAACTCGAAAAAGCCACAGCGGCATCAATCGCCGTGGTGTCATCCAGCCAATATTTCATGCTCAAACCAGTAGGCTCACCAACAATTATTCCGAGCCCAACCCCCTCCCTTGCATGTGCATCAGGTATGACACACAAGCATAACACGGATAAACAAGCAGCAATGGTTTTGAGTTTTTGAGAATTATTTTTGTTGTTCATAGAAATACTCCTTTTTTTATTGAAGTTAAATCAGCGTCTCAAACAATACAGAGTAAGTCGCACAGAAACCTCTTTTTCCCTGCAATCACTTATCCAATAATTTACTTTAAAAAACAAAGTTTCAAAAAATAAATTCATTGACCAAGATAGTCTTACAATAAAACGTCACAATTATGGCAATTTTTTTCCACAGAAAAGTAATAAGTAAATTATTGCTTTATAAAATAAAGCTTATTTTTATCCAAGTGCGATTTATTTCTTTTTATTCTTCATCAATACAGAAAAATATTGGGGAAGAGGGAGGAAATGAAACCGTTCCCGTGACATCTTTTTATTCCAGCGATGCTCTCGCTTGGAGCCTGCTTCAGTGAAAATCATATCGTCATCGCACCAGCATCATCGCCACCGGCAGCACTGTGAGGCATGGGCTCAGAACGGAAAGGCTCACTTTGTTGCTGAATATGTTCCATACTTCCCGATTTTCTTGAGCCCCGTGCTCTGCTGCATCCGTTTTACCCTCGACACGCCTCTGCAGTTTTACCTGCGATTGTCGTCATCGCGACGATACTGATGATTATCGTTGCCACGTTGGCGGGATTCATTGTCTCTAAACCTCCGAATATCCTCTGGACGATGCATTCTGATTCTTTCAGGAAGATCGTTCTTACGGACAGCAATCCACGAGCCTCGGTAGTCAGAAGAGTTGTACCACGATCCATCCTGATACATGTAGTATCGGTTATCGTAATGGATTATTTCATAAGGAGTCCCGATGGATACGGAAAATCCTTGATCAGGCAAATCGATAAAACTCTGTTGTGAACTAATAACAATAGACGGACCACCCCTTCTGGAGCTCATGCAAAGCGCCTCAGGAGCACTGAGAGGGAGACTACCAAAAAGAGCTCCCATAAGTCCTGCCACAAGCCATCTGTTTTTTTTCATTATTATTCTTCTGTTAACATGTTGGCACTTTTTTGGTCGAAAACCGTCAAATTATAACTTGAAAAAATATGCATATACAACTATTAACGATAACTTTTTATAAATAAAAGAAGATTTATCAAGATAAAAACACCTCTATTGCTTACAATAATACAACATAAAAACAACAAATTCTTATAGCTTTGAAAAATAAAGCTATAAGATGATCTTTTTTCAAAGGTCATGACAACGCTTGAGGCGCTTGCTCCTGAAACAAGAATAAAAATCTTGATACTTTTACTTTTCAGGAAATTCTTATCTTAGCCTTGGTGCTCTGCTCTATGTTTGATAAATAACCTTTTGGCAGGTATTTTTTTGTAGGAAGGAGTCCATACTCCTCCTATAAAACGGGTGATTCAACAGAGTATTTTTCCTCGCTTGTATTTATTGTAGAGGTCATGTACAGTATGACTGTTTTAACATCTTCGTCGGTCAGAGAGGTATTCCCGCCTCTTGGAGGCATCATGCCGACCTTGCCATCGATTCCTTCAATGGCTTTTTTAAGCATGACATCTTTTCCTTCTGCCATACGACCACTCCAGGCCTCCTTGTTGCTCAGTTTCGGAGCTCCGGATGACCCTGAATCATGGCAGGCGGCGCAATTGGATTCATAGAGTGTTTTGCCTGCAGCAAGCTTCAGGTTGAGAGCGGATTCTTGCGCGGTTTTTACAGCACTCGCATTATCAGATTGATTTTCAGGGCTGCACGCACCGAGCAAGAAGAGCCCTGCTAAAACAAGGTACTGAAGATGCTTCCAGGATGTGGGGAAGTTGTGTTGAATCATAGAGAAAATGAAATAATAATAACCGCAGCGTTCCGCATCGAAAAAGACCCAAAAAATATCAAACTTTTATACCAAAGGTCGGCACCTCAGTTCCTGCCATTACAACATTCCATGCAGTTCAATACAGAAAAAGCCCCGACTTGCGAAGGGGCTTTTCTGTATTGAACTCGTCTATTAGAAAACCTTATTTGCCAGCTTCTGGTGTAGAGGCTTCAGCTTTCTTTGCTGCTTTCTTCTTGACAACTTTCTTCTTGACAGCTTTCTTCTCAACTTTTGCCTCTGCCTTTGCTTCGGTCTTTACTGCAGGCTTCGTGTCAGCAGCCTTGTCTGCTGCGAAAGACACGCCACCGAAGATTCCGGAAACAGCAAGTGATACTACAACGCCTGTGATGAAATTCTTTTTCATATAAAATGTAAGTTTGGATTAGTTAATTCTTTGTAACCAAGCTTATCCTGCCTCCTCCTTCTTGTACGTGATACCATTGAATTTTCTTTCAAAAAATCTTTCCGGGAGCCTCTCTTTTGGGTATTTGCCCCTCTTTGTTATGTTTGATAGATATTTAAATGTTTTAACGATTTTTCTAACCAAATGGAGGATTGCTGGATATGAAAAACACAGTTGCATTGGTCACAGGCGCAAGCCGGGGCATAGGTCGGGCTACGGCCAAACTTCTTGCCGCTGAAGGTGTTGCTGTCGGCGTGAACTATTTCCAGAGCGAAAGCGCGGCGATCGCTGTTGTCGAGGAAATTGTGACAGCAGGCGGAAGGGCATATCCCGTAAGGGCGGATGTCCGCGACGAGGAGCAGGTGCTGTTGATGGTCAGAGAGGTGGAAAAAAGCCTCGGTCCGGTCGATCTTCTGGTAAGCAACGCTGCAATTGGGTTTCCGGTAAAACCTTTCATGCAATTTTCCTGGAATGATTTTGAAGCGAAGCTTTGCGGAGAGCTCAAGTCGATATTTTTCAGTTGTCAGGCGGTGCTGCCGGGCATGATCGAAAGAAAGTCGGGAAACATCATCGCCATTTCAAGCACCCTTTCGCGTCACTCTTCGCCGGGTTTCATTGCCCACTGCACGGCGAAATCTGGCCTTGACGCCTTCGTCCGCTCTCTTGCGGAAGAGGTTGGCCCCTTCGGGATACGTGTCAATGTGATTGCCCCCGGCCTTACGTTGACTGACGCTACCTCCTGGTTGCCCGAGGAACAGAAAGCAATGATGGCGGACATGGCACCGCTGAAGAGGGTTGCTCTCCCGGAAGATGTTGCCGGTGCCGTGCTTGCAATGGCTTCCGACCACAACCGTTTTGTAACAGGCTGCTATATCCCGGTTTCGGGCGGGATGCTGATGCTGTGATGGCATAGTGACTTTTCCCGTCATCGAATCGCAGTATAGATAATTACAGTACGGTATATATTCATACCTAAATATCATAGCCCCATGGCCGGCAGGTTGCTATTTGCAATTTTCTGAATAAGTTAAGTATGCATGACACCAGTAAAGAAGTATAATTAAATTAAAATGCATGGATTTCACTGATATCTTCGGAAGAATTTTATAGTTCATTTTTTCGGCATGGGGTTCCGATTTATATATTTTTTAGCGATTCACCAAAAAATAATGTAGTTTTTTACGGTTTGAAGCTTTTTATGTCCCTTTGCAAGTGTCGTGCATGATCATTTCTCTTTTTTGTTGTTTTTCACAAGTTTCAGGGCTTATTCATTTTCTGCCGGATACTAATGGAAAGGAGTATCTTATAGTACAATGAAAAATATTATTACTATTGTACTATTAGGCACTCTTATTCTCCTTCGCTCCGCATCCGCTTGCGCTGAGCCCCTTACAGGAAATATTGGGTCAAGCGGTGGTAACATCTCTCTTGCTGGTTTTTTGTGGTATTCCAGCTTTATGGACTTGAAAAAACCTTGTGACTTTAAGAAGGGAGAGGAAATAAGGATTAAACTGTCGGGCAACGCCCAGTGGGTTTATATCAGATTGTTGCCCAAAGGGGTAGCGTCTACCTGTTCAACAGGAATGTTAAGTTATAAGATTCAAGTTCCTGAAGGAGGAGTAATCACTATAATACTTCATCGTGATTACCCGCAAATCCAGCAAATATCTGTCCACTCGGGGTTCGAAGTGTTTGATAAATTCCTGAATATTTTCAACGGCCATTCCGATATTGCCTATATCGATGTTTCGAGGGAAAACATAGCGCAGCCCTGAGTTGTTATTGAGTCGACCGGCGGTGTAAACCGCAACGCGTTTGACAAACTGCTCTATTTTCTTGAGGTCGAACCGATCATCATAACCCTCGGGGACATTGACGGGCTAACCGGGTACAGAGAGACACTGTCATACCTTGATCGGTAAAATGATAAAGGGAATGCCATGAAGATAGAGGTTCTGCTGTATGGCAAAAACCGTGTAGTTATGCAGCCAGCGATCCATCAGGGACTCTTTGGAAAAGACAAGCTGGCCCCCGAAAAAGACGATATCCGGAAATTTTTCGGTAATAACCGGAACAAGTTTATTGACTTCATCAACCACATCGGTACCGATAGAATAGTATGCATCGGCATAGTAACCATGCTCTTTCATATAGTCCGTATATTTTGAGGTCTCATTGCGAACAAAGCTGCCAAGATTGTCAATTTCGTCTGCTCCCTTGAAGTTTCCTGCATCAATAGAGCCAATTTCAACAAAAACATAATTTTTGTAGTTGTTTCCGAAAAGACGGAACACGCTGAACAGCGTATGCAGACCAAGTCCGTTAAAGCCGTTCACCAGTATAGCCGCGGTTTTGCCTTTCGGGTCATAAACCGGGGCCGGACTGGATTGATCACTCTCCCGGTCACTGACATCCGACCCGCTCAGCACCGCGGCTTCAACAATAACATCAAGCCGTTTCAGGGTATGTTCGGTCTTGTTATAATGATTCTTGATATAAAAAGCCCCCATGACCAGAAGACCGGTAATCAGAATGGTCATCCACCCCCCTTCATTGAACTTGAGAATCAGCACTGAAATCAAAATAAAGGTCGTCAATGTCAATCCTATTCCATTGATCATCAGTTTGCGCAGCCACCTCTTTTCTGAATTCCTCTTCTCCCACCAGTGCTTGACCATGCCGAGCTGTGAGAGTGTAAAGGTGATAAACACATTGATACTGTAAAGAACGATCAGAAAATCAACAGATCCATGCGATGCGAGCATCATTATGAGAGAAGCAAAACCCATGACCAAAATGCCCTTTTCTGTCACCAGCCGGTCACTCAGCATGGCAAAGCGTGTAGGAAGCCATTTGTCAAGCGCCATATTTGCCAGCACCCTCGGCCCGTCAAGAAAGCCGGTCTGCGCTGCAATAAAGAGCAGAACCGCTTCTGAAAACAGGGTAACCCAGACAAACGCAACGCCGGTATATCCACCCCATGATGCTGTTATACCTTCAAACAGGATGGCATTCATGGTCTTGCCCGGTGAGTCCTGAACATCAAAAAGAATGTATGCGAGCATCAGCCCCATAACAGTGACGGACAGAGAGATCGCCATGTACTTCATGGTTTTTTTTGCCGTCTCAACTTTTGGATCGCGCAGAACAGGAAGGCCGTTACTGACCGCTTCAATACCGGTAAAGGTACCTGCACCAAGACTGTAAGCTTTCAACACCAGAAAAAGCACCCCGAATATGCCAAGGGTGTTAAATGAACTGGTGAGCTCACGACCCGTCTCATGATAGACCATGCCAAAGTTTGCAAAATGGGTTGTGATCGCATAAACAATAACAATGAGGTGAGTCACCACGAAAAGCAGGAAAACAGGAACAAGGGGCATAACCGCCTCCTTGATTCCCCGAAGATTCAAAAGAAGCAGCACCGCAACACCGAACACTGCAAACCAGAGTTTATAAACGATAAGGCTGATGGGAAGAAAGCTGAAAATGGCATCCGCACCGCTTGCAATCGAGATGGTAATGGTCAGGATGTAATCGATAAGCAAAGCGCTGCCTGAAATAACTCCCATTTCAGGCGAAAGAAGTTTGCTGGCCACGAGATAACCCCCGCCGCCATGAGGAAAGAGTTCGATGATATGAGAATAACTTGACGCAATAATCAGAATGGTGATTCCTGTTCCTATGGCTACAAAAATCCCGAGTGTAGGATGTCCCTGAAGAGCTTTGAAGGCTTCAGCAGGTCCATAACAGGATGAGGAAAGTCCATCTGAACCAAGTCCCACCCAGGCAAGAAAAGCAGAGAGTGCAAGTTGGTGAAAAATGTTGCGCTCATTAAAATCTCTCGCACCGCCAAGAAAAAATGTTTTAACCTGCCTGAATGCCTGATTGACAGTCATATTGAACAAAAAAGATTAAAGCCGGAAATATGATGTGATTCTCTGAATGCCGGCATCATAATCCTGAAAAAAAACGTGACAAAGAAGCGCCTTGTGGATCGCCTCATGAAACAAAATAACAAATGTGCCCTAAAGAACATCTTGCAGAAAACAAGAGTCCAACAGAAAAAGCATTGAATTTTGCAAGGCGGCGGTGTTGATGGAGCCTGTTCGATGGAGAGAATATCAGGAGCTTCCTGAAAAAATATTGATGCGGCGGAAATCCAGTGGATATGATTTTCCTCCATCAGATCAAGAGTTATTTGATCACCAATACGTTCTGGATGAGTTTTGGTACTGCCTGTATCGCCTTGTCAGCCGGAGCAATTCCTTTCTGTTTGCTTCAAGAAAAGCAGGAAATTCTCAACCTGGAAACGGAAAAAGTTAACTTATTACGCCAAAAAGAGATCACGCTCACCTTCACGACGCGCAGTTAGCCCTGCAAGCGGCTTTCCTTTCGCCTTGTTCCATTTAAGAAACTCGTCTGCTGCCCCCTGCTTGTCATCCGCATTAAGTTTTTTAAGCAACGTTGAACTCTGCAGGGAACCAGCTCCAAGATTGTATGAAAAACTGACCAGTGCATCAAACATTCCCTGTGTCATGGGTACCTTAACGAGCTCATTGACTGATTTTTCAAATCGTTTGACATCCTCATTCAGCAGCGCAGTTGCCTTTGCATCGGTGATTTTCAGGCCAGGCTTGACATCTGGCCCTGTATGGCCATACCCGATAGTCAGCTTTCCCCCTGGACAATCGTATGTCTTCAGACGTAACCCCTCAAACTTCCGGATAAGACCAAGTCCAGCCTCACTGATTTGCATCATTGCGTTGACAAGTTTTATAATTGAAGCAATACATGTTAAGCACTATAGAACATAACCCTGTCTTCACCTGCGTCTGGTTTACACTCTTGCCTCCCAGTCATCCTGGCAGGTAAAAGCTCCATCTTCATAAGTCCACTCAATCTTCTGGTAGGTGAATGATATCTGCTCTCGCTCATTCTGACGCACGTTTTCAGGATACATGTTGTTCAGCATCTCCATTCTGATATCGGAAATATTTGCATTCCAAAGTTTTATGGTAAAAAACTGCTTCTCCATACCGGATGATGATGGCCGCCAAAACCGCAATTCAAATTTTTTCAGGTTTTCGTTCGTGACAAGAATATTCATCAACAGCGGTGTGGCCCTGTCAATCTCCTTGGTAATGGTAAGAGCTTTGTGCTGTCGTTGACCTGTAGGCAACCCGCTGACAGGATCTCTGGGAGATAACACTTCATGGTTGAATGCAATCACCATGATCGAATCCTCACGACCCTTCTGGATTACAGAACCTTTGATAACACCGGATTTTTGACCCTCCAGCCTCAGATAAGCATTCAATGCCATAAAAGTCCCTTTGTCATTACACGTTAAAAAATAATGTTCTCTCATTCATTCCAACACCACCGAAATTGACCTCTGGTAATCAATCGCGCGATGGAAAAATGCCTTGCACACAAATAATAGAGCGAGGCTCATCACTGTTCCAGGAGCGTTTTTGACCATTTTCGTCTACAGGGCGCAAATCAGGAAGTTGAAAGTTTTGTACTCCATTCCCACCATAATTGGTACCCAACAAACTGAACAACGCCTGATTATTCATGATTAACAGCGTCTGGCCATTACATTCCATAAAACCACGGGGGACAAAAGTACCTGCAAAAAGCTTGATTGTAGCCAACATTTCATCCATAATTCACTCTCCTTTTAGATTGTTTTTTGCTCCACGAAGCCTAAGCATAATATTCAACGTCCTGTATCCAAAAATTCCGTCATCTCCAAGATTATTCTCTTTCTGAAACTCTCTTAAAACAGTGATATAATTATCATCTATTTCATCATTCATGTTTTGTACTGGCTTTCCGGCATCAATCAACCATTGTTTTACCGTTAAGACACTAATACCAAGCTCTTTTAAATACATACCAGAAAGACGCCGAATACGTTCATTGCGCTTGTCTTCCGGCAACAGTCGCAATAATTCCTGATATCCGCTGATCAATTCATTTTTAGTATCTGATAAATTATACGCTAAATCTTTGGCAGTTATTGCCGCCCCATCTATTTTTTTTGAAACTTCCTTAATATCAGCAATAACAACTTTAAGATCCTTGAAGGTAATTTCTTTAACGTAGGGGAAAAGGATGGCAAGCAATGCGAAGCCAAACCAAAGCAGTGCTTTATCATGCTCCCTTGATATATACGGGAAATTAAATACTGCCGACAATCCAATCAAAACGGCAATACATGCAAGACAATAAGATAACCGCTCAAGTATTTTACTGCTTCCCGGCTTATCGTCTTTTTTTTTATTCACCTCACTCAAAGCTCAGTACGTTTTCAAATTTCAGGAAGCAGATCCGTTTCACCACCACATCGTGAACTGATGCAGATATCCTTCTTGTTCGCTCGGTTTAAAACGGTTTATGTTTTTGAATATACTCTATAGTAAGGAATTATCGCTATAGGCCCGACTTTGGAAAAACAGCATAACGGTTTATCAATTCCTGCAAAAGGCAACAAATTGGCAAGCATCACGAAACAACATGATTGGGTTAAATTCGGTGGGCAAACGTTTTAAAGCGTTTGCCCACCAGCATGAAAGGTTTATACCTCGCCGGGAAGTGAAACGCCAAGTGATTTGGCATGCGGCAGAATTGTGTTGATAACACGCTCTGCATCATGGCTGGCATGTTTAACAAAGCCATAGTTGTCATTGTCATGGATATGACTCATCATGAGTTTTCCGGAAGAGTCATAGTGAGCAACAAACATGTGGTACAGACTCGGAATGTGAACAATAAAATATTTGGAATGATCTTTACCTGAAACGGAGGCTTGACGGTTCCTGACCTCCACCAGTTCCTTCACAAGATTAGAATCCCCCAAACTGCGGAAGGTCCACACTCCCTGTTGTTTGGCTACAACCACCGAACAAACAACCTTGCCGTCCTTAAAAATCGGGTAGAGCATTTCTTCCCCGTCAGTTAAAAGCTTGCGAACGTCTTGACCCGTGTAATGGGCGGTCAACGTGTCGTGACGGATATAGTAAATCGGAAGAGGTTGTCCAAGCGCCAGGACTGATGGATCTCGGGGAATAGAATCAAATCCCATTTCCTTCGCATTATCAGTGGTCACAAGCAACGGGATGTAATTTAATGCTTCCCTCGCTGCGGTCTCTGGATCAGCATAACCCGCTGAAGTAGTGGGGGTCGTGTTCATGATTGGCTGTTGTTTCTCGGTTGGCATTTCCTCCTCGGTGCTTTTAGCAATGACGATGGGAGATAATCCGATGTACTTGATGTTGTAATAATCGCGCCAATGAACATGGTCTCCTGTTTTGGCGACAAAGTCAGCATAAGTAATCCATCGAGTATTCCCTACATTTGGCGCCCATGGATCGTTAATGTACACCATCTGATTCCCGGATCCGGAAAAAACGATAATGGAAGATGAATACCCTCGAACCACCATCATATGTCCCCCGCCTCCCTGCCAGCCCCAAGAGAAACAAACGGGAGCATTAGCATCAATCTGGGCAACAAGTTGATTAAAAGTGAGAGCTATTCCCCATGCGGTCATCTGGTTTGCAAATTTCCAAACAGCGAACTCGGGCCAACCGCCCTGGACACAGGCGCCTGGAATGGGACTGTTGCAGCAATCCGTTCGATTGAATTCGTGATTTGCCTGCTTGCATTGAGCCACATCATGTCCCATATATTTCATCACCATCTCTGCCGAAGCCGCCCAACACCACATGCTGGTGAGTTGTGGCAGAAGTGGCACATTGAGCGTTTTCGTGTGCACCAATGGTATTGTTGTAAGAGGAGGATGAAGGGTGGTGGTTGCCGTTAAGCCTGGGGCTTTTTGGTCAGTTTTTTTACTTGGCATAGCTACGACTCCTTATTCAAAGTTGAGAGAAAATCAGAAATGCTTTCTGATTTCATTGTTTGTTAACATGAAGTCTTCTCTTCAATAGAGTAGTTTTGATGCAACGGAAACTCTCGCCTCCTCTGTTTAGGATTGATGTAATGGCGCGGCTCCTTGCTCAGCACGAAACCAGGATCAACTTATCTGGCTACCTTGTGGCACACGAAGCACAATGCCGCATGAGAAACTCAAGAAACAAGAGCTTTCACTTAAGTCTTAAAGTAATTAATAAATAAAATAATAGCATTTTCCAAAAATACCTCTCTCACTGGCTTGAAATCAGCTTCTTCACGAGCAAACCTTTACTCTTTTCATACTTACCGTCACACAACGTTTAATGTCGCTCCAGCACACTTTTTTATTGCGAAAAACAGAGAAAAACCTTATAATGGACAAAAATAATCCTATTAATTACTTTTTAACAAAAAAAAGGAAAATACC
>SESG01014722.1_pt1 | contig 12118 bp, 9 predicted proteins | sample 3171421 | NCBI WGS metagenome assembly SESG01 (sample SAMN10866946, study PRJNA518727) | freshwater metagenome | biome: subpolar coniferous forest; feature: holomictic lake; material: water; isolation source: holomictic Lake 227, 6 m and 8 m depth | place: Canada: near Kenora, Ontario | collected... | reverse complement strand
TATTCAACTTAAACAGAGAGGGATTATGAAGACATTAGAACATTTACTTGCGCCTATCCGGATCAGATCGCTGGAAATACCAAATAGACTGGTTCTGCCGCCAATGGGAACAGCACTTGGCAATAACGACAGCACTGTAAGCGAGGCAAACCTGGCCTATATAAAGCGGCGGGCACAGAGCGGCGCCGGGCTTATTATTACCGAGATTACGGAAGTGCACCCGCTTGGCTCCGCTTCACGAAACTGCCTTGCCGTCTGGGATGATAAATTCATTCATGGCCTGAGCAAGCTGGCAGATGTGGTGCATGCTCAGGGCAGCAAAATCGCCATGCAGCTGCACCATACGGGCCGGGAAAACTATCTGCTACAACGGAAAAACAAGGCTATCGGGCCTTCAGCAATACCCAGCTATATCTTCGGTTTTCTGGGAGCGCCGCGCGAGATGACCATGGAAGATATCGAAGAGGCTATAGCGTCTTTCGGCAGCGCGGCGGTTCGGGCAAGGAAGGCCGGGTTTGATGCCGTGGAACTTCACGGAGCGCATGGCTATCTTCTTATGCAATTTCTTTCGGCTAATTGCAACCAGCGCACCGATAAATACGGAGGCGATTTCCGTGGAAGGTCCCGCTTTCTGATTGAGTGTCTTCGGGAAGTGCGCAAACAGGTGGGTAATGATTTTCCTATGTCCATTAGGATTTCCGGCGAAGAGTGCATTAAGAATGGTTATACCATAACTGACATGCAGAGTATTATCCCTGATCTGGTCAGTGCCGGAGCGGATATGATCAATGTATCCTTTGGCACTCATGGCAGCGCAGAAGTGAACATTGATACACCGAACCCGAGCGCTCCTGTGGAATATGACCCGGGATTCAAGGCATATCTTGCGCGGAAAATTAAAGACGTGACTAATGTCCCTGTTATTTCCGTAGGCCGCTATGTAGATCCCTATGCCATGGATGAAGTCATTGCCCGTGGTGACGCTGATTTTGTCGCTGTGGGAAGACAAAATCTGGCCGACCCCGATTTCCTGAAAAATGCCAGAGAAGGACATCTTCAAGAAACACTGGAATGTTTGGCCTGTAATCAGGGCTGCATTGAGCGGCTGGCGCTGGAGCAATTACCGATTCGATGCGCGATTAACCCGCAAACAGGTCAGGAGCTTCTCTACCCGGCAGGCCCGGCGAAAGCGCAACGTACTGTCTGGGTTGTTGGTGCCGGACCGGGAGGCCTCACCGCCGCTTTTGAGGCTGCGCGCCTCGGGCATCATGTAATCCTCTTTGAACGGGAAAGCCGGACAGGCGGAAATGTGCTTTACGCGGCAAAAGCACCACATAAAACAGTGTATGAAAAATACATTTCAACACTGACGGCAAATTGCAAAAAGAAAGGTGTGGATATAAAAACCAACACCGAAGTCACCGAGGCCATGATCGAAGCGGGCAAGCCAGATGCGGTCATTCTGGCCATCGGCGCGGATAAATCCACGTGCCCTGCCGAAGGAATTAACTCATCGGTTGTTTGTGATGCCTGGCAAATAATGGATGGTGAAGTTCAGCCCAAAGATCACGTTGTGGTTATTGGTGGCGGCCTTGTGGGTATGGAAACGGCTGATTTCCTGCTCGGGAAGGGCGTCAAGAACATTACCCTGGTGGAGATGCTTGCAAACTCACCCGTCCATACGTTTTCCGCGCATGGCTACATGCTGCATAAACGTCTTGAGGTAGGCGGAATAAAACTGATGTTCGACACAACTGTAAAGCTCATTAAAGATAAATCGGTAGTTGTTACGAAAAAAGGCGAAGATCTCACACTCGATCCTGTCAATCAGGTTGTTGTTGCCATTGGTGTGACACCAAGAAACACCCTCAAAGATATGCTTTCAAAAAATGGTATTCGTCATTTCATTATCGGTGATGCCGTTGCACCGCGCCGTATCATTGAAGCGACGACGGAAGGGGCAAAGGCGGCTTGGGAAATATAAAAATAGGCTGAGGTCTGATAACCTGAATAACCTAAAGGTCACTATAGGGTCACATGAGACTGAAGGGAAAAGGCTGAACGGAAGCCAGGTGGAGGCCAGATAATTGATGATGAAAAATGAATCAAAATTAATGACAAGGAGGCAACTGATGCAAACCGCGGCAGCTTCCACTTTGTGTCTTGCGCTTCCCAATATCAGCGGTTGCTCTACGCTGCCCAAATACAAAGCGTTGACGGCAGGCGAGAATCAGGCATTGGAACTTATAAATTGTAATGTTATTGATATTGTCGGGGGAGTTGTCCTGCGGGGCAAAACGATTACGATTCGTCGCGGCGTAATTGAAGCCATCTCCGATAAAATGCCGGTGCCTCAGGAAGGATCGCTCATTGTTGATTTGAAAAATCAATATTTAATTCCGGGGCTCATTGACGCGCATTGTCATTCAATAATGCCTAGCGAATCCCATTTTGATCCTTTCGGTCTTTTAACAACAATGCGTCAGGTTAAAAGAAATTATATTCAGCAACTGACTCATGGTGTAACAACAATTCGGGATATGGGCGCGTTACCAAAAATGCTTCAAGATAATCTGGAGGCAATTGAGCGCGGCGAAATTGTCGGTCCGCGTGTGGTTTATTGTAACGCGTTTACCAATGTTTTTGGAAGTCACCCGGATATTGATCCTGCCGATATCATCATTTTTTCAGGGCTTATAATGGCTATCGCCGGCAATCCAAGTTTATGGTTTAAAGATATTCCGGAATTGGAAGAAAAGATGAAGCAAAATGTCGCGGGTGGCGCGTCTTTTATCAAACTGACAATGGATAAAAAATCGGTGATTTGCGGGCGAGGGGAAATACCTGCCTATACAGATGAACACTTAAAGGTGATTATGGCGTTTGCCCAAAAGCATAATCTGGCAACCGCCGGACATATTCATACTAAGTATGGGTTTGACCGGGCTGTGCAATATGGCATTAATTCGATGGAGCATACTATCGCAGATGCGGAACTGACTGATCAAGAAGTAAGCCAAATGGAAAAAAAGAATATCGCGATAGTTCCCACCATGATCATAGCCCAGATGCTTGCAGCGGAAGAAGCCTATGATGAACTACCCCTGCAGTACCGGAATGATTTTATTTTAAACGAGATGGATATTCGCCGCCAATATCTTAATTCGTCACAAGATGATTATGTAGAGCCTTCGATACACAAAACTAATGTGTCGGCTCTGAGAAATTATAAAAAGTATGGGTGTGATAATTTATATAAGAATGGTAAAATTCACGCCCAGCCGGAAATATATTTTAATGTTTTATTGCGGGGCCCGAGGAATATTTTAAAAATGAAGCAGGCAGGGGTTAACATCGGCTGTGGTACTGATTCCGGAGTGCCCTTAATGTATCACGGTTCGCTATGGCGTGAAATGGAGATGTTAAGCAGAATCGGGTTTTCCAACAAAGAAGTGTTGCAGTGCGCGACGATAAACAATGCCAGAATCCTCCGGATGGAAGATAAAATAGGGACGATTGAAAAAGGAAAATATGCGGATATGGTAGCGTTCAAGGAAAACCCACTTCTTAAAATTGAGGCTTGCCGAACGCCGCAGATCGTGATCAAGGAAGGCCGCCTCTATGATGTGGTAAAAAAGGCCTGATACCAATTCGTTTTCTTCGGTTTCTTCAGCGTAAGTGCAATACAGCGGGTGCCAGAACTGCTCACGTCTTTGTGCCTCGTCGTTGAGTTTTAACGTACTTGGCAATTTGATCCCACAGATGTGGGAAGAGGTTCTTAATTAAGTTTTGCTCTGCCAGTTCCATATCTTCATATTCAAATCCGGGCGATACCGCTTCGCTGACCAAACCGAACTCGCCTGCCGCAAGCTCTGTTGCCTTTCAGTATCCGCCTTGCACAATCAGTTGCAGCTGCTGGCCTTTGTCCAGATTAGCGCCAAGTACTTTTTTATCCAGCTTACCGTCAGGCGATATAAGAATATAGGTTAATGGTGAACCGGCATGAAAGTAGTGGTTAATATCGGATTTATTCCTATGCAGATAACCAATGGGGCTATCGTCTGTCAGCATATAATAAATGGAGGAGAGCAAGCATCTGGGTTTTGTGTCGTAAGGAACGGACGTTGTCAGGTCAGATCGGTAAGTGCGGGAAAAATATCCGCCCTCAATGTGAGTCTCTAATGATAGCTTTTCGATGAGTTGCTGTTTGTTCATGGCCTTGCTTACTATATTATTAGTGAAACTACAATTCCGACAGCGAAGTGTATCGGAATTGGTAAGTTGTAATGAGACCCAAACTTCAGAAACAAAGTGCGCTGAAATTTGTTGGTCGAATTATCCCGCAAAGCGGAGGGTATTAGACCCGTGATTGACAAAAAAACAAATTATTCCAGGTATTTTGTGCCTTTCAATTTTTATCATTATTTTCTTGACAGCCATCAGGTATTACCTTATAACATTAAAGCTCAACTTTAATGTTTGGTCTTGCCTATGAAACTGAAAATTGGTGAAATAGCAAAAAGAAGCGGCGTTCGTGCCTCCACTATCCGCTATTATGTTCAGGAAGGGCTGCTGCCCAAACCAGAAAAAGCCAACGAAAAAATGGCGTACTACGATGAGTCCTGCATCGAAAGGTTGCAAATAATTCAAAGTCTTAAGGAAAGACGCTACTTCCCGCTCTATCTTATCAAGAATGTTTTGCGCCGCATGGACGAAGGCCTGAGTTTGCCGGAGGCGGAATCAGTAGAGAATGCTGTATTTGGTTCTGATGATCGCATTGGTTGTGAACTTATTGATCGACCTGCCTTTCTTGCGGCGACAGGCCTGACAGAAAAAGAATTAAAGCAGGCCGAGAATCTGGGCATTCTTATCCCGTTTACAGCCGGCGCAGAAAAAACACTTTATAACGAAGATGATATTAGCATTGGCCGGGATGGCCTCAAAAAAATTATCAATATGGGCCTGGCGTCAGGTGAGTTGTCATTTTTCGTCGAACTGGGCAAAAAAATAGTGGCAAAAGAAATGGCGCTACGCCGCAAAATTGTTGCCGGTAAATCCACAAGAGAAAATGTTCTCATTACCGCTGAGCTTACGCGAATCGGTGATTTCTATCGCGACTATATTATGCGGCGCTTATTCCAGAAACAGGTTGAGCAGAATATCCAAAAAAGTCTTATCAAAAAAAGAAAATTTGCCACAAAGATCTAAAGGCAAAAATATATAGGAGGTGTGTTATGTACAATACTGCGATTACAAAAATGTTCGGAATTAAATACCCCATTATTTGCGGAGCAATGATGTGGTTATGTAAACCAAGGCTCTGCGCGGCAGTTTCCGAGGCTGGCGGCATGGGTAACCTTACGGCGGGTAATTATGAAACGGCCGATGAGTTCCGCGCGGCTATTCGTGAGACTCGCAAGCTTACAAAAAAACCTTTTATGGTGGCAATTACTCTTTTGCCTTCCGTGAGGATCACACCGGAGCATCATAAGATGTATGTCAAAGTTTGCGCTGAAGAAAAGGTTGATGGCATCGAGTTTTCCGGAACGCCGCTGGATAAGGTTGCCGGAATGGAAGCCGTGGAAATGCTGAAAAAAGCCGGTGTGAAAATGTTCCACAAAGTAGGGGCACTGCGTCACGCGAAACATGCGGAAAAAATCGGATTTGACGGGATTTACGCGGCGGGGATTGAAGAAGGCGGCCATCCCTTAAGCGACGATGTCACCTCCATGGTGCTGACACCAAAGATTGCTTACTCCGTAAAGATTCCTGTTGTTACCGTCGGTGGTATTGCGGATGGCAGGACGATGGCAGCGGCAATGGCACTGGGTGCTGAGGGTGTGATGATGGCCAGCCGGTTTATCGCAACCAAAGAGTGTGAGGTGCATGATAATATCAAACAGGAGTTGATCCGGCGGCAGGAATTTGAAACAGTTATTTACGGAAAATCAATCGGACTGCAGGGACGCGGTCTTAAGTCCAAAGTGTTGGAAGAGGTATTGGCAATAGAAGAGCGGCATGGTGGCTTTGAAGAATTAATTCCTTTGCTTTCCGGTCAGAAGGTCAAAGAGGCGTGGGAAAATGGAGATGTGAATTACGCGCCGCTGATGGTAGGCCAATCCATTGGTCTTATCAACGATATTCCGACTTGTAAGGAACTGCTGGATAGAATGGCGGCGGAAGCAGGCGAGAGTCTGGCTAAAGCAAGCAAAGCTTGCAACGTATAAAAGGCATAAGCAAATAATCACGGGTATTATACCTCAAAGCGAGCTTTGCAGTATAATACCCTCCGCTTTGCGGGATAATTCGACCAGCAAATTTCAGCGCACTTTGTTTCTGAAGTTTGGGTCTCATTACAACTTACCAATTCCGATGCGTCGCAGATGACCTCTAGGTTACTACGCTTTCGGAATTGGAATTTCACAAAAAAAGGAGCAGATATGAAAACACGTATTACTGAAATGGTAGGAATCAAATATCCGATGATGCTTTCCGGCATGAGTTGGATCAGCACAACGAAGATGGTGGCGGCAGTGTCCAATGCCGGAGGTCTGGGAATTCTGGCGACAGGCCCGCTCAACAGCGCGCAGACAAGAGATGCAATAAGAGAGATCAGAAAATTAACGGATAAGCCCTTTGGCGCTAATGCCTCACTGATGTTTCCGGGCGCGGCGGAAAATGCCAAAGTGCTTTTGCAGGAAAAGGTGCCCGTGATAAATTTTGCACTGGGGAAGGGAGACTGGATTGTTAACGAAGCTCATAAATACGGCGGCAAAGTTTTTGCAACGGTTGTCAACATCCGTCATGCCAAGAGGGCTCAGGATTATGGTTGCGACGCGGTTATTGCCACCGGCCAGGAGGCGGCAGCGCACGGTGAAGATGTCACATCGCTTGTGCTCGTTCCGCACCTTGCGGAAAATTTAAAAATACCGGTTATTGCGGCCGGAGGTTTTGCTGACGGCAGGGGACTTGCGGCAGCACTGGCATTAGGCGCTGAAGGGATAGCGATGGGCACAAGGCTGATGACCACAAAGGAAAGTCCGCTGCATGACAATTACAAAAAAATGACCATGGAAAAAGAAGTTTATGACACGCTTTTCTCTAAGCGTTTTGACGGCATTCTCTGCCGCGTGATGAAAACTGATGGCGCCGAAAGGGCGATGAAAAGAGGCTTGAATCTGCCCGCGGCGTTTTTTAATTCGCAGGAAATTGCCAGGCAGATCGGTGTTCCTTATTTTAAACTTTTTATCGGGGTGCTGTTATCAGGCTGGGCCAACGCCAGGCAGTTGGCCTTTATGGCCAACGCGTTCAAGTCGATCAAATTGGCAACCGAAGATGGAGATGTCAAAAAAGGCGTATTGCCCGTTGGTCAGAATCAGGGATTGATTCATGACGAGCCGACAGTTGCGGAACTATTTGCAAGAATGGTGGTAGAAGCACAGAAGGCACAGGCAAAAGTGAACGCGGCACTCGCTTAAGAAATGGCAGTACTGCGATCAATTAACAGGAAGGGAGAAGTGTAATTATGTCAGTAGCAGCGGTATTAAAAGATATGGAAAAGTTGATCGGAAAAGAAATATTTGTTTCCGATTGGACACAGGTCACGCAGGAACAGATTAATCAATTTGCCGATAGCACGAAAGATCATCAGTGGATTCATGTGGATGTGGAAAAAGCGGCTAAAGGGCCTTTCGGCCAAACCATCGCGCATGGATTTCTTACTCTTTCCCATTTGCCATTTTTCGGCTATCAGGTTCCCATCAAATTCGAAGGGGCCAAGATGGCGATCAATTACGGTCTAGATAAGGTGCGGTTTATCAATCCGGTGGTTACCGGTGCAAAAATCCGCGACCGCATTGTGCTGTTCGCGCTGGAAGAAAGACCTGATAACCGGATTCTGATGACTCAGGCACACACGCTAGAGATAGAGGGACAGGAAAAGCCGGCGTGCATAGCGCAGGCCCTGACGATGATTTTTTTCTAGAGTTTGCGGGATAATTCCCAATAGCCTTTGGCTATTGGATAATTAGACTAACAAATTTCAGTTCCTGAAATATGAGTCTCATTAAAAAAGGGGTTGCGGAAAAATCCGCAACCCCTTTTTCTTTAATACATATTATTTATTCTAGCAGGTGAAGGCCTCATCAACCATTTCCAGAGGACTCTTGTCGCCGGCTTTAATGGCCTCGCAACGCGCCTTAACGGTTGTCAGGATTTCATTAGCGAAGTATTTTGCCGAGGCGATTCTGCCACTGTAGAAGGCAGCTTCACTGTCGGATCTCTGCAGGCCTTTCTTCTTGCCTAAAGAATCGGCGCCCTTGGCGTCATAGATGGCTTCCAGTTTCCCAAAGGCAACACCGGCACCGTCGAGCAGAAAATGACCGAGGATTACGTCTCCGAAGAGCTCCAGATATTTGCAGGCATTAAGTACCGGAAGGAGGAAATCCCCCGATTTGCCGGCTGCAGCAAAAAACATGGTCAGGTCGATCCAGGCATTGCACGCTTCTTCCAGAGAGCTCGCGACCTTGGCAAGTTCCGGATTGGCTTTCAGCTTTGTGTAGTTACCCTGAATCAGAGCGGCCAGGTTCATAACATTTGCGCCCTTTTTCTGGCCGAGTTTCCGGCCGACGAGATCAAGGGACTGAATGCCGTTGGTTCCCTCGTAGATGGTGGCGATCTTTTCATCGCGCATGTACTGCTCAGCGGGATATTCCTGACAATAGCCGTAGCCGCCATAAACGTCCATACCCAGCGAACAAATCAGAAGGCCCTTATCAGTGGTGTAAGCTTTGACGACCGGCGTCATCAGATCCAAATACCCTTCCCATTTTGCCTTTTCCTCTTCCGTCTTTGCGACCCTGGACATATCCATGCAGAAGGCCGAGAAGTACAGCAAACTGCGCAGGCCCTCAATATGAGATTTCATCCACAGAAGTTTCTTGCGGACATCGGGGTGATTGATAATGGTGACGGCTTTGGCATCGGGATTTTTCATTTCCCAGACGGGGGCGCTTTGAACGCGCTCTTTGGCATAGGCCAAAGCATGCTCATAGGCAGCCGATCCCGTGCAGAGTCCCTGCAGGCCCGTTCCCAGTCTGGCTTCATTCATCATCTGAAACATGATCTTGATACCGGCACGTTCGTCTCCCAGAAGCTCGCCTACGCACTTTCCATCTTCGCCGAAATTTAAAGTGGCGGTTGCTGATCCTTTAATACCCATCTTGTGTTCAATGCCGCCACAGTTGACGTCGTTGGATTTTCCTAATGAACCATCATCGTTGACCGTGAACTTAGGAACGATGAAGATCGAGATACCCTTCGTTCCGGCAGGATCGCCTTCGATGCGCGCCAGAACTGGGTGAATAATGTTCTTGGTGAGATCGTGATCGCCTGCGGAGATAAAGCACTTTGTTCCTGTGATCAGGAATTTTCCATCGGGCATTCGCTTTGCCGTTGTTCTCAGAGCGCCAACGTCAGTACCAGCGCCTGGTTCGGTGAGGCACATGGTGCCTGTAAATTCACCGGAGAAAAGTCTATGCATGTATTTTTCTTTTTGAGCTTCCGTGCCGTAGGTATGGATAAGGTTGGCAGCACCATGGGTGAGGCCAGGATACATCATAAAGGCATAGTTAGCAGCGCCAAAAAGCTCCATATTCGAAAAGCCTACCGCAGCGGGGATCCCCTGCCCACCGACATCAGGTGAATCCATGGGGTTGATCCAGCCGCCTTCACAGAACTTCTTATATGGTTCCCTGAAGCACTTGGGTACCGATACGATTCCATCCTTCAGGTGGCATCCTTCCTCATCGCCTAGTTTGAAAGTCGGAGCAATGACATTTACAGCAAGCTTTTCGGCTTCGCTCATAATCATCAACAGGTCATCTTTGGAAAAGTCTTTAAATGGCTCCGATTCAAACAGCTTTTCAACTCCTAGCTGTTCAAAAAGAATAAACTGCTGATCCCGCGTATTTACTAACAAATTACTCATAATCTACTCCCTTCTTAGTGTTTTGATATTTCAAACGTTTAAAACGTTCGTTGATTAAATTGTTTCCTTATTAAGGAAACTGACTATAATTCTAAATTTGACCATAAGTCAATGAAAATCTAATAACCAACGTTAGCAAGAGCTATTTGAGCAATTAAAGTTGAAGGAAAATAGGTTGAGGTATTTGATATTGTGGACTATTATTAAGTTCTATTTTGTCAGCCTGATAAAAAACACAGGTTCATCCCATAGGAAAAATGATTTATCGGATGTTTCTACCAGATTTACAATATTTTTTGCGCTATCAGTAAGAATTATCGTAGATGTTGTAAAGGAAAATTTGCCGTCCTCCTGCCTCTCCTTTTTTATTACTCCCTGAATTTTGCGATCTTCTATTGCTTTAGAAAAAGCATCATTTGCCGGGTGCCAAAAAATAATCTTGTTTTCACCTAGCTGAAATCTTCCCCACATATAATCACTATCCTTGCTTTCCGCCTCCGGCAGGATATTGAAGTAAAGCCATGTTGTGCCTTTCATGATTTTTATCTTTACTGACTCGATCTTTTCTCTATCTTCTAAAAAAGTAATTTTTATAATTCCTTTCTCCGGCTCTATTGCTTTTATCAGAATAGCTCCTTCATCGTTTATCCATGTGCCGTCTATCTTTTGCGCGTCTAGCTTGAATTCCTGCAATCCGACTATGTTTTTTGAAACTACGGGGCATCCCATGAGAATCGATAAAACTAATATCAAAAAAATACTTTTTGCTGTCTTCGTCATATTCACCTCACTTAAGTAGGAAGATCACGATGTGCCTGTTAAAAGTTTTATCCCATTGTCCCAAAATATTTTTTTATAGAAATCATCGGAGAGATTCAATTTTTGCAGATAGCTGATTTCATCTTCGCGTGGTAAAAAAATATTCGGGAAATCTGACCCATAAAGAATTCTGTCCTGATATTTTGTAAGCAGACTGGTATCGAGGTTAAAGGCCCATGGGGCCTGGGGCCAGAAGGTAAAAGAAGTATCTAAGTACAGGTTGGGATAGACATCCAAAAGTTGCATAAATTCCGAAAACTCAAGTCCTCCCATGTGCGCGATATTGGCAGGAAGGTTCGGGTAGCGCTTCATAAGGTTACTAAAGCGCTTGATGCCTACAAATTCATTGCCGACCGGGCCGGTTCCCACATGCAGCAGCAGCCTTTTTTTCTTTTCAATTACCATCTCATAGAGTGGAAAAAGTCTCTCATCATCGGGATGGAATTGTTGCACCATGTAATGCAGTTTTATTCCGGCAACCCTTGAAATGGATAATATCTCCTCCGCGTAGATAAGCGCGTTTTCATCATCAGGATGATATGCTGCAAAACAATAAAGGTTTTCAAATTCCGTGAGAATGCCCTTATTCCAAGTGTTCAGCCACTGAGCTATTCCCTTTTTATGGGCATAGTTGGAATAAACGATATAATGAATGTTATGAGCTGCAAGGTATTCTATACACTGTCTGTAATAGTATTTATACAGGATGATAATGCCATATTGCTTATTCAACGTTTTCCATATTGCCTCAAAGATATTATCCGGGAACAGATGAACATGGAAATCGATCATTTTATCTGGCAATATTTTTTCTAGAGTCACGGCTAAGGACATAGGTAATTATATTTTCCGTTTATCAATGACGCGGCTGGCCTTACCTTCAGAGCGCTGAAGCGATTTTGGTTCCACAAGCTTTATTTTCGCTGTGATGCCCAGGTAATCTTTCATGTCTTTTAGAATCATCTTTTCGAGCTTCTGCAAAACCTTAACTTCATCGGCATTGACAAACTGACTCTCCGTAACTTCGACCTGTACTTCTAATGTGTCAAGAGTGCCTACACGATCGACGATGAGCTGATAATGAGGTTCCAGGCCCTCAATTGCCACCAGTACCGCTTCGATCTGTGAAGGGAAGACATTGACGCCCCGGATGATGAGCATATCGTCGCTTCGTCCCATGACGCGATCCATGCGGTAAGACGTCCGGCCGCAGCGGCAGGGTACCGTATACAGGCGGGAAATATCGCGGGTCCGGTAACGGATCAAGGGAAACGCCTCTTTGGTCAGGGTTGTAAAGACCAGCTCGCCCTG
>SESG01032633.1_pt1 | contig 12125 bp, 5 predicted proteins | sample 3171421 | NCBI WGS metagenome assembly SESG01 (sample SAMN10866946, study PRJNA518727) | freshwater metagenome | biome: subpolar coniferous forest; feature: holomictic lake; material: water; isolation source: holomictic Lake 227, 6 m and 8 m depth | place: Canada: near Kenora, Ontario | collected... | reverse complement strand
CACAAAGAAATCAGAGCCTGTTGACGATCAGCCGACTCTTCGATATTCATTCCAAAATCACCAAACTCATTTCGTTGAACAGTGTTCAGGAAGAACCCTTTTTTATCCGCAACCGACTGAAAACCAATGCAGGGCAATGCCATTGCGCCACTTCGTTCCTGAATTTGCGAAAGTCCATCGCCAATGTTCAACCGGGGAACATCGGAAATAATAATCGGTTTATCCTTTCCAATATCGCGCGCATCATTCAGCTTGGGAGAATAGGGAATGCGGCGCGATTCAAAACGATTACCGTTGTAAGCAGCAGCCGGAAGTAACACGTAATTATCTTTGCTCCAGTTTTCAAAATCCAGTTCAACCAAAACAGCTGTCGACTTTTCATATCCTTTTGTCAGTTTGAACGTTACAGTGTATTCCAACGTATTTCCATCGACTGAAACTACTTTTTTCTCAGTTGTAATGCTCCATTCGGCTGTGGTTGTTTTCAGTAGTTGCTCATTGCCAACTGCCGCCACAACCGTTCTGTTTATCATTTTATTATACAGACTGTGATCGTATTGCTGAACAGCAAAACGAAGCTTGTAAGGAACCTGAGCATTTAAAACACAAATTCCTGATAATAAGAACAAAAGAACTATTCTGCTGTATCTCATTGTTGAACAATGATTTATAAATTATTAACTATAAACTTTGAACTGTAAACTAAGCTATTTTACATCAGTCCGAAAAGGCGATGCGGGCAAACCTTCTTTATTGTACAAATTCATTTGCGGACATAGCCTCCATCCTGCTCTAACCGCTGCTGGATTCGTAACAGATTCGGCAGAAACAACCACAGTATTTCCCATAATTTCAGCTTTGGCAGGTACAAAATTCTTGTCGCTTCCGGCAATAGTAAAATCTTTCAATGCACCGTTTTTTGCCACTAATCCACTTCCGGTATGTGTAAAAGTCAGAACAATTTTATTTCCATCCACTTTCATCGATTGATAAACCGGACCAGAATATTCAATTTTCTCGCCATAAGCAATGCCACGGGCAGCAAGTGCCATGCGTTCACCTACCGGTTGTTTGTTGCAGGGGTGCACATCCAGCGTGTCATCACAATCGTAAGTCACAGCCAAAGCGGTATTTGGCACTTTTTGTGTTGTCAGCAGTTGAGCTTCTTTCAATTCAGGAAAATGATTTTTCCAACCCGGAATCTGAACAATCACAAAAGGCATCGCCTCATTTTTCCATTCGGTGCGCCAGTTTTGAATCAATGCAGGTAACAAAGCACGATATTGTATTCCGCGACTTGCATTGGCTTCGCCCTGATACCATGCCACGCCTTTGAAAGCATAAGGAACCAACGGGTAAATCATTGTATTCCAAAGTCCGGTAGGTCCACCGCGTTCGGCAGGGCTCATCGGTGCGGAAGGTTTTTTTGGAAGTTCTTTTTTCTGTAAAACGGCTAAAGTTGAATCGGTTTTGAATTTATCCTGAAGCGAGGATAAATTGTTTTGAAAATCAGCCATTTTCTTTGGAAAATCTGCCATTTCCTTTTCAAATCTCGACATGATGGCCGCTTTTTCAGTAGGAAGCGTTTCAAGTGTTTCTTTACTTATCCAGTTTTCAATGGCTGTGCCACCATAGGACGAATTGACAATTCCAATTGGAACATTTAATTTCTTGAATAAATCAACTGCCATAAAATAAGCCACCGCCGAGAAATCTTTGGAAGTCAGGCTGTCACACACCAACCATTTCCCTTTTGCATCGTCCACTTTGAAAGGAATATCCGTATTTTTAATCAACGGCACTCTAAACTGACGAATAAGCGTATAATTTTGAGCATCGCGCAAAACTTCCTTTATTTTTGGGTAATTACCAAGGGCTTTTACAGCACGCAAAGGAAAAGCCATATTGCTCTGACCACTGCAAAGCCATACTTCACCAATCAGAATATTTTTAACCGTCACCGTATTTTTGCCGCTTATTACCATATTTTGCGGCGTGCTGTTTTCTTTCATCGGTTTCAGTTTCAGCATCCATTTTCCGTCTTTCACGGTGGTTTCCAGCTTTTGTCCGTTAAATTCCAGACTCACTTTCTCATCGTTGTCGCCTGTTCCCCAAACCGGAACTTCCACCCCACGCTGAAAAACTGCATTATCCGTGAATAAACTATTTGGTTTAACTGCTAGCATTCGTGCTGAAAAAACACCCGATAGCGCCAAAGCCAGAATCAATAAATTTCTTTTTTTCATAATTTTATCTTTATAAGTTATTGTTTTAAGATAACAACTCCGGTTTTGCAGTTGGAGTATTCATTAGTGGGTTCAAAGTTAGTTTTTAGTTTAGTTTACTGACGGGCTTATTGTTTCAAATGATAGGAAATTTGTTTCAATTAAGGTGTTATATGGTTGAAAATTGAAAATAATCCCCAATCAATTCCTGTCCAATATCTCCGTCCCGGTACCATCTTTTGCCGGCATGGTTTCAAAGCGTTTGATTTCCTTGTCGGTGGGGAGCTTAGTGCGGTATTCGTCGATAAACAAACCAATTTTATCCAGCGGAATGGCTTTGAATTCAGGTAAATCTGTAAAGACTTTTGCATCCGGTTTCAGGTTTAATTTAAAGTTTTTAAAATCCTCGAAACCCGGATCTTCTTTGTAAGCAATATTCTTAAATTTTGCCGGTGCAGGAATGGCTGTCGTATCGTGTTCTTTGTTACTCCATTCGAGAATACGATTTCGAAAAGCTGTTTGCGTACTCAGTGCTGAAACATTGTTGTACACCTTGTTGGAATCTACCATAAACGGGAACGACAGGAACTGAAAACCGTAGTTGCAATTCAGGGCAATGTTGTTGTAACACTCCATGTTTTGAGGATAATTCTTTTTGGCCTGTGTGCCCGATTTATATAGAAAACCAGTTCCGCGACGTTTTGGGTCACTGAAAAGTGCCACTAAGTTTCCATACACATGCACATTGCGGTGGTCGTTATCGAAATAAATGCCATCGCCAATGGGGCTGTTGTGTACAAAATTATAGGCTATAGTTTGATTTCCCATCCGTTCGTAGAGGTCGTAGCAATAAAATGCGCCCATATCGTCGGAAACCTTGCAGTAATCAAACACTTCGTTGTACTCAAATTTTGAATCCCAGCTTCCGTAAAGTACACCGACGTGCGGCGTATCGTGAATCAGGTTGTGCGCCACATACATGCCCACCGCCACATGATGACCGCCACCACCGCCACCGGTAAATCCGACATTGATTCCGGGTTCGTAAATGCGGGTAATCTGACTGAAATGGTAAATATGATTGTTTACGACTTTAAAATTAGCGAGAATGCGTGGACTCACTTCTTCGTTTCCACCGCGCAACCAGATTCCGGCAGCACCAAGATTGTACACATCATTGCTCAGTGCTGTGTGATCTTTTCCACCATCGAGCACAATGCCACGTTTGGTAATATTCCGAACGGTGCAACCTGCAATGAGGTTATTATCTCCACCGTTCACATGAATACCGTTGTTCATACCTTCTTCCACCGTAATGCGTTTCAATTGGACATTCGAAGCATTGTTCAGTTGAATGAGCGGAGCATTGATGTCGGCAAGGCGCACGCTTCCAACAGTAATTTTGGTTGGCGGATAAAAATAGAGCTTCTGATCTTTGAAATCGACCGCCCACTCGCCCGGCATATCCACTTCTTCGAGCAAGTTCATCAGCCAGTAAGGTTCTTTTCCATTGCCTTCGGGACGTGTATATTTGTTGCCTATTCCGCCCGAAACAGGTTTGGCTAGTTTAATGGTTTGTGCTACCGTATCAATTTCGGCAATGCGAACGGCTTCGTTTTGCCAGGGAATGCGCCAAAAACCTTTTATCCACACGCCACGGTCGAGCACATTCGCCCAGCGATTGGTACGTTTGTCGCGGTATTCAAATACTCCGGGGCGCGGCTTAGCTACTTCTTTTTGTCCGGATGCATAAAAGTTTGCCCAGTCGGCATTCTTCGTTTCCTGACCGCCACCATTGATAATCACCTTCTTCATCGTCATATCACCGGCATTCGGATAGCGTGAAAGTGGCATCCGTTCATCGTTCATAAACAGGTCGACGATTCCACCATCGTCGTTGAACAAATCGGCATATTTCTTTGCATTTTTGATGTTCAGGGCTTTCAGATCAACTTCTACAATAGTACCGCGAAGTTTCGGATCAATACGCTGCAGAGTTGCTTTGTCGGTGATTTTATGAAAATCGGACGGTTTCAAAGTGACTGAACCACGCACAATAACTTTCTCGTCGTTGTAGGCTGTGTAGGTGGTTTGATTGTCTTCCTGAGTCAGGATAAAGGGATTTTGCAAAACGTAAATTCCTCCACGAATGAAAACTGTAGCTTCTGAGCCTGATTTGTGAGTCTTTCTGACTGCATCACGGGCTTTTTCGAGCGTGGCAAATGGTTTTTCTTTTGTGCCTGAGTTTTGGTCATTGCCGGTGGTACTCACAAAGTAGGTTTGTGCTGAAATGCCCAAGATTGGTAAAACAAATAAAAGGGCAATAATAATTTTTTTAGTTTGCATTACGGTCATCATTTTAGTTCAACATTTGCTTTATTCGTTTTCGTCTCGTCAGCAACGATAATATCAGCAATTCCATTGTTTACAACTACTGAAATATCAGCCGGTTTTGTTAGGCTAAGTATTGTTTTTCCATCTTTTTTCAGGGAAGAAAAGGCTGTTGCCACCATTTTTTTCAGGTTGCCGTTTTCGTCTGTCTGAATAGCTACCAGTCCGTTGCTTTCAATAGTGAAGTTATGGTTTGTTGCCGTAAAAGTCTGAAAATCTTTGATTCCCGTAAAAGTAAAGGAACCATCTTCGTTCAGCACGCCATTGGGATATTCGCGTTTGCTGATTCCGAGTTTGCTTACTTCATCCACACGGAATGATTTTATCAGTGCTTTTTCGGCAATTTCGCTCCATTGTTTGCTCACATTTTTTCCGTCAAAACTGTAACTTGCCTGACCTTCCACCATCAGTTTTCCACCTTTACTCACATACGATTTCAGAAAGTCAAAGGTAGACTGACGGGCATATTGCGGATACAGAAAAATTAGGACGTCAAACTCATGTCCCTGAATTTGCGGTTTGCCGTTCGCGTTGATTTTCAGACGACCATCGGCAATCAAATCCGTTGGAACAAGCGCATTCAGATAGCCCATTTTCCACAATTCCACGGCTTTTTCTTCAATTTTCAGCGAATTGTTGATATCAGTCATACCCCGTTTGGTAGAATCAGGATACCAGTTGGCGAGTTCTTCCATTCCAAAGACAACCAGCAATTTGATTTTTGGGAAAGAAGGATTAAAGCGATTCAGCAAACGAGCCGCATTTTCCACGTTGTTTATTTCGGTAAGTGCTTCGGGCTGCTCCACGCTCACACCCCATTTTTGAATATCGTTGATGGCGTGGTAGTGTGTACGAATGCCGTAAGTCAGGTCTGACATTGCTTTGCTAGTAATGTTGTCCAGATTTTTGTTGTAATACATATTGTACATCACATTGCGCGGATAACTAAAGCCAATTCCCATTTGAGTGGCTGTGGGAGTTCCCTCGTCGCTGTGCCCGTAATCACGTTTCACATTCCACCAGTTCAGACCGGTTTGCCAGATTTCGTCGCCATCCAGAAAATTATGGTGTGTATCGTGCAGCCCGATAAAGGTATTCGGTCCGTAAAATTCCTTTCCTTTATCATAAATGGTGCGTTCCATATTCATGGTACCGCTGCGCATCAACGCCATATAGTTATTGATGGCTTTGATTCGTATTTCGGGTTTTCCCGCCGGAGCATAGCGCATATCCAACAAGACTCTTTCAGGTTCAGTTCCACTTGCAGCTTTCAGCTCATCGCCCATCGGCAAAGAATAGGGTCTGCCGCGAAACACATCGTTGTTTTTCTTCAGTTCCCAGGTCGTAGAAACCCGCATATTAGTATATTCGTCCAGACCTACCCCATCAAACGGAATATCCGAATAGCTTTTCAGAGCCTGAGTGAGGTTATTTACTGCTTCGGCACTGTGGTTCGTGCAAATATTATAATAATGCTGTGTCAGAATATAAGCCGTGTAGCCTTTGAGCTTTTTATCAGCCTTTACTGATACGTCTACCGTTTCTTTTCCTTCTTTCGGGCTACATTGAGCCGTAATATCAGTCAGCGTTCCGGGAACATAAAAACCGCTTCCCGATTTTTTAAAAGCATAGACTTTAAATAATTCGCTTTTAAGGATGGAACGAGCATCGCGGACAAACTTTGCTTTTACAGAATAGGTACCCATTCCGTTTTCGTCCAGTGAAATTTCGCCTTCCTGAATCATTCGTTCGGTACTTTCGAGCGGCACTTTGTATTTTCGGTCCCAAAGTTGCAAGCCAATTTTCAGTCCTTTGGAATGAGCATACTTTACTACTTGCTCAAAAACCGGATGCATTTTGGCTGCATCGTAAAAATCAACACCATTTCTGGAAGTCAGAAAAATCAAGGTGTACTTACTGAATTTTGCCAAGCTGTCTATCTTGCCTTCAAAACGTTCGGGATTGAGCATATCTTTGGAGAAAAACCAGTATGCTACCTGCGGATGATTCATGTTCTCAAATGAATTGACGTACTTAACTGAAGTTTTAAGTTGTGCCTTGAGCTGAAGGTTTGAGCCAACTATCAGAGTAAATGTCAGTAGTTGGATTGCAATATTTTTTTTCATATTTCAGATTTTGAGAGAGTAATTCAAAATTTACTTTTATTGTTGTTTAAATAAGCACACATAAAAAACAAGGGCAAAAAACAGGGTGTTTTCGTTCTACTAATGGCTAAGATTTCATATAAATCAGGTTTTTAAACCATACTATATAAAAATTTCAAGTACCGAATAATCAATTTAAGTAATAGGAATTATTTAATGTCGTGAAAAATAAATACATATTTCTAAACGCAAAGCTGCAAAGTCGCTATGACGGAAAGAAAATATAAACTTAGCGCCTTTGTAACTTAGCGTTCTTAGCGTTCAAAATACGACATTATATTTGTCACATTACTTAAGTGATATATTAAAACCCTTAATTTTTTTTTACCCTTCGTAGAAAACTTATCAACCAAAGAATCTTCCCTTATTTCCTTTTTGAGAATCCTTTTCTTAAAGTTATTGACTTTATTTTAAAGATTCCGTTTCTCCATTCAGGTGTTGAACAGATATAATGACAAAGCCCCTGGAACTAATACGAGTTTGATTTGAGTTTGCGACCACTGACTGAAGTTTACGTCCACAAGCATCGAAAACTGTTACTTTATCGCCGACTTCAAGGTTATAAAGTTCATTTCCTGCACGATACACACGGTTATAGGAATCTGAAATATTCACAGTACTGAGAGCTGTAAAATACTGTGATTCAAATGCGCCTGCCGAAGGAGTCGAACCACTTCGTGAATTTCCCAGTAAATCGGTTGAAGGAGCTGAAAGTGTGGTACTTCCCGCTGCACTATAGGAAGTTGTTCCTTTTCCCAATAGATACGACCCGCTCTGAATACTCCAGTTGGCTGTGGTTAATAGCTTTAATGAATCTGACGAAGCTTGTGCCACAGTTCCCCAAACCGCTCCAACGAATGTGGTCGATTTATAGAAAAATGGTCCTGTTGACGCAGTGGTGTTGGTTGCCGATAGATTGCTAAGCTGATTGGATGCCACGAAATAAGCTGTATTCGGACTTACAAGACCGGTAATAGAAGCCGGAGTTAAGTTATTATAATAGGCAAAATAAGGTGTAGCTGCAGCTGCACTTGTAGCTGTACTTAAATAAACCTGCTGACTACTAGCCGAAACTCCCGGAGCATAATTTCCCCAAACAACGGTATTTACCAGATAACCTTCGTTGTTGGTTGACGCAGAATTTTGAGATTTTTGATAAATACCTACTCCTTGTCCGGCACTGGCAGCAGTCAGTACAAAATTGCCATTCAGGTCTTTTACCGATGCAGCATTATTTACAATCGTACAATTAATAATGGAGCCTCCATTCTCAGCATTAATACCCACACCACGCACCACGATGGAATTTAAATCGGCTGAATGACTCACCATATCCCAGTTGATTACCCGGACTTCGTTGTTATTTACCACGCAATTGATGGCTTTAGCTGTTTTATTATACAGATAAATTCCGGCAGCATACAAATAAGGATTGTATTTAACCGTATTGGTATTTCCTGCAGGTTGAACATTATTATATAAAACACGGTTGTTCCTTACAACACTGTTTTGTATAGTTCCGGTTGACCAAACACCTCCGCCTTTTGCCTGTCCGGCATAAGCTGCAGTAGACTGACAGGGCTGTGCTTCGCAATTCTCAATCAGACAACCATCAATCACAGCATCCGTAACCGAAGTGGCTATACCTCCCGATGCGGTAGAGTTTACATCACCGGCTGCATTATACACCCGGCAATTTCGAATAATGGAATTAGTAAAGTTACAGGTTCCACTGATGTTCACACCGCCCGGATTTCCACCTCCCAAATACAATCCTTCTTCTATAGAAATACCATCTACTCGCACGTTACTGACAGTTCCACCCGTAACTTTGAATACAGTAAAACTAACAGGAGTAGCTTTATAACGTCCACCTACCAAACGTGTTTTGTTCGTAAATTCCCAGGGTTCAACCATTCCATTATTGTCCAAATCGCTCATCTGACGATCAGAAATCTGACTTTCGGTACCGGCAAAGCCACCGTAAATGTTCAGCACCTTGCTGTCGACCGATAAAGAAGCTGACAAATTATAATCGCCCGCTTTCATAAAAATATTGTCCCCGTAAGTAGCATAACTCACTGCAGTTTGAATCGTACAAGCATTTACCCAGCTTGTTCCGTCAGCTGTTCCTAAAGCTGTTGGTGCAACAAACCAACTAATCGGAGTTAATGCACCGTTCATAATATAAAAGGTGCGTGAAACGGAAGTGGCCGTATTGACTGCCGGCGAAGCCGTTCCCATGTGGTAAGCCGTAACGGTAACCGGAATCGGGAAATGTGCTTTCGGTGGTATGCTGTCTTTATCAAAAATCAATTGATTTCCGCTTACATGGGCCGGACCGTTATTTACAAAATAGCGCACTGTAACACTTGCTGTACTGGTTGCCGCCAACGTAATTGGATTCAGCGCATTCATATTTTGATTGCTTATGGCATTAAAAGTAATCGTATTGGTTGTTCCTCCTGTAACAGAAGTCAGATTCACATTTCCGGCCTGAACGGAAGAACGATAGGTTGTATTGCCCTGCTGACGAACAATAAAATAATTGGTACTTTTAAAGCGCGGAATATAATCAAAGGTATTGGTTCCGGTTTGTTTCCAGTTACCGCTGCAGGCTTCAATCTGACTTGGATTTCCGGAATTTGTAAAGGAATTATCGGCTTTGTTGTAGAAAGTTTGTGTTGCATTAAAACCATTATCAAAATAATCAGTCCGATTAGGCATACGGGTATAGGGTGCTGTTGTAAGTGTAACCGAATGACCGTCAGTTCCCAGTGTAAAGGGAATTTTCAACATGATGGCTCTCCACCAGTATGCCTGAGCATCATAAGTTCCGTCAGCAGGATTTACAAAACCGGTAACCTGCGTACTGCGTGCCATGGAAATATTCGCCATATCGTAAGCTGCCTGCGCAGTACGCTGACTTGGGAACCAGGCAGCCATCTTAACCTGAGTCAGGGTCTGACTTCCAGTGGCCAGATTAGTATAGGGAATGGGTGAAAACTGATCGGCAGTATAACCAACACAAGGCAAACCCACAATCCAGCCTTTAGTTTGATCCAGCGTAATCATATTTCCGTTTGTATCAAAACGCAAATTCCAGGTATCATCAATCCACATAGCTATATTCTTCAGCAAAGGGCGACTGCAATCAAAATGCCCGGTGTTTGGATCGAAATAATACGAAAGTACCTGATTGGATGCCGAACGATTATTTCTTACATCGCCATACGAACTTTCAGTTGTAATATTGGCAGTTAAATCACGGCTATAACTATCCCATTCCATAAATTCACCGTTGGTGGAAAGAATCGGAACAGTATTTATTGTGCCACATTGAGCCGTGGCCTTATTGATAATACACATGGCCACGCGTGAAGTACTGTTTATCGTTATGTAACGGGGCATGGGGTTGGTTCCACTGTGACCGGTTACAATCCACGGAACGGTTTTAAGTTCGTTATAACCGGTTAAGGACGAAAATACATTGAGCATGGTTTGAATCTGACCGGTAGCCGTTATATCATCATGATAGAAATTATCCGACGACCACAGAATGGCAACACCGCGACGCGAAAAAACCGCCCGAATCTCCGGACTTTCAACCAACAATTGCTCCAAAACAGCCGTACTGGCTACAAAAACTGCATTTACCTTCTGGCAACCGGGTGGTATCCACATATAAGGTGTAAGGGTGTAGGCACTTCCTTTATTATCGCTTGTGGATATGGAGGTGTACCACTGGTAGTCCTGACGTGGGATGTATGATTGAGCAATTAGTGAAGATAAAGTTATAAAGCTCAAAAATAAAAGATTAATCTTCTTCATAAGGTATAAAAGTTATATTCAACTAATCCCTGATCTAATTGAGGATTAGTTGTAAATGAGTGTATGAAAAATGTACAAATTATTTTGCGCTTAACTGAGTAAAAGTTAGATCGTCAATCCAGAACGTTTTAGGGAATGGACCTGCAGGTAAGGCTTTGGTAGTATTGGGACGGATGGAGATTCTCATTTCATTGCGTTCTTCGTCAGTCCAGGCTGAAATGTCAACCTTCAGTTTATACTGTTTCCAATCAGTAGAACTGACAAAATTTCCGGTAAATGGGTCTTTTCCGTTGTTGGTTGATGCTTGAGTCGACATAAAAACATCCAGTGCCAGCAGACATTCAGCCATATCGGATTTTGCCCAGAAAGTAATTTCATAAACACCGGCAGGAACTGATTTGATGGATTGAAGAAGTTTAATATCGTTCCGATTAGTTTGTTTGTTAATGCTGATTTTAATTGAATTTTCACCCGATTTTTTATCAGTATTCACAATTTCGGAAGTGCCTTCGCAGCATCCTTCAGGGCAACCCCCTTTGGCAAAAGTCAACTGCCATTTTCCGGACATGCCGGTAGCTTTGCCACTACTAAGGGTAATGTATGATTTCGTACCGGCTTTTAAAAGCTCAAAACCACCATCGGTAATCAAATTTGTTTGTGCAAAGAAAGTAATTGCACTTGAAAGGAAAAGTGCTGAGATAATGATTTTTTTCATAATATTAAATTTACAGAGTTGAGATAATTCTTATTGAAAATGAAACAGAACCTGTTCATTGACAGATTCTGTTTCCACTCAAAAATTATTCGGAAAGTAATTTAAAGCAACTGGATTTTCCATTAAATGATACTTTAAGTAATACAAAACCTTTGGCTTTAAAACTCAAAATATCCGAAGTGGAAGTATTACTGAAGAATTGTTGACCCGACAGGTTATAAGCAGTTATTTTAGATCCACTTTCAATGCCTGAGATACGTATTACTCCATTTTCTGCAGTTATATTGGCATTTATTGAATTCAGCTTAGCTACCGCTGTGCTTGATTTTAAAACAATTACAGGATCGACAGATGCTACCGGAACACTTATATTGGCATCCGAGCCGATACCTACATGATCAGTTCCATCAACAGTAAGTGTATAACCTACAGGCACATTTGCAACTAACGTCATTGGAATACCCAATAATCTTTTCACATCAAATACCTTTTGTTCCACAAAGTTACCAAGCAAAGCAGGAGTAAATGTTTTTTTGTAAACAATTTTATTGGTAATTTTCAAATCGCCAGCCAGAGCAAGATTAATCGTTGCATCATCCAAGAATCCCTGTGTTTTACTATACAATGTATCGGGTTGAATCGCATCAAAAGTATTATTACGCACATTGCCAAAATGAGTTCCGTTCAGAATGGTATTTGTAAATGTAGACGATGTAGAAGCACTTGTAGCAGGATTCAGCAACATTAAATCAGCATATTTTGATTGTTTAACACCTGTTGAATTATTGTTGTAATTGG
>SESG01017946.1_pt1 | contig 12127 bp, 7 predicted proteins | sample 3171421 | NCBI WGS metagenome assembly SESG01 (sample SAMN10866946, study PRJNA518727) | freshwater metagenome | biome: subpolar coniferous forest; feature: holomictic lake; material: water; isolation source: holomictic Lake 227, 6 m and 8 m depth | place: Canada: near Kenora, Ontario | collected... | reverse complement strand
GTCTGGAGGGCGGTGTGATAGAAGGCATAGATGGGGGCTACCGCTGCTGATTCATAGGCCTCGGCAGCACTCCGGTTGAAGTCCACATACTTCCGGCTCACCTGGGACGCCACCAGATGTGCCTTCTTGCCGGTCAGTGCGAAGAGCTGACTCTGGATCGCAAGGCCGAGCTCGTACGTGTTCGTGTCGAGCACGGTGGTGGCATCCGTTGCGACCCGCTCTGGCACACCGGGTAACACGGCTGATCCACCATGTGGAACTGAGAGCACCACCGGCAGGGTCCCGCTTTCCACCAGGACGTAACTGGCTGGGCTCAGTGGATCGATCTTGACTGCGTTCCCAGCCCCACTTCCAGCGCCACCACAGGCGGCACCCGCCAGGACGGCTGTAAGCAGGGAGAACAGTCGAAGGACGCGACGGTGGTTTCGAATAAACGTTTGGATCATTTTGGGTGTCCTCGGGCAGGTGGCCCGCAAGCCTTCGGAAATTAACAGGGATTAACCGGCCTGTGGCACACACTTCTTCATCCGCCATTCATCCAGGGGCGGCTCTGAACCCGTGTCGGAAGAAGGGTGACTGCATGACCAACTGGCTTAGAAAACACCTCCACTTCAGCGCAATCTGGCTGGTCGTCGGGCTCCTCCTGCTCGTCCTTCCGCTGGGCGCTCAAGAGGACATTTCGGCACTTCGGAAGCGCCTCGAAGCCAAAGCGTCGGTCACCATCCTCGTCACGGATTCCGGTCTGGGTGGCCTCTCTGTGGTGGCCGGAATCGAAGAGCGGGCCCGGGCCAGCCGTACCTTCAGAAAGGTTCGCCTGGTGTTCGTCAACGCCATGCCAACAGCCAAGAAGGGCTACAACAAGATGTCCCCGGAGGAAAAGGTCAGCGTGTTCAACGACGCGCTGAAGGCCATGGCTACCCGGTTTAAGCCGGATGCCATCCTGATCGCCTGCAACACTCTGAGCGTCGTCTATCCCGACACGCCCTTTGCACGCACCACCAAGGTCCCGATCGTTGGCATTGTCGGCCTTGGGATCGACATGATTGCCGAGTCCCTCGTCCGCACGCCCAAGAGCGTCGCCATGATCTATGGGACGGAGACCACGATTGAGTCCAATGCCTACCGCGATGGGCTGGTGAAGAAGGGCATTCCACTTGAGCGCATCGTGTCGGTGCCTTGCTCTGGACTGGCCATCAAGATTCAGAACGATGCAGCCAGCGAGGCCGTGAAAGTGGCCATCAACGGCTTCGTTCGCGCCGGCATGACCACAAGGCCCACCCCTGACGCCAAGGTTGTGGTCGGGCTCTGCTGCACGCACTATGGCTATTCCAGCACCCTCTTTTCGACGAGCACGCTGGAGGCGGGGGCCGCTGCGGTGGAGTTGGTCGACCCCAACATTCGGATGAGTGCACTCCTCTTCAGGCCGAAGCCCACCCGCAGGTACCCACGGGTGAACACCGCGGTGGAGGTCTTCTCCCGAGGCGAGCTCCTTCCGGAAGCCCGAAAGAACATCGGTGATCTGGTCCGGCCTGCCTCCCCGAAAACAGCCGAGGCACTCCTTGGCTACACCCATGATCCGGAGCTCTGGGCTTATCCGAGCCCCACCGTCCCCAAGTAATCCATGGTCTGATTTTCTCGGACTGATTCCACCAAGCCCAGGAGTATGGCATGCGCTTACAGCCCGCCCTTTTCGCAACCCGAAGCACGCTGGTGGCCATCCCGCTCCTGGCCTGGACGATCGCCTGCGGACCGGTATCCACCCTTCCAACAGGGGTCGTTCAACCGGCCGTGGTGGCCCAGATGGAGTCCCTGGTACACCTCCAAAAGGGTGAACTGCCGATTCTCATCTCGGCTCCCCATGGTGGTCGCAAGGACATCCCCGGCTCAAGGCACCGCACGGGCCAGGGTATGGCCACGGGTGGCGCGGGCTTTAGCACTGCCTGGGATGCTGGGACGGAAGAACTGGCACTGGAACTGGCGGCTGAAGTCCTGCGCCTAACCGGCAAGAAGCCCTACCTCGTGGTGGGCTCGTTCAAGCGCAATTTCCTGGACTGCAACCGGCCCCCTGCCATCGCCTATTCCGATCCGGCGGCCCGAGCGGTCTACGAGGTCTACCACGGGGCCCTCCGGGAAGACTGCAAGGAAATCGTGACCCGGTTCGGCAGCGGACTGGTGGTTGATCTGCACCGCCAGGGTACCTCCGCGAACACGGTCTATCGCGGCACGAAAAACGGCAAGAGCGTGACGGCCATGCGGGCCAAATTCGGCGACGGTATTCACGAAGGACCCGACAGCGTGTTTGGCAGACTCAAGGCCCAGGGGTGGAACGTCCACCCGGACCCCGGCGGCACGGAGCAGTCCGGATTCTCAGGAGGCTTCATCACCCAGACCTACGGCAGTGAAAGATCACCCACGGATGCCATTCAGTTCGAATTCGGCGCCGACTACTGCAAGTCTGCGGAGCAGCGTAAGGGCACGGTAAAGGCGCTTGCCTTGGTGCTGGTGGAATTGGCCAAAGGCTACCACCTCTAGGAACTCGTCCTGATCTGGGAGCACTGCCCTCGAGCGACCTTGGGCACAGGATTGCAAGGAGACCTCGATCTACCTGAGGGTCAAGCGCACGTAGCGGCCCTCGGGTGTGTTCTCGAACTGGACCTTGTTGCCCCAGGTCGCGGGCTCCGGGCTGTGCTTCAGCAGGGCAGCCTTGGCCTGATCAAACTCATCGGCAGACACGGGGCGCGGCTGGTACTTGGTCAGAATGTTGTCCGAGACGATGGGGTACAGCTCCAGACTCAGGGCGCCAGAAGGTGTCGCCACCAGCACTGCGGGCAGACCGAATGGGTCCACGCCACTCTTGACAAAGCGGCCAGCCGAGTTGAAGGCAAAGTTGCCAATGGAATAGGCAATCCAGCGGTTCTTGTACTGCTCAATCTCACCCATCATGTGCGCGCCGTGGCCAAGCACAAGATCCACCCCCGCATCGATGGCGCCATGGGCCGTGGTCGTCTGCTCCGCATTGCGCCATTTGTAGTTCTGTCCCCAGTGGGGAAAGTAGACGACGAAGGCATTCGTGTCTGCCTTGCGGATGGTTTCCACCTGACGCTTCAGGATGCCCAGGTCGATGGCCGCCACGCCTGGACGACTGGGCTTGGCATAGAACTGGTACTTCGTGTCGTACTCGGCTTCGCGGTACTCGAAGGCGGTGATGACATAGAGGCTAAAGCTCCGACTCCCAACCTGGAAGCTGCGGTGCCAAGGCGCCCTAGCACCTTCCTCGTTCAGGCCGGCACCGAAGGTCGTAATGCCCTTGGCGGAGAGCGTGGACAAGGTCTGGAGGAGACCTTCCTGGCCGAGGTCAGCCGTGTGGTTATTCGCCAGTCCGACGACCGTGATGTTGTGGCGCAGCAGGGCGGCGGGAGTCTGGATTGGATCAGCGTAGTGAACATAGTCCTTCTGGCCCGCGAAGGGTGAAGTCCGGGTCTGGGCCACGGGCGTCTCGAGGTTCGCCACCACGACCTGGGCGGATTTCAGCAGGGGAGCCAGCTTCTCCAGGGAATAATCGTAGCCCTTAGCCTTCAGGATGTGTCCCTTGCCGGCCTTTTCGTATTCATCCTGGTAGCTCTCGCCCCAACCAAGATCACCTGCGAACAGCACCCGCAGGGGGGTGGTGGCCGCCTGGAGACTCGAGGTCGGATTCCCCGCGCCGGCGAAGAGCACCCTTTCGGCATGCACCGACATCTTCTTGTCGTTATGGGGGACACCAGGGGCCGTGACCAGCTGCCAGCGAAACGGAACCTTGAGGCGCTCTGCCTGCGTCCGCGCCGCTTCGAAGTAGGCCTTGCCACGGGCGAGGCGGAAGGCCCCCTGGGCCATGGCGCCGGGGGTTCGCCGGAGCTGCTTGTGGTTGGGATCAATGTCCTGATCGCCCAATAGGATGGTTATGGGTAGGCCAAGGACCTGTTTGAGGCGGGCATCGTCGCAGACGGTGCCACCCGTGCCATAGGGGAAGGCGATCGCTGGATCAGGGAACATGTACCAGCCCGCATTGGCGCTTACGATACGCAGGGCCTTGGCGGTTGGCTTGAAGAAGGCCAGGCGATGTACGAACTGACTTCCAGCGGAGTGGCCGTAGAGGAGATAGCCAGGTGTCGTCAGGTTCAACTGCGCGGCGGCTGCATCGAAGATCGGATCGAGATAGGAAAAGGTCCACTGGGCCTCTGGTATTGGCACAGGGAGCTTGTCCTCCTCATTGAAATTTCCGAAGACATTGCCGAAGTTGTACTGAGAGTCCGAGGGGAAATCGGTCTTTGAGAACTCCGGGCAAAGCAGCACAGCCCCTCGGCGTTCAGCAATCTCGCTCCAGTCGTCGCGGTAGCGGTCGGCGTCTCGGGTTACACCGTGCATGACCATGAGCACCGGCGCATCCGGTTTGCAGTTGGCGGGCACGCTGTAGAACACCCGGAGGGGACGCCCCTGGTTGATGGCAGCAGCTCTGAATGTGATGCTGCCTTTCCCAGGCTGAAGGGAAGTGGACGGGTTCTGGGCCCATACAGGCAGGACGAGAAGGAGAGCGGTGAGACAGGCCAGCTTCATACTTCACCTCCTGGAACGGGGAGAGCTTTCGCTGCGAGACTTTGGATGATGGACAGGCCGATGCTCACGGAATCCACCAGGCACTGGACGGGCATGGCTTCCTGGTGGGAGTGCACGTTGCGGTAGCCGAGGCCGAGGTTCACACAGGCGATGCCGCGGCCATTGAGGACATTGGCGTCACTGCCGCCTGGGTAACGCAGTGATTTGGGTTCAAAGCCTGCTGCGGCGATGCCTTGGGTCACGGCACAGACAATGGGTTCTTCGGGGTCCAGGGAAAACCCATCGTATTTCGGGGTCCAGGTCAGATCCACAGAACCCCCAGCCGCAGCCGCCGACTCTTCAAAGGCCTCCCGGACATGAGCCTTCTGAGTCTGCAGTTCCTCCGGGTGAGGGCTCCGGAACTCTCCAAGGATCTCCACACGGTCAGGGATCACATTGATGGCGGTCCCGCCCCGGATGGTCCCGATGTTAAGCATTCCGGTGGTACCCCAGCGGCCCTGCTTCAGGCGAGAGATGGCCTGGGCGGCGATCTGGATGGCGTGGACGCCCTTCTCGGGCCAAACCGCGGCGTGGGCGGCCCGCCCATGCACCACGGCCTCGAAGACGACGGCGGCCGGAGCCTCGACCACGAAGCTTCCGCAGGGTGCCGAACTATCGAAGATGAGTCCCACGGTCGCTTTTAGGTTGGAGACATCCAGGGCCTTGGCGCCATGCATGCCAGCTTCTTCGCACACCGTGAAGACCAGGTCCAGTGGACCATGGGGAATGTTGCGCTCAGAGAGCTGCTGCAAGATCTCAATGATGATGGCGATCCCGGCCCGATCGTCCGCTCCCAGGATGGTGGAACCGTCCGAGGTGATGAGGTCCTCCGCAGGGAACTGCGGTTTCAACCCCAGGGTGGGAGCTACCGTATCCAGGTGCGCACAGAGCAGGAGAGCGGGTACCGGGAGGGTCCCCGGCACGTGGCCGATGAGGTTCCCGGACTGACCTCCAAACGTAGATCCCGCCCCATCCATGGTTGTGACGATCGACAGTTCCGAAAGGCGCTGTCTCACGACCTCCGCCACGCCACCTTCATTCCCGGAGGTACCGTCCACTTTGGCCAGCTGAAGAAACAGCTCGATGACCCGAACCTGATCTGCCATGGAATTTTTCCAGTCAGTTTGACTTTTTTTGGAACAAAGGTTCCAATGCGACGATAATACCCAGGTGGTAGCCCGCTGTCAAAAATCAGCTCCCCCATGGGAAACCGGTGATTTCGAGGTTGGAAGATGAAGAATGAGCCCTCGTTCAAACGCCTGCAGGGCGCGATTCTGGCGATCCAGGATGCCCTGACTCCCACCGAGCGCCTCATTGCCAGCTATCTGCTGGAGCATCCCCGCAGTGTGGCTCTGATGCCGATTCAGGAGTTGGCTTCCAGACTTGAGGCCGGTCCCGCCTCCATCATCCGGGTCATGCAGAAGCTTGGCTACAAGGGGTATTCCGAGCTGAAGCGAGACTTGCAGCAGGAGCTGCGAGGGAACGACTCCCCGTTGGAGCGCTTCAAGCTCGCCCTGGACCGCCGCACCGACCTGGACTTCTCGGACATCCACGCCATCGCCAGTCAAGAGATGGATAACCTGCGGACGACGCTGGAGCGGGTGGATAGCGCCAGCCTGGCCCAGTCCGTGAAGCTTGTGAGCCGAGCGAGCCTCGTCTACACCGCAGGGGTCGGCATCTCCTCTCACCTTGCCAGCCTGGCGACCTTCGTGTTCCAGCACATCGGCCTGCGAGCCTTCCTGGTCCAGCACACCGGGCTGAACCTGGCTGAGCAGCTGGTTTCCATCAGAAAGCAGGATGTGCTCCTCGCCTTCGCCTTCCCCCCGTATTCCAGCCAGACCATCGAAGGCGCCGCCCTGGCCAAAGCGCAAGGGGCGAGTGTTATCGGCATCACCAACCAGATCCTCAGCCCCTTGGCAGAGCATTGCGATGTCGTGCTCGTAGCCAAGACGGATAGCAGCGCGCCGTCCAACTCCCTATCCGCCCCCCTGCTGCTCATCCACGCGATCGCCTCGGCAGTGGCCTCCGCCAAGCGTCGCCAGTCCTCGAAGGCCATCGAGACGACCATCTCCCTCCGCAACCGAAAGCCCTAGCCCTGGATTGACAAGGAGCCCATGCCCAACCAGTCGAACCAGGGTCCGAACGCCAGCGCCACCTTTCCTGCCGTCTTCTGGGTGGCCAATGTTCTGGAGATGCTGGAGCGGGCTGCATTCTATGGCTTCTATATCGCCATCACGCTCTATCTCACCGACCTGGTGGGGTTCAGTGACCGGGAGACGGGCGTCGTGGCAGGCCTGTTCGTGGGCCTGCTCTACTTTTTGACCCCCTTCGTCGGCGCCCTGTCGGACCGGTTGGGGTTTCGCAAGGCGCTGATCATGGCCTTCGCCCTGCTGACCGTGGGCTACACGCTGCTCGGCTTGTTTACCGCCAAGCTTCCAGCCGTCCTCTCGCTCATCGTCATCGCCGTTGGCAGCTCGTTCATCAAGCCGGTGGTGACGGGAATGATCGCGAAGACGGTTTCCGAGGCGAATCGCGCCCGAGGTTACGCCCTCTTCTACTGGGTGGTGAACATCGGCTCCTTCGGCGGCAAGACCTTCGTCCCGTTTATCCGCCTCGGGGCCGGGCTGCAGTATGTCAATTTTTTCGCCGCGGCCATGTGTCTGGTCGCGCTCCTGGGGGCCGTGATTTGGTTCCGCCCCGAGGCTGAAGTGACGCGCGGGAAGACCCTTGGAGAGGTGGCCCGTTCCCTCCTGAAGGTGGTCCGGACCCCCCGGCTCATCCTCTTCATTCTCATTATCTCGGGGTTCTGGACCACCCAATATCAGCTCTACGCAACCATGCCGAAATACGTCATCCGGTTGCTGGGAGCCTCCTCTCGGCCGGAATGGATCGCCAATATCAACCCACTGATTGTCGTGATGTTCGTGGTCCTGATCACCCGCCTGATGCAGCGGAGAAAAGCCGTTACGTCCATCTTTGTTGGCATGCTGCTGGTGCCTGCGGCGGCCCTGTTGATCGCACTGGGGCCCGCCCTCCAGTCTGTGGTCGGACCGAAGATCCTGATCCCTGGGGTGGGCTCTGTGCACCCCATGGTGCTCATGCTGGTGCTGGGGATCATGCTCCAGGGGTTCGCAGAGAGCTTTATCTCACCGCGCTACCTGGAATATTTTTCCCTTCAATCACCCAAGGGGGAGGAGGGCGCTTATCTCGGCTTCGCCTATCTCTACTCCTTCTTTGCGGCCGTGATCGGCTTTGCGCTTTCCGGGTTTTTATTAGACAAGTACTGTCCTGATCCAAAGATCCTTCCAGCGGGTCTCAGCAGCGTAGAGCGCGCAGCCTACTACCAGAATGCGCATCACATCTGGTACTACTTCATCGCCATCGGCATCCTGACAGCCTTGGCCCTCCTGGTGTTTGCGCGGGTCACGGCACGTCGCGAAAGCTCTACCTCAGCCTGAGGCTCTCCTGACCTTCAGTTCTCTTCTTGGAGCACAGAAGCATGCGCTACGCCCGCATCCTGCCATTCATCTTCATGCCCTTGGTGGTTGCCGCCCTCGAGCGGCCCATGCGCCTGCCCCAGGACCCCAGCCTTAGCCCCGATGGCCGGTCGGCGGTCTTCGCCTGGCAGGGCGACATCTGGTCGGTTCCCAGCACTGGGGGGAGTGCCACGCGCATCACGTCCCACCTGGCAGACGATTCCCAGCCCAAGGTGAGTCCTGACGGCAAATCAGTGGTTTTCGTGTCCAGGCGCACGGGTACGGACCAAGTCTTTCTGGCCCCCATCCAGGGCGGAACGCCCCGCCAGGTGACCTTCGATGGGAACGACAAGACCCTGGTGGGTTTTACCTCCGACGGTGCCGCTGTGCTGGTGATCGAGGAGCAGGATCTCTCCCCCCACCAGGTCGAGAACCGCCGCCTCTTCAAGGTCTCCCTCACGGAGCGGAAGGCGCCGGAGCGTCTCTTCGACGCCTCTCTGGATGGCGCGGCCCTGTCTCCTGATGGCACCAAGGTCCTGTTCACGCGGGGGCGCGCCCCGTGGTGGCGAAAGGGCTATGAGAGCTCCGCCGCCTCGCAGCTCTGGGTGGCGGACGTTGCGGCTCAGCCCGTTACCTACCAGCGCTTGAGTGCCGACCACCCGCACTTCCAGAACGTCTCGGAGCGCTGGCCCATGTGGTCACCCAACGGGAAGGGCTACTACTTCGTGAGCGAGATCGACGGCATCAATGAGGTGTACTACCGCAACCTGGATGGCTCGGACCAGCGACGCGTGACCCAGGTGAGCCTGGAAAAGGGTGACGATGGCGTCGTGTTCCCCTCGCTCTCGGGCGATGGCAAGACGCTGCTCTTCCGGCGACGCTTCGATCTGATGACAGCCGACACCGCGAACGGTAAGGTTCGTCCGCTCGCCCTGAGCGCCACGGGCGACGAGGTGGCCGCGCCCCTGGAGCCCCGGACGGACAAGGCCGCCTCGGCCGTGGCTTTCACCAAGGATGGCAAGCAGATGGCCTTTGTGGCCGGAGACGACCTGTGGGTGATGGACACCATCCTGAAGGAACCCGTTCGCGTCACCCACAATGCCGCCCGGGAAGACAGCCTCGCCTTCAGCCCTGATGGCAAGCGGCTCTACTTCGTGAGCGAGGCCGGCGGCGAGTCCGATCTCTACGTTGTCGACTGTCCCAGGGAGGACCGAGCCTGGTTCCTGGCCTCCGGCTTCACCCCCAGACCCCTCACCCGGGACAAGGCCGTGGAGGGTAGCGTCAAGCCCGACCCCACCGGCAGGACCGTCGCCTTCCTCAAGGATCACGATCTCTGGCTGATGAAAGCCGACGGCACCGGCGCCCACAAGCTCCTCGACAGCTGGAGCAACATGGACTTCGACTGGAGCCCCGACGGCAAGTGGCTGGTCGTCGCCAAGCAGGACACGCTGTTCAACAGCGACATCTGGGTGCTGCCGGTGGACGGCAGTCGCCCGCCCTATAACCTCTCCCGACACCCCAACAACGACACCACTCCCCGCTGGAGCCCCGACGGCACCCGCATCGCCTTCGTGGGGCACCGGGATGGGGACGAGGCCGACATCTACGTGGTGACGCTCTCCAGGGCCGTGAAGGAAGAAACAGCCAGGGATCGGTCCCTTAAGCGAGCCACCGAAGCGCTTCAAAGCCGCCCCGCCCGCCGCGAGGCGACTCCCGCCTCGGCCGACGAGGCCTCGGCTGAGCCCGCAGTCCGTTCCGCTCGGCCGGTGGGTAAGGATGTGGTGATCGACTTCGAGGGCATTCACGACCGCATCCACCGCCTCCGTTTCTCGGGCAACGAGCGCGACCTCGTGTGGTCCCCGGACGGCACCCAGCTTGGCTTCACCCACGCGGCCTCGGGCGCTGCCGGGGAAGGCGAGGAAGACCAGCGGGTCAAGCGCCCCGCCGCAACGCCTGCCCCAGCCAAACCCCAGGCGGCGCCCACCGCCCCGCACACAGCACCCGCCGCGCCCGCGGCTTCATCTGCGCCAGCCACCACCACGGGACCAGCCTTCTTCACCGTCACCTTCCCCGACAAGCTGACCCCGGTCCAGGTGTTCAGCCCGGCCCTCGCCCATCCCAAGTGGGTGGAGGCGAACACCCTGGTGGGAACGGCTGTCGGCCTCCCCGCCACACTCGCCATCTCCTCCGCCAAGCGGACCACCTACCCCTTCACGGTCCACTTCACCCGTGACTGGCGGGACTACCGGACGGCGGTCTTTGATCAGGCCTGGCGCCACATGCGGGACAGCTTCTACGATGGGCACCACAACAACCGCAACTGGGACACGGTGCGCGCCAAGTACCGAGACCTGGCGGGAGAGTGCCTGGGGAAGAAGGAATTCGAGACCCTGGTTCAGCTGATGCTCGGCGAACTGAATGCCTCCCACCTCGGCTTCTCCAATGCTCCGGAATTCCTCCCGGTACCGCCTGCCACGACCGTGCCCGTCCCCACCCCCTTCCAGCTGGGCTTGCGCTTCGATCGCACTGCGAACGGGAGCGGGCTGAAGGTGGCCAGCGTCATTCCGAACAGTCCCTGCAGCCTACAGCGAAGTCTGGTTCGGCCCGGAGAGACGCTGCTGGCCATCGATGGGGTGAAGGTTGCCCGGGATACAGATCTGGCGGGCCTTCTGGCCATGCCGGAGAGCCGGGACCTGCAGCTCACCATCGCCGATGGTGCGGGTCTGGCCCGCCTGGTCACCGTGCGGCCCGTGGCTTCCGTGAAAGAGCTTCTCTACCCGGAATGGGTCGAAGCGAACCGGGCGGAAGTCGAGCGCCAGAGCGGCGGCAAACTCGGCTATCTCCACATCAAGGGCATGAACATGCCGAGCTTCCGCCAGTTCGAGGAGGACCTCTACCACGCTGGCGTCGGCAAGGACGGCCTGGTTATCGATGTGCGCTACAACGGCGGTGGGAGTACAGCCGATCATGTGCTCACGGCGCTCACCCAGCCCGTGCATGCGGTGGCCGTGCCGAGGGATGGTCAGGCCGGCTACCCCCAGGACCGCATGGTCTATGCCACCTGGACCAAACCCATCGTGCTGATGTGCAACGAATACAGCTTCTCCAATGCGGAGATCGTCAGCCACGCCATCAAGACCATCGGCCGGGGTCGACTGGTGGGCATGCGCACCGCCGGAGGCGTCATCAGCACAGGTGCGTCCACCCTCCAGGACGGCAGCACCCTCCGCATGCCCTACCGGGGCTGGTACCTTCGCGACACGGGCGCTGATATGGAGCTGAATGGCGCCGAGCCGCACATCGCCCTCTGGAACCGGCTCGGTGGCCCCGATGACCAGCTGACCGCCGCGGTGAAGGCGCTGGCCGAAGATGTGGCCACGGACAAGGCCAAGCCCCGCCCCCAGCTTGTGAGTGCTGCCGAACTGCGCAAGTAGGCCCCGGCACCGCCTTCGGGGCGACCAAGGAGATTCCTGGCGTCCACTGGGCGGCCCCGGAGGCCCAGCCTGGGTCGGTCAGCCCCGGTCCCGGCGGTCGCCCACGACCACGGCCGGGACCCCGGCCACGATGCTCCAGGCGGGCACGTCCCGAGTGACCACGGCGCCCATGGCCACCACGGCGTGGTCCCCGATGGTCACCCCGTCGGTCACGCCGGCGTTGGCACCGATCCACACATCCTGGCCGAGGGTGATCCCCCGGGAGCGGACCGGCTGATCCCGGATGGCGCGGTCCGGGGCCAGGCCGTGGTCGAAGGCGTAGAGGACGGCCCCGCTGGCGATGCGGGTGCCGTCGCCGAGGGTGATCCCCTTCCGACCGCCGTCCAGGCGGGCCCCCGCATTGATGCTGACGTCACAGCCCAGGGTGAGGGGACCGTGGAGAAAGGCCTGGGCCGCTACGGCACAGCGGTCTCCCAGGCGGACGGGTCGGCCTGGCTCGCCGAAGATGGCCGCCTCCGGGGCGATGAAGCACCCGGTGCCCAGCTCGACGGTCTCCATGGCCAGGAGGCGGGCCTGCACCTCGGC
>SESG01004584.1_pt1 | contig 12131 bp, 4 predicted proteins | sample 3171421 | NCBI WGS metagenome assembly SESG01 (sample SAMN10866946, study PRJNA518727) | freshwater metagenome | biome: subpolar coniferous forest; feature: holomictic lake; material: water; isolation source: holomictic Lake 227, 6 m and 8 m depth | place: Canada: near Kenora, Ontario | collected... | reverse complement strand
AAAGCATGTTTTATAAGCCTGATTGGAATGAAACCCGTGAATGGCTGACCGGCTGGTGGAATCGCGAAATCCATGGACATTGGGCCCTGGGCGTTATTGCACCCCGCTCCAAACCACTGCCTGCGATTCCGTGCGCTCCTGTGCCCGAGGACAACCGTCAGAAGTGGATGGATGCGCAGGGAAATTTGGAGCGCATAATGAGCGGCATGTCCCGGGAATATTTCGGCGGCGTATTTTTCCCCTCCGTCACTGCCGGACTCGGCCCTGGTTGCATGGATTTATTTCTCGGCTGCGAACCAAGCTTTATGCCCGAGACCATCTGGTATAAGCCCTGCATTTCCGATCCTGCCAGAGCTGAGCTTAGCTGGAACCCGGACAATCTCTACTGGCGTTGGGTTTTGGAAACCACCCGCAGCTATCAGAAACAAAGCGCAGGAAAATGCCTGACCATCATCCCCGACCTGATCGAAGGACTCGATGTCGTCTCAGAACTGGTCGGCACGCAGGAGCTGCTGACTTATCTGGTTGATTGTCCTGAGGAAATTCATCGTTTGCTGGATCAGGTTACGGAGCTCTATTTCAAGGCTTTCGATCCACTCTACGAGATGCTCAAGGATGATCGCAATGGCAACGGATTCATCGCTTTCAATGCCTGGGGTCCGGGAAGAACGCTTAAAACCCAGTGCGATTTCTCGGCCATGATCTCGCCCGATATGTTTGCCGAATTCGTTTGCCCGTATCTGGAACGGCAATGCGCCCGTGTTGATTTTTCAACCTACCACCTCGATGGTCCCAATGCCATCCGGCATCTTCCACACCTGCTCAAGATTCCCAGTCTCAAGGCCATTCAATGGACATCCGGAACGCCTAACCCTCCGCCCAGCGACCGCGTCTGGTGGAAAAATGTCTGGGAGCCGGTTTATGCCTCTGGAAAATCCGCCATGGTGCTGGGCTGTCCTCCTGAAGACGTTGAACCTTTCCTCAAGGAGTTTGGACAAAAGGGCACGATGTTTACTACTGCTACGGATTCGGAAGATCAGGCGCGACGCCTGATTGATGCATCGGTAAATTGGGACGCCTGACCAATCCTCCGGTTTTACGCGAATGCCGTTCGAAGCAGGCGGCAAATGGAAGCCTGCGCATCCGGTGGAATGGCGCTTGTACTACAGGCCCTTCTGTTTATAGAGCGGCAGGAAACGGTAGTAGACTTCCAGGCACAACGCTCCGATCGCGGTTGAATAAGTACGTCCGCCGCGGGGGCCCAGCTGGCAGAGCGGGTCCCAACTTCCAGCCGCCGGGCCAGCCGTCTGGCGCCCCTTTAGCAGCGCACTGGTCAGAGCTGTGTTCCAGGCCGTGAATTCCTGCGCCCCCGACAGGTAAATTGCCATCGTCGCATAGTACCAGTAATACATATGAATCGAGCGGCTTTGAGGATCCCAGGCCGGCAGGTTGTTCATGAAGTAGGCGATAGATTCGCGAGTGCCTGCGGTTTTGGTTTCTGCCCCTGTGAACAATTGGCAGAACGCGCCCTCGGCAGTCATGACCGGGGTTACGGCGTGGCCGACCTTGTATGAATACAGCCCGCCAGCAGGTCCCTGCCGCACCTTCTCCAGCCAAAGCTCCGTCCACCGGAAGGTCTGCTCCGGGACGGCAATTCCGGCAATCTGTGCGCTTTTGAGGGCCAGTATCTGCCAGCCGGTGACGGAGGTGTCGTTTTCATTGCGCGGCGCATAGCGCCATCCGGATTCCGCGCTCTGGGAATTTACAATGAAATTAACCGCCCGCCTGGCAGGCGCCAGAAGACGCTCGTCGCCGGTCAAGGAGTATGACTCGCACAGCACGGCAGTGGCGATGGCCTGGCCGTACATCTGCCCAGCCCCTCGGAAGTCGCCGTTTTCTTTCTCGCAGTTCAGAAGCCAATCGAGCCCTTTTCGCACCGCTTCCTTGTGTGCGCCATCTATATGTGTGTAGCCGGCCCCGAGATAGGCCAGCAGTGACATCCCTGTCACGACCATGTCTTCGTTAGCCAGATCACCGGCTCCGCCGCATTCTTTGAGAGTTTTGAATCCATCAACATCCCAGCGCCCGTCGTCGCTCTGCGAGCTGCCCAGCCATTTCAGAGCCTGCTCGACGGCTTGCTCGGTCTGCGCCGTGCCGCCAAGCTCCTTGATAAACTGTTTGCGCTTCTCCGGCTTGCGCATTTTATAGATGGCTTTCTGTGGTAAAAAAGCGGGATTTGGCGCATTGCCTACCGTCAGAAATGAATGAAACCCTTCCTGGCCCGCCGTTGCCGACAGGGATATGTCGGAGCTCACAAGTGCCTGCGCTTGGCCCGTTTGTAAACTCATTTCGATGCGCCCGGAGTTGCGTTCACCAGTGCCGCCAGCCGCCGCCTCCACGTCAGCATGCCCGCTGCCTGCCCGGTCGCCAGCCATCAGATTACCGCCATCTGCCTTGGCGACCTGCAGCGGTCCATTGGGCGCGCTGCCTGCTTCCGGGCTCCCACCGCCGGACGTAGCCGGCGCTGTCACGGTTGACGCCCGCATCGCCGGACCGCCCGAATCCAGGGTGCTGGCGGATGTGCCGATAGCCGACAGCGACTCTTTCCCGGCCGTCCCGGACGCCGCGATGCTGGCTGTCGTCTGAAGCCCGCCCGGATTCACCAGCGTACCCGCCGCGCCGTTGGGTGTGCCTCCGGCATTGCCGCCATCTGCGGTTTGAAAACGCTGGCGCTCGACGCCGGCAATCATGACACCACCTGCGACAGCTTTTCCGGGCGACAGTTCGCTTGCTCCGCCCGCGCCAGCGCCCGAGCCTTGTCCTGCGCCTGCCGGCTCTGCCTGCAGCCGGTCAATTTTAATCTGTCCAGCCAGCAGTGCCTTGCCGGCGCTATCCGCAAGCGTCAGAGAGTTTCCCGTATCCACCTGCTCTGATCCGGAAACGGCGGGGTTTACAACGCGGGAACCCGTGCCGCTGGCAGCCTGCCCGACAAGAGAATTAAGCCCTGCTGGTAGCGCTGATCTCCCTGCCGGCGATGGACGCGCTAAAGCTCCAACCCCGTCCCCGGCCAATACCCCCGCCTGCGTTGTCCGATCGGGAGTCAGCGCAACAGCTTGAAGGTCTGATCCCGCGTGCGGCGAACCGCCACCCTTAGCGACCGGCAAAGCGTGCATTGGCGCCCCTATGTCGGTCAGGCTCTGTCCCCCCGGGGTGGCACTGCCACTCGATGCACCCGCCAGCTGCTCGTGGTTTTTGGTGGAAGCCGTTTTACTGGCCTGACGCTCACCGCCAGATTCTTCAATCAGTGTCCCGGCGCGCACTCCGGCACCACGCTTTCCGGCGATTTGATCCGGCGCGACGCGGTTCATTTCCACTGTGGCGCCCGCTAATCCTCCGGCCTGTTTCCCTGTCGCCAGTTCGGAAGGGCCTGGCGCGTCATTCCCCGGCGTTGTTGCAGGTTGATCGCTATTGATCATAGCCATGGCCTGAGCGGGGGCGCCGAGCGCCAACACGCCGGGGTGCTCTGCAGGCAGAGCTGAAACATCGTCCCGAACTGAGGGTGCTTTTGATGCTGAACCAGCCAGCCCATCGCTGTTAATTCCGAGCATAGTCGTATCTTTGGATGGAGCACTGTCCGTCGCTAGCGGCTGCGGCTTTCCGCTGGCCTTTTCAAGGAGCGCGGGATCGGAGTTTTTTTCTTTTGCATCTGTCCAGGCGCGCGGACGGCCCTGGGTTGGGGCCGGACCTGGCGCACTCGCAGGGGTGGCTGGCAGCAAGGTTTGCTGGTCGTTCATGCGCAGAGGTTCCAACCGGCTGGCATGTTCTGCGGCTTGCGGAGGAAAATCTTCCAGTGCGTTGTGTTTGCCTTCGCTACGGACGGCAGGTGCGCTGGCAAGGCTATCCAGGGCCAGCCTGGTCCGTGCGGTGCGCTGCTTTGCCGGGGCGGGCTTTCCGGTGCGTTGCGACAGACCGCCGGCATGCTTGCCGGGATTCACGTCGGTGCCGGACTTGGCTGCCGCGCGACCTTCGTCAGGTGACGGTCCGCGAGGGCTTTCGATTTGCGCGGCATGGTCCGTTAAACGATCAGGAGTAACTTTGGCCTGCGCAGGCTGCAGCAGATCCCTGACTTCCGGTTGATGTAACGGAGCAGCGCTTAAAATAATCGCCGCCCGCGCAGGCATCTGAGCTGCTGTTTGCAGTTTCGGGTCAGGCTTCTGCTCCGGCTGCAAGATGGGCTTTTTGGACGCCGGTGCGAGCTCAAAACTTTGTGCCTGTGCAGCAGGCTCTGGCGCTTTGACTTTCGGGGAAGGCTGGGGCTGCTGCCGGGCCGCGAGCGGAAGTGACGCAACCTCAATCGGGCGATGCGGCAGCATTTCGAGGGGCTCGGTCAGCGCGAGTTCCGGCGGAGAAATTGCCGGCGTCTTCAGCTCCACGCGCCCTGCGGTCCGCGTATTGGCTTCCAGGTTTGGGCTTTGAGTTTTGACAGCTTCCGTTTTGACCGGTTCGCGCCTGGTGACCCGCTGAGGATCCAGCCGGGCGTGCGTGTCCGCAGCATCGGTCTTCAGCGGTTCACTGCGCAGGCTGTGACTTACGCGGGATTCCCGTAGCGATGCTGCCCCCACGACTTCAATCCGCTGGGCGCCGGGCCTCGGCGTGGCGCGCGGCTCCGCTTTGCCGGACGGCAAGCGCATGAAGCTGAACAGGGAAAGTGAAAGCAGATGCAGAAGAATGCTGAGAGCCAGGCAGATGCTCAAAAGCTGCGGCCGGTGCCTGCGCTTAAGCAAGGCGGCCAGCAGCAGCGCGGCAATCGTCAGGGCCAGAAATATCTTGAGCACGGGGTGTCTGTTTCCTTACGTGTCGAGCTTGCGGGTCGTAAGGTATGTGTGCTCGACTCCGTGCTTTTCACACAGGTCCAGAATGTTGACAGCAAACTGCAGGATGGTCTCCCGGTCGCCACGGATCACTACAGACTGATGCGGGTCGTTTTTTACGGCCGCGCCAAGCATTTTGTCGATCTCCTCCAGTGTGCGCTGATTGCCGGCGATCATGAAGTTTCCAGCGCTTGTAACGTTGACCACGATTTCCCTTGGGATTTCCGTGATCGGACGCGCATCGCGACTGGATGGCGGGCGGACGCTGACATCGCGCTCGATGTCGGCAAACTTGGTTGCCATCATGAAGAAAATCAGCAGGAACATCATCGTGTCAATCATCGGAATCACATTGACTCCGAAGAATTCCTGGGTTGGCCGCTTGATGTTCATCGTGGCCCGCCGGGCTTGACTTCGGCTAAGAGGTTTTCCAGCAGGTCCACGGCCACATCGTCAATCGTGCCCACGAGCTTGTCCACGCGTTCCTGATAATAAAAGTAGAGCGCCATGGATGCGATGGCAATCGAGAGTCCTACGGCGGTCGCCACGAGCGCCTCGTAAATGCCGGCCGCCAGCAGCTCCGTCCGGCCCAGCGCTTCCGAGTTCGACGCCACCGTCATAAAAGAGCGCATCAGCCCGGTCACCGTGCCCAGCAAGCCAAGCAACGGCGCAATGCTGGCAACGCTGGACAGCACCTTGTTGTTGCGCTGCATCCGGGCGGCCTCTCTAGCGCCGGCATCTTCGATGGCTTTTTCCAGTTCGAGCACCGGCCGGTCCAGTCGCCGGTAGCCCGCCCGGACAATTCTGCCCATGGGGCTCTCGTCAGCCTGAATTTCCTCCAGCAATTTCTGGCGGACAGCAGGATCGCTGGAAGCCGAGGCGGTCTTGATGCGCTGCATGATTCTCAGTGGGATCACTTTACGGTGTCGCAGAGTGATAGCCCGCTCAATTCCGAACGCCACCATCAAGATGCTGCAAACATACAGCGGGTACATCACAATGCCGCCACGTTGCAGGAGTTCCAGAAGGGTGTGCCCGCTCCTGGCTTCGGCCGGTTGCTGCAAGGCCGGCCGGTTTGCCGGTGGCGGCCTGCCCGCCGGACTTTGCGCAACACACAACGCGCTCAGTGAGAGAGCCGCTACCACCACACCGCCCCATATTAACCATCGCTTGATCATGATGCTCTCCTGATTTGCTATTTGAGTCTGCCTGCCGCCAGCTCGGCCCACTTTGTATCCTTGAAGTTTTCTGCAACATCCCGGTATGAGTTGAGGGCTTCGGGCTTGTTCCCGAGCGCTTCATAGCACTTGCCGTTTTCAAATAGCGCCGCTGCAACCCATTCCCGAGCCTCCGGGTAGAGCGCCTGCACGCGAAGATAGGCGAGCGCCGCAGCCTTGAGATCCCCGCGCGCCTGAAGCACCTGACCGGAGTAGAATTGCGCCTGCGCGGCCAGTCCGGAGCGTGTCAGCGCGGGCACCTTTCCGAAGCTTGCCAGAGCCGCGTCGTATTCCTTGAGGTCGTAGTGGGCGCGGCCGGCCAGAAAATTGGCTTGCGCCGCCGCCGCATGCTTTTCGTTTTTTGCAAGCCATGCATCAAGGAGCTTCGCGGATTCCGCAGGCTGGCCCGCTGCCAGCCTGGCTTCGCCAAGGCCGAGGGCCGCTTCCGGCAGGTATTTGAAGCTCTGGTACTTGGAGTTCCCTGTCAGCGTCTCAAAACGTTTGCCCGCCAGCTCCGTGTTGCCGGCCTTGGCGTAAGACTGGCCGGCCTGAAACAGCGCATCCGGAACCAGTTCGCTGTCGCTGAACTCCTGACAAAGCTTATCAAACTCGGCGGCCGCTTCCGGATACTTACGCGTCAGCCAGTAACACCATCCGATGCGATAGCTGGACTTGTCGCCAAGGCGTTTGTCCTTTGACATGCCAAGCACCTTCGCGTACAGCTCGCGGGCGGCATCCAACCGTTGCGCAGCCTCGTTTGCCGATTCAGGTGTGGCGGGCTCCTTGTATTTCCCCTCGGCTAGATAGAAGGTCGCGTCAACTGCCAGCGGATCGTCCGGGAACTTGTCAGCCAGAGTTCGAAAAGCCGCCAGCGATTCCGGCTCTTTTCCGGCTTCACGCCAGGACCAGCCCATTTCATAGAAAATCCGGGCCTGATCTTTGTCTGAAGCATAGCCTGTAATCACCGACTGGAAGAGTGTGGCGGCTTCAACCCACTGCTTGCGCTCCTGCAGGCATGTGCCGGTCATTGACAGGGCGGACCGCGCCAGCTCGTGCTTCGGTGCTGCACTCAGCAGCGCGCGGAAGGCGGCCTCCGCTTCAACCCACTTCGCCTGTTTCATCAGGCTGGTGCCCTTCCGGTAGAGTGCCTGAGGGAGCAGTTCGGCGTTTTTGCCGGACTCGGCGACCTGCCCGAAACTCTCAGCTGCCGCCGCCCATTCGCCTGCGTCGTAGTGGCACAAGGCAATGCCAAACACGGCGTAGGGGGTCAATTCATCGGCTGGCTGGCGATCGGCCACCTTCCGGTAATTTTCAATAGCCTTATTGTACTGCTTAAGATCGTAGCAGCATTCGGCCATCTGGTACTGGGCCTGTGGCAGCAGATCGCTCTTCGGGTACTCGCGGAGCAAGCGCGCAAAGTCCTCCATCGCCTCTTTGGTCTGGTTCTGCTTGGCCCTGGCCACGGCCAGCTTGAGCAGCGCATCATCGCCAAAGCGGGCGCAGTCGCCTGCTTGCAGATAAGCGGTGAAGCCCTGCGTCGCCTCTATATATTGCTTTTGTTCAAAATGGCAGACGCCCTTCAGGTACTCCACTTCGCCCGCCACAGTCTTGCCCGCCGCCGCGCTGTCAACCTTGGCGAGCTCCTCCAGCGCGCGATCGTAACGCCTGGCGTACCGTTGAATCCAACCAAGGCGAAAATGCGCCCGTGCCGCCAGGTCCGGCGGAGCGTCTTTACGCTCCAAAAATTCCTTGTACTGATCCGACGCCGGATTGTACTCCTTCTGAAGGAAGCGGTTTTCAGCGCTCAGAAACAGAACCTGCGGAGTCAGGTCGCTACGGGTCTGGCTCTTCAGAAACTCTGCGCAGAGTTCGTCGGAAGTCGTATATTTCTCAGCCCTGTGAAGCGCCACGGCAGCTGAATAGAGGGCCCGCGGAACCTGCCCAGCCTGACCGCCACCCCTGGCGTAGTCGCGAAAGGCCTGGGCGGCGGCCTCGTGTTTGTTCTGCGCCATGCGCGCATCCGCCAGACCGAGCTGCATGTCGCCAAGCAGTGCGGATTTCGGAAATGCCTGCATGGCCTCTGTAAAGCCCTGCTCAGCATCAGCGGCCCGACCCGCCTTCAAAAGGCTCATGCCGGCCCAAAATGCAGCTTCGTCGGCCATTTCTTTTTTCGCATCCGCCATCGCCTTGAGCCGTTCCATAGCCCCGGCATAATCGCCTGCGTCAAACAGCAGTGTTCCGGAATATAAACGGGCTTTAGGATATTTTGCACTGCCCGGAAAGCGCTGGGCCATCTCCGCAAAAGCTGCCGCCGCATCTTTGAGCTTGCCCGCCTTGTGCAGCGCCAGACCGCGCTCGAACGCGGCGGCTTCGGCAAACTCGCTCTTGCCTGCGGCCACCGGCGCGTAGGCGGTGGCGGCCTCAACAAAGCTCTCCTGGCGGTAGAGGGACTGGGCCTGACGGAATTTCGACTCATCCTTCAGCTTGCTTTCAGGATAACTCTCCAAAAAGGATTGGAACGATTTCCGGGCCGCCGCAAATTGCTCCTGATTGAACTGTGCCAGCGCCGCATAGAAACTGCTGCGCTCCACCAAGTCAAGAAACGCGCCGCCAGCTTTGATGCCTGCTTTGTCCAGTTTGGCCAGCATTTCAACCGTGGCAGGCACTTTTGCTGCAGGCGTGCCGGCGGCCGTGTATTTATTTAGAAATATCTGCAGCAGCGGTTCCGCCTGTTTGGGTTTGTTCAGGCTGATATAACAGGCGCCTTCGCGGGCCAGCGCCCAGTCCGCCAGGTAGTGCTCCGGATAACGCGCGCGCAATTCCGCAAACAGCGCCTGCGCTTCGGCGTACTGGTTCAGCCCAATGCGCGCCTGACCAAGCTGGAACAACACCTCAGGCAGCTGGGCGAATTTGGGATACTGGCCGCGCACGGCTTCATACTGCTCCGCCGCCAGCTGGAATGAGTCCTGATGGAAGAGCGACTGCGCCATACCGAAGCGCGCCTCGGGGGCCTTGGAATGGTCGGCGTAATTCTTCAGAAATGTCTGGTACGACTCCGTGGCCATCGCGTACTTGCCGCTGTTGTAGAGCCAGGCTGCAAAGTTGTAGTCATCAATAGCCTTGGCATCTTCTGCGGCAAGCAGCCGTGCCGGCACGAGCAGTGCGCTGAGTAACCCCGTCAAAAGAACAGTTCTGACCAGGCAGTTAAACTTCATAAATCATATCCTCCGGTTGTCCATCCCTTGAGCAAGTCCGCATGTGCCACACGTACAATATGCCAACCATATAAACAAAAACCTCGACTATAGTCAGAATACGCCGTGATACAAGAACGATTCCTTTAGCAGAAATCAGGATGAAATCAGCCTGAAATCAAACTTCCCCGTGGGGTAAGCGTCAGTTTATGCTTAAACCCTTACTTTCGGCAGCGAAAAACCCGCGAAAACCCTGCGAAAAACCTTGCATTGACAGAATGCGACAGATATATTGAATACATAGTTGAATTAATGACGTGGAGGTTTGAAATGCGAGCCAAAATTTGGTCCCTGCTTTTTCTGGTCGGTTTGAGCGCTGGCGCGCAGGCGGCAACTAATTTCTGGGATGCAGCCACCAACGCCGGCTATCAACACGGTGATGGCAACTGGAGCACCAATGCGGCGGATACCAATTGGACCTCAGCCGGCATTGCGCCGCGGACTACCTGGACCAATGGCGATAGCGCCAACTTTAATTCTACCCTCGCCGGATCGTCATGCGTAATGGTCAGCGGGGTGGTTACAGCTGGCGCGGTCAGCATTGTCGGTTCATATTACAGCCTGAATATCACTAACGGTGGCGTGATTTGCATTACCAACGGCATGTCGATTGGAACCATCGTGGCGAACAATCCCAACTCCAGCAATGTTGTGCGGGTCATCGGCGGGGCAGGCGTCACATCGGTTTGGAACAATGGCATGACCAGTTTTGCACTGAGTGGTCGTCCTAGCAAAGGCAACACTTTCATTGTAGATGGTGCCGGGGTGGCAGGCAGTGCAGTGGCGACGAATATGGGTGATCTATCGGTCGGCATCTCTGATAATACCGACGTATCGGTGATTGTGACCAACAAAGGGGAATTACACGTGCGCGGCGTGATCAGGCTGGGAGGAGGTCGAGCTGAAACGAATATTTCGCTGACCATTGCCATGGGTGGAATTCTACGGACAACCAACAATACCAGCCTGGGATGGAAACCAACGAATGGCCCGGGGCTTGACGTCGTTACAAATACGTTAATTGTTCGAGATGCGGGATCGCTGTTTGATGGTGGTGGCGCGCGCCTTACGCTTGCGGATTTCTCTGGCGGGGGGTTGCTTATCAGTCATTGGAATACTCGCATGATCCTCGATGGCGGTATGATCACCAACGTCTCTTTCGGTTGCGGGGTGGACAATTCCGTGGGCCAATATTTCAGACAAAATGAATTTTCTAGTTTCATTTTAGTGACCAATGGGGGCCGAATGTATTGCGGTGCGGCGTACAGCACTTTGTTCCATATGGTCGGGCCATTAAATTATGTGCGTAATAACAATGATCTAGTCACCGGCATGAACACGCTTTGGAACAATGGAGGCAAAGCGTTGTGGTATACCTTCAATAGTCGCGTTGAATTAGCGTGTTCGGACAATGCTATGACTCTGGATGATGGCGCCCTGATGACGAATGTGGGAGCTTTCAGCTTTGCGTCCGGCGGGACGGTCAATAATCAGTTTGTCATCACCAATGGCGCAAGGTTGTTTTCCACCAACGGCTTAATCGGTGCTGTAGCGCCCGCGACTAGCAATAAATTTGTTGTGACCGGCAGCCGGTCGGGCACCAACTCGCTCTGGGATCTCGGCGGTGGGTCTTTGCAGATCGGTGCCGCCGCCAGCGTCAATAATTCTCTTACCATTGACCAGGGCGGGCGGGTGGATAATGTCGGCACGTTGACCATCTACGGAACCAATTACGTCTACCTGTTGGGCGGTGCGTTGGCTTCGTCTAATATGATCCAGACTAACGGGTTGCTGTTTACGGTTGGCGACGGCTTTCAAGTGGCAACGCTGAAGTTAATGGGTGGATTTGGAACTTTCACCAGCGGTCTTTTAGTGCAGTCGAACGCCACGCTGCTGGCAGGTGGCGCGATTACAGGTGGCGTCTATGGTGTTTCTGTCACAAACGGTGCCACTTTCTCGCCTGGCTCTTCCGGCGTCGGCGCGCTGACGATCGGCGGCAGTAATCTGACCTGGGGCGCTGGAGCAACCTATGTCTGCGAAATCGCCAACTTTGTCGGAGGCGCCGGGGTGGGCTATGACACAATCAATGTCAGCTCGCAGTTGGCGCTGGTAGCCGACGTCGGCAGCAGCAGTCTGGTAATCCGTATATCTTCAATGGGCGCGCTGGCGGCAAATTTTGTCACCAACGCCACCTACAATCTGCTGGTGGCTTCGAGCGCGTCACTTGCTGGATTTGATTCCACAAAGTTCACTGTCAATACGGACGATTTTCTGAACACAGTGGATGGCACATGGGGCGTGATGAGTCTGAACAACGGTCTGTACGTGACCTATAGTCCCTTGTCGGAGACCGGCCTGGCCTGCACCTGGGCCGCGCCGACGAACGGGAACTGGACGGTGGGCGTAAACTGGCTCGGCGGGACTCCGCCATCAGCGAGTAGTCCGGAGATGCAGCTGACCTTCGGCGGCAGCGCAAGCGAGTCAGCTTATTCGGCGACGAACGATAATGCCGGCAACTTCCAACTGAACCGGTTGGTTTTGAACAACGCTAACGCGGCGGTGACAAACCGGCTGGCTGGCAATCCGATGCAGTTCTGGAACGCGGACGCGGCGATCGAACAATCTGGTAGCGGGTCGTTCATTGTCAGTAATGTGCTGAACACAGTGACCGGTCTGGTGTTTCGCGGCACAGGCGCAGGCTCGCTGACGATTGCCTCAAACATTACCGTCGCAGGTTCCATGGTCGTGCAGGGAGCTGGCACGGTGTTTATGAACGGAAGTAACAGCTA
>SESG01009752.1_pt1 | contig 12132 bp, 8 predicted proteins | sample 3171421 | NCBI WGS metagenome assembly SESG01 (sample SAMN10866946, study PRJNA518727) | freshwater metagenome | biome: subpolar coniferous forest; feature: holomictic lake; material: water; isolation source: holomictic Lake 227, 6 m and 8 m depth | place: Canada: near Kenora, Ontario | collected... | reverse complement strand
GAGCTCCGGCTTTGCAAATTAATACTAATCGGCTGAAATTATCTACGATGACCGCTGGTTCACAACGAATTTCAGCCGAATTTTCATACTACTTCTTTTATAGCCCCCTTATAGCCCTCTTATACTTCCATTAGGAATTCTTTAAGTAGACAATATTGAGTTTTGCGATATAAATTACAACAAATATTAATCGGGTAATTTTCTGTTTTTTGTTGCACTCTTTTCTTCTGCTCTCAATAAAAAGAAGTGATATCGGGCATTCTAAAGTTCGTTGAAATAAATATGAATAATTATTGAATTTTAATGTTATGTTTTCATAATTTTGTAAAATTATTTATATATTTGCAACTCATAGGCTGAAGCCCTCATCACCTGCTGACCTCTCCTGGCAATCCAAGTCCTGAACGAGTGAAAAACGTTTTCGAATCTGATAATCCGGTTATTATTTCGCTAATCTTACAATTATAAACAATCAAATTTAAGTATTATGAAAAAAGAAACTTATTTCTCGCGGTTGATTTTAAGCGTATTATTTTTAATCTTCAGTATCACAGCGAATGTTTACGCTTTTAATTACACTATCTCATTTACGGCTTCCGGTACCGCTACAACAATTCAGAGTGTGTCAGTCAGAAATCTTACACTGAATACGAGTGTAATTGTACCTGCCGGAAATGTGTTGAATCTGACTGATGCAACGGCAGTAATCCCGCTAAATGCTTCGGATCAGAATATCCATTTTTACTCAAATCAGGCAAACGGAAGTTCCGCTTTGTCATTCTATTCGAAACAGGCTGGCGTAACACAGTTAAATGCTTTTGCTGTTGATGGACGGAAAGTAGCAGGAATAAATCAGTTTTTATTCGAAGGTTCTAATTCTTTTTTGCTATCATTACCTCCTGGTGCTTATATTATTCAGGTAGCAGGCAAGGGCTACAACTATGCTGCTAAGACGATAAGCAAATCCCTTTCCTTGGGAAATGCCTCAATTATTTTTACAGGCAATGAAAAACCGCTTGCTAGTGTTTCCCGGAAAATCAAATCGGGTGGAGGAATAACAACTATGTTCTGCAGTACCGGCGACAGGCTTCTTTACAAAGCTGTTTCAGGAAATTATACAAGCATTTTGATGGATTCTCCCTATGACCATACCGTAAACTTCAATTTTGTGGCATGTCAGGATGCTGATCTGAATAATTACTCAACTGTCAACATTGGCACACAAACCTGGATGGCCGAAAACCTGAAAACCACAAAATACCGAAATGCTGATCCAATTCCCGCCATTAGTAATAATGCTGCCTGGGCTGCTTTAACTAGCGGTGGACGACGAGATTACAACAACGATACTTCAAATGGAACAAAATACGGACATCTCTATAACTGGTATGCAGTAAGTAATCCGCTTAATATTGCACCCACAGGTTGGCATGTGCCTTCAGATGCTGAATGGACACAACTTGCTGATTTTTTAGGTGGTACAGCCACTGCAGGTGATAAACTTAAAAGTACTACAGACTGGTTAAGTAATACTGCCGGAGTAAGCAATGAAACCGGATTTACAGCCTTGCCGGGTGGATATTGTGATGGAGCAGGAGCGTTTAATAGTATTGGTATGGCCACAGGTATTTGGTGGACAAGCTCTCAAAATACAAGCCTTAATGCCTGGGATTGGATACTTGATTATAACTCTGCCACTATAACCAGAAATTACAGTGATTTTATTAACGGTTTTTCTGTGCGTTGTGTTCAGGATTTAAGTATTCCGGTAGTCAGTACCTATCCTGCTCTAAAAATATATGAATCGAGTGCTCAAAGTGGTGGTACCGTAAACTCATTCGGGGGAACAAATCTAATCAGTTTTGGAATTTGCTGGAGTACTTCGCCAAACCCTACAGTAGCTGATAATGTGCTAAAATATATTCAGAATACAACTGGTCCTACCTTAGATTTTAATAGCTCATTAAAAGGATTAACCGGTTCAACAAGCTATTATGTCAGAGCCTATGCCACGAATAGTGTAGGTACCGGATATGGCAATCAGGTCGTTTTCACGACTCAGCCATTCGCTCAGGATATTGTTTTCCAAAAGATTTATTCGACACTGGGATTAACCGGAAACCAACAACCTGCCGGTGATGGGGATGTTGCAGGTATTGATGAAGGTACAACATCCTTTGTTCGTCTGATTTGGAATTTAAATGAATTAACAACCGATGAAGCAATTTGTGCCTGGGGTGACCCCGGTATACCAGAATTGAATTTTAACACCTGGTCAACTTCATTCGATCAATTAAACGGCTTGTATAAACGTTTGTATTTTAATCTGCTCTTATGCAATCATTTCCTCATTCAAACAGCTTGGTTGAGTGATTTAAATACATTAAAACAACGGGCTGAAGTACGTTATATTCGTGCTTTGAATTATTACTATTTGCTTGACATGTTTGCTAATGTTCCGTTTACGGAGGCTGAGATCTTTCAAAATCCGGTTGTACAAAAACAACGTGCCGATTTGTTTAATTATATAAATAAACAATTATCGATATGTGAAAGCGATATGTACAGCCCAAAAGCATCTGAAAAACCATACTATCGTGTTGACAAGGTTGCAAACTGGATGCTTCGTTCAAGACTTTACCTCAACGCTGAGGTATATACCGGAACTGCACGTTGGGATTCAGCAGCTATTTATTCCAAAAAGGTAATTGACTCAGGCTATACTCTATGTCCTGTTTTCAGACAATTATTTATGGCTGATAATGCCGGAGCGGTTGATGGCTCAACTGTAAACAAGGCCGCAAACGAAATTATTTTCCCTATTTATACCGATGGAGTGAATGCCAAAAGCTGGGGTTCGTCCTTATTCCTTATTGCTTCAACTCGTATTTTTGGTATGGCAAACTGGGGCTCAAATGCCGGTTGGGGTGGTAACAGAGCACGTTCCGCACTGATTAAAAAATTCTTCCCTACAGGATCAACTTTTTTTACCGATGCAAGCGATTTAACTACGGCTATTCTTGCCAGTATGAAAGATGCAAGAGCATTGTTTGATAAAAAATCAGTGAGTGCAAGTCTTGATATTTCTACTATAGCTAATTTCAGAGAAGGCTATCAGGTAATTAAATACAGCAATGTTCGTGCGGATGGTGCTGCAACATCCGATCCCCAGTTTGTGGATATGGATGTACCTTTTATGCGTGCTGCTGAAGCATATATGAATTATGCTGAGGCTGTTGTGCGTGGTGGAGCAGTGATTAGCGGATATGCTGCAATTGATGCCGTAAATGCTTTACGCACCAGAGCTGGTGCTCCTGTATTTAGTTCCTTAACTTTGCAAAATATCATTGATGAAAGAGCCCGTGAGTTTTTCTTTGAAGGATATCGTCGTCCTGATTTGATTCGTTTTGGACAATTTGGCGGTTCTGGTTCTTATGTATGGGACTGGAAAGGTGGAGTTGCAAGCGGAACTAACTTTAATTCCTACCGTAATGTTTTCCCTATTCCTCAATCCGAAATTGATGCTAATCCATCCTTGATACAAAATCCGGGTTATTAAGTATATTGATAAAAAACAAACTAAACTATATCCGGCTGAATTTCTGAAATGAAGTTTAGCCGGATTTTTATTGGTTAAGCACCATTACTTTTATTTTTCCTGTCCTATAAATTGAAACAAACAATTATCTTTGCACACAAAATAGATAATCCCTATGGAAGAACCGTTACTCAACGAAGCCAAAAAACAATATGCATGTGATATGCATACCTGCGAGCATATTTTGAATCAGACGATGGTTCGGATGTTTGGATGCGGACGATCTGTGAATGCACATATTGAGAAAAAGAAGTCGAAATGTGATTATATATTATCCGAAGCTCCTACCGAAGCTCAGATTATTGAGATTAGCAACCACGTAAATCAGGTTATCGACAGTCATTTGCCGGTTTATGAAGAATTAATGAGCAGGGAAGATGCTTCGAAAATAGCTGATTTATCGAAACTTCCTGAAGATGCGTCCGAAACACTGCGGGTTATCCGTGTGGGTAATTATGATGCTTGTGCCTGTATCGGACAGCATGTGGAGAATACTTCGGAGTTGGGACGTTTCGAAATTATTAGCCACGATTTTGAAAACGGTCGCTGGAGAGTACGGTTTAAACTTACCCCTAACCCCTAAAGGATTAGCCCACTAAATCCCCCACAGGTGGACTTAAAGGCTTTTGAATTTTTAAAGAAAAATGGAGAAAAAAATCAAAGTCGATACTAACTCAAAAGCCCCCAAAAAAGGTGGCTGGGTTCGTCGTATCGGACGAATTGTACGAAACTCAGTTATTGTCTTCTTTGTAATGAGTATTGTGTGGGTTTTAATCGACTGGATTACACCGGTATTTATTACCCCGTTAATGCTGATGCGTAGTGTGGAATCAGTAATTGAGGGTAAAATGCCAAAGAACAGCAAAGTCTGGGTTTCAATTGATAATATTTCACCGAATATGGTTCAGGCGGTGGTGTCTTCAGAGGATGATTTGTTTCTTACACATCATGGATTCTCATTTGATGCCATAAACAAGGCTTTTGAGCACAACCAGAAAGGCAAACGAATTCGTGGCGGTAGCACTATTTCACAGCAAACTGCCAAAAACGTATTTCTTTTTCCACAGCGCTCCTATGTACGTAAAGGTTTGGAAGCATATTTTACAGTGCTGATGGAGCTTAGCTGGTCAAAAAAGAGGATTATGGAAGTATATCTCAATGTAATAGAAATGGGCGACGGCATTTATGGTATTGAGGCAGCCTCACAGGAGTATTTTGGAGTTCACGCTTCTCAGTTATCCAGATCGCAGGCTGCATCCATTGCAGCTTGTTTGCCCAATCCACGGCGGTTTAATGCCGGACATCCTTCAGGCTATATTCAGCGTCGGAAAGCACATATTTTGAGTTTAATGGATAAAGTTGGACCGGTAAATTTCGAAAAGACTGTAGCTCCTGTAAAACATAAACATAGGAGAAGACGACAGAACTAATTTTATGAAACAAAGCATACAATACTTCGACTGGGGATTAACCGAATACAACGAAGCCTGGTCAAAACAGGAAATCCTGTTTAACGCAACTATCGCCAGAAAGTTGGAGAATCAAGCTACAGATAATTACCTTATTTTCTGTGAACATCCACATGTTTATACCTTAGGAAAAAGCGGTGACGAACACAATATGTTACTTGATTTCATTCAGCTTCAGGCCAAAGATGCGCAGTTTGTAAAAACCAACCGGGGGGGCGATATTACTTATCACGGTCCCGGACAAGTGGTCGGCTATCCAATTTTCGATCTGGCTAATTTTAATCTGGGGCTGAAGCAATACATTCACAATTTAGAGGAAGCTATTATCAATACTATCTCAAGCTATGGTATTGTTTCCACCAGGCTCGAAGGTGCTACCGGAGTATGGCTCGAAGTCGGTAAACCGGCTTGTCGTAAAATTTGTGCTATTGGGGTTCGCAGCTCCCGGTTTGTAACCATGCACGGTTTCGCGCTGAATATAAACACGCAACTGGAATACTTCAATTATATCAATCCCTGCGGATTTGTGGATAAAGGTGTAACTTCCCTTCAAAAAGAACTTGGTGCGGCGGTAGATGTAGAAGAGTTAAAAACCAGGCTGCGCAACGAAATAGAAAAACAGTTTTTGGTTCTCAGTTTCTAGTTTTTATGGCAGAACAGTCAACAGATCCCTTACACGGCATTACACTAAAAACCATACTTGAGCAGCTTGTGGCTTATTATGGCTGGGAGGAACTGGAGAAACGTATCCGCATAAATTGTTTTAGCATTAATCCAAGCATTAATTCCAGTTTGAAATTCCTGCGTAAAACACCCTGGGCAAGAGCGAAGGTTGAAGAATTATATGTTTCGTATTCAGTTTTGAGTAAAGCAGATTTACAGAAATAGTACTATCTAAGATAAAGTTCTTGACAGAAATATCTTGATTGTACTAAAACTGAAAGAATTTATTTAACTCAGTTGTATAAGATTTTCAAACGTTCAAATTTGGCTGATTTTTTTCAGATGTGAACATACTGTTAAAGTTTATTTTTTTTTAAGTATTAAGGAAGAATGTTATTTATCTTTAGCCCCGAAAAAATCAGTATAACTTAATGAAACTGTTGATATGCTTTACTTATTGACTTTACAATCGCTTATCAGTGCGTTGGTATTTTTACTTCGAAGACCAAAGCATACATCAAATTATTTGCTTTCAATTTGGTTCTTAATTAATGCATTAGGTTTCGTCGGATTATTTGTTCCTGGAGGTCTCGCTCCATACATAAAAATCGGCTATCTTCCCTTTCTTTTTCTCAACGGACCTGTTTTCTTTTTTTATGTGCAGAGTCAGATAAAAATTGATTTTAAATTCAAGTGGTTACATACACTTCATTTGCTGCCATTTCTCCTTGTATGTGTTTACCGGTTAATTGTTGTTTCCGAATCGGTTAAACCATCGAGCTTCTATACCTTAGGAATGCCTTTAAAATATCTCGTTATTTATACATCAATCTGCTTATCGGTAGTTATCTATCTGGTAGTTGTGTTTGTTCTGTTGGTTCGCCACAAAAATAATATAACGCATTATTTCTCAACTAAATCTCAGCGATTGACTTTGGATTGGGTAATTGTAGTATTGGTTATTTTTGCAATAAGTAATGTATTTCAATACTTTGCCCCTTTGCTTCCGGGTCTTCAAAATCTGGATGGAAATAGTGCAGCATTTTTATTTAATCATTTTAACTTAGGAATGCTTGGCTTCCTTTTGCTGGTGTTTGGCTTGTTGCAACCACCTATTTATATTGTCAAACCGCTTAATTTGGAAGAACGCAAAGAGGAATCTCAAAACATAAAATACACCCGCTCCGGATTGTGTAAGGAACAATTGAACAAAATAGGACAGACGATACAACACTATATCGAAACACAAAAACCCTATCTGAATCCGGATTATAACCTGGAACTGATGGCAAAAGACCTAAACATTACCCGACAAAATCTGTCGCAAGCCATCAACGACGAAATAGGGAAGAATTTTTATCAACTGATAAATGAATTTCGGGTTTCAGAGTTTAAAAAGTATCTGAATGATCCCAAAATGAATCATATTACTTTTCTGGGACTGGCCTATGATGCCGGTTTTAATTCCAAATCATCTTTTTACCGCCTTTTCAAAGAAATAACCGGTGAAACACCTACCGAATACCGCCAGCGTATAAAAAGAGAGTTGTAAAGCCCTTCTAAAGAGATATTAGCCTCCCGAAAATTATTTTCGGGAGGCTTTTTTGTCCCATCCGTTCGGTTGGGATGTCCTACATATTTATTGGGACGATTAGATTTTTGTTTGTCCGTAACATTGCAGCGTGAATTTACACAAATGCAGATTATTTGCCTGTGCAAATCCAATAGTACAAACTTTAAATTAAAAAGAATCAAACCATGAGATCAAAAAAAATCAAAGTAGCATTCGTACTACTATTAGCAGGATTTTCAGCTTCGGCTACAAATCCAACTCCTCAGCAACCAGTGTTGGTCAGTAAATCAGTGAAAATGATTACTGTTGATGGCTTACAATTCAAAGACCTGAACCAGAATGGCAAACTGGACAAGTATGAAGACTGGCGTTTGCCTTACAGTGAACGGGCAAAAGACTTATTGTCGAAAATGAGCCTGGAAGAAAAAGCAGGTATGATGCTTATCAGTACTACACGGTTAGAAAACGACTGGTCGTTTGAAAAACCAAGAACCAACCTTCCTATTACCAGTAATTTCAACGAAACGGATTTAGTGATGAAACAAAACATGTTTACCGGTTTGCCTATGCCGGTAGCACAGCTTTTTGCTTCCGCAACTACTAACGGTGTGAAAAACTTACACCTCCGTAACTTTATTCTTCGTGCCAATGCAGACACGAAAATTTTGGCCGAATGGGGAAATAAATTGCAAGCTATGTGCGAAGGTGAGGCACTTGGCATTCCTGCTATTGTAACTTCCAATCCTCGCAACCACATAACACATGATGCTTCGGTTGGATTAAGTGTTGGAAAAACTGCTTTCTCAACCTGGCCGGGAGAACTTGGCCTTGCTGCCATGAGAGATCCACTATTGGTACATGAGTTTGCTGACATTGCCCGTCAGGAATGGTCGGCAATTGGTATACGCAAAGGCTATATGTATATGGCTGATTTAGCTACCGAACCACGTTGGGGACGAGTAGAAGGCACTTTTGGGGAAGATGCGACATTAGCAGCACAAACCATGCGCGAAGTAGTATTAGGTTTTCAAGGACCCAAATTGAGTAGTGGTTCTGTTGCGCTGACAGTAAAACACTTCCCCGGCGGTGGATCAGCTGAGAATGGACAAGATTCTCACTTTCCCTGGGGAAAAAGAGAAGTAATGACTGATAAAACCTTACAGAATAACCTGATTTCCTTTAAAGCAGCCATCGATGCCGGTGTATCTTCTATTATGCCTTATTATTCGTTACCCGTTGGCACAAAATACGAAGGCGTTGCTTATGCTTATAACAAAGGAATCTTGCAAGACTTATTACGCAAGGAACTTGGATTTAAAGGTATCATCAATTCCGATACCGGTCCTATCGACATGATGCCTTGGGGTGTTGAAGAGTTGAACGTAACAGAACGTTACAAGAAATCACAGGAAGCTGGTGTCAATCTGTATTCAGGAAGTGGTGACCCAACCGAATTATTGAAAGCAGTAAAATTGGGTGCCGTAAAAATAAAAACTATTGACGAATCGGTTTATTTATTGTTGCTGGAGAAATTTCAACTTGGTTTGTTCGAAAATCCGTATGTAGATGTCGATAAAGCCGTTAAAATTGTAGGAAACGCTCAATTTCAGGCACGTGCCGATTTGGCTATGCGCAAATCTATTGTGTTATTGCGCAATGAAGCGAATATCCTGCCATTGAAAGCCAAAACAAAAGTGTATTTCGAATCCCATTACCCACAAAAAGGGAATCCTAACGGCACACATTTAATTGTTCCGGCAGTAAATAATTGGGATGTGCAGTTTGTACAAACCCCAGATGAAGCAGATGTAATTCTATTGTGGATGAGTCCGGGTGCTAAATCACTATTCGATTCAAAAGGAGAGCCTATTTACTTGTCATTGTCGAAAAACGGTATCAATACCTGCTATATCAATTGTTTGACGTCAAAGAAGCCAACTGTTTTAGTGATGAATTATAGTAATCCATGGGTTATTGACGAAATTTACAACAAGGAAAGCGTTAATATTAAAGGGGTGATTGCCACTTTTGGTACAACTGCCGATGCTCTGCTGGATATAGTAACAGGGAAATTTAACCCATCAGGGAAAATGCCTTTCACTACTCCGGTAAGTGAAGCTGCTGCTCAAAATAACAAACCAGATGTTCCCGGATACGACGAAGGACCAGCATATCCATTGTTCAAATTTGACGAAGGAATTAGTTATAAATAATCATTTATAAAATCTACAAATACAACAAAATCATGAAAACAAACCAATTAAAATCAGCTTTGATTTGCTCTTGCCTTATTTTTAGCGGAGTATTATTTGCGCAGTCAACAGTAGTAAAAAGCGATACTACAAAGCTAAAATCGGTTCAAACCATAGCGGGACCCGGAAATGAAGAAAAAAACAGGAATGTAACCGATAATGCTTCGTCTCTGTCGAGTCCGAGAGATTTGAATATCGGCCTTCCCGGAAGTAATGGTGGTATAACCATTGTAGAAAACAATTTGCCAGTTCCATATTATTACTGGCCGTTTATGCCCTTCAATGTGTGGCGTGCTGATGGCAGTTTTGATAAAATGGGACTATCGAATTTAGCTTCTGTTTCCAATGTATTAGGTAAGGTGGGCTATGCAGTAACCTCTTTCGACCGTTTTGGAACAGATAAGGTTCATGGAAATGTAGGGATCACTACCAATGACTTTGGCTTAGCGCGTGTTTCAGCTTCTATTGCCGGGCCTCTGGGGAAAGGATGGTATTATACTGCCAGTGGTTTCTTCAATGCAGATCCGGGAAGTTACAACGCTAAATTTATGCCAGATGTTGACAATACCCAAATTTTTAAAGCAGGTCTTACCAAACGCTTTAAGAATGGCGAAGTCAGTATATTGTATAAGTTTGCCAATTCGATGAGTGTCGTAATAAACCAAAATCCTTTTTACTATCACTCTGATGGTTCTGTAACGGCAATACCCGGTTTTAAATTTGGATTAGACAGCTATCTGCCTGCTGATGGACAAATCAGAACCTATAACATGCTCACAGGTACACTACAAGATCAAAATTTGAAAAATTTGTATAGTGTATCGCATACTATTGATGTGGTTGGTAAAAATAATTTGGGTGACGGTTGGAATTTGGATTACACCTTGCGCTATATGACCGGAGAACCTAATTTGGATATTGTTCAACCTGCCGGCACAATTTCAACCGGAGCTTTTTCAAGCCTGAAATATGCTGATAACGGACAATCATTCACTGACAACAATAATTTAGGTCAGGTACAAATGTTTATTGCGTTGATGGATCATGCCAAAAACGTATCCAATTTAATGGGTGTTTTTGATTTGAATAAAAAGTTTGCCAATCAAAACATACACTTTGGACTAGATCAGTGGTATGATAATGTTAACCAGTATACTTCAAGCACAACCATGTTTTTGACTGAAATTGCTCCCAATCCCAGAAAACTGGTAGGAGTCGGTGGAGTAAATACAGATTCATACGGATTTTTCAATAATAATGCCAGCAGCGAATATCACAATGGCTGGGAAAACAAATTAGCACTGTATTTTACTGACGAATGGAAAGTAACTGACCGTTTGCAGCTGAATCTGGGGCTCCGGTTGGAATCTCATATTATGAACGGTGATTATATGCTAGACACACAGGATGCCAAGCAAAACCGCAGCTGGTTAAACTCAACAGCAGGTGTAGCTAATAACTATTCTTATGAAGGTCAGCCAACTACAGCATTTCACAATGGTTTTTTGCATAAAAACGGAAGTTTGAGTGCGGTTTATAAAATCGCCAAACCCTTTGGCTTAACCGGAAGCTTTATCTACAATGAAAAACACGGACAGCTAGAAAATTATTCGGGTGCCGGTGATGGAACTCCCAAAGCCAATGCGCTTTCGCAAACTATTTTTGCACAAGGCGGTATCTACCTGAATCTGGATAAATACCTGAGTCTGGTTTCGCAGGTTACCTATGCCAATCGTAGCAATGTGGCTTTCGACCGGACTTCTATTACCAATCCGAATACCGGAGAAGGTGTGGTGTACGTAAAGAATTACGGTGTGAATACGCTGGGATGGACAACCGACTTTATTAGTAACCCATTCAAAAACTTCAGTATCCATTGTATGCTTACTCTCCAGAATCCAAAGTATGAGGATTATGCATTTGATATTAACTGGACGAAAGCGTTGGTAAACGGTGTCGTTGTGGCTCAAAATAATACCGAACATTATGACTTTTCAGGCAAAGGTGTAACAGCATTATCGCACACATTGATTGAAATCGAACCAACTTATACGATAGACAAGTTCAAAATCTGGGCACGTGCCCGTTATTTTGGAGAACAATTTGCCAATGTATCTGATGCGCTGATTTATCAGGGAAGATGGGAAACTTTTGTTGGAGCTGATTTTAATATGAATAAGAAAAGTAAGTTCGCATTAACAGTGATTAATCCGCTTAACCAAAAAGGTGTTCAGGGAAGTATCTCCAATTCTGATTTAATTACCGATGCTTCTAAATATGAAGGAAAAATTATGGGTGCTTCCTATATCATTCCGTTTACGGTGCAATTGGGATATACTTATAACTTCTAATTTTTAGATTTGCTCTTGTTTTAGACAAGGGCAGATCTAAAATGTATTTAATCAGAAGTTTAGTTATGAACAGCCACTTTTGTTATGTTCTGATAATCAGGCTGTTGAATTGTTCATAACTCTGTTCAAAAGTTGTTTGCAAAAACGGGCTAAAAAACTTGCAAATCGCATCTTCATTATAGTATATTTGCAGCATGAGTTTCGACTCAAAACACAAAATACGTGT
>SESG01031876.1_pt1 | contig 12135 bp, 10 predicted proteins | sample 3171421 | NCBI WGS metagenome assembly SESG01 (sample SAMN10866946, study PRJNA518727) | freshwater metagenome | biome: subpolar coniferous forest; feature: holomictic lake; material: water; isolation source: holomictic Lake 227, 6 m and 8 m depth | place: Canada: near Kenora, Ontario | collected... | reverse complement strand
CAAGGCATTGGAGAAAATGCTGCCCATCATTGATGATCGCGCCTGTAATGTTATCGAGTGCATTATGGCTCTGGATTTATCCAGGATCGACTCGATCTCTTTATTGCCCACTCCATTGACTGTACTACAATAGATTAGTTGAACTAAAAGCATTGCAGTTCCTCCGTACCATCTTATAATAACAAGCAAATTTGTGTCAGCGCACCATTTTGGAGTTAATTCAGGAAGACCGAGGGTGAGATATTAGAAACTCGACCAATGCCTTATCAAGGGCCATGACGTGACCGAAGAACCACTTATGTAAAAACTCCAATATGACCGACTCGATATCAGGATCATTGTTCTCGATGAGGAGCGTCATGTCAGTTAGTTTCGTAAACAAATTGCCATGATCAAATGTATGACGCTCTGCGTCCGGATATTTCGCAGCAGTCATTATCTGCTCTTCGCGAATGAAGTGGTCTGATAGGCAATCAACAATGTCTCCATATTGCTGGGCGAGAAAAGTACGCTCGGAACAGCATTCAATTAATGTCTCGAAATCATTTATCTTCTGGATGATTGCATTATGCTCGGCATCAAGGACCGGATGGCCGATCATCATGCCTTCAGACCATTGGATGCCCATAACCGCGCCCTTGCAAGGTTCCAGTCGATAAAGCCACTGACCACAATTCGGATGTTAGGCCCATTCCATGAGGAGTTTCAAGTATGTGCCTGTTGGTGATATTGCCGATGATGGGTAAGGAGCGTTAGATATCTCGCCGATAGGCTGCATCAGCGATCCTGACTGCGGTCATAGCCGCTTGCGCATTGTTCCGCGACCACCACGAATTTCCTTGTAGCCCAGTTTTCGGTAAATCTTTGGCTTATCTGACGCCAGTAAAATCAGTTTTCCATCGCGGAAATGAGCATATTCCTCGCACTCTACAATCAGCCCTGATCCAATCCCCTGGCGTCTATATTTTTTGGTAACTGTCAGATTCCCGATCTCCCATACATCGTCAGCAAAATGTGACTGAGCGATCATGCAGCAACCGACAAGTTCATCTTCTACAACAGCCACATTCCAGAGCATTGCGGGATCGGTTCTAGCTAATGCCGCATCAATCCCAATCAAGTCAACCTGCGCGTCTTCGTCAGGCGATGTCGGGTCAGTCTTCAGAAGATATTTGCAAATAAGATTACGAACAGCTTGTGCGTCCCCGGGGTCCATTTTACGGATTTTCATCGCAAAAAACCTCCGACTGTGATTGCTCCGTGATATTCGCCATCCCGTTGGCTGATAGTAAAGCGACCGTTTTATGACAGGCTGGACCGGATCGACAGGCATCGCCCCAGAATACGGTCCAGAACGGTTGGAACAGGACACCCGCCTCAGTCTCCTGATTATCGCTCACAGACCCTTTGGTCCGTCATGTCAGGTTTGTGGCCCCCATCCACCTTGACCGGATCAATAAGCATCGCCAAAATGCGGTACAGCACAATTTCCGCCGAAGTCCCCAAGCACCATCACGGCCCCTGCAAAGGATCGTCAACAATGAGCCTATCTCGTCTAGCAATCGTTCACAAGGTGATCCTCTCCGTTGCAACGGTTGGTATCGGCCTTGTGGTGGTGGCCGGTGTTTCGCTGACATCGCTATGGACAATGCGCGACGTTCTCGATGATGTCAGTGCGACCGGTCGGGCGGCACTATTGGCGGCGCGTATGAATACCAACGTACAGGCAATGAACGCCATTCAGGCTTCACTGGCCGCCGATCCAACTGATGCCGCTCAAAAGGATGCGCCCGTTAAGCTTAAAGTCGAGGCGGAATTATTTGCCAAGCGCGCATCGCAAATACGCCAGAGTGTTCATGACGCTGATGCTCTGGCGTTACTCGATCAGGTAATTAATCGCGAGATGGCCTTTAATGCGGCTACAGATAAGGTTTTGAAGGCATCGCGGAATGCCAGTGACCACACGGCATTGATTGATGCTTCGAGAGGTGTTGCCGTAGAAGCGACCGCACTTCGCGAATCCGTTAGAGCTTTCTTTGCAAGGGTGGAGAAGCTTTCTGACACTGCGGTTTTGAGCGGCCAAGAGACTGCTCATGCACGAACCCTTCACATGATCATCCTATCCGGTGTGACGCTGGTGGTAGGAATAGGCTTGGCGCTTCTGGTCGCTGTCGCCGGCGTGGTGCGACCGTTAGCGGCAAGCATCCGCAGCGTCGAAAGTTTGGCTGCTGGTGAACTTAGATGTCAGATATCTGGAACCGATCGTGGTGATGAGATTGGCGATGTTGCCCGCTCCCTTGAAGTCCTGCGAGGAAAGCTGGAGCAACAGCGCGAACTTGAAGCCGCGCAAGCACGCGACGCAGAAGCGAAGGTTCGCCGCGGGCAAGCGGTTGCGGCTCTGATCACGGCGTTCGAGCGTGACACCACCAGCCTGCTACGGGAGGTCGGAAATGCTTCGTCCCTGATGCAGGAGACCGCGATTGCGCTCGAAACCGGTGCTGACGAAACGACCCGCAGCGCCACCGTAGTCGCGGCAGGAGCCACTGAGGCCGCCGCCAACGTCGAAACGGTAGCCGCTGCCGCCGACGAGTTGTCCGCCTCAATCAGCGAGATCAGCGCCCAGCTTAGTCGGTCGAACACGGTGGCGAGCACAGCCACCACTGCCGCTGGTGGTGCCGCCACTATTGTTCGCTCTCTCGAACAGGCCGCAAGCGAAATAAGCGCGGTCGTCAAATTGATCGAAGACATCGCATCACAGACAAACCTGCTTGCACTTAACGCTACTATCGAAGCTGCCCGTGCTGGGGAAGCGGGCAAGGGTTTTGCCGTAGTCGCGGGCGAGGTCAAGGCACTTTCTGGGCAGACTGCCAAGGCCACCGAGACCATCACTGGTCAAGTTGGATTGGTCCAGACTCGTACCCGCGAGATGGTGGGGTCAATTGACGTGGTGATCGCCCGAGTGCGCGAGATGGGCGAAACCGTCGCCAGCATTTCCGGAGCCGTCGAGGAGCAGACCGCCGCGACCGGCGAAATTGCCCGGAATGTCGAACAGGCCGCTCGCGGCACCACCGACGTTTCGGTTAACATCACCGAGGTTCAGAAGGTGGCCGCACGCAATTCCCAATCTGCGGGCGAGGTGCGACGAGCTTCTGACAAGCTTTCCAATACCGCAGAACAGCTACGTACAAAGGTAGAAGGCTTTCTCAGAGACGTGCAACTGGCGGCGTGAGCGTGATGTACCCGCGATCGGAGCATGTTCCATTGCCACCCTTCACGCTATTCGCCATCCAGCGTCGCAAGAAAAAAGCTGTATTACTAAAGGCAGGGTATCGCCACGCTCAAGCAGGATCAGGCGACCGTCGCAGAGTTCTCGTTCTGATGCGGTATGCAAGCCCATGGCATTGCCCCCTTGGGAGGGAATCCAAGCAGGTATGGGCAGGGCGGTCAAGCCCCTGAGCAAAAGGAGATAGAAGGCATTTTACCATTTATTGGGTGAGTGTGTTAGGGTTTGCGAGCCACGCAACGATAGGTGGGCTGCTATAGAAAACGCGCATATCGATCGTTCACATTGCCAGGAGCCGAACATGATCCTGAACCGGGTTCTCATCGGATTTTCTCTCCGAGTCAAGCTTGTGGCACTCGTTCTGGTTTGTGTCGTCCCAACATGTCTTGTTGCAGCCTATATAGCTGTCTATTCCTACCAGCGTGAGAGAGAGAGTATTGAAGGGGATTTGCTATCAACGACAAGGGCTCTTATGTCAGCTGTTGATAGTGATGTTGCTAGTATGCAGTCGTCATTACTTGTTCTGGCAATGTCACAAAGCAATAATGATGTTTCCACATTTTACAATCATGCATCTGATGTTGCCGCCCTTTACCCTGGTTCGAATATTCTACTTTCAGACAACACGGGTCAGCAGATTATAAACACACTGATCCCATTTGGAAATTCCTTGCCAAAGCGTGGCGCATTGAATGCTGTGAATGAAATATTTGCAACGGGCAAACCTGTTATTTCCGATTTTTACATCGGCGCTGTTCGCAAAGAACCAGTTGTAAGCGTTGACGTCCCCGTTATTCGAGATGGGGTGGTTGCATTTGACCTTGCAATATCATTTCCATTGGCTCGATTTAACTCCATTCTTCAGTCTCAGAACCTTCCTGCGGGTTGGATGGCGGCTATATTCGATCGGCACGGCATCATCATGGCGAGAACCCACAATGCTGACAAGTTAGTGGGGCGGCCCGGCGCTCCTACTCTGGTAAAAATGATGGAGGAAATGTCGGAAGGTATTGTTGAGCTTGAAACGCTTGATCACATTCCATCATCAGTTGGCTTTAGCCGTTCACCCGTTTCGGGCTGGACAGTAGGAATTTCGGTTTCTACTGTTGTCCTAACTCAAAACCTCAGACGTTCACTGTGGCTGACGGGGTTTAACACAGGATCACTGCTGCTGGTCGGTCTCGGTCTGGCGTGGATTATCAGTCAGCGGATCACGCATTCCGTTAAGGCGCTGGTTGCTCCTGCCATAGCGGTTGGAGAAGGCAAGCAGGTCACGATAGATCGTCTACCACTCAAGGAAGCTGATGAGTTGGCGCAGGCACTGGTTCGAGCGTCGGACCTCCTTCGTCAACGATCCGAGGAAAGAGATCAAGCTGAGGCCATAGTTGCTGAGCGAACAGCCTCACTAGACAAGTTAAATCAACTTCTCTCTGAGTCAAATGAAGCACTTACCTTGGCAAAAAATATTTCTGAAGCCGCAAATCAGGCGAAGAGTGTATTTTTAGCGAATATGAGCCATGAGTTGAGAACGCCACTTAATTCTATCATAGGATTTTCAGAAATACTACTTGGTGAGAATTTTAGATCATCATTGCCAGTTCAGGTTTCTAAAAACATCGACCACATCCATTCGAGTGGAGAGTACCTGCTTGGCCTTATTAATGATCTTCTTGATATTGCGAAGATCGAATCTGGAAAAATGGACATTGCGATTGAACGGATTTCGATACTTCCGTTGATCAATGACATTAAATGTCAAATGGAGCACACGGCAGGAGATAAATCCATTATGATAATCGTTGATATCCCTGGAGATACACCAAATATTTTGGCTGACGCTCGCGCTACCAAACAGATAATTGTGAATATATTGTCAAATGCAATAAAGCATACGCCAAAGGGCGGTCAAATCGCATTGAGAGCAACACCTCAATCGTCGTTCGTCAACATCAGCATTACAGATACCGGATCAGGAATTCCTTCAGAGCATCTGGACAGAATTCTTCGACCATTCGAACAGCTTGACAACCGTTATTCTCAGGTACAATCAGGTACGGGCCTTGGTCTCTCTCTTGTCAAGGGTCTACTTGATCTTCAGGGAGGCACCTTATCAATTGAAAGCACACCGAATGTGGGCAGCACATTCACTATTTCCCTTCCGGCGGCTGGAAATGAAATTTAATAGAGCCATCATAAGCCGCCGCAATGATTTGTCACACGGTCATGCCTTCGTGGGCAATGTGTCGCAGGCCGACGACCTCGCACATAAACACGGCAAAGCCTAGTATGCTCAATCATGACATATTAGTTCGCATTATGATTGAGTCGTTGAGTAGCCGCATATGTCGGAGTTTGTTTCGGGAGAATATGTAAAACAGAAGAGGAGAGATATGATGGCCCTGTTTGCTGATGCTGAAAAAGCAATCTTGACTCGGTTGTTGTTTGGGCTCAAGTCTCTTTTCGTGTTTAAAAATTGGTCTATATTACCAAAAATACTGTTCATATCATTTTTTAGCGTTAGCTTAACACTTGTGGTTACATTTGTCTTCTTTATTCCAAAGATTGAGTCAAACATAATTGAGGAAAAGAAGGCAGGCACTCGAAGCGTGGTTGAAGTCGCTTACGGCATTCTTAAGCATTATACCGACATTCAGCGATCAGGTGCAATGGATGAAACCCAAGCCAAGAACGCTGCAATCCGTGAAATAAAAGGCCTCCGTTATGGGGCAATGCAATATTTTTGGATAAATGATAACCATCCGACAATGATTATGCACCCAACTGCCCCCGAAATGGACGGCAAAGATTTAAGTGATTTTGCAGATCAAAATGGAATCTATTTGTTTAGAGAGTTTGTAAGAATTGCAGAAACCAAAGGCGGTGGATTTGTATCCTATATGTGGCCAAAGCCAGGGGATAAAAAACCAGTCGACAAAGTTTCATATGTAAAGCTATTCGAGCCTTGGGAATGGATTATCGGTAGCGGCATTTATATCGATGATGTCCAAGCCGATATGGCCGAATTGAGACTTATTTCATGGGTTGGAGGGCTTTCCTTTGCTGGTGTTACTTTGTGTTTAGCCTTTTGGGTTGGCTTGGGGATTACTCGTCGATTGACCAAAGTTATTGCTGGCCTGAAGCAGGTTGCGAGTGGCCAAGGCAATGTTGATCTGACTAAGCGCATTGCTATTACATCCATAGATGAGATTGGCGTACTATCATCTGAGTTTAACGACTTAATGGAGTCGATTGGAACATTAACAAGATTTAAAAAAATTATTGAAGAAGATGATACGCTTGAAGACGTATATTCCCGGCTTTGGCATGTATTTGCAAATGACCTTGGTTTGGAGAATGCTCGCATTTATGAAGTTGATGTATTGGCTAATCGGATGACCATCGCATATCCCGTAAATGACTCTTACTGTGATCAAGTATGTGCCATCGAAATATTCGATAATAGCAATCTATGTAAGGCAAAGCGTACCGCTCATGACATATCATCGTTTGACTGTAGTCAGATATGTAAGCAGTTTCTTGCAACTGATCATCTTGAACACATTTGTGTGCCGATGACTATAGGAAATGGGACGCTTGGTGTTGTCCAATTTGTTTTTGAGGCTGGAGCTGATGCTTCAAGTCAGAGCGCCATCAAAGAGAAAATATTTAAGGCGACCCAATTTATCAATGAAGCACTGCCCGTCGTGGAGTCGCGCCGGTTGACAAACTCGTTACGAGACTCCGCGTTGACTGACGCCCTTACGGGCCTGCATAATCGGCGCTTTCTCCAGGAGTGTGCTGACAATCTGTGTAAGGGGGCAAAGCGGCGTGGCAAGGCTATAGCACTAATGATGTGTGATCTCGATTTCTTCAAGCAGGTCAACGACCTCTATGGTCATGATGCTGGTGATTTGATCCTTAAGCAAACTTCAGTTGCATTGCGCCAAAGCGTTCGTGAATCCGACCTTGTAATCCGGTTCGGTGGTGAAGAGTTTTTAATCGTCCTTGTTGATGTCGAGCCAGAAACTGCTATCGTTGTCGCAGAGAAGGTCCGTCTCAGCATTGAAGCTCTGAAATTTAATCTTTCTGATAGTAGTGTGGTTCAGAAGACAATTAGCATCGGTGTTTCAGAATATCCTACCGACACGGATACCTATTGGCGTGCTTTGAAATTTGCCGACGTTGCACTCTACCATGCCAAGGAATCTGGTCGAAACCGTGTCTGCCGATTTTCGAAAGAGATGTGGAAGGACAATCAGTACTAAACATCGCCACCAGAAAAGGGTGGATCGAGGAGGAGTTGCGTGTGTTCATGGGTGTATCAAATAGCCGTGCGCCTTGAGAGCGGATGTGATTTCCGGTAATACAGATATGTCATCAATGAACGGCGGCGCGATTGCTTCACCCTTATCTAAAATCTTTTGAAGAGTAAACCTCAGTATTTTACCAGATCGTGCTTTCGGAAGGCGCGAAACGACAAGGGCGCGGCTAAAATTAGCGGTATCGCCAATTTTCTCATGAGCAATCGAGATGGCCTGTTTAACGATCTCTTCAGGAGAAGAGCCGGCACCATCCTTGACAACCAAGAAGGCAAAGGGACTTCCATCTCTGAAATGAACAACCACGCATTCTTGTATTTCGTGGTGTTCGATCAGAGCCAGTTCAATTGCACATTCGACCCCGAAATCGTCATCGTCTAAATCCGGCTTTTCATTCATCATCTTAGGAACCCCTTCTATCCGAGCCGATCATGGATGGGCCTTGCGGAATATCATGATTATACCGCGGTGCAGCATAATGGGCAATGGGGCTCATGGCTGAGCTTAGCGGTCATGTGCCTCAGGTTACCGACCCCACGAAATCGTGTCGGTGGTGCCATGTCGGCATTGCCATTTAGGTTTGGTTGTTCAGCAAGGACGGTTGCAAAGCAGAATCCCTTATATTATGCCAATGCGGCGTCTGCTATGAAACTGAGAAATTTATGGCCAAGTCGCGATGGAGGTTGGTCGTGCGTGTTAAGGCAACAGTATGGGCCGGGCTAGTCTCTGCCCTCATTCTGGCTATCATCACCTACATGGCTGACCAAAGCGTTGTTCGGACTTTCACGACCAACCAGCGGGCGGTTCTCGACGGCATCGCCGAAGGGGTGCGGTCAGAAATCGCCAACACCGGCCGTCTGGTTTCCTCCGAGGCCGAGCTGATCGCTTCGCTGCCCGCCGTGCCCAAACTGGTAGCCACAGGGGCGCGCGACCCACTCCTGGAAATGCTGCGCACCGGCTACGACATCGAGCACCGTCACGTAGGGGTCAGTGTTGAACAGCTGAACAGCATGGATGGCCGCGTACTGCTGCGCCTTCACAAGCCAGATCATTTCGGCGATAACTTCACCGCCAACCGCCAGATCGTGGTTACCGTGCACAGCACCGGCGAGCCGCAGAGCGGTCTTGAAATTGGCACCTCGGGTCTAGCCGTGCGCGGTGTGGCGCCGATCAAGGACGCCGACAAGACTGTGGGCAGCATCGAGTTCGGCACCAAGTTAGAGCCGGTGCTCGCCGCCCTCAAGGCAGCAACCAACGCCGAATATGCCGTGCTGGTCGACGACCGCCTACTCAAGGCCCTGGCCACCAGCGCCGACAGCGGTAACGCTATGCCAGTCTTCAATGGTCTTCGCGTCGATTCTGCCACTGACCTGCCGATGATTTCCAAACTCGCCAAGTCGCTAGATTTGTCGATTTCCAAGGACCGCCGCTATGGCGAGGCTCTGCTTGACAAAATTCATTACGGCACAGTGATGATGCCACTGCTCGATTACAGCGGCAAAGCGATTGGAACCATCTTCGCCGTGCGCTCCTTCGAGACCGACCTGCATGAGATTCAACGCGACACCGTGCAGTTGATTTCGGCTTGCGCGGGCGGTGTTGTTCTCCTCGTTATCGTCATTCTGTTGTTGTTCAATGGTTTGGTGCTGCGCCCTGTGGGGCTGTTGGCCAAGGCGACCCGTGCCATCGCCGAGGGCAAAGACACCAACCTGCCGAAGGTCGCTCCGGGCCCGATCGGCGAGCTTGCCGACAGCATACGGGCCTTAAAAGCCCGGGGCGACGCCGCTGGCAAGGAGGCTGCGCCATGAGCGACGCAGTTTCGATACGGTTTCTGGTTCGCCTCCTGCAAGGCACTGCGCTGGTGCTACTGCTAATGTTCGGTGCCGCCTCCGCCGCTTCTGCCGCTGACGACAAGCCCGGCCTGCCGCGCGGCTGGCAGCTTCCTGTGCGGATTTCAGTGGCGATGCGCATCCTCGATATCGCCCAGGTATTGGAGACCCAGGGCCAGATGAACGGTCGGGTCGAAATTACCTATCGTTGGAGCGATCCCCGGCTAGCCTTCGACAAGGTCAAGGAGGGCGTGCCCCGTTTGGACTTCTTTGATGCCGCCGCCAAAGCCAAGCTTCAGAAAATCTGGAATCCTTCGGTCGAGATTGAGAATTTGGCCGGTTCGCCGAGGCAGGATCAGTTTGGGCTGTCGATTGCCGCGACCGGAGAGGTCATGCTAATTCGCACGGTAGACGCCAATTTTCGGATTTCTGCAAACTTGGCGGAGTTTCCCTTCGACAGTCAGCGGTTGACTGTTCAGCTCGTTTCCACCCAGTACGGGCTGCAAGAGGTCGTGCTGGTACACACCCAGGACGACGACGCCTCGTCCGGTTTCACCCGCAGTCCTTTGACGCCGCTGTGGCGGTTGAAGCGGCTCGATTTCTTGAGTTCCAGTTATGTGGCATGGAATGGTGACAGCCACAGCAGAATGGCAGCTACCGTGGTGGCGGATCGGAAGTGGCCAATCTATCTCGCCCGCGTTTATCTACCTTTCCTACTGGTAATGTCGATCTCTCTCTTCACCCTCTGGCCGAAAGAATACAATCCAGGTTCAAAAGGGCCGCAGATATTTTCCGGCCTCTTGGCGCTGGTTGCGCTAGGCTTTACCTATGAGGCGCAATTTCCCGGCTCGATGTCAGCCAACACTCCGATTGCCACCATGGTTTCAAGCGGCTTTATATACCTGATCACGGCACTGACAGTGTATATCATGCTGATGAACCCGGCTGCAGAGTGGGCAGAGAAAAACCCTGGGTTCTTTTCAGAGGTTCGCTCAGTCGTTTCCTGGGGCGTGCCATTGTTGGCGCTGATCTATTGGGCGTCGCTTATTGCAACATCGGCAGTCTAAATCTTTCTGACCAAAAATAGGCCCCTTCTTTGACGCTTGTTGATGAGATCAGGCTGGAATCTCAGGAATCCCCTCATTTTCCTCTTCCCGGCTATAGATCCCGCGCCTGCTTTGGCCTACAAAGGGGGGGGATAATCTGGGATCGAGGCGGGAATGAGCTCTACGGACGCGCGGCGCAGCCGGAAGCTGAAGGACATCCAGTCGTTCATTGACGAACTTTATGACGGAGACCTTCACGCCAAACGGGTTGGCTCGCTTGCGGCAGCAGCGTTGGGGGTCATGTCGAGCGCGTCGTTGGCGGTGTCGATGATCGGCCAAGCCCTGGCCCTTGCGCGGGGAATCGGGGTCAAGCACGCGATCAAGCAGGTGGACCGTCTGCTCAGCAATCAAGGCATCGATGTCTGGGCGAGCTTTGCCCACTGGGTGCCGCACCGCGTGGGCTCGCGCAAGAAGATCGTGGTGGCGATGGATTGGACCGACTTCGATGCCGACGGCCAAACCACTCTGGCCCTGAACCTCGTGACCGGGCACGGTCGGGCGACGCCGTTGATCTGGCTGACCGTGTGGAAGGACGAGCTGACCGACCAGCGAAATGCGTTCGAAGACGCATGCCTGTCCCGGTTGGCCGAGCTTTTGCCGGCCGGCGTGGGGGTCACCATTCTGGCTGATCGCGGCTTTGGCGACCACAAGCTCTTCGCCTTTCTCGCCGACCTGGGCTTTGGCTACGTCATCCGTTTTCGCGGCAACATCCACGTCGCCGACGCCAGTGGCGAGGTGCGGCCGGCGGCCGACTGGGTCGGTAAGACCGGACGCGCCCGTAAACTGTCCGGTGCCCGTATCGGTGCCGCCGCTCAACAGCCCGTCGGGGCGGTGGTCTGTGTCCACGCCAAAAACATGAAGGAGCCCTGGTGCCTGCCCGAAGAGAGGCTCGTACCGCTGTTGGCCCGTTATGCAGAGTTGATCAGCGAGCAACGGACGTTCTCCGGGGTATTCGAGGCGGTATAAATGAGGGGATGGCTGAGGGCTGGAATGGTTCAGCCCACTGAATCATGCCCGATTCCAGTTTACTGTCACCACCTACCTCAGTAAACTCCTTCCGACCTCGCACGTTGGTGGGCTCACGGCCATGCACATTGAGACCGAGCGGCGATTCGTTGCTTCGCCAAAGGCGTTATCCTGGTGTCGCGGAGGAACAGATATTGAACAGGGCTACCTCAGGGCTGATGGTTTGGTCACCCTCCGTGTTCGTATCGCAGGTGACACTGGGTCGCTGACGATCAAGGGGAGGCGCTACGGTTGTTCGCGCCTTGAGTTGGAAACCCCAATCCCGCTGATGGTTGCTCGCTCAATTCTAAGACAAATTCCTTCACATATGAAGGTGAAGAAAACTCGTTACAATGTAGAGATCAATGGCTTAACCTGGGAGATTGATGTCTTCGGAGGCTCGAACGCTGGGCTGATCCTTGCCGAAGTTGAATTAGATGATCCATCTCAATACATCAGAGTCCCAGACTGGGCTATTCATGAGATTACGACTGAGCATCGCTATAGCAACTCTCATCTAGCACGCAATCCATATTGCGAATGGGCTGTCGCAGCGTGAAAGATTGTTCTCGTCGTGCGCTCTCTTGTATTGG
>SESG01023933.1_pt1 | contig 12137 bp, 9 predicted proteins | sample 3171421 | NCBI WGS metagenome assembly SESG01 (sample SAMN10866946, study PRJNA518727) | freshwater metagenome | biome: subpolar coniferous forest; feature: holomictic lake; material: water; isolation source: holomictic Lake 227, 6 m and 8 m depth | place: Canada: near Kenora, Ontario | collected... | reverse complement strand
CTCGGAAGTGCTTGAAAGGATGCCGCATGACGAAACACCACAATTTTTGCGGATTGTTAGTGAAGATGGTGAAGTAGTTGCCAAAAACAATTTAATCATTCCGACGCCTGTAGCAATGCACACCCTCAATATTTACGATGCCGGCACTGTTGTCGGCCGTATCGAAGCGTCACGATCTATGCGCCCGCTGCTGCAAAAGACCACCATGATTGCCTTCTGCTCCATCCTTGGAGGGGTAATCATTTTTATCCTTTTCCGCAGACTGCCGTTGAATGCCATTAAAAAGGCATTTCAGACACTTGCTGAGAGTGAAAAAAAGTACCGGTCACTGTACCAGACCATGAAAGAAGGAATGGCTCTACACCGGGTGAATCTGGATGAAAATGGAGCCATTTCCTCCTTCACCGTGATAGATGCCAACCCCAGTTGTGCGGCTATGTTCGACGGCAATCTGGACAATATTATCGGCCGCGACAGCTTTGCACTGTTTGGTGACACCTTCCGCAATTTTTTTTTGGAAAGGCTCGAGGTCTTTGAACATGGCGGTTCCCTTTCGTTTGAAATGTCCCTGCCGGACAAGGACTATTTCTACAATGTGCAAATATTTTCTCCCGATCACGGCCTGATTGCAACCCTGTTCGAAGACATAACTGAAAGCAGAAAAGCAGAGCAGCAGATACAACAGATGGCCTATTTTGACACTCTGACCAAGCTTCCGAACCGCGCTCTCTTCCATGACCGTATCAACCAGGCCTTAGCCCAGGCCAAGCGTGACAATACCAGTATGGCTGTCCTTTTTCTCGACCTTGATCACTTTAAAAACGTCAACGACACCCTTGGGCATTCTGCCGGAGACCAATTATTGATTGAAGCTTCCCACCGCCTGAGTAGCCACATCCGCTCAAGCGACACTCTAGCCCGCATGGGTGGAGACGAGTTTGTCGTTGTCATCACGCATCTTGGTGAACAGCTGAACGCGACCTATGTTGCCCAGAAGCTGATAGATTCGATACAAGCTCCGTTCCAGATCAAAGGAAACGAGTTGTATGTTTCTGCCAGCATCGGTATTGCACTGTTTCCTGATGACGGCACCAATGCAGAAACGCTTATCAAACATGCCGATATGGCGATGTACTTCTCTAAAGAGTCCGGGCGCAACACATATAATTTCTTTTCCCCTGTTATGAACCAGAAAGCTCTCATGCGCATGGAAAACGAGGCCGGACTGCGCCTTGCGTTGCAGCGGGGCGAGTTTTTTCTCGAATTCCAGCCGATCATGAGCGCCAGCAATCGTACCATTGTTGCTGCCGAAGCGCTTGTCAGGTGGAATCACCCCACTCGCGGCAGGATTCCACCGATCGAATTCATAACCCTGGCGGAGGAAACCGGCCTGATTCTTCCCCTGGGTGAATGGGTACTACGCACAACTTGCAAAACCATGAAAGCCTTTAATGATGCAGGTCTACCACCGGTAAGATATTGCGTAAACGTGTCGAGCAAACAGATCGAACAGCAGAACTTTCCCGAGGTGGTCCGTACTGTCCTTTGTGAGACCGGCGCTAAAGCCGAGCAGCTTGAGATTGAGCTGACTGAAAGCTGCCTGGTCACCGGCACCGACACAAACATCTCGGATGTGTTCGGGATGAGGGATTGGGGAATCACCATTGCAATCGACGATTTCGGTACCGGCTATTCATCGCTGAGCTATATAAAAACCCTCCCGATCGATCACATTAAGATTGACCGGGCATTTGTCGTTGATATCTGTACAAATGTCCAGGATCAGGCGATAGTGGAAGCCATCATTACCATGTCGCAGAGACTTGGTATTAATAACATTGCCGAAGGGGTGGAAACGCAGGATCAGTTGGAGTTTTTGCATAGTCAGGGGTGTAATGAGATTCAGGGGTATTATTTTCATCGTCCTCTCCCTGTCGATGCCTTTGAATCACTTTTGAGGTCTCACGGAAAAACAGAGACAATTTAATTTGCGTCCACTGTAAAGATTCCCCATACATAAACCACGCAGAAAGAGTTAACCATCTATCCCGCATCACCCACCTCTCAGAAGTTGTATTTCCAGAGTCAGCAGCCCCATTCTGAATATTCGCACATGCAGGCGTGGATTCGAAGGTCTTTAGGTTAGGTTATAACCTTTTAACTATCGAACGTAACTAGCAGAAGAGCCCGTGACTATTTTTGGGGGTTGGGGTGGCAGTGAAGGTGAAGAATATTCTGCACACCCTGTAGGATATTCTCTGCTATTGAACCGCATTACAAAGATAAATACCGTAATAACGGATATTTGCGAGCTGGCATGGCTAATGCTAAACATAAAAACATATTCAAAGATTTAGACCAACTTCCAGGAGGATGACAACAAATGAAAAAGACAATGGTAATACTGATGGCCTTGGGACTCTTTAGTGCAATGCCTGCACTGGCTGAGCATAAGAAAGAAGCATTAGCAGCGGGGCAAGAAACTGTCGCCACCCATAACCACAACCATCAAGACGAAGATTGTGCCAAAGAATGCGAAATGCTGCTTAAAGATTGCGCTATGCAGGTGGATAGCATCCAGCAACGAGTCGAAAAAATCCAGTCTGCTATAAAAGCAAATGGTGCAAAGCCTGATCACTTGGATGAACTCAAAGTTCTCAACAAAAAACTTAAAGAGATTAATGAAACAATACGGGCTCTATCAAAACCAGGGCACTGATTAAGTGTCTAACAATCAACCAACCAAGGCGGGTGAAGTGTTACGCTTTAAAATCTGAGGTAATTGAATGAAAGGGCTGTGATTCTATGTGTACTGACAAAGCATCTATTTGCTTACAAGGTGACTGCCGGTAATGACATACTCCCCCCCCACCTGGCGACAGGCAGGGGGTTTTTTACTTATTCCTGAGACATCCCGAAGAGTTGTTTTTATATATTTTTTGTGGCACAGTTGTCAAAAATTATGACCCTGTTTATGATAGACATAATTCGTACATCTGTGAGGAGACACCTGAATGAGTGAAATAATAAAGCAGCAGATAAAAGACCTTCTCAAAGAGCACAATGCTGTGCTGCTAGCCCACAATTACATGCGTGATGAGGTACAGGAGATCGCTGACATCACCGGAGACTCTTTGGCGTTGTCCATTGAGGCTTCCAGAACTGATGCCGATGTTATTGTTTTTTGCGGCGTACATTTTATGGCTGAGTCTGTAGCGATATTGTCACCAGACAAGAAGGTACTGCTCCCACGCCCGGACGCCGGCTGCCCCATGGCCGACATGGTTTCGGCAGAAGACCTTGAGTTGCTGAAGGCCCGCCACCCGGGAGTCCCTGTAGTAACCTATGTCAATTCATCGGCAGCGGTAAAAGCTCATTCCGACATCTGCTGTACATCAGCCAATGCTCTTAAGGTTGTAAGATCACTTGAAGAGAATGAACTGATCTTTGTGCCTGACCGAAATCTGGGACGCTGGATTGCCCAGTTCGTTCCGGAGAAAAAGTTTATTTTCTGGGAAGGATTCTGCCCGACTCATGAGCGGATGACTGTAGCAGCGGTACTGCAAAAGAAAGAGGAACATCCGGATGCACTCTTTATCTGTCACCCGGAAAGTGCTCTGGAAGTTTCAGCATTAGCCGATCATGTCTGCTCCACGAGCGGAATGTATGATTACTGCCGCACCAGCCAGGCTAAGAAATTTATCGTCGGCACGGAAGCCGGCATTCTCTACAAACTACGCATGGACAGCCCTGACAAAGAATTTATACTGGCCTCACCGGCACTCTTCTGCCCCAACATGAAGTTGACCTCACTGGAAGATGTACTTATTTCACTCCAGACTCTGGCGCCGGTCATCAGCGTACCGGAAGATATCAGGCTTAAGGCCAAGACGGCACTTGATCGTATGCTGGCAGTGCCTAGGGATTAGTATGATTTAGTTACAGTAATCCCGACAGATGCAGCCACATGTTCATTCTGGTCTCTTTTGACAAACTATTACGTCTGTAACCTATGAAGAGCTGTACTAAGGCGCCCCTGACTGAAGTAGTCAGGGGCGTAATGCGTACTGACTATTTGTTGAATAAAAACAGCTGCTAATCGATTGTAGAACGAACCCTTATTCTGTCACCGACATGATAGCGGGTTTTTGTACGGAACTCCTCACCGTTTTCTACCGTGACAATGTAGCCGTCAATCACTTCTTTTTCACGCTCGGTATAGCTAACGCGGTCCCTCGGATAACATTTCGTCCCACGCGTCATGTTCTGACCGGTCACCACACCCGCGACAGCACCGAGGGCGGTCATGGCCGCATTTCCTGACCCTTTGCCGAATTGGTTTCCAATCAGCCCGCCCGCCACGCCCCCCAGAATCGCACCACCAACGCCCTGATCGTCCTCACATATTTCCTCCCTTGATGTGATCGGCTCACGGATAGTGATGATTCTGAAAATTTCACGTACATGGGTGACTGTCGCCATCGTTACCGACTGCCCCTCAGCATAAACGTATGCGCTCGAGAAAAAAATCACTGCAGCTAATAGAATTGTTATTGTCTTCATAGCAGGCCTCCGGTTTAAAGTGGTTTTTAAGTGCGTCTTAGTGTAAATGCGTTAGTCGCATCACCTGGTACATCCATGCGACAATTATATACAAAACAGCGCAGACATTCAAATCCAGACTGTTAACACCTTTACAGACCGTCGCCCCAACCGCAGATGCGTAACGACAGAATCGGCTGCATCCTTGCGCTATTCGGGCGTTTTGACTATAGTATCGGCTCTCGCCGGACCTTCGGTCGAAATAAATCTCCATGCGCTCTCCGCTCAATTGTGCGGGGTTATTCAGGAATATACCTCTATGCACGATATTTTAAACATCGCCATTGGCACATTCACTTTACGGCCCTACGTCTTCGCTTTTTTCGGAGCATTTCTTCTGGTCTGTGTGCCGCATATCGGGCTGAAACGAACAGTGACATTTACCGGCGCGGGTTATCTGATCGCCTTTAGCTCAGAATGGCTATCAATCAACACCGGTTTTCCCTACGGTTGGTACTATTACATCGACACCACAAGCAACCGCGAGCTCTGGGTCGCCGGTGTCCCTTTTTTCGACTCTCTCTCTTATGTTTTTCTGGCTTACTGCAGCTACTCTACAGCACTTTTAATTCTCTCACCGCTCAAATCATGGCGCTGGAACATTGTCACCCTGGAGACCCGGCGCATCCGAAGATCCTTTTCGGCGCTGCTGCTGGGATCCTTTCTGCAAACCTGCCTTGACATTATTATTGATCCGGTCGCGCTTCAGGGAAATAGATGGTTTCTCGGACAGATTTACGGCTATCGCGAGCAGGGGATTCATTTCGGTGTACCGCTCTCCAACTATGCCGGCTGGCTTCTGACCAGCCTGTTGCTGATTGCGGCACTGCAGCTGATAGATGCCAGGCGTCTCAGCGAAAAAACTGCCGGGATCGTCAACATTCCCTGCCATTCCCTATTGGGCCCGCTGCTTTATCTGTCAGTTTTGATATTCAATATTGCAATGACTCTTCACATTGGTGAGAGATTTATGGCGCTCAGCGGGGTGCTCATGTATACCCTGCCGATTATAATAGTTATTGTGCTGGCTCTAAGGCGGGTAAATACTTTTTCAAAAGACCAGCTCGGCGAGCATCTGCGAGACTACCCATGGTCCTCTGCGGGAAGCATTTTAAAGGGTGGGAAATAAGCTGGTCAGCGCATTTGTCAAATTTTCTGCGGCGATGCGGGAACTGCGGGAAAGGCGCATCAACTGCGGAATTATGTATGGCTTTCGTAAAACAGTCAGTAGTACTTTATGTAGACGGATACGGCGCATATCCCGATCGCATAATTCATCTAATGAAAAGCTTAGTTCCTCCAGAGAACTATCACTTACTGTGCGGATGGCAAGTAGCGGGATGTTGTGTTCTGCAGCGACTTTACCAATGGAGCCACTCTCCATTTCCACTACAGGAAAATGGTAGCGGTTCGGCAGTACTCCTGCCAGCTCTCTTTTAGACATCAGAACAGCTGTGCTGACAAACGTCCCTCCATAAGTCCGCTTCCCGATATCAGCCTGACGCACAACAAATGTGCGACCCGAAACGGAGAGTGGAAAGAATATCTCCTCAAAGCCGTTTATATCGGCAACAATAATTTTACTGGCAACAACAACATCCCCGACCTGTAGCTCCGGAGCGATCCCCCCGCAGAATCCTGCTGAAACAATAAGATCCGGAGGAACCGCATCGAGAAGCAGTGCCTCTGTAGCCTTTGCAGCGTTATCAGGCCCCATCCCTGATTCTACAAGCACGAACTCGTGACCGGCAAAAACAAAGTACCCGGTACGAGAGGCCAAAACCGTGCCGAAGCAGGCGATAACAGCCCGGTATTCCTCAGGCATGGCGGTAATTACAGCTATTTTCATTTGCGAGCTCCGTTCTCTCTGAATGTACAATTTGCATGACTGTTTTCAAAGCATATTATGAAATGCTGGACAAAAATAAAATCTTAGACTATATTCCGCTTTCATTTTGTGGAGAGATGTCCGAGCGGTTGAAGGAGCACGCCTGGAAAGCGTGTGTACGTTAATAGCGTACCCAGGGTTCGAATCCCTGTCTCTCCGCCATAAAAAACCCAAAGTCCCTGAGCAATCAGGGGCTTTTTTCTATTTATAAGGGCCGTGGTTCTGGCTATTTGCCGGTGAGAAAGATATTTGAGCATGATTTTGTTGCTGACAAGCACGTGTTTAAACTTCCGTAATTGTGCTTGCCCAACAACCCATCATTATGGTATTCAGGTCATTCGATTGTGTGGCAGCAGGTTTGTTACTTTTATTGTTTATTGTTTGCAGATGGATATGATAGCCGGGCCTCGCGCAACGGCACGCCGTGAACTCCGCCAGGTCCGGAAGGAAGCAACGGCAGCGGCTTCTGCTGTGTGCCGCGGGTAAACCCGGCTATCATATGCGTCTGCAAACTTCTTTTTCCTGCCGAATTCCCCTGAACTAAATGCCCCTCCCCGTTTTTAATCGGGAGAGTCAGACGACCTGCGAGGTTAATACTCTTGTCCAACGGTACGCGCTATGATGGCTTGGCAAGGAAATACCGCCCCCAAACTTTCTCTGAACTTGTAGGCCAGGAACATGTAAGCCGAACTTTGCAAAATGCGATCGATTCGGGACGTGTCGCCCACGCCTTTCTTTTTACCGGTGCCCGGGGTGTCGGAAAGACCAGTACAGCCCGCATCATGGCCAAGACCCTTAATTGCGAGCGCGGCGTAACTCATGAGCCCTGCAATGTATGCCCATTATGCATTGAAATCACTAAGGGAACCTCTACCGACGTTTTCGAGATTGACGGCGCTTCCAATAACGGTGTCGACGATGTCCGCGACCTGCGTGACAACATCAAATATCTCCCTTCCCATAGCCGTTACCGGATCATTATCATTGACGAAGTCCACATGCTCTCCACCAGCGCCTTCAACGCACTGCTGAAGACCCTGGAGGAACCGCCCGAACACGTCAAGTTCATCTTTGCCACGACTGAACCGCATAAACTTCCTGTAACAATTCTTTCACGCTGCCAGCGCTTTGATTTCAAACGGGTTACACTGACTAAAATCATAGGACGCCTGCGGGATATTGCCGGACAGGAGAACGTCACCATCACCGACTCCTCACTGACTCTGATTGCCCGCAAAGGCGACGGCAGTATGCGCGATTCATTAACCGCGTTCGATCAGGTACTTGCTTTCTGCGGGAACACCGTCAGCGATGACGACGTCGGCACCCTGCTGGGCACAATAGACCGGCGACTGCTGGCGGAAATTTCGGCAGCAATTTTCAGTAGCGATGCACAGGCTGTGCTTGCCGGAATCAAAAAAGTTGATCTGGTCGGGTATAACATGCGCCAGTTCTGCCAGGAACTGATTGAGCATTTCCGTAATCTGCTCATTATTCGCTCGGTGAAAAAGCCTGAAGAGATCCTTGATATGACAACAGCAGAGCTGGACGAACTGTGCAAACAGTCACTCCACGTCACGGCATTGGACATCCAACGCCGTTTGACTCTGTTTATAAAAGCTGATTCTGAAATGGCTTATGCCAGCTTTCCACGACTGATTGTGGAGATGGCACTTTTAAAAGCGGCACTGCTGGCACCTCTGGTACCGATACAAGAGCTGATTGAAAAAATAAAGGCGCTGGAAACGGCCGCTGCCCATACACCGTCACTGCCCTGGGAAGCCACCAAGGTATCCTCCGCACCGCCTCCATCTTATGCTGAGCCGACCGGCGCAGCCCCGGCAAGGTCACCGCACCATCCTACTGAAAACAAGGTCTCCGCTTCGCTACAGGGCCCAATGTCCGGTCATACTGACTGGGGCCGTTTTGTGACGTTTGCAAATGAAAAGGACCGGCAACTTGGATCGGTACTTGAACATGGCAGTCCACTCAAACAGGAAGCCGGCCTTATTGAAATAGGCTTCCCAGCCGGCAGTTATTTTTTGACTGCAGCTCAGGATGCCGAATTTATAGCTGAAGTACAGGTTTTAGCTTCAACCTTTGCCGGAAAGAATACCGTCATTCGGGTAAAGCCAATCGAGGCAGGGCTGGCCGATGCACCCTTGTCACTGGCTGAAAAAAAAAAGAATGACGCCGAGCAGCACCTGGAAGGACTGAAACGAGAGGTAGAAAGCCACCCGGTCATCAAAGAAGCAGAGCGGGTGTTTGGTTGCAGCATTACCGATGTAAAAGAATTTTAGCGCTTCCATCTTTCCAATTCAAAGCAGCAAATGGAATCCATTCAGCAATGTTCGAGGCGGCCAGCAGTGCGCCTTGATCCGGAATTGTAACTAGATCTAATTTAAGACAGTATTACGAAAAAAAGGGGGATACGATGTCCAAGGGATTAGCAAATATCATGAAGCAGGCACAGATGATTCAGCAGAAGATGGCCAAACTACAGGAAGAGGCCAGCTTAAAAACAGCCGAGGCAACTTCGGGTGGTGGAGCGGTAACAATTATGGTAAACGGCAAAAATGAAATTATTTCATTGACAATAAAAAAGGAAGCCGTTGACCCTGACGATGTTGAAATGCTGCAAGACCTTGTAATAACTGCAGCTAACGAGGCTTTAAAGAAAGTCCATGCCGAAATGGGTGATGAGATGTCCAAGATTACCGGTGGCATGAGCATACCAGGTCTTTTTTAGTTATCCCGTACAGTTAGATCTCTTAACCACATTTTAATGTCAAAATTTATTTTAGTTTGACTAATTGTTTTAGTTCGGCTAATAGTGACGTTTATAGCTGAGCCATTTTTAACTGAATGGTTTCAGTGTAAAATCCCGTTTTTAATGCTCTCCCATGCTTTTCGGTCGTTAGTTTGCCCGCTCCGAGCGGGAGAGTTCTTTTTAACCACGCTATAACACTAAAAAAATGTTTTATTTGTGCCGGAATTTATGTTAACAAAATCACCTTCACTGATGCGATTGGTAGGAGAATTGAAGAAACTTCCGGGAGTCGGAGAACGCACCGCTCTCCGTCTGGCGTTTCATCTTCTCAAATCTCCGCGCAATATGACAACTTTATCCGAATCGCTTTGTGGCGTTAGAGACCTGGTTCACCCCTGCTCAACCTGCTTTGCAATTACGGAGAGTGACCCGTGCTTCATCTGCTCCGGAAACCGGGATTCAAGCATTATCTGCGTAGTGGAAAATTCGCAGGATTTGATGGCTCTTGAACGCAGCAATGCTTATCAGGGAGTGTATCATGTCCTGGAAGGGGCCATCTCGCCTCTGTCTGGTATAGGACCTGGCAATCTCAGGATTCGGGAATTGGTGGAACGTACCGCCGCTGACTCGGTACTTGAAGTGGTGATTGCCACCAATTTCACTGTAGAGGGCGAAGCAACGGCGCTCTATCTGACTAAAATATTGAAGCCGACCGGTGTAAAAATAACACGTCTGGCGCATGGCATCCCGCTCGGGAGCGATATTGAATTTGTTGATGCGGCCACAGTACAATGGGCACTTCAGGGTCGTAACGAATTGTAATGGTTTTGCAGGGATTATTTTTGTGAAGAGCCTGTCATCAGGCCACGCCTGACAACAGAAGAACGCAAGTCCGATCTCTACAATAGAAGAATTTTTTTTACATAGCCACATACACCCAACAGAGGAGGCAGTTCATGAGCAGAAAAATGGTAACCATCGACGGCAATACCGCCGCCGCACACGTGGCCCACGCCACTAATGAAGTCATCGCCATTTACCCGATTACCCCGTCATCAGTGATGGGTGAAATCTCGGACGCCAAAAGCGCCGCTGGTGAAAAAAACATCTGGGGCACAATCCCGCTGGTATCCGAGTTACAGTCGGAAGGTGGTGCTGCCGGGACAGTTCACGGCGCCCTGCAGTCCGGCGCTCTGACGACAACATTCACCGCCAGCCAGGGTCTTTTGCTGATGATCCCCAACATGTACAAGATTGCCGGTGAGTTAACTTCCACGGTTTTCCATGTTTCAGCCCGTGCAATCTCTGCCGCCGCCCTCAACATCTTCGGCGACCATTCAGACGTCATGTCCTGCCGCTCCACCGGCTGGGCTATGCTTTGTTCAAACAATGTCCAGGAAGTCATGGACTTTGCCCTGATCTCCCAGGCCGCGACCTTAAGCTCACGGATCCCGTTCCTGCACTTCTTTGACGGCTTCCGCACTTCACACGAAGTCCAGAAAGTTGAAGAACTGACCTTTGATGATATGCGCGCCATGATGAGTGATGAACTTGTCAACGCCCACCGTCTGCGTGGCCTCTCTCCAGACCGCCCGGTTATGCGCGGTACCGCCCAGAACCCGGATGTATACTTTCAGGGCCGCGAAACCGTTAACCAGTATTACGCACCATGCATCAAAATCGTTCAGGCAGAAATGGATAAGTTCGCCAAACTCACCGGTCGCAAATACAAACTGGTTGACTACGCCGGAGCCAAAGATGCTGAAAGAATTGTTGTTATCATGGGTTCCGGAGCTGATACCGTTCAGGAAACCGTTAACACACTGGTCAAAAAAGGGGAAAAAGTCGGCGTAGTAAAAATCCATCTCTACCGGCCATTCCCACTGGACGCCTTCATCAAGGCCCTGCCCAAGACTGTAACAAGCATTGCTGTCCTTGATCGTACCAAAGAGCCCGGTTCACTGGGCGAGCCACTCTATCTTGACGTACGTACCGCCATCGGCGAAGCTATGGCTGATGGCAAGTTCAGCTTCAAAGGCTACCCGAAAATTGTTGGCGGGCGCTACGGTCTCGGCTCCAAAGAATTCACCCCGGCCATGGCTAAAGCCGTACTGGACAACCTCAAAAAAGCCAAGCCAAAAAACCACTACGTTGTCGGTATCAAAGAAGACGTAACCAACTGCAGCCTGGACTACAACCCGGACTTCCGTACAGCAATGGACGGTACTTACGAGGCAATGTTCTACGGTCTCGGCTCGGACGGTACAGTCGGTGCTAACAAAAACACTATCAAGATCATCGGCGAAACCACTAAAAACTTCGCTCAGGCATACTTTGTTTACGACTCCAAGAAAGCCGGCACAATTACCATTTCGCATCTGCGCTTTGGTAAAAAGACCATCAACGCTCCTTACCTGATTGATAATGCTGACTTCATAGCCTGCCACAACTTCTCATTCCTGGAGAAGTACGACATGGTCAGCAAAGCCAAGCCGGGCGCGACCTTCCTGCTCTGCTCACCCTTTGAGCATGGTGAAGTATGGGACAAAATGCCTAAAGAAGTTCAGCAGCAGGTTATCGACAAAAAGCTGAAGTTTTTCGTAATCAACGCTATTAAACTGGGCGAGGAACTTGGCCTTGGTGCCCGCATCAACGTTATTATGCAGACAGCTTTCTTCAAAATTTCCAACATCATCCCGCTTGATCAGGCCATTGCTGAAATCAAGGGTGCCATCAAGAAAAGTTACGGCAAGTCTGGCGACAAGGTTGTTGCCATGAACAATGCCGCCGTAGACGAAGCCCTCAAAAACATCCACGAAGTTAAAGTACCGGCTAAAGCCACAAGCAAGCTCAAAATGCCGCCGGCCGTTGCCAAGA
>SESG01014554.1_pt1 | contig 12143 bp, 7 predicted proteins | sample 3171421 | NCBI WGS metagenome assembly SESG01 (sample SAMN10866946, study PRJNA518727) | freshwater metagenome | biome: subpolar coniferous forest; feature: holomictic lake; material: water; isolation source: holomictic Lake 227, 6 m and 8 m depth | place: Canada: near Kenora, Ontario | collected... | reverse complement strand
GGTTTGTGGTCAGCTCTGCTGAGTATTTCCATTCGCTCCGAGTCAGGGTGATCGTGGATTCGATGGCTTTGTTGATGTCCATATCGGTTTTATTCTCGCCTCCCGGATGAGAGAATTCCCGCATAGCCTGCACAATTATGCTGACACGCTGCAAGCCGTCTATTGATTGCCGGATAGCTTGCGGTATCTCTTTGCTGAGAAAATCCAAATCTATTTGCTCTTCCACATCCAGGATTCGCGATAAAATGTCCTTGGCAACTGCCGGGCTTAACAGGTCATCGTTTTTAGCGTCGTTCAGGATGTTGATCAGTGAAATAATATCATGAAAAGAGTTCTGCATAAAATGAATGTTATCGCCGACGAATTGGATGGGTGTATTAATTTCATGGGCTATCCCGGCTGCAAGTTGGCCTATTGAGGCCAGTTTGTCCTGATGAAGCATGGAGATGTCTTTTTCCCTGTTTTTGCGTACCTCCTTGGCAATCCGATCCTCCAGAGTCTCATTCAAGACAGTGAGTTCTTTCGTCATGGTATGCGCAATCGCCAGGGCTCTATTACCGGTACTGAGCAGTGTATAACTGAGAACCGCAAGCAAGAGGCTTATGCCTATGCCAAAATAAGCAATGGTGTATCCTTTGCCACTGCTTATTGGTTCCTCAAAAGCAGGAAGAGAACGAATTGCTACCAACCAGGGGCGTCCGGCCACATTAATTTGTTTGAGTGCCTTAAAGCGTGAAACTTTCTGGGTGTTGTCCGTTACGGAAGCATTGTTGCTATAAAGCATATTTTGGTCAGACATATCCGTGCTGTCGAAAATTTCTATATTTATGGCAGCCGGAATGATATCGTTACCTAATATTCCGGACAGTAGGTCGTTCATGCGAAACGGCGCAGATATCCAGCCAACAATATTTTTACGGCGCTCAGCGAGAGTACCGAGTGGGTAGCCGTTTTTATATACAGGTAGAAACATCAGCACACCGGCCTGAATGTTTTTATCTGTTTCCTGTACCAGTTTAATCTTGCCTGTGATAGCTGCCATGTTCTCGTCACGCGCCAAATCCATGGCGACGCGGCGCACCGGATCGGAGTATGTATCGAAGCCGATGGCGCGCTGGTTCATGGCATTGCTGGGTTCGAGGAAAATTATGGCAGTATATACGTCGCGCCTGCCCTCTGGTCGAATAGTGTATCCGGGGAAGCCCTCCTTTTGCATGAAAGCAATATGCTGCTTTCTTGCGAAAGGCGTTACGAGCGCATTAAAACCAATACCCTGGATGCCGGGGTAATTATTCTCCAGACGCTGTGCGGCGATATATTTACGGAATTCAGTGCGTTCTACGGATATAGATGCGTTGTACAAGCCTTGCGCCCCATGCATTATCTGTTCATAAGCAATCATTCGTTGGCTGATGCGATCGGTGATTTCACGCACCTGGCCGTCAAAAAAGATTTGCAGTTTCTGTGTGGAAGACTGTTGTTCGCTTTCCCACAACTGGTATGTAAGAAGGAGCGAAACTATCAGCAGCAGCCACGGCAAAAAACGCGAGTGCCTGAACCATGTTGCAATTTTACTGTTTTGTGAAATTGATATTTTAGTGGTTTGCGTCATGGTCTTTTCTCCGCCTCCTTGCTCCAGGTGTTGCTAATCCTAAAAACTTTTTTAGCCCGGCACCTCCGCCGCTGTGGCGAATAGCTGAGCTGCTCTTTTGCAAAAGACAGTACTTCAGTGAAGATCGGGTTATCCGGAAGTTCTAATCTGTTCATCAATGCAGGCCAGCAGTTCTTCAAACTTTACAGGTTTTGCAAAAAAAATGTGTTTTCCTCTCTTGGTGCCGGAAGGTTTCACCTCTTCTGCGCTAACTATGCCTGTAAGAAAGATTATAGGCACATCTGCCAGGGTAGAATCATCTGCAATAGCTTCAGCTACAGCCCCTCCATCCATTTCTGGCATCATTACGTCAAGAATCACCAGATCTGGTTTGAATTTACGTGCCTTATCAATTGCTTGTTCAGGGTTGTTGATGTCCATCACATCAAACCTTCCTGTCGCCTCAAGATTGCGCCTTACTGCGCTGGTAATTGACGCATCGTCATCTACCAAAAAAATACGTTTTTTCATGACAATCATTATAAACTAACCTCCCTTAAAATATTAAATTGAATCACAGCACCTGCCTTGTCTTCTCTGTTGCCAGGGGAAGGCGGATATAAAAAGCGGTACCTTCTCCGAGCTTTGTTTCAAAAAAGATTTTTCCGCCATGTTTTTGAACAATGATATTATAGGCTATGGCCAGACCTTGCCCCGTCCCTTTTCCTACTTCCTTGGTTGTGAAAAAAGGATCGAAGATCTTTGATTGTGCTTCCGCCGGAATTCCCGATCCGGTATCGCGAATGCATATTTCCACTTCACTACCGTCCTGCCTTGTTGATATTTTGATACGCTCCCTGGTAGAGCGCCCTTTTCCCGTTTTTTCTTGTAGCGCATGGGCGGCGTTAATAATAAGATTCAGGATAACCTGGTTGAAATCTGCCGGATATCCCTGGACTATCGGCAGGTCGGGGGCAAGGTTTGTGGTCATCTCTGCTGTGTATTTCCATTCGTTTTTGGTCAGGGTGATTGTGGATTCGATGGATTTGTTGATGTCCATATCGGTTTTATTCTCGCCTCCTGGATGAGAGAACTCCCGCATGGCATGTACAATAAGGCCAACCCTTTGCAGGCCTTCCAGGGATTGATCAATTGCCTGCGGTATTTCTTTTTTAAGAAAATCTAAATCGATTTCTTCTTGCTTTTCCTGAATCCGGGCAAAAATATTCCTGATATCTTCGGGGCTTAACAGATTATTGTTTTTAGCGGCATTCAGGATGGAAGATAGAGAAATAATATCCTGAAAAGCACCTTTCATAAAGGTGATGTTGTCCCCGATAAACTGGATGGGCGTGTTGATTTCATGGGCGATTCCCGCCGCCAGTTGACCTACTGCCTCCATTTTCTGGGAATGGAGATTCAGAATTTCGCGCTTGCGCCTCTCCGTGATGTCTACGCAATTCCCCAGAACAGCAGGGCGGCCATTGTAACTGATCGGTGAAACTGTTTCCAGAATCCAGCGGACATCGTTATCTTTAGTAATAACACGGTACTCATAAGGCAGCTTGCTATTTCCCTTAATCATATCGATTGCCATCGATCGGGTGTTGGCCTGGTCTTCAGGGGAAATAATTCTTCCCGACTTCATCCCGATGAGCTCGTCAACATTAAAACCATAGGCAAGTGCTGCTTGCTCCGTTATGTAGGCGACCAGTCCGTCTTGAATGACAAAGACTCCGGTAAGTGATTTCTCCGCCAGGGTTTTATAGATCTCGACTTCCCGGCGCGTTGATTCATCGAGGTTCTTTCTCAGATTTTGGGTTTTGATATTGAGGCGAATATTTAAAAAGGCGCCTCCGAAAATCAATAAGGCCACAGAGATCATGCCCATCAATTGCCATACAGGTGAAATCCCGCCCAGAACCTGTTTACGTTGTACTTCCCGTATTAATTCAAAAGGCGTCCCGGTTACAGGAATAGAAATATATATCCAATCATGCCTGATCCCATCTTTTGCTGCTGCCGTGAACAATATGGGTTTCCCTGATTCCGGCAAAACATCTTTGTCGGCGCTAAACGACTGTAGATAGGACGGTAAAGCTTCCTGTCGGGGGATTATCATCTTGGGTGGGCGCGTATCTTTTAGAGCCAGCCAGATCCTGTCTTTCTCAGATAACGTTTCTCCAATTAAACGCCCGGTGATGACTTCCCTTTTGACCCATGCCACTAATTGCGCCTCGTACTGGCCTTTGAAGAAATAGGCAACAGACACGACCAGATCATCACCTATCAAAAGAATTGTCGGTTCATTACGGTACTGAGGTGCAAGGTAAAGCTTCATGTTTTTTTTAAACACATTTTCCGGTTTTGTATCAACCAGGCATAATCCCTTTTTGTCTATTAAAACAATTCGTTCATACATGGCATTGCTTATAAAACTTTTTTTTCGGATTAATTCCTGAAACCGACCGGCGATGGGTGGCAGGCTGAGATTCAGCCCATATTCCATGCTCATTCCCAGAGCTCTGTTTTCGAAGAAAACATTTACCTCCCGGGAAGAGACAAGATTCATCAAATCATCTTTTTGTTCAGCAAAAAAAAAGCCAATTGAGGCCACTCTTTTTTCCGTTTCATACCGGAACTGTTCCAGCGAGTTTTTCCGTAATTCTTCGCTGGATTGATAATAGAGAACAATCAAGATGCAAAAATACAAAACCACGGCTGCAGTAATGACAAGGAGAATTGCATTGCCTGCATAACGTCGTCCTTTGGGAAAAGGTATTTGCTGTTCCTGAAGAGTCACTGCATCCTACCTGGCAAAGAATTTCGGGTAATAATTGGCAACAAAGGGGTAATATTTTTTAGCCAGTTGGACAAATGATCCATCATTTTTGGATTTGTCGAGAAAGCGGTTGAATTCAGCCAGAAGTTCCGGTGAATCTTTCGAGAAAGCAACCGCCATGTCCTGGACCTCACTGACAGGCCCAATAACTTTTATTTTGCCGGGCCATTTTTGAAGCGCCACGAGGGCGTCCGGCACATCCAGAAGCGATAGCTCTGTTTCTCCATTGATAATAGCCGGGGCCATATCATTGAGAGAACCGGGGAAAAGTTTGATTTTGTTCGTGACTTCCTGAAGATTGTACAAAGAGGGATCGAGGCATGTTCCTGTTTTACCCAGCAGCGACTTCCCTTTTATCAATCTTTTTACAGTGGCAATATCCTTGTCGAGGTTTCCCGAAGGCTTGATCGGTTTAATGGGGGAGTTGGATCTTGCTACAAGCCATACCTGATTTGGAAATGTCGGCAGGGAAAAATTGACTGCTTTCTCTCGCCAGGGAAGAACAGTGATTCCGTTTGCCGCTACATCTCCCTTGATGGGAACGCTAGCGACAAACTCAATATCATTGCCCTTTGGTCTGACCTTATTTCCGGTAAGATCTCCAAAAATATCAGTCCAGTCCGTTTTCAAGAATTCGTAACGAACTCCTAAGTGTTTGGCAAAACGCTGCATCAATTCAACATCCATACCGTCCCCTGCCCCGGTTATGAAACCGGCATAAGGAATGCCAAGATGACGCAAAACTCCGTTTTGTTTGACACCTTCAAGATCAGCGTGAACCGTACCCGCACTGAACATCATGACGGTTACCAAGATGCCCGTCAGGCATGCAATTTCCAACCAAAGTTTTGTTGCTCTCTTTTTCATGATTTCCTCCCTATTTTCAAGCATGTTATGCTCTGTCTGCTATGCTAACGCATTTTCCAGGGGAAGGCGAATGTAAAAAGCAGTTCCTTCTCCCGCCTTTGTTTCAAAAAATATTTTCCCGCCATGTTTTTGAACAATAATATTCTGGGCTATGGGCAGACCTTGTCCCGTCCCTTTTCCTGTTTCCTAGGTTGTGAAAAAAAAGGATCGAAGGCCATCGATTGTTTCCGCTGCTTTTGCCTTATTCTTTGTAGACAGACATCATGATCCGGATGGTGTCCGATTTGCCTTGATTAAACAGGAAATTTTTTAGACGCTCCGAGGTCATCTCGTTTACTTCATACCCTTTGGGGATAATAAGAAACCCCCGTGAGTTAAAAATATCGGCGTCTATGATCATGCCATTCTGAAGTTCATTTATTTTTACGAACTGAGACACGCGCTCCCTGCGAGGAAGATCTATTGTGGTCAGCACATCCAAAATGGTGCTGTCGTATAATGTGTGCTGCCTGGCCATAATTTTTATCGCATCTTCCGGTTCTTGATTCTGAAGCAGCAAAAGATCGAAATCGGTTATTACTTTCAGCATATTTGCGCCGATGCGGATTCCTTCGCCATTTTCTCTGCTCGCAAAATCAAGAGGATCTGTATAGGCCATGTCCCGCTGTGTGATCATGGATGCCACGGTAGAAAGACGCGGGATATTTGCCAGGAGCATGCCGGTAGTCTCAGGTATTGCGGCAACCATTTCCTTTTCTTCCTTGGAAAGTGTTCCTCCGGCCATATATTTTTCGATGGTTTCCGTTGGCACGTTGATAAATCCGACAGATGATAGCATGGCGGCAATCTCGTATTGCCAGGCTCCGAACAGATTCAATTTCTGGGCAATTTGGGCGGCATATTTTCGAAGACGCAGAGACTGGCTAAAAGCGATGGGGTAGGCCAGAGAAAGAATATCCGTTAGAATCTTAATGCTGCCTTTGAGAGTTTTTTCCAGTAGTTCCTTTTCCGCCGTAATAAGCCGATATTGTTCCAGCCCTGCATCGATGGACTCTGTTAAACATTCATGGGTGCAGGGTTTGGTGAGAAATCGGAAAATCGCCCCGCGGTTGATGGCTTCTATGGCTGTCTGCTGATCTGTATTTCCGGTCAGCATCATGCGGACACTCTCCGGTGCCACCTGACGCACTTCCATCAGAAATGTGAGGCCATCCATGACCGGCATCCGCATGTCTGATATGATCACGGCAAATGGTCCGCTGTCCGCTATTTTTTTCAGACCTTCGGAACCGCTCACGGCAGTTTCCATATTGTATTTTTTGCGAAGTTGACGGTAAAAGGCATCCAGGACACTCTGCTCATCATCAACCAAAAGAATTTTTTCCAAGGAATATTCCTTTCCTGTGCGATAATCCATGATTGAATAAATTCTCCCCTAATGTCTTAAGTGATTATATTATCGCATATTCTAAAAAAAAGTAAAGTATTGTTTGCAAATGTAATTGAAATTTATTGCCATTTATGCTCTGCTTAATGCCAAGTTGCTTTCAAAAAAAATAAACTTTTGAAAGCTTACTTGGTATAACTCTCAACTCATAGCTTGGTGAGGCAACTTATGAAAAAAAGAATTCTTTTCGTCGATGATGAAGAGATGATTCTGCAAGGTCTAAAGCGTATGCTGCGATCATGCGAAGATGAATGGGATATGGTCTTTGTGGATAGCGGTGCAAATGCCCTGGAAACAATGGCGCAGTCTCCTTTCGACGTCGTAGTGGCGGATATGCGGATGCCGCTGATGAGCGGGGTTGAGTTGCTCTACGAAGTTATGAAAAGATACCCGCTAACCATTCGCCTTATTCTATCCGGTCACTCCGACAATCAACTGATTTTAAAAGCCATGGGTGACACTCACCAGTATCTTTCCAAACCCTGCGATGCGGCGACGCTCCAAGCCGTTCTCCGCAGGGCAATGGGTTCGGCGGGGATTCTGCACAACACGGAACTGAAGACACTGATTGGTCAAATGAAATCAATTCCCAGCCTGCCGATTCTCTATAATGAAATCATGGCAAAGTTGCCGCAGCCCAATGTCCAATTATCCGATATAACGAGTATTATCGCCAAAGATATTGGCATGACCGCAAAAATACTGCAACTTGTGAACTCCGCGTATTTCGGGAAGCCAAATCATATCAACGATTTAAATGCCGCCGTCTCCTTTATTGGTTTGAATGTTATTACCTCCCTTTTTCTATCCGTGAATGTTTTTTCTGAATTCAAAGGGCTGAAGATACAAGGATTCTCGATGGAGGATTTATGGAAGCACAGTTTTGACACCGCAACTCTCGCCAGCAAGATAAGCAAGCTCGAAAGCAGAAACAGGTCAATAGCCAATGAGACTTTTGCCGCCGGAATGCTTCATGATTCAGGGCGCATTATACTCGCGGCCAATTTTCCTAAGCGCTATGCGGATGCTATTGCCACAGCCAAGCGGGAGCAATGCGAAATGTCAACTGCGGAAAGAATGGTCTTTGAGCATACGCATAGCGAAGTAGGCGGTTATATGATGAGTCTTTGGGGGCTGCCGTTAGGCATCGTGGAAGCTATATCTTACCATCATGATCCAAGTTTATTTGCGGGACAAGCATTTTGCGCCCTTACAGCCATTCATGTTGCCAACCACCTGTTAGATTCAAATTTGGGGAAGAAGAAAGACATTATACCAAGTCCGCTCGATTTGAATTATCTGAAATCAATGAACCTGCTCGATCGGCTTCCCTTATGGCGGAAGCTTGTTGTGACAGGAGATTCAGATTTTGCCTTTCCGCTGGATATTCCTTAGATATGCAGGAAGGAATATCTTCATTCTTAATAATATTATAGTAGGAGGAGTAAAGAATTGCGATACGAAGGCAACATATTTCGACCGTTTAGTGAAGCCAACAGCTATCTGCTTCAATGCACTATCGGCTGTTCCCATAATCAGTGTACATTCTGTGGCATGTATAAAGATCAAAAATACCGTGAGCGGCCACTTGCCGAAATTATGGAAGATATCGACATGGCCAAAGATTCATATAGCGATCTGGAAAAAGTATTTCTGTGTGATGGTGATGCCATCGCCCTGGAAACAGATATGCTTCTGGCAATTGTTAAAAAGCTTTATTCAACGTTTCCATCACTGCGCCATGTAGGCAGCTATGTCGGGCCTCAGAGCACCCTATCCAAATCAATGGGAGAACTAAAAGCGCTGCGGGCCGCAGGTTTGACAAAGGCCTATATCGGTGTGGAAACAGGCGATGATGAACTTCTGAAAAAAGTGAAAAAGGGAGTCGGTTATGATCAAATGCTGGAAGCCGGCCGCAACCTCGTCGCGGCAGATATTAATCTGTCGGCAATGGTTTTACTGGGACTTGCGGGCAGGGGAGAGGCATCAAGTAGGCATGCCCTGGCGACGGCAAAAATATGCAATGAAATGAAACCGCAATACCTGGCGGCACTCACCGTGACGCCCGTGCCCGGAACTGTTTTATACAAACAGGTGCAGGAAGGCAGTTTTGAATTATTGGATCCCTTTGAAACCCTAGCAGAAATGAAGCAAATATTTGAGAACATTACTGCCGATAATCTGAAATTTGTCGGCACTCATGCCTCTAATTATTTGCCCATTATCGGCACCCTACAGCGCGACAAAGAAAAGATGATTAAAACGGTTGATGATGTTCTGAAGAGCAGGGATGAGAGTTTGATCCGCCCTGATCATCTGCGTGGGCTGTGAAAAACCCCGCGGCATTTAATGTTTGATAGCTACTTGGCATAAAAAACAAAATAAGAAGGTGTACTGGGAGTAACAACACCGATGAAGAAAATGAGCAGCCAGAAAATATTGAAAAAAGAAGTACTGGAAGGTGGTTTGTGCACTGGTTGCGGGGCCTGTGTAGCGCTTTGTCCGTATCAGGTTATATATCACGACCGTACCGTTCAGTTGCATAATTGTGATCTGGAAAATGGAAAATGTTATGATTTTTGTCCCAGGACATCAACGAATTTAAAGGAATTAAGGAATTTGCTTTTTGATGCAGGCGATGTGACACAGGAGATAGGAGCTCTAAAAGGTTATTACTTTTCTCGTGCTACTGACTCTCAATTGCGTGAAGATGCTCAGCATGGCGGAACAGTCACGGCGCTGATGGAATTAGCTTTGCATGAAGGATTGATTGATTCTGCTGTTATTTCTGCCCACGATGAAGAGCTTGCCCAAAATGGCGTAGTTGTTAAGGATAAAGAAACGCTTAGAAAAAATGCGGGCAGCAAGTTCACTGTATCACCGACTGTCGCCGCATTTCACAGATTAGCGGCGGCAAATGAATCGGGCAATATCGGTGTTGTTGCCACACCCTGCCAGGCGCTGGCGCTGGCCAAGATGAAATTAAACGCAGTTCAAGAAGATCGGGCCAAAATCGATCAGTTAAAATTAGTAATCGGTTTGTATTGCGGGTGGACTCTTGCAGCGGAGAAATTTAATGAGTTAATGGGACAAAACGATATAGATGTGGAATCAATTACCGGCATGGATATTCCGGCAGGAAAGAACTCTCTGGAAATCTATACAGGAAATGTAACAAAGTCATTATCGCTTTCTGCCGCGCAAGAATGTATTCGCGGTGCTTGTAATTATTGTTTGGACAGCACGGCGGAGTATGCTGATATTTCAGTAGGCGCGGCGCGCTTTGGGGACAACTGGGAGGAGATGCGTAACTGGAATCAAGTTATTGTGCGAACAGCGAAGGGCAGGGACTTAATCGAGTTAGCCATAAAACGAGGTGTGCTGGAAGTTAAAGAAGCCCCGGCAGAAAGTTTATTGCAGTTGAAAAACGCGGCATCGGAGAAAAAAAGAACGGCGCTGCAAAATATTATCCGGAAGACGAGATCAGCAAAAAATCTTTTATATCTGGATTGCCACGACCCGGTAGTGAGAAGGTTTTTAGCTAAAGAAACATCTAATAAAAAAAGCAGGTAAGGTCATGTCCAACTTATTGAGTCCGGCTGGAACTAAAGTTTTATTCATGGGCAATGAAGCCATCGCTCGCGGCGCGCTCGAAGCCGGGGTTAGCGTTGCTGCGGGGTATCCGGGAACACCTTCCTCCGAAATTATTGAGAGGCTTGCCCATGTTGCTGTTGAGAGAAAACTTTACGTAGAATGGTCCGTAAATGAAAAAGTAGCGCTCGAAGTTGCGGCGTCAGCATCATTTGCGGGGTTGCGCTCAATGTGTGTGATGAAACAAAACGGTGTCAACGTCGCCTCCGATTTTCTTTTGCATCTGACGGCTTCCGGCACGCGCGGCGGTTTGGTTTTAGTGACCTGTGAAGATCCGGGCGCACTTTCCAGCGTTAATGAGGGAGAATCACGATATTTTGCGCGGATGCTGGAAATTCCGCTGCTGGAGCCATCGAGTTTTCAGGAAGCCAAGGACTTGACAAAGTGGGCGTTTGAATTGTCAGAAACCATCGGTAATGTAGTCATGCTGCGCTCTGTAACTCGCATGTCGCACGCCAGCGGCAATGTGATCTGCGGGAAGCTGCCCTCCAAATTCAGGCAGGCCAAGTTTGATTATGACGGGCCGGTGATGGATTCGCAAACAGGGCCGATGATCAGTACGCCGGTTGTCGCCAAACACGCGCTCCATCAGGGAAAGCTCAAAGAGGCCGAGGCGCTGTTTGAAAAAAGTCCTTTCAACCAGTATGTTGGGCCGGCGAGACCCCAACTGCTCATCATCACCAGCAGCGCATGTTTCCTTTATAGTCAGGAAGCAATCAAAATGCTTAATTTACAGAAGCGCGTCGGGATTTTAAAACTTGCTTCCACCTGGCCACTACCGCAAAAACTGCTCAAAAAATATTTGCGCCTGACCAGTAAAATAATGATTGTGGAGGAAGTTTTACCGTTTCTGGAAGAAAACGTGAAAGTTCTGGCTGCGGGAATACTCAAAGAATTAGGAATCAAAACTTTTTACGGCAAAATTGATGGAACATTACCTGCTATTGGAGAACTCAATCCTGATCTTGTTGCGGCTGCGCTGGCGAAAATTATGAAGTTAAAGTATAAATCGCTGCCTGCCGCTTATACTAAGGAATTGCAAAAGGCGGCAGCCTTAATCCCGGCACGCGAACAAACGTTTTGCGCAGGCTGTCCGCATCGTGCATCATTTTGGAATATCCACAACGCCATCGCGCTTGATGGTCGACATGGTTTTGTCTGTGGCGACATTGGCTGTTATTCGATGGCAGCTCTTTCTCCGGCAACAGGCTACCATACCATGCCCACGTTGCATTCCATGGGTTCCGGCACAGGCCTGGCCAGTGGTTTTGCCAAGCTTGGGTCTTTTGGTTTCGATAAACCTATTCTTACTGTCTGTGGTGATTCCACGTTTTATCACGCTGTAATTCCCGCACTGATTAACGCGCAGCACAACCGCGCAAACATCACCTTCATTGTTCTGGATAACGCGGGCACGGCCATGACAGGTTTTCAGCCCCATCCCGGATTAACGACAAGCGCGCTCAAAGATGTGGTTCCCGCAGTCGAGATTGCCGCGATCTGCTCCGCCATCGGGGCGAAAGTAAGAATTGGCGATCCGTTTGACCTGGAAGCCACGAGCAAAATATTGACCTCGTTTCTGGCGGAGAAAGGGTCGGTCAAAGTCCTGATCCTTCGTCAGGCCTGCGCACTTAGTCCCGAGAAAAAAGGCAAAAAAATATTTGACGTGAAGGTCAATGAAGAACTTTGCCTGGGAGAGTCCTGCGGCTGTAACCGCTTATGCACGCGGATATTCCGTTGTCCGG
>SESG01018593.1_pt1 | contig 12145 bp, 11 predicted proteins | sample 3171421 | NCBI WGS metagenome assembly SESG01 (sample SAMN10866946, study PRJNA518727) | freshwater metagenome | biome: subpolar coniferous forest; feature: holomictic lake; material: water; isolation source: holomictic Lake 227, 6 m and 8 m depth | place: Canada: near Kenora, Ontario | collected... | reverse complement strand
CGAGGAACTTCGCCTTCCGGTTATACATATCACAGAAGCATCCAAAGATAAAACTTCTGTCATTTTCCCATCAGTCATTAGCGCTATAGTCCTATCAATATCAGTCAGGGCCGCTGAGTTTCCTATTTTTCGCGCATACGCATTGCGTACAATTTTAGCTTTCGTTTTATCTTTATTTTCTTCCACATAAATATATAAAAGTTCTTCGTATGCCTTATCTATGTCTTTATACTGGGGATATTTTGAAACAAGTATTTGAAGTATTTTTTCCGCTTCTTCATAACCTTCCGTTTCATATAACAAGTTTCCAAGCCGACTTAGTATTTCAGGTTTGTATCGTTTAAATGTCGGGTAATCCTTCAAAAGTTTGTAATACAATTCCACAGCTATTTGGTCTTCCCCTTTTAGCATAGCAGTATTTGCTGCGTTAAAAACGCTTTCTGGAGTTGGCTGTGTGTTTTTAAAATTGCACCCTGAAACACACAGTAAACACACTACACTAATCAAAATACATATTCGTTTCATTTCTTGTAAGTCTCCTGCTATTTTTTTCCAGGACTCGCTTCAGTTATCATTCTATAGGCATCACTTTTTTTCAGCCCATATTCTACTGCTATTATTTTAGCCGCCTCATTACTTTTAATTCCAGTATTTAGAAGTTCTTGTATCCTCAGGGCTACTGGTTTTTTCTCATTTTCAACAGCCTCACCTCTTTGCGGTCCTAAAATTATTATGAACTCCCCTTTCAACTGCTCTTCTTTTATGTTTTTAATAATTTCACTTATTTTACCACGGAATACGGTTTCATAAATTTTGGTAAGTTCTTTAACCACTGCCACAGGTATGTCTCCAAAGCTCTGTTTAATAACCGCCAAAGTTTTTTTCACTCTGGCTGGAGCTTCAAAAATAATTACAGGGTTTTCAAAAGTTCTCAGCGCTTCAAGTTGTGTTTTTTGTTCGTTTTCTTTTTTTGATAAAAATCCCACAAACATAAACTTCGTCGGATTAAACCCAGAGATTACAAGAGCTGCCAACGCTGAAGACGCACCCGGAATGGCCTCCGTTTCAAATCCAGCCTCCAGACACTCCTTTACTATTATATGCCCAGGATCAGAAATTAAAGGCGTTCCCGCATCTGATACAAGGGCTATATCTTTACCGTCTGATAGCAAAGCAATTATCTCCGCGACTCGACTTTTTTCATTGAATTTATGATAAGACACTGCAGAGGTTTCTATGGTATACGCTGACAGTAGTTTATGTGTCTGACGGGTGTCTTCCGCCAATATCAGAGCGCAAGTTTTCAATATTTCCACAGCCCGAAAAGTCATATCTTTTAGGTTTCCAATCGGTGTGGCCACTATATAAAGTTTACCGCTCATTTTTTCTCTTTTCTATGCTTACTCCGAGTATTGTCTTTTTGAAAGTTGTTTTTATTTTTCCCCTGAAGCGCCAATTCCATATTTAGGATTTTTTTTATCTGTGCCGCCGGGATTTTCGTTTCTTTTGAAAGTCGCACGCATTCATCGTTTTCCGGATAAATATGCAAACCAGTTTTCTTAACTTTTACCGGTCCAAATTTTGAAGTAAATACCATAGCAGTTCTTTTCAGTTTAATTCTTGGAGTTCTGGTAATTCTCAATCCTATTATATTAATATTTTCAAAAATAACTTTTGCAATTTTATAAGTGCTTTTAATATCACAAATCACAGAGAGCTTCTGCCCAGGCCTATTTTTTTTCATATATATGGGAGTAAAGTATACATCCAGCGCCCCGGCTTCAAAAAGTATATTCATAACAGTTCCCAATTCCTCGCCTGCCACATTGTCGATATTTGTTTCAATGACATCCACGGTGTCGCTGAGGAGCCCTTCTTTTTCATCATTTATATTTCCGATTATCACTCTGAGCATATTGGGATACGGGGTCAAATCTTTTTTTCCTGCTCCATACCCTATTTCTTCCATAAGCATTGCTGGCATTTCCCCAAATGTCGCGCCTGCTCCCTTAAGTATGGCAAGCCCTGTAGGGGTTACCGTTTCTGTGGTTATAGGAGAGGCCACAGTCAACACCCCTTTGAGCATTTGAGTGACAGCTGGTGGCGGCACAGGCATAACTCCGTGCATGGTCTTTACAAACCCCGATGCTACCGGAATCGCCGATGCGTATATTTTTTCAATTCCCAAAAGTTCAAGGGCTATCGCCGCGCCAGTTATATCTACTATGGCATCCACAGCTCCCACTTCGTGAAAATGAATTTCATTCACTGTCGTGCCGTGCACTCGAGCTTCCGCTATTGCCAGCGTTTCAAATATTTTTATGACAAGGTGTTTGACGCTGGCTTTGAGTTTGCTTTTTGTGATTATATTTTTTATATCTTTTAGGTTTCGATGATGGTGGTGAGAGTCTTTGTGTATATTATTTTTCTCGTGATGCGAAGCAGCGTGGGCATGCACCTCCACTTCAACATCCGTGCAGTTTATTGAATTGATTGTTTTTTTGCTTTTTTTTATGTCCCACCCGTGCAGTTTAAGTTTATCCAATTCTTTTTTTAAAATATCAAAGTCCGCCCCTGCCGCCACAAGTGCCCCTAATATCATATCTCCGCTTATCCCTGTAAAACAATCAAAGTATATTACGCGCGGCATGTCACTCTCCCGTGTTCATTTTGTTTATTATCGCCGCCAGATAGCCCGCACTAAACCCATTGTCTATATTTACCACCGCCACATTTGAAGTACAGCTGTTGAGCATAGTAAGGAGTGGCGCTATTCCGCCAAGGGCTGCTCCATAACCAATGCTTGTAGGCAGGCCTATGACCGCTTTGTCGGTGAGCCCTCCTATTATACTCGGCAGGGCGCCTTCCATTCCTGCCGCCACCACTATGACATTGGCTTCTTTAATAACTTTTTTATACGCTAAAAGGCGGTGCAGTCCAGCCACCCCAACATCAAAAACTCGTTCCACTTTATTTCCAAAAATTTCCGCAGTAAAGGCCGCTTCTTCTGCCACAGGAATATCAGAAGTCCCTGCCGAAATAACAGCCACAAGCCCTTTTGCTTTTTTTATTTTTGTGGCTTCAAGAAATACTATTCCAGCACTTTCATTATAAATTGCTTTTTTATGTATTTTTTTAATACTTTTATATTTTTGCGGGCTGACCCTTGTCGTCATAACATTTATTTTATTTTTACTCATAACCGTTATTATTTTTGAAATCTGTTCCGCACTTTTATTCTGTCCAAATATCACTTCTGGATAGCCGCGGCGTATTTCGCGGTGCAGGTCTACCTTGACATCTTCAATCTCACCAAAAGTAAAATGCTTAAACTCAGTTATAACCTCTTCAAGACTTACCTTTTCATTTTTATACTTTGTTAAAAGGACCTTTAGCCGCTCTTTTTGCATATATTTTTCGCCTTTTTCATTCGCCCATTTGTTGCAAGGTTTTAATGTTGTCCTTGGCTGTTTTATTTAAAGGTTCCAGTTCAAGCACTTTTGCCCATTGCAGTCCGGCTTCTTTGTATTTTCCGTCATTATAATATGCGTTTCCTAGATTGTTCAGGATTTCCACTTTCCCCGGGGCAAGTTTTACAGCCTGAGTCAGCACCTGTATGGCATCCTCATACTTTTTCATTTTTAAATAGACACTCCCCAAGTTATTATATGCCGTGGCATCTGTCGGTTTTAATCTTACCAGCGCCTCAAACGCCTTTGCTGCCAGGTCAGATTTGTCTGTTTGGAAATATGCCATTCCGAGTTTTTTCAAGACAAGTTCATCGTTAGGATTTTTATCCGTGACAAGTTCCAGTTCAGGAATTGCCATATCAAATGTTTTATTTGCCATATGAGCCATGCCCAGTCTTTTATGTGCTTCAATATTTTCAGAATTTAACGCAATGGCCTTTTTCCAAATTTCTATTGCTTCATCATTTTTACCTTTTTCAAAAGTATCCTGTCCCATAGAAAGATACGCCGCTTCAAGTTTTTCTTTTACCTCTGGGTAATTGGGCCGAAGGGTGATTGCTTTTTCCCATTCAAAAACCGCCTCAGGCAAAAGCCCTTTATCCGCCAAGACATCCGCAAGTGCTTTATGCACTATAGGATCAACGGGATTGGACACTATCTCGGACTGAAATTCATCTATGGCCTCATCCAGTTTTCCGGAATCATAATACTGTACTCCAAGCTCGTAATGTGAAGCCGGTGTGGCACAACCTGTAACGAATACGACTGCCAGCAAAGCCAGTAAACCCAAAAATGTCTTTTTCATGTATCAAACCTCCTAATGTTTAAGCTTTAATTAACTATAAAATCTTAACACATATAAGTGTTTTGTCAAGATTCTGAAAATTAGCCACGAGAAAATATATAAGAAACCCTTGATTTTATGCTCTTTTAACCATAAGCCTCCCTTGTGCTCTCCCCATAGCCCAAACAGTGTCAGCAAAAAGTGATTGCTATTTTTTTGCCGATATGATATAAATTTCCTGTTTCATAATTACATAAAAAGCACTTAATTTTAAGGAGGAACTATCAATGGGAAGGCAGTGTGTAATTTGCGGTAAGAAAGTGGTCAGTGGAAACAGAGTTTCTCATGCTAACAACAAAACAAAGAGACAAATGCATCCAAATCTTCAGAAAATCAAAATAGTATTAAACAAAAATGTGTCCAGAGAGCTTGTATGTACCCAGTGCATCAAATCAGGACATGTAAAAAAAGCAGTTAAAGTAAAAAAAGCCGTATAATAAACCCCTTTTAATAAAAAAAACCACGGTCAAAAAAGCCGTGGTTTTTTTATTTTTATCGGACTCAGGTTTTTCTTATTTTTTCAAATATCCAAGCGTTCTACACTACCTATATTTGGCAATTGTCTTAACATTCCCATTATATCCAACATATGTTTTTGATCTTTTACTCTTACCGTTATTTCTCCGGATATAGTTCCTCCAGCAAGCACTGAATAATTCATCGCATTTATCATAGCGCCATTTTTAGTTATCGCCGCTATAAGTTCATTAATCAGTTCTGCTCTGTTCTTTGCGATGATTCTCAATTTGCTGGTGTAGAAATAACCGTCTTCTCCGCTCCAATTGACTGCCACATAAGGGGCGCTGATTTTGCTTTCTTCCACATTTTGACATTCTTTTTTATGTATAGATAAACCCTTTTTTGTAAAAATAGCCGTTATCTGATCCCCAGGAAGTGGATTACAACACTTGGCAAATTTATATGAAATGTCCGCATATTTTCCTTCTACTATTATCTGCCCTTTGGCCACCTGTTTTCCTGGGACAATTTCCTGTTTTTGTATATGTTCGTGAGCCACATTTAATATATGATTTGTTATTTTATTTTCAGATATTTCTCCATAGCCTATGGCCGCCAAAATATCATCAATTTCTTTTACTTTATAATGGTCAAGGACTTCAGCCCATTTTTCTTTAGATAGTTTTTCAAAAACAAGTCCCTCTTTTTCAAACCGTGCCAAAAGCAGTTCTTTTCCTTTTTGTATATTTTCAGCCGCATTTGTATTTGCCCTTATCCAGTGTCGTATCCTACTTTTGGCCTTGCTGGTCTTTACTATTTTCAACCAATCAAGTTTCGGCGTCTGCGTGGTGGAAGTGATTATCTCCACAATATCCCCATTTTTCAGCTCATACTTGAACCCCACCAGTTTCCCATTAACCTTTCCTCCCGTGCACCGGTCTCCAAGATTTGAGTGTATAGCATAGGCGAAATCCAGTATAGTGGACCCCTTGGAGAGTTCCTTTACCTCGGCTTTAGGAGTAAACACAAAAACTTCTTCTTCAAACAAATCCAGTTTTAACTCTTTTAAAAAATCTTCAGAGCGACGTATAGAACTCTGCCAGTCCACAATCTGTCTGAGCCACACAAAAGAGCTGTCTGTCTTATCATCCGGTATCAACCCTTCTTTGTATTTCCAATGAGCCGCGATACCTTCCTCTGCTGTTTTATCCATATCTTTAGTTCTTATCTGAAATTCCAGCGGTCCGCCTTTTTCATCTACGACGGTAGTATGTAAGGACTGATACATATTAAATTTTGGCATAGCGATATAGTCTTTGAATCTTCCTGGCATAGGTTTCCACATATGATGTATCAGCCCAAGCGCTCCGTAACACCTGCTAAGCGTGTCAGTTACTATCCTTAATCCTATAAGGTCGTAAATGTCTTCAATTTCTTTTCCTTCTCTATCCATTTTTAAAAAGATGCTATAAAAATGTTTCGGTCTCCCTTTTATTTCTGCTTCTATCCCCGCGGCTTCAAGTTCAAGTTTTAGTTTTTCCACAATTTCAGCAACGCGGTTTTCTCTTTCTTCTTTATTTTCATTTATTTTTTCAGTTATTTTTATATAGGCGTCATTGTGCAGGACTTCAAACGCCGCATCTTCCAGTTCGGATTTTATTTTTGACATTCCCATTCTATGCGCTAAAGGGGCGTAAATATTAAGGGTTTCATCTGCGACAGTTTTTTGTCTGTCCACTGGCAAAAAATTTATAGTCCGCATATTATGCAGTCGGTCAGCCATTTTTATTATTACAACCCGGATATCTTTTGCCATTGCCAAAAACATTTTTCTTAAAGATTCTCCAAAAATCTCCCCTTTTGTTTTAAAAACCTTTGCCTGTACATGACTCAAGGCCTCCACAAGGAAGCCCACATTTTCGCCAGCGATTTTTTTTATATCTTCTTCAGTATATTTAGAATCCTCAAGGACATCGTGCAACAACCCCGCGCAAATAGTGGCAGGATCCATTTTCATTTCTTTGAGGATTTTTGCTACTGCCACACAATGCGTGACATAGGGTTCGCCTGACATTCTGAGTTGGGTTTCGTGTGCCTTAAAAGCAAAATCAAAACTACGCTCTATTCGCGTGGTATCTTCAGCGGAAAATCCTTCCACCAAAAACTCTAAATCTTTTTTATAAATTTTATCCATTTAAAACAGCAGCCTCGCATTCTTTATTTATACGCAATAATTCATTTTCCACTTTTTTCCTGTAAACTTCGTAATCACTATCTGTTATTCCCGGAGGTACGCTCACAGGTTCTCCAAACATAACTCGCACTTTGGCAAAAGGTTTTGGAATTATCATTTTATCCCATGTCCTTAAGTGAAAGGCACGGTCAGAGGCATTACAAAAAGGGATTATCGGTTTGCCTGTAAGTTTCGCCATATACACTATGCCATTACCTATCACAGTTTCCCTAGGTCCTCTCGGACCATCCGGAGTGATAGCAATATCCTGCCCATTTTCCATTAAGGCCACAAACCCTCTTATGGCATTATCCCCACCGCGCGTGGTTGAACCTCTCACAGGAACAAACCCAAACGCCGAAACTGCCCGCGCCGCTATTTCTCCGTCTTTATGTTGAGAGGCCACTATCCCCACTTTAAGATTGCGATAAATAAAAGCATTTGGAATTATTTGACAATGCCAAAAAGCATAGACATAATTAGTAGGTTTTTTTTGAAGTGGACTTAACCCCGCTCCGTTTATTTCTTTTATATCATAGGTATATGCCATAAGCCGGTAGAGCACTATAATAATCGGCAGCAGCATATTCAGCAGTAAAAAATCATCTATTTTTCTTTTTAAATCCTTAAACTCTTTCTTTGTCATAGCGCCTCTACCTATTCATTTCTGTTTTTCACAATTGTCTTTAAACTCAATTTTATATTAGGTAAAAAAAAAGGGCGCAGTTTTTCAACTGCGCCCCTGGTTAGCTATTCAATATTTTACTTAAACTTTGTTATTAGCATCCTTTGGAGCTTCATCATCTTTTCTTTTATTTTTTTTGAAAGAAAGAAACATGCCAGTGCCTACGCCTGCCAGCAACAGAATTGCTGCTATGGCTATCATTTTCTTTTCGGCTTTTTTATCAGTTTTTCCAGGTTCCGCAATTGGAGTTAACGCTTCAGCAATAGCTCCTGTTTTTTTATTTGCTTTCAGGCCTTTCGCCGCTTTGATTTCCATACCCGTTATATTTTCATCCGCATTTTTTTCTTTTGGAGGAAAACCCAATTCCATAGCTCTTTCTTTTGCAGTTTCAATGTCTTCAGCACTTACATTTCTTGGAATTATAAGTGTTTGTCCCGCTTCTGCGCCATCGTAACCGCTTAGAATATCACGATTGGCATCATATATGAGTGGCCATTGATTTTTTTCTCCATACACTTCAGCTTTCGAGGCAATGCTCCAAAGTGTGTCGCCTGCCATTACTTCATAAGTGGTGGCTTTTTCTTCCGCCTTCGCATTAGCTGCTTCCGAATTAGCATCATCATTTCCCACACCATTTACTTTTTGCCCTCCGCCTCCACAACCAGTAACAAACATAGTACCTAACGTAAGAAAAACTATAAGAACCAGTGTTAAAAATCTTTTCATTCTATACCTCCTGTAAAATATTAAAATTTTATTTATTATATCATTATACTAATCAATGTCAACGAAAAATACCTATTTGCTTAAACATGCCTTTCTCACACCACATTCTGCTTAAAAATATCTTTATAATAAAAAAACGGGCTTTTCAGCCCGTTTTATATCGCATTTTAATTCTTTCAATTTTACTTGGTAATTATTATAGGCCTTTTTATTACTAATTTCCCTATCTGAATATAAGCATAATATACCCCTTGCACCACTACCGCATTCGTATCGTTTCTTCCATACCACTTCCACTCATATACATTTGGACTTTTATCTCCATCAAATATCAACACCACTGGTTTTACAGCGTTATCATATATCACGATTCTTACTTTTGAAGCTTGTTCCACTTTTACCCTAATGACCGCACATTCTCCACGGTTAGGATTTATCATATTATTTCCCACTGTGGCTTTATCCCTTTCAAGAATTGCAGGGATTGAAGGTTCAGGAGTTTCTTTACTATCGGCTGCAAAAACGCGAGAGGCCTGTACCACTGTCTCTGGCACATTTGCCTTTGCCACAAGCGTCTCTCCTTTTTTCATAGCAGGCACAAAAATAGGTGCGGCGCCGCTTAGTTCTTTTTTATTAGTTTCTACCACTTGAAAAGATTTCGTCTTTTCTTCTGTTGTCTCTTTTATCTCTTCTACTTTAATATTCATAGGTTTTACAATCGCTATTTTTATACTTTTTGCGTGAGTTTTTATAGTCGCAATTGTTTTCACACTTGTCACTATCTCTCTGCTTGGGTTTAAGCCGACAGGTTTGTTCATAACAAAAATAGCTACAAATAATATTGCCGCAAAAGAGACTCCATAACTAAGGGCAGGCACAAAAGAGAACGCCTTAGGTTTTTTGGCTTTAATGGCTGCCATTACTCTTGTCTCAAGATACTCTGGAGCTTCAATAATACAGTCCCCTATTCCTGCTTTTATTTTCTCCATATCCCGCTCGTATTCGGTGCAGTCTTTACAGTTCATAAGATGCTCATTCAAAAGGATAACTTCCCCTTTCGATAAAGCCCCGTCGAGGTTTTGCATAATAAAACTCTTGTATTGAATATGATTAATCTCTTTTTTCATAGTGCTATTCCTTCCTTGTTGTTATTTCCTAAAACTTATTTTCCTTACTACATATATGACAATGCAACTACACAAAAGTCGCGATATTTTTTAAAATATTTTATACTTTTTTAGCTTAGTTCTCAGCTGTTCTCTTGCTCTAAAAAGCTTACTTTTAACTGCCGATACCGATAGGTTTAAAACCTTAGCCATTTCATTATAATCAAGCCCATCCACATCTCTAAGGATTATAGCCGTTTTCTGTTCCGTTGGCAGTTCATTTACGCTTTTCTTAATAATATCTTTAAGTTCTGTGTTTAAGAGTATGACTTCTGGATTTTTATCTTCATTATCCTTTATTTTATTTATCATTGAGCCGGCGTCTTCATCATCTTCGGCGCCGTGATATATTTCTTCCACCAGTGGAGCTCGCAAGCGCTGTATTTGTTTAAGTTTATTTTTACAAACATTTACCGTGATGCGATAAAGCCATGTAGAAAATTTTGAGTCCCCACGGAATTTTTTAATGTTTTTATAAGCATTCACAAAGGTTTCTTGCGCCGCGTCTTCCGCATCTTCTCGGGACCGCAAAAAACTATACGAGTGATTAAACACCACTTTTTTATATTTCACCACGATCTGTGAGTAAACTTCAATATTCCCTTTTTTTATCTCTTTTATTATTTTCAGATCTTCCATTTTTCTCCGTCTTCCTTTTTAAAATTCAGCTCTTAATGTCACTCTGTGTTCATTGTCACTCACAAAAAATGGTTTGTACGCGTAATCCAAGGTGAAATCTCCTAATTTTATTCCAGCCCCTATGCTAACTCTGCCTTCTGCGATTCCAAAAATATAACCATAGCGAAAAGCCATAAATCCAAGATATATCACTTCTAAACCAAGCGAGGTTTCCGAAGTATCAATTTCATTTATCGGCACCATTTCTTCAATATATAGCGATGACTTGTATGTGTCTTTGTCATTGTATAGTTCCAGTCCGTATCCCCCTCGGACAACCAGAGGAAGCATACTTTGTTCTTTACTGTAGACCGTGGTGATTCCTATATTTTCTAAAACTAAGCCCAAGACATAATGCCTGTCTTTATTATTATAAACAATTCCCACATTCATAGAAATCCCATAAGTATTGGCTTTGTACAACCGGCTCATAAGCCCTTTGATAATTATTCCCGTGCTTAATTCATTTCCAAAGTTTTTAGAATAAATCCCTCCCACAATTATATCGAAATTATCTATTTTCTCAATTGGGTTGCCATCAATATCAGTCCGTTGGAGGTTATCATTTCCGTCATACATTAAAACTCCACCTACCGCCTCTTTTTCATTCAAGGGCAGGGCGTAAAGAATCTGTTCATATCTGGTTTCAAAGACCGAGGAATAATGTGACATTATCACCTGACTTTTATCAATACCAGCCAGCGTCGCAGGATTTATTATACTGGAACCAGCATACGCATAAAATGGGGTGTACACTCCACCAATAGCCGTTTCTCTGGCCGATATGTTTACCTGCAGAAAATCAGCTGTAGTCGCCCCTGCCGAAAAAACTATGTTTGAAAATAATATGCCACTAATCAAAACGATGATAGTTTTAAAAACAATTCTCATTTTTTCAAGCCGAAGTTCTTGAAATAAGCGCAGGTTCAAAACTTACTATTCTATTATCATAGGGTTCTTTTTTTTCTATTACTGAAATTAATAAATCAAAAGCCGTTCTTCCCATTTGGTACAAGGGTTGTCTCACAGTAGTAAGCGCTGGAGTAGTAAAACCAGCTATATAATTGTCATCATAGCCTACTATGGCAAGGTCCTCTGGTATTTTCACGCCCCGCGCTTTGGCTTCTTCCATTATGCCAATCGCCGTAAGGTCTCCTGCCGCACAAAAGACAGCATCAAACCGATTTCGTTTTTTCATTAAGAACTCAAACATTGCTTTGCCTTCTTCAAAACTATGCTCTTTAACACGAAAAACTTTTGTGGCATCATATTTTATCTGATTTTCTGCAAGTGCCTTGGCATATCCCTGAACGCGCTCTTCTGCATCAAGACACTGTTTGCCCACAATTAAAGCAATGTGTTTCCTTTTTTTTTGAATAAGATAACTTACAGCATTGTAAGCGCCTTTTATATTGTCTACTTTTATGACTGGTATATTTTCCACTATTTCCTCAATTGAAATAAGTGGAATCCCTTCTTTTTTGAATTCGTTCACTACTTCTTTTTGTACCTTCAAGCTCAGGACAATTACTCCATCGGCGCGTTTTCCATATAAAATTTCTCGCAGGGACTCGCTTCCATTAGCATCTTTCCCTACTGTGGAAAAAAGCATCACGCTATAGTTTGTATTGCCTATTGCAGCTTCCACTCCTTTGAGAACTTCCATAGAAAACATTGAAGAAAAAAACGGGGCGACTATGGCAATGGCATTGGATTTTCCTTTGACTAAACTGCGCCCGATATAATTGGGATGATACTCCATTTCTTTAATTGCTTTTAACACTTTGTCCCTGGTGTGGTCGCTTATTTTTGTGCTCTTATTTATCACCATTGACACAGTTGCCGGCGTTACCCCGACTCTTTTCGCTACATCTTTAATCGTGA
>SESG01021205.1_pt1 | contig 12151 bp, 9 predicted proteins | sample 3171421 | NCBI WGS metagenome assembly SESG01 (sample SAMN10866946, study PRJNA518727) | freshwater metagenome | biome: subpolar coniferous forest; feature: holomictic lake; material: water; isolation source: holomictic Lake 227, 6 m and 8 m depth | place: Canada: near Kenora, Ontario | collected... | reverse complement strand
CCAGGGGCTTTGCCCGATGAATCGACCATGGGCACCACGAGCCTCAACAAGGACCAGCACGAGGCCATCCGCATGGTCTTCCAGCGGCTGTGCGAGGACGAGGGGACGGTCAGCCTGATCTTCGGCCACTTCCGCGGGGACTTCCGGGTGCTGGCCGAGGCTTCGGACCGGGTGGTCCTCGGCATCTCCGACCTGGGGCGGGGGCAGTGGGGCCTGAAGCCCGGCTCCCGGGTCACCCTGCACCTGCTGGACCGGGGCCTGCCCTACGAGGCCGTGGTGGACCTGCAGGGTCACGGCAAGTTCCACGGCACCGAGGCCTGCCACGTCGCCATGCCGCGCCTCCTCAAGGCCCTGGACACGCACCGGCTGGCGGAATACGCCCCCGACCGACCCGTTCCCTGCCCCTTCGCCGATCAACTGAACAACGTGCAGGATGGCTTCGCCCTGGCTTTCGGGGAGGACGGCCTGGAGCTTGCCCCGCCCGAGGCCACCCGGATTCTCGGCGACATGCTGAGGCTGAATGCCACCACCTCCGTGGAGCTGCGGGCGGCCGTCGGCGAGAACCTGGCCCTGCCCATGCGGGTGGCCTACTTCGGCGATCGGGTCTGGGGCCTGCGCATCACCGAGTCCGCCGACAAGAAGCGACTGAGCCGCTACCGGCAGTGGCTCATGGAGGCCAAGCACCACCAGGCCCAGCGCGACGTGTCCCGCTTCGTCAAGGGGGGTATGGAGTCGGCCCGCCTGGTCCCCCGCCGGGAGACCGCCCCCCCGGTGGCCCTGCCGAAGATCCTCGTGGACCGCGATCCGATGCTGCTGGTCCTCGCGGGCGAGGACGCCTTCCCCGCCCGGCTGGCCGAGGCCGTGGGGCGCAAGTTCGGTGTCACCGCCCTAGACATCATGAAGGGGCCCGTGCTGCCCTCCCTGGCGGCGCTGGGCGGCGGCGAAGGTCCGTGGGGTCGCATCAAGCTGGTGCTGATCCACCACCGCCAGCGCGCCGGAACTTCGCTGGAGCGCTGCGGCCGCCTGATCCAACAGGAGCAGTGTCCCCTCCCCATCCTGCTGGCGGGCACCGGAGAGGAGTTCGACCTGAAGCGGAACCGGGCCATGGCCGCCGGCGCGGTGGACTACATGGTGGTCGAACCCTTCCACATCCTCAGCGTGATCCGGACTCTGGACGACACCCTCAAGCTGCTGGGCTGATTTTCAGGTAACCCCCCCATAGATCCGATGAATAGGCGGACCTGTCCTAAGGTCCCCCGGAGCACCCATGTCCCTGTCCAGTCGCTTGAGCGTGCGCGGGAAACTCTTCCTGATGATCCTGCCGCCGGTGCTGGGCTACGCCTTCTTCAACATCCACGAGACCTGGACCCTCTATGGCCAGCTGCGCGAGCAGGGGCTGCTGCAGGGTGGGATCGACCTGGCCAAGGGGCCCTGGCGGGCCTTCGTCCTGGACTTCGTCGTCTCGTTCGTGCTCTGGATGCTCACCTTCACCGTCGTCTACCGCGTGAGCCTCTGGATCACCCGGCCCCTGCAGGCCCTCGCCGAGGGTCTGAGCCGGAGCGACCTGACCCTGCAGCTCCCGGTCGACAGCGAAGATGAGATCGGCGCGGCCGCCAAGGCCTTCAACACCTACAACGCGAGGATCCGGAGCATCTTCCAGAGCCTGATCAGCACCTCGGGCTCCGTGGCCAGCGGCGCGACCGAGCTTTCTGCCTCCAGCGAGCAGATGGCCGCCACCAGCGCGAGCCTCGCCGGCAACTCCGAGGCCCAGCGGGCCGCCTTCGAGCGCGTCGCCGCAGCCGTCACGGAGCTCTCCGCCTCCATCGAGCAGGTCTCGGGCAACCTCCAGCGCTCCCGCCAGGAATCCGAGTCCGCCGTGGCCGCCGTCCAGCAGGGCACGAAGGCGGGCACCGCCAGCGCTCAGGCCATGGAGGACATCCGCGCCGCCACCTCCAGCATGGTGGCCGCCGTGCGGCTGATCCAGGACATCGCCCGCCAGACGAACCTGCTGTCCCTGAACGCCGCCATCGAGGCCGCCAAGGCCGGCGCCATGGGCAAGGGCTTCGCCGTGGTGGCCGAGGAGGTCCGGAAGCTGGCCGAGCGCAGCGGCGCCGCGGCCCGCGAGATCGGCGCACTCATCGAGCGCAGCAACACCTCCGTGACCCAGGGCGCCGAGATGGTTAGCGCCACGGTGACCGCCCTCGGCACCATCGACGCCAGCATCCAGACCCTGGCCTCCGTGCTGCTCGAGGTGGGCGCCGCCGCCGACGAGCAGGCCCGCACCAGTGCCGAGGTGGCCGAGCAGGTGGATGTGAACCTGGACCGGGTGGCCCACAACGCTGCCGCCACGGGCCAGATGGCCCAGACCGTGGCCGAGGTCGCCCGCACCGCCGCCGAGCTGGCCCGCGTCGCCGAGGACCAGAACCAGCAGGTGGGGCAGTTCAGGGTCTAGCCAGCTAGCGTTCGGCCAGGATGCCGTAGAGGTCCGGCCGCCGGTCCCGGAAGAAGCCGAAGGAGGCCCGGTTGCGGCGGATCTCCTCCAGGTCCAGGTCCGCGAGGATGACCCCTGTGTCCGTCCGGCCCAGCTCCGCCACCAGCTCGCCGCGGTGGCTGGCGATGAAGGAGTGGCCGTAGAAGGTCTGGTCGCCTTCGGTGCCGATGCGGTTGGAGGCCACCACGGGCACCACGTTCGAGACCGCGTGGCCCACCATGGCCCGCTGCCACAGGTCCTTGGTGTCCAGCTCCGGGGTCTCGGGCTCGGTGCCAATGGCCGTGGGGTAGAGGAGGATCTCCGCGCCCAGCAGCATCATGGCCCGGGCGCACTCGGGGTACCACTGGTCCCAGCAGATGCCCACCCCCAGGCGGCCGAAGCGCGTGGGCCAGACCTTGAAGCCCGTGTTGCCGGGGCGGAAGTAGAACTTCTCCTCGTAGCCCGGGCCGTCGGGGATGTGGCTCTTGCGGTAGACGCCGAGCAGAGCGCCATCCGCGTCCACCATGGCCAGGCTGTTGTAGTGGGCGTGGCCATCGCGCTCGAAGAAGGACACCGGGAGCACCACCCCCAGCTCCCGGGCCAGGGCCTGGAAGCGGGCGATGGTCGGGTGACCCTCCACGGGCCTGGCCAGGTCGAAGAATTCGTCCCTCTCCTCGCGGCAGAAATAGGGGCTCTCGAACAGCTCCGAGGGCAGGATCACCTGGGCGCCCTGGGCCGCGGCCTGGCGCACGAGAGCCTCCACCCGGGCCACGTTCTCCTCCAGGCTGGCGGTGAAGGCGCACTGCGTGGCGGCGACGCAGACGGTGCTCGACGGGCTCATGGGACCTCCGGCTGCTGCTGGGTGATGCAGTGGAAGGCGCCACCCCCGCTCAGGATGGCACGGGCCGAGCGGCCCACCACCCGGCGTCCCGGGAACAGTGGAGCCAGGGCGGCCACGGCAGCCTCATCGTGGGGCGTGCCGTAGGTCGGCACCACCACACTGCGATTACCCAGGTAGAAGTTCACATAGCTGGCGGGCATCGGCTCGCCCTCGTCGTCCAGCAGCACCCCGGGCGAGGGGATGCGGACCACCTGCAGGCGGCGGCCCCGGGCGTCGGTGCAGGCGGCCAGGTCCACCGCCAGCCGCTCCAGGGTGGCGGCATTGGGATCGCCCGCGTCGTGGGCCTCCATGCAGACCACCACGCCCGGCGCCACAAACCGGGCCAGGGTGTCGATGTGGCCGTCGGTGTGGTCGTTGAGCAGCCCCTCGTTCAGCCAGAGCACCTTCTCCGCGCCCAGGTCCGCGCGCAGCGCCGCCTCGATCCCGGCCTCGTCCAGGCCTGGGTTGCGGTTGGGATGGAGCAGGCACTGGCGCGTGGTGAGCAGGGTGCCTTCCCCGTCGGCCTCAATGGAGCCACCCTCCAGGATCCAGTCATGGACCCGCGCCGGCACACCACTCAAGGCCGCGACCCGGGCCGCGACCTGGTCATCGCCGGGCAGGACATACTTCCCGCCCCAGCCGTTGAAGTGGAAGCAGGCCGCCCGCAGGCCTCCCGCGCCGTCCTTAATGAAGATGGGTGCGGTATCCCGCAGCCAGATGTCCCCCACGGGCACCCGATGGAACCGCACCTGCTCCAGCACCGGGCCCAGGGCCGCGCGGGCCTGGGCCTCGGCGGCGGCATCCTGCACCAACAGCTCCAGGGGCTCGCCACCTTGCTCGGCAATGGCGAGGCAGAGGGCCGCAAACTCGGCCTGGGCCGGAGCCAGGTTCTCCTGCCAGAGGTGGCCGTGGCTGGGCCAGGCCAGCCAGCAGGCGCTGTGGCGTTCCCATTCGGCGGGCTGTTGGAGGGTGGGGCGGGTCATGATGGGCGGATTCCTAGCGGGGGGCGGCGCGCTGGCGGTGGCCGCACCCTCCAGTTCAGCAAAAGCCGGGCGCCCCGTCGAGCGGAATGGGGACTGGCGACCCCCAGGAGACCACCGAGGAGCAAAATACCGCGTAACATGAGGCCCATTCCCCGGGGGTCTCCTGATGCCGCTCCGCGTCCTGCGCGCTGCCGTCCTGCTGTTGCTGCTGCTGGGCGACCCGAGTCCCCTCCTGCGCTCCCAGCAGGCACCCCCAGCCACGGAAACAACCCCGCTCCGCGACCGCTACACCAAGCGCGAGGTGCTGATCCCCATGCGGGACGGGGTGAAGCTCTTTACGGCCATCTACACCCCGAAGGATCCGGCGCGCACCTACCCCGTCCTCCTGCAGCGCACCCCCTACAGCGTGCGGCCCTACGGTGCCGACGCCTTCCCCGCTGAGCTGGGACCCTCGCCCCGGTTCCAACAGGAGGGCTTCATCTTCGTCTACCAGGACGTGCGGGGCCGGATGATGTCTGAGGGCGACTTCGTGAACATGCGCCCCCAGCGGAGCGTGACTGGCGCCGCCGTGGACGAGAGCTCCGACACCAGCGATACCATCGACTGGCTGCTGGGGAACGCTGAGCGCAACAACGGCAAGGTGGGCCAGTGGGGCATCAGCTACCCCGCCTTCTACGCCGCGGTAGGTATGCTCTCGGGCCACCCGGCCCTCAAGGCCGTCTCGCCCCAGGCACCCATCATGGATTGGTTCCAGGGCGACGACTTCCATCGCAACGGCGCCCTCTGGCTACCGCACGCCTTCAACTTCATGGTGAATTTCGGCAAGCCCCGCCAGGGCCCCAGCCCGACCTGGCCGACCCCCTTCCGGCATGGCACCTCTGATGGCTACGCCTGGTTCCTGCGCCTGGGCGCTACCGGCGCCACCCGCCAGTTCACCACCGATGTGGCCTTCTGGAACGAGATGCTGGACCACCCTGACTACGACGCCTTCTGGCAGAGCCGCAACCTGCGACCGCAACTGAAGGGCGTGAAGCCTGCCGTACTCACCGTGGGCGGCTGGTTCGACGCCGAGAACCTCTTCGGGGCTCTGCAGCTGGCCAGGACCCTGGACCGCCAGAGCGCCAGCACCGACAGCCGCCTGGTCATGGGCCCCTGGTTCCATGGCGGCTGGGAACGCAGCAAGGGCGACCACCTGGGACTGGTGCAGTTCGGCGCGGCCACCTCGGACTGGTTCCAGGCGGAGGTGCTGTTCCCCTTCTTCATGCACCACCTGAAGGGCGCCCCGGACCCCGCGCTGGCCAAGGCCACGGTCTTTGAGACCGGCGCGAACCGCTGGCACCGCCTGGAGAGCTGGCCGCCGAAAACCGCCCACTCCGCCCGCCTCTTCCTCCAGCCGAAGGGGCAGCTGAGCTTCGAGCCGCCCCCGCCTAAAGGTGGGTTCGACAGCTTCCTCTCGGACCCCGCCAAGCCGGTGCCCTTCACCGAGCAGCTGACCCTCGGCATGCCCCGGGAGTACATGACTGCGGACCAGCGCTTCGCCGGGCGCCGCCCGGATGTGCTGGTGTTCCAGACCGGCCCCCTGGCCCAGGACCTCACCCTCGCCGGCCCCCTGCGGCCGGAGCTCTTTGTCGCCACCACTGGCACCGATGCGGACTGGGTCGTAAAGCTCATCGATGTCCATCCTGACGACTTCCGGAACCCGGACTTCAAGGAGGGCGGATCGCCCTGGGAGCGCACCCCCAACCCCATGGGCGGCTATGAGCAGCTGGTCCGCGGCGAGGTCATGCGGGGCAAGTACCGCGACAGCCTGGAGCGGCCCCAGCCCTTCGCGCCCGGGCAGCCCACCCGCGTGGCCTGGTCCATGAATGACATCTGCCACACCTTCCGCAAGGGGCACCGCGTCATGGTGCAGCTCCAGAGCAGCTGGTTCCCCCTCATGGACCGCAATCCCCAGGTCTTCACCGACATCAACAAGGCCAAGCCCGGCGACTACCAGTCGGCCACCCACACGGTCTTCCACGACGCCGCGCGGCCCAGCGCCCTGGAGGTGGGCGTCTGGCCCCGGCCCTGAGGCGGGCGGTCGCTCGGCAGGCCCGATAGTATCTGCGTAAACTACCCTGGTCACAGGACCCAGCGATGCGACGCGCTTTCCCACCCCCGCCTCCGGTTGAGGCCATCCAGCAGTTCCAGGCCATGCAGCAGGAGGGCTTGGCGCTGAAGCTGTTGCTGCCCTTTCTACCGGAAGGCGCCTCCCTGGAGGAGGCCCGCCGCCTCTATAAGCGGCTGGGCCAGCAGAGCCGGACCCCCTGCACCATTCTGGATGCCCCGCTGGGGGTGCCGCGTGATTGATCCGCTGGAGGCAGGCGGAACTCGGGACCTCCATGACTTGCTGGCCCTTGGCGAGGCCCAGGCAACGCTCACTGGCTGGAACCTCTCCGCTGCGGTCGAGGCCCATGTCCCCAGGCTCTCCCGGGACGCCCAGACGGCCTGGCAGCGGCTCCAGACCCTTCTGGGGGCCTGACTCAAGGCAGCACGCAACCGCCTGGAGCCCGCTCAGCCCTGGGCCTTCCAGCCCTCGAGCACGCGGAACCGGCTGCCCATCATGTTGGGCAGGGTGAGCTGCAGGAGGTTCTCCGTGCGCCGCATGCGCTCGGGGGCGGGCAGGGCCAACCAGCCGGCGCCCCACTCGTCCAGGGGGGCGTGGGCCCGAATCCAGCGGCTGAGCTCCACGTGGGCGAGCTCCGTCAGGCCCTGGCCCTCCAGCAGGGAGGCCAGGCGGGTGAAGTCGACATCCGCTGTCAGGTCCGCTTCGCCCAGGTTCTCTTGCCACTTCCCGTCCACGTTGTGGGCCATGAAGCGCCGCAGATCCGCGCCCTTGGCCAGCAGCCGGTCTGCGGCCTCGCCGTAGTCCACAGCCAGGAACAGGCCCGCCTCCAGGGGTGCCGCCAGCTCGCGCACCACGCCGGGCAGGGCCTCGCACCAGATGCTGCCGTCCCGGAGCTCGAGCCCGTCGGTGTGGGCCGCGAACCAGGCCCCGGCCTCGCCGGGCGCTGCCGCCTGCCACTCGGGGCCGGCAGTGGTCAGCACCTCGTGCGTCCACTGGGCGCCATCCCAGCGCCAGGGCTGGGCGGGCAGGGCGTCAAACAGCTCGTTGCTGAAGACCGCACCTACGAACGGCTCCAGGACTTCGGATTCGGCGGCAAAACGCGCGCGATTTGCCGCCAGGAAAGGAGCCAGCGCAGCTTCGGCGGCGGCTCTGGCAGCGGGGTTGTCATCCCGGTGGATGTAAACCAGGGCCTCGGCGAAGGGGCCCGAGACGGCGTTCAGCACATCCCGGCCCAGCCAGCCCCGTCCGGCACCGGGCTCCAGGGCTGTGAAACTCGCCGGGCGGCCCAGGCGCTCCCAGGCCGCCTCCAGGCGCACGGCCAGCGTCTGCCCAAGCAGCGGTCCCAGATCCAGAGCCGTGTAGTAGTCCTTGCCCTCGAAGCCCCAGGGGCCTTCCGCCCGCCGGTAGTAGCCGTGCTCCGGGTGGTAGAGGCCCAGGGCCATCACGTCCGCTGCGGGGACGGGGCCCTCCGCGAGGCGGGCCTGGAGGATGTCATTCAGGGGGTTCATTTCTTCTCCAGGGGCCACTTCTCGAGCAGCACGGGCAGCAGCCACTGGGTGAGCAGGAGGGCGAGGGCCACGCCGCCCAGGCAGGCCAGGCCGAGGCCCCGCAGGCCGCGGTAGCCGCTGAACACCATGCCGCCGAAGCCCGCGAGGGTGGTGCCGGCGCAGACGGCATTCACCCGGGCCACCCGCTGAGGCGCGTCGGCCTCGCCCCGAGCGCGGTGCAGCAGGTTGAATGCGGTGTCCACGCTCACGCCCAGCGCAATGGGAATGGCCATGAGGGACAGGAAGGTGAGAGGCTCCCCGGCCCAGCCCAGGGCACCGAGGACCCCGGCCTGGCTGGCCACCAGGGGCACCAGCGCGAAGAGTGCAAACCGGAGGCTACGGCCGAAGAAGGCGATGATCGCAAAGATCCCGGCCAGGGCCAGCAGCACCGCCTGCTGCACGGCATCCTTGGCGATACCCTTCACCACGCGGAAGAGCGGCTGGGTGCCGACGAAGCGCCCTCCGGCGGCTTCTACCTGGGGGGTCAGGCGCGCCAGGGTGGCCTCGTCCAGTCGCAGCGGAACGATCAGGGCCGGGTCCAGGGGCGCGAGCTTCCGGCCCCGCCGGAAGCCGTCCCACAGGTTCCAGGGGTGGCGGACCTCGGGCGGCGTGCTCCGGGGCAGCAGTGATTGCAGGGCGCGCACCGGCTGGGCCGGGTCCGCGGCGGCGGCGGCCAGGGCGGAGAGGGACCCTTCCAGGGCCGCAGGGTCCAGGCCCGCCCGGGCGGCTGCTTCGAGCACCTGGCGCCGCCAGGTCTCGGAGCCCAGCGCATGACGCAGCTCGGGGTCCAGGCTCTGCCAGTCGGGCGCGGGGAGGCCGGCCTCGCGGAGGATCGGGCTCAGCTTGTTCCAGCGGGCCGGCAGGCGGTCAGCATCCTCCAGGGGGATCTGCAGAGCCAGGGGCTGGAGGCTGGCCCCGAGGGTCCTCGTCAGGCGCTCCTGCAGGGTCAGGGCCGGATTGCCCTGGGCCCGGAAGCGCCGCAGGTCTTCTTCCCAGCGGGTGCGCGGGGCTCCGATCAGGGCCAGGACCAGCACGGCGAGCGCCGCCCAGGGCGCCCAGCGGCGGCGCGGTGCTGGCGCCTGGGCGGGCCCCGGGGCGAAGGTGCCCGTGCCGTGATCCAGGCCCAGCAGCAATGCGGGCAGCACCAGGAAGGTGGCCACGAGGCAGGCCAGCAGCCCCAGCCCCGTGGTGATGCCCAGGTCCCGGATCCCCGGGAAGGGCGCGAAGGCCAGCGCCAGAAAGGCCAGGGCGGTGGCCAAGGCACCCGCCACGACGCCGGGGCCGGTACCGAGCAGGGCGGCCTGGAGCGCCTGTTCCTTGGGTTGGCCAGCCCGGCGCTCGTCCCGGTAGCGGCTGAAGAGCAGGATGCCCACGTCATCGCCCACGCCCAGCAGCACCGCGCCGAAGCCGGCGGCCATGAGGTTCACCCGGCCCAGCACCCAGCCGGTGAGGCCCAGGGCCCAGAACATGCCGATCAGGAGCGGCACCATGACGAAGCCGTAGCCCGCCAGGGTCCGGAAGCCCAGCCAGTAGACCAGGCCGATGAGGACGAAGCTGAAGCCGAGGCTGAGCAGCACCTCCACCGTGAGGCGGTGGGACTCCCAGGCCGTGATGGCGTGAGCCCCGGTGACCTGCAGCGGGAAGGCCCGGTCTCCCGTGGGGGCGAGCGCGGCCTCGACCTCCCGGAGGCTGGCACTCGGCGGCAGGGGACCGACCGCGCCGTGGCCCAGCCAGGCCATGGCCCGGGTGGTGGCCTTGGCGTCCGAGGCTGGGAACCCGGCCACCAGCGGCAGCAGCACGAAGCGGCCGTCCTTGGTCTCGAAGTAACCCGTGCGGACCCGCAAGGTGAACGCCCGGCCCAGGGCCGTGGCCTTGGCCATGCCCTCCCCATCCTGGGGCGCCAGGTCGCGGAGACCCAGCGGGTCGAGCCGGGCCAGGGCTGCGTGCAGGGGTTCAGGCGAGGCCAGGGCCTTGGCGGTGGCCTGCAGGCGGAGCCGCAGGGCAGCGGGATCCCGGAGCGGCTCGAGGCGGTCGCCCAGCCAGGCCGGAGCCAGGGTGTAGAGGGTCTCAGTGGTGAGCCGACCCACAGCCGCATCGCCCTCGGCGATGGCGCCCACCGCGAGCAGCGCCGGCCAGGGACTCAGGCCGCCGGGCCCCGGGACGGGCACGGGCTCGGTCAGGCGACCTTCGGCGGCCAGACCATTCAGGGGCAGGTTCCCTTCTGTGAGGAGCCGATCGACCAGGCCCTCGGCCCAGGCGCGCCGGGCCTCCAGGTCGGTGTCGCCGCCTTCGGCCACGAGCCAGAGCAACTCCTGCTGACCGACGCCGGCCTCCAGGTTGGCCCGCACGGCCGGGTGATCCGCAGGCAGCAGGCTCATGAGGTCCAGGGCGCGCTCCACGCGCAGGGTGCCCCAGCCCAGCATCAGCGTCAGGCCGATCCCCAGGAACCAGAGCCCCCTGGAGCGGGTGAGATGAAGGCGGAGCAGCGCGGCGAGCAGGGCTCTCATCGCTCGACGCGGTCGAACCAGGGCTTCAGCGCCGGCACCATCTCCACCCGCTCCGCGCCCCGCAGGCGCTCCAGCAGGCTGCTGTCATCGAGGCGCGCCAGCGGATGGTTCTCCCGGCGGTCCATGGCCTCGGGTGGTCCGGCGGCCGTGAGGATGGTGGGCAGCTCGGCGCTGTAGCGGTGGTCCAGCAGCTGGGCCAGGGCCGCGGCGACGCGGAGGTCCGAGTCCATGCGGTCCCAGTCATCCAGGACCAGGAGGGCCGGCTCCTGAAGGGGCTCGACGAGGTCGCGGACGCTCTGGAAGGACTGGTTCTGGAAGCTACGCACGTCGTAGTAGGAATCCTTGATGGCCTGGCTCAGGGTGCGCACGGACACAAAGCGCCCGCCCCGACCGGTGCGTTCGGTCCAGGCCCGCAGCGCCGCCGCGGCCAGGGTGCTGCGGCCACTCTGGGCGGGACCGTGGATCCACCAGAGCTCCCAGCCGTGCCGAAACCGGTGCTTGCCGGCCGTGGCCCACTGGGACAGGCTCTCGGCGCCCGCAGGGCGGATGCCGTGCTCAGGGCGCTTGCGGAGGGCCGTGAGCAGCTTCGCAAGGTCATCCCGGCCCTCGAGCTCCCCCACTTCCTCCGGGGGGCGGGCCAGCAGGTCTTCCAGCTCGCCCACGCGGTTGAGCAGGGTCCGGGCGGTGCTTGCCTGGACGTTGTTCCACCACTTCCAGAAGTGGGTGAAGTCTGCCTCGCGGTAGCGGGCGGGCAGGCCCAGGGTCTCGGCGTCCGGGGCCAGGTCCGCGGTGCAGCCGCAGACCAGCACGGGCTTCAGTGGATCCGGATCGAAGACCAGGCCCTGCCCCTGGCAGCGGGGGCAATCGGGGCGACCCTTCATACGCCATCTCCGCCGCGCAGGAAGCCGCCGAGCACCTCGCGTCGGCGCTCACGGATGCGGGCCAAGGCGCGCTCCTCCAGCTGGCGCACCCGCTCCCGGGAGATGGGCGGCGTGAACTGCTTGCCGATCTGCTCGAGGGTCAGCGGGTCTTCGCCACCGAGGCCGAAGTGCAGCGCGATGATCCGGCGCTCTTTCTCGGTGAGGGTCTTCAGGCTCTCTTCGATCTGGTCGAGGAAGGCCTCCTGATCCAGCGTCTGCATGGCGGAGGGCTCCACCTCCTGCTCCAGGCTGTCACCCACGGTGAGGTCGGAGTCCCCGAGGCCCTGCTCCGTGGACACCGTCGAGGTGGTCTGCTGGAGCAGCTGGAGCCGCTCGACCTCTTCGATGCTCAGCCCGATGGCGTCGGCGATCTCCTGCAGCATGGGGGTGCGGCCAAGAGCCTGGCTCAGCTTCTGGGTGGCGCGGTTCAGCTGGACCAGGTGCCCCGCCACCTTCTGAGGCAGGCGGATCTTGTTGCCGTGCTCGGCGAGCGCGTGGAAGATGGCCTGCCGCACCCACCAGGAGCCGTAGGTCAGGAACTTGTTCTGCCGCTCGGGGTCAAAGCGCTTGGCGGCCTCGATGAGGCCCAGGTTGCCCTCGCTGATCAGGTCCAGCAGGTCCAGGCCCATGCCCTCGAACTTCCGCGCCTCCTTGACGACGAAGCGCAGGTTTCCCTCCACCAGGCGCTGCAGCCCTTCGGGGTTGCGGTCGTTCTGCCACAGGCGACCGTTGATCCG
>SESG01017109.1_pt1 | contig 12152 bp, 7 predicted proteins | sample 3171421 | NCBI WGS metagenome assembly SESG01 (sample SAMN10866946, study PRJNA518727) | freshwater metagenome | biome: subpolar coniferous forest; feature: holomictic lake; material: water; isolation source: holomictic Lake 227, 6 m and 8 m depth | place: Canada: near Kenora, Ontario | collected... | reverse complement strand
CGTCGACCAGAGGGCTTCATATTTAAGGGTGAAGAGGTTGGTCAGGTCAAGGGAAACAAGGCGCATGATAAAGACGGCATCATCTTTTCGGGTGAAGAGTGGGGTTATGTTGATGCAGACGGAAACATCCGCCAAAAAGATGGATTTATTTTCAAGGGGCAAGTCATAGGTCAGGTTAGAGGGAAGAACAACGGCGCAGCTCTTGGTTACTTTGTTCTGAAATTTAAAGAGATGGAGGATCATTTCGATGAACTGAAGCAGTCCGTTCGATCTGCAAAAAACAAGACACATTACCTGTCCAAGCTGCAACAAATGCTGAGATATGTTCCCCAGGCAAAAGCCTTGGGTGATTTTGATGGCTTTATTAATCGAATAAAGAGTCTTGAATGCGAGCTTGTAACGCAGGTTGATGACAATCGCCGGAAGAAAGAGGATATTGTAAGGCAGTCAGAAACTCTCAGCCATTCCATCAACTGGAAGATGGCGGCTGATGAACTGAAGAAGTTACAGGAACAATGGTCGCAGATTCACTCCGCAGGTAAAGAGCACGACGAATCGTTGTGGCATCGGTTCCGTTCGGCTCAAGATGATTTTTACCGGCGTCGCTCCGAACACTTCGAGAAAGAGAGACGACTGCGTCAGGAAAACCAGCGCAGCAAAGAGCAACTGTGCTCCAAAGCAGAATCACTCGCCAGTTCCAGAGACTTGAAGGCCGCGATTGAGAGCGTCAAGGAGCTGCAAGCTGAGTGGAAAAGCATAGGCCCAGTGCCAAAAGAACAGGTTGATCCGTTATGGCAGAGATTTCGTAGCGCCTGCGACCGGGTTTTCGAACATGCGAGGCATGAAAGAGAACGAAAGCAGGATGAGTGGCGAACGAATATGCAGGAAGCGTTAGAGCGCAAGCGTGACCAAGCTGAAAGGCTTCGCGAATCTATTGCCCACGATGAATCCAATATTGAGAGATGGCATGACACCATTTACAATCTCCATGATGGAGGTAGAGCTGACGAAATACGCGACAGTCTGGAGAGCAAGATTTCAGATGTTGAGGGTAACGTTCGGTCAAAACAGCATCGTCTAAGCGATCTTGAAGATGTTATTCGGGATATTGAAACAAAATTGCGCCATTAAAAGGTTTTAATTCTTAAGGTTGTGCATCAAAGACGTAGTTCAAAACACTGTCATTTATGTCTGAGATCTTTCAAATAGCAGGGATAACAGAAAAATTCTGTCAAAAGGATCGTAATGGCGATTACATTCTCTATCATGTTGTTGATGCAGAGAATCTTGTCGTGGTGCTCCTTGCTGATGGGGTGAGTAACTCTCCATGTGACTGGCTTTCATCCAGGATGGCTTGTGAAAATTTTATGCAAGAGTTTCATGCTCAACCCATAGCAAGTCTTGAAGAAAGAATCTTTCATGCCATGCAGGAAGCTCATTACGCGGTTCTGAACCATGTAGAACATCATGGGATGCTTTGTGCTTTTGCTGCAGTTGTTTGGCGCATCGGGGAGGATACCGTTCACTATATTAATATCGGGGATACAAGGATTTATCATATAAGGGGAGAGGTTTCAGAGCAGATTACTGAAGACGAAGCAGATGTGGTGTTTTTAAGAAGAGGAACGAAGATAGCAACTGATGGTTCTGGCCATCCCTTGACCCGAAGGGTTATTACCAATGCAGTGGGCTCAATAACCTGTAAAATAACAGCCCAGAGTGGTTCATGGGCAAAAGGGGATCTTTTGGTGCTTGCCTCTGATGGTTTTTACAACATTTACGATATTATTGAGGATGTCAGGATGTCTGTTTCACAGAATGCGGAGTTGAGCAGAGCCGTAGTAAAAGTATGGGGCAGGAACATGGATAATTTTGAAGATGATAACTCTGTGATAGTTCTGAAAAGGGTATAACTTTAATTATTAAAATTGTTTAAATAAATCAAGTAAGTTGGTTGCTAAAAAAAAGGAGTGTAATATGAATCTGCTAATATTGCCTGGTGGAGGTAATCCGGATACCTCTCCGACATACCGTAAGGTTTACGAGTTGATTGCTCGTGAAGCACAAAAATACGGGTATGATCAAGTGTATTCAGATATTCGCTGGCCGGGGCATGTCTCTTTGGGAGAAAGTTATGATAAGGCTCCTCCGTTAACACTTTCCGGGGCTGTATCTGTAGCGATCGCTGCTATAAATAATTTACCCGATGAACCCTTTACAATTCTCGGACGTTCGTTTGGCTGTTTTGTTGCGTTGAAATTGGCAGACCATGAAAATGAAATGGCCAAGCATCCGGTCAAAAACATTTTATGGGGCCCAGATTATTATTGGCAGCTTTGGCAAGCTTTTATAAGAGATCGCGAAGTAAATACATGCGATTTCGAAGTAAATATAGCTATAGCACAAGAGAAGGGTTTAAAGGTTGACGGAAGAACTTTTGCTTCAATTGAACCAATCGAGGTACTTCTGCGCAAAATTTCAATTCCTACCCTTATCACATCCGGTGCCCTTGATACGGGTTGTACCCCGTCATTTATGAGATATCTTTCTTCCATCACAGAGGGAAACAACATGGTCAGGGTCAACAAGATTCCCGTAGCTGGGGCAAAGCATGAGGTAACTGACGAGAGTGGTATGCAAGTGGTAAGTGATTACTCAGATGCTCTGTTTAAGGATTGAATACCCTGCCCTCTCCTACAAGAATTGGGTTGTAGCAGGCCCATATTGGCCGCTTTCCTAGATAAGGTAGCCTCCAGCTAACTTTCCAACTAACTCCAACTAACCGTTTTTACTATTCTAATGAGAGGCAGTCTTTTTCAGGCTAAAGAGACTGGAAAGGGACATTTTTAGTAGCAGAAACTGTTGAATGGGTTCTGGTTTGTTTATAAGATGAAGAGCTTCGTTATGAATCAGGATGGTTATGGAGTTGGTTAATACAGGGTTTTGTGTGCAATGAATACATTGTTTTTACAATTAGCCTTTAATGGTTTGGTGTCAGGGTTGCTTCTTGCCTTGCTTGCGGTAGGTTTTAACCTGACTAATACCACACGGGTATTTCATATCGCTCACGGCAGTTTTTATGTCGGTGGCGCGTATGCTTTTTACGCAATACTTCCGTTATTTCAGAGCCAGAGTCTTTTTTTTGTTCTTCTCTCCGCTCTTGCCGCACTTCTCCTTGTCATGCTCGTTGCTTCGATGGTCGAAGTACTGATTTACCAGCCGCTTTCCAGAAAAAAATCTGGACAGGGCATTTTCCTTATCGTTTCAATGGGGATTTACCTGTTTATTATCAACGCGATAGCCATGTTCTTCGGTAATCAGACCAAAAGTCTTCAATTATCCTATGCAAGACGCAAATGTACGGTTGAGTCGGTGTTTTGGGTAATCAAATCAGTGCCGGGCTTCCGGCAGTTTCTGCTCAGAAGCATAGAAAATGTAAAAGGTGAATGGGATATTGTCAGTATTGCCTGGAATCTGAAGCGATTGAACTGAGTTCCATCAGATAGTGGCTTGAATATGGGAGTATAAACGCCTGATAACAAGAGTAAGAAAGCATTAAATGGGATTTGAATTGGTACACATACTTATCCAGACGCTTCAGCAAGGCTTGATATACAGTCTTGCAGTATTAGGCTTTGCGTTTTCACTGCGCATGTTGGCTTACGCTGATTTGACGTTAGAGGGTAGTTTCGTTCTTGGTGGAGTAATGACTGCGATAGTGCTTAGTCACGGACTGCCAGTTCTTTGGGCCTTCCCGCTGGCTCTGCTGGCAGGCATTCTGGCAGGACTCTTCACTGCTTTTCAGCACTGTTTTCTGCGCATCAACAAGCTGCTTTCCGGGATCATAACTCTCGCGATTCTGTACTCCCTGAACCTACGATTCCAAGGACGTCCAAACGAATCTTTCTACGGGGTTTCGACCGTATATGATCTTCTTCCACAAGACGCTGACTTCCTCTTGTTGATCATACCAACTGTTCTTGCTCTGTTTCTTGTTTGCTGGTGGCTTCTGAATACCGAGTGGGGCCTTTTCTTGCGCGCCTGTGGAGAGAACGAGAAAGTTGTGACAAAGGCTGGCTACAGTCGCCAGCCATTTCTTCTTATTGGTTTGGCATTGGGCAACGGATTGATTGCTCTTTCCGGATGTCTTTTCAGCCAATATATGGGCTTCAGCGATGTCAATATCAGTGGAGGACTGATTGTTGTGGCTCTCACGTCTCTTATTCTTGGTGAAATCCTTTTCCGGCCAACGTCAGTCACCGGATTTTTGCTGGCCATTGTTGTCGGCTCCATTCTTTGTCAACTCATCAATACTATATGCCTGTATTTAAATCTGCACCCTTCCGATCACAAAGGCATTGTCGGTGTCTTGCTGATCGGCCTGGTCTACTGCAGGCGATATATTGCTCAAAAGCAGACAAAGAAACCGATTGGCGCGGAGGTTTTTTGACGTGAACATATCCACGAACATACAATCATCAATCGTTGTTAGACTCGAAGATGTCACCAAACGGTTCTTTCCCGGTACTGCGAATGAAGTCGTCGCTCTTGATAGAATCTCATTCGAGATATATGCTGGGGAGTGGTTATATGTGCTGGGTGGAAACGGTTGTGGTAAATCGACGCTTTTACGCACCATATCAGGGCAATATCATCCAGAAGAAGGATGTGTTGTTCATAGGGACAATGGACGCTCCGCTATCCACTTTGTTGAGTCTGGAAGTCATCAAGATCTAATCCCAAGCATGACGATCTATGAGAACCTGATGCTTGTGAATACAGAACGCGGCAGAATCCCGCGACTGCGTAACTACCACAATAAGAATCATGAGATTCGGTTTGTGAAGGCGCTCAGTATGTTCGGCCTGGGACTTGAAAAACGGCTGAGCGATCAAGTGGTTGGCCTCTCGGGCGGTCAGCAACAAGCTGTCGTTGCAGCAAAGGTATTGCTCTCTTCCCCCACCATTCTCCTCTTGGATGAGTTTACGAGCGCCTTGGATAAAAAGGCTGCGCCGATTATCCTTCGGATTCTCCGCGACCACTGCCGAACGAACGGAATTACCGTCATTGCTGTGACGCATGATTACCATTGGATTGATGACACGGCGGATCGTGTAGTATTGATGGAAGCGGGAAAAGTGGTCGAGATAATAAGTCGGGGCGAAAAATCGGATGTTACAGGCCAGGTCTCGGATGGTCGAGGGCAGATCAGGCAGACAACAGTAAACAAGTTTACTACTGAAATTCTTATGGAGCGATTGTATGGCACACGATAAAGTAAAAACCATAAACCAGGCACATTTCAGGATAAAGGCTCACTGCGATATCCCAGGCGATACAAAACTTCGTTCGCTTTGGATTGAGATTCCGGACTATTGTCACCTCCAATGTCCTTACTGTTTCGCGAATACATGCCGTAACAACCCGCATCTGGCGAAAGATAATTTGAAGGTTGATGAATATCTTCGACTGCTTAATGATTTCAAGGAGAGTGAGGGGCAGTTTCTTGGTATTCCCGGCAATGGAGAGCCTTTTCATCCAAGCAACCGTGATCTGGTCATGCGTATCCTTCGGCACGCGAACTCTCTTGGCCTCCGCACGACTGTTTTCACAACAGGAGAGACTCTCTTCTGGGAAATGCGGTCGGATAGAACTTATGCAGAGAACGTGAGAGAAGTACCTAACTTTGCAATAATGGAAGAGTTGGTTGGCTTGGATGTCATTCTACTCATCAAATGCAATTCGTTAAATCGTGACGTTCAGGACTCTTTGGTTGCTCAGCCCGGGTATACGGATGCTCGAACAATGGCCATGCAATGGCTGATGGAAAAATATAGCCTCAACTCTGACAAGGAGAACAGGCGTTTGGGTATAGTCACGTCGATAATGCCGGAGAACCAGGATGAGATTGTCGATCTTTACAGGTATGCAGAGACGAATAATTTGATATTCGATTGCGACACCATTCTTCCGCAAGGCCGCGGCCAGAGCTTTATCAAGCCAGGACATTCCTTATCCGATCAGGAATGCCGAGCTATCTACCAGACCCTTGATTCAATATCTGAGGAGCATCTGAGCACAGGTGGCTCCTATGTCGGTGTTGCCTGCGACCGAATTAAGCATCATCTATATATCGATATCTGCGGAAACGCATACACATGCATCGGGTGTGTAGGGCGTGGCCAAGATCTTGTTCTGGGCAATATCCGCAAGCAGTCCTTGGTAGAGATATGGAACAACACCATCCGAGTGCAGATGCGTGATAATCTTGATAAAATCGTTTTGGGAGCATGTTCCTATTGCAAGAACTTTCAGGTAAGTTGCTGGACATGCCTTGGGCGTTCCGTTGAACGGTTTGAGTTTAAGGATGACAAGATCATCCTGCACACACGAGGTTGCTTCAATCACCAACCTGATTGGAATCGCTGGCTTCTTCAGTGTGATCGGCTAACGCGTACTCGACTCTCCGAGGTGCCTCCCGAGATCCGGTTACAAGTAAGAGAGCGCATCCACGAAAAGGGTCTTGAAATTTTTTGGCAAGAGCTACCCGAGGAGATGATCGAGGATTCTATAACGAGGCATATCCCCTTAGAACGGAAAGACATTTGCTTTTCAGACCTGAACTTTCCAACAAGGAGTGTCTGGGATTTTACGAGAGTTCAGCCGATAGAGAACATAAACCACGAATACCTTAAGGCTCTCGGAACACTTCTCCCACGAGTTCTCCTGTGTTCTCTGAAGCAGATATCTGAGTGGGGTATTACCGAAGGGCGTGATAAGGCCTTTGTGTCTCTCAATGGGTCTGAAGGAACTGTTCAATTCATCAATTTAATGTTCTATATCCCGCATAAGAAACGTTATATGTACCGGACAATCGTCCAGAATTCTTTGGATCCAGGCGTGCTTGATCTCGATGAATATCGAAACTATACCAGAGAGCATTCAGAAGATCGGGAAGAGATAATCCAGGAACTTCGCATACGTAGCCGTATGGGACGCCTCTGGCAGCGATGGGCGGAAACCCTTCGTAATGGAGATCGTGCGCCGATACTTGATCATATCAAGAATCTGAGTCAGAAGTTGGAAGACGAAAACATCGAAACTTATGAGCTTATTCTTACGGAAAAACTCTATCGGCAAGAGCGCATCTGGATCCACACCGACGTCGTTCATAACGAACTGAATATACTTGCCATCTTTCCCTTGCTTGATATGCCAATGATCAAGAACAAAGTCTCCGCCATGCACAAGATTGTCCGGAATATTGCTGTGGACGAAGAAGCATGGAAGGAGATATACTCGATCATGGCTGACCATGTTTTCGTGGATTCTTGGGAATCTAAAGGAAAAGAACTGAACGTAATCAATGCGGCTTACCAGAATTTGGCAAAAATCGGCTTTTATCCAACAAAGTCGTCCGAACTGCAACAAAATGACCGAGAGACAATGGAAGCAGAGTTGCAAAAAGCCTTGTCTGAGATACTTCGAGTCAATCTCCATCTTTTTCCGGATTCATCGGAGTCTGATTGGTTTAAGGGCCAGCTTGCGTCAAGTTTTCTTGCTTCAGATTGGGTTGAGTTTTTCTCTGTATTAGGCGGATCCAGTCAAGGTTATCGAACAAAAAACCGCCATAATAAGATACTTCCTGGCTTTCTGAACTTGTCAGAAGTTGCCGACATCAATGTTCTCATTGAGCGGACATATAATCCTCTGCTCATTCAAATTGTACGCCTCTTTATCGACGAAAGAGGCGGGCAAGGCTTATTTTGCGAGGATTGGCTCATGGCTGTCAACTACTTTATTTGGCTGAGTTTCTTTCGAGAGTATCTCGACATCCAGACATATTTTGTTCATCATGCCCATAACTTGCAACGCCATCTCTCTGCATTTCTTGGAGAACAGGGAGATAAAAAAGGGTATCCAACACCAAGTGGAATAATCGTTTGTGCACACGAAAGATTGTCGCTGGGTGCAAGACGCGATTATCGTCAGGTGTTTACCCAAGTCATGAACCCTCTTGAGGCATTAATACAAGCGGAGTTTTTAACCACGGACTTGGCGACTTCTGAATCACAGCTTAAAAATCATGCACAAAAAGCTGCAATATCACAAGTAATGGCACGAAATACAAGCCACAATATTGGTAGCCATGTAATGAATAAATTGGCTGGTGATTTAAGTAAGATTAAGATAGAGGAATATAACTATAAATCAGATATAACGCTTGATGTAATACATAAAGAAAACATTGAAGGTATTGATGATCTTGAAGTGAAAAATAATACTATTTTGTTCGAACAACTTGCAATTTTTAATAATTATGTTAAGTGTCGAATGGACTACCTGAGTGATATTACTTATGGTGCTCCTCTGATGCAAACATCGAAATATGCAAAAGAAATATTTGAGGATTTTGATAAAGTGCGGCTGTTGCTTGGTAATATTTCCGGGTTGACAGAATTCGAATATAAAATCAGGTTTGAACCTTTTAATAAACTTAACGATATATTATTAGCAATGCCTAATGATGTGTTGGGCTGTCAGGCTTTGTACAATATTATTGAGAACGTCATAAGGAATACTGCTAAACATCGTGATGAAGGAGAGTTACCAACAGATGATATTGTGACTTTTACTGTTGAGTTTAACGAGGTGCAAAGCGAGGGTATCAACATTTCAAATGAGAGAAATAATGATTTATACAAACTGTATGAGGTGACAATCTATGACAATTTGTCTAAATTTTATAAGGCTAAGATTGATGCTAATGAAAAAGAAAGATATAGAGATAGTGTATTTGGTTTGAGAGATAAACAGGCTGATATCAGTCAAATTGCTTATTTGGCTTGGAAGCAAAATTCCAATATTAATAAGAGTTTATTGAACGAAAACAATACATTAAGAGCTTTAAATCTTGGATTGATAGAAATGGAAGCGTCTGCATGTTATCTTCGGAAACTTGACTTGGAGTCACTTGAGGATTGTAAGTATCATGTAGAACTCCGGAATGAATATAAAGATAAATTATACAACTCGTCCAATAATTTAAATATCTTAAAAGCGGTAAGTATAAAAAACAAGTATCTTGGTTATCGCTTTTTTGTATTGAAGCCGACTGAGGTTCTTTTTGTGAGCGATGATGATGTAAATAATTTACTGACAGAAGAGCATATTAGGGGGGGGATAAAACTTATTGGAATAACCGATTTTTCGGAAATGTTATTGAAAGGTATTGTTTTCAATCATCAATTTGTCATATATTCTGATGATTGCGTAGCTTGGATTATTAAAAAGTTTAAAACAGCATTACCACTCAGGTGTTTCAAACATAATATATTTGAATTGTTAAACAATAGGGATCACGAAAGCGTTTTATGTGCCGTATGGATTGCGTGGGGCAAAAGTATAAAAGGGGACAATTTAAGCTTAGAAATATTTAATGCTTTTCCTCATTTGACAAATAACAATCAATACAAGTTAGTTCTGTTTGATCACATGGGAAATAAACAACTAAGGGAAAACACGAAAACAAAAGTTATAAATTATATCAATACAAATAATTATTCTAAACCCACTGAAATATTCTTTGAGTGTTTATCTTCAATTGCACAGGAAAAATTGCCCCATCCCAGAAGTCTACGTGAGTTGCCATTTAAAGAATATGTGAGATCACTTATAGTTAATTCTGAACAATTCAAAGATCTGTATGTTCAATTTTTTGAGGCAACTGCTGTTAAGACATTGATTATTGATGAACGCATTCAAAATGCTCTTGTTGAAGATTTTATTGGTGTCAAATATAACGATTTATACAGGTCAATCAATATTTTGGTTCCTGATAAGAGTGGAATTAATCTCTCAGGAAATATAATTACAAAAGAAGATTTTACGAAATTATTGTTCAGATATAAAAATGAATTGACAATTGATGACTTTTTGGTAATACACTATAGTATTTTAGAAAGAGTATTCGAAAATAATAAGAAAAAGATTGACATTATTTTGAGATGTATGGCAAGGCGATGCAATGTAGTGGTGACTTCAGGGAGAGGGACTCCGGCTGGATTGCCTATAGAAGTCAGATTTATCCATTTGTCATGTTTTCTCAATGCGCTATTAGGGGTGAGAAGTAAGCATTATATAAATTATGTTCTACATTCATCAAGAAAATCAAACAAAATATGATATGAATATAAGAATATTTATTTCGACAGATCCTGATTCATTAATAGGGATAATATATAAAGCTGATTCAGAAAATAACTGTAAACTTGAGAGCCTTCTTCAAGAAGTTAGTATGGCTGATCCTCAATATTTAATAAAATGTAAAAGATATGGCTTATCTGATAAAATAATATTGTTGTCTGATAAATTTACAGATACTTCATTGAGTGAAAATAGTATTCGCATTGATAGCAATAATGATTACCTTTTGTATCATAGCAAAACTGATGAAAATGTCAAGAAATTATTTGCATTTTCAAATCGCGTGAGCGGATTACATAGTACTAATGATGAGGACTTATATAAGCCGGTTTTTGATATTATCTTAGATGATAATCTTGGAAATGATAATAAATTGTCAAAAATAATTGAGATATTAGGAGCTCAAAAGGAGAAAGATTTAAGATTGAAAACAGACTTTCTCTATTATGTTTATAATGGGGGAAAACCTAAGGAATATTCTTTGGGTAAAGATCTATCAGTTGAGAAGTATTATAAGATTTTCGATATTACTCAGTATGATAAGTCTATTGATATGATAGAGGGTAGTGAAAAAGGAGAGAAACAACGAGAGAATTTAATAAAACTACGGGATGCAATATTAAACCGATAAATATATAGTTTTTATCACCATGAAAAAGTTGCTTATTTCTTCTAAAAATGTTTGTTTAAGAGGTGTATTTTGCGGGTTAAATTGTGAACCTACTGTTTTTCTTTCCGAAAGTCTTGAGGTGGATGTTGAGAAAGTGCGGTCAGCGCTAGTTGATTTGATTATACTCCCATTAGAGCAATCCACAGAATATCTGAGTTCTCATCTGTTTGGAGGACTTGAATTTTTGCTTTGGCTCAGAATCAAGGGTATTAATAGTCATGTGATTGTCTTAAGTTTCTTTTCATTACAAGAAGTAATGAGTAAAACAAAACAGTCCTTCATCCTTGGCTCAAAAGGCATTACATTTGTACAATTACCTTTTCATTATCTTGATGCTAAGCAGATTAAGCGGATTGTTAGGGAAAAATCTGAAGAACACAACCTTAAATTATACTTATCTTCAATTTTTGACTTAGCACAATTTCGCCATGCCTATGCCAATGTTTGGGGATTGCAGCAAATTGTTAAAGTCCATAAAACTCTAAATAAATATTTTGATGAAAGCAAGATCATTTATGATGGGAATGTTTCAGGAAGCCTGAATTATAAAATTGCTGAATACCTGTATGGCCATTCAGACCATACAGTGCCGCCCGATCTATTCTATAAAATTATCCAGTTTAGAAAAAATATCAATAAATTTTCTGAGAAAATTCAATATCAACATAAAAAGATTATTGTTATCGATGATAAGGCGGATACGGGCTGGATATTCTTTTTGCAGGATGTCTTCCCGAAATGTATTGATGTAATATCCATTCCTATCGGCAATTCATACGATGAGTTACAAAATAATTTTATAAGTCAATATAATGATGATGAATGTTTGATGGTTTTGCTGGATCTAAGACTGCGAAAAAATGAAGAAAATATTCACAACTACGCATCCTTAGACAGTGTAAAATTAATGAAAAAGATGCTATCGGCATGCAATTGCGATAATCATTTTACTTATAAAAATATAAAGTTTCTGCTTTTTACAGCATCTAATCAAATACATAATTTATTAGATGCGATAAGTATTGATAATTATTCACCACATTCTATTTTTATAAAAGAAGGATTTGATATTAATCAAGATAAAAAAAGTCAACAAGCATATAATTATTTAAGATTAATAAATGTGTTGTGTTCAACTGCACAAGCTAAAAGGAAAAACCCTAAACGATTAGAGGCATATATTTCTGAAGAACAAAAAAAAATTGATACATTTGAGGTTGGAGTATATTGTGGTATTTGGCAACAAAAAATAAAATTATTATACGAACAGCACTTA
>SESG01003845.1_pt1 | contig 12157 bp, 12 predicted proteins | sample 3171421 | NCBI WGS metagenome assembly SESG01 (sample SAMN10866946, study PRJNA518727) | freshwater metagenome | biome: subpolar coniferous forest; feature: holomictic lake; material: water; isolation source: holomictic Lake 227, 6 m and 8 m depth | place: Canada: near Kenora, Ontario | collected... | reverse complement strand
GTTGATAGGCCAGGGATTATTGTCCACGCCTCCGCGCTGAAACGCCGCGGCAGACGCCGCGTAATCACCGGCATAAAACGCACCCCGAGGAACATAAACCATTTCAAAAGCAACCACCGTGGCTGTTACCTGGCTGTCGGCATTTAAACCGGCAGCTTCATAATTAACTGTGAGCATGGCACTTGTAGTCGTCACAGAAGAAGTAACGTGATTGGAGGCACGCCGGATAACAGCCCCCACCTTATCGGTAGGAATTTGAATTTCAAGATCGGTATTTGAACCTTGAGAAAAACCTATAGGATTTAATCCGCTTGAAGACAAATGGCACAGTTTCTTTTCTGGTGATACTGCCGCGACATCTTGCAAACGTACAGTAACCCATACCGCATCATGATTAATCTTATTGCGCCAGGAGTTTTGCCACGAGAGGTCAAAATAAACAGCCAGTGTCTTAGCATTAGCATCACGCGATCCAAGGCGGACATTAGTGACTTTAAGATCATTGGCGCTGGATATCGAGGGAAAAGCAAACAAACCTAAAATTATAATAAGCCCTAAAATCCCAGATATTTTCATGTTCATACTACTCCTTTATCACCCGGCTATCCCTTAGGAAAAATAGCCTGTTTCAACAAAGATCGGGATTTTTATCTGGCAACATTCTGATGGCCGGAAAGCTCTGGCTTGTCCAGTTTAGAGTCAACGCGGCTTCGCAGGACAAGCCTCGCCGAAACAATTTTTTCTTCAACAAGTTTGCGGTCTTCCGCGAGTGGTTTAAGATAAAGGTACCATTGATAATGCTTCAGCGCCGTTTCCTGATCCCCGACAAATTCTCCACTGACATAGGCAAGATTATAATGTCCGTCAGCATCATAAGGCGTAAGATCAACCGCCTGATAATATTCGACAGCCGCGCGTTGATACTCGCCTCTTTCAAAATAGACATTACCCATATTATAGTGAGCCCGGGCAAGTTCTTCCTTGAACTTCTCATCTTCGGGATCGAGATCGCCACCCTTTTGAAGGACTTCTCCCGCTTTTTTTTCAACATCAAAAGTCGCCGAAGCCGCCGCATCAGGGGATGTCTGCGCAACAGCCTTTTTATGAGAAAAACTTTGAGAATCCTGAAGGTCGATTTCAAATTTCTTCATGCGTGCATCAAAAGATTCCTGCTGTTGGCTGAGCGAGGCCTTTAAATCTTCGATCTCTTTGGTCTGTTTGGCGTTTTGACTTTCAGCACGGCGCACTTCTTTAACAAATTCCTCACGTTCCAGGCGCATTTCTTCCACGCGCTTGGCCTCATAATCTTTTTCATTCCGAAGGCGTTCAAGCTCTTTTTTTAAAGACTCAGGATCAACCTGAGAGCTCTGGATCCCGGCCCCCGATTCCGCGGCAAAAACAACCGCCGGCGATAACACAGCCATCATGCCCGCCGCAATCACAACAAACTTTATTTTTTCAAAATTTGATGGCCTCATAAAGAACCTCTCCCCGAAGAATTTAACGGTCATTTGTTATAGGCCTTTGACGGTTTAATGGCTCCGTCCGGCGCCTTGTAGTTTTCTTTCCCGGTCAAAATGTGCGGTGTAATAAAGATAACAATTTCCGACGAAGAGATACTGTCTGACTCACGGCTGAACAACTTGTTCACATAAGGCAAGTCCATAAGGATCGGCAACCCTTTTTTACTGTGGATTTTGTCGTCTTTGCGAAGCCCCGCCATGATAATCGTTGTGCCGTCCTCGACAACCAGCGTTGTCTCAACTTCAGTCTTGTTAACCTGCGGGATCCCGCCCCCCTTGGACGTTATTTTATCTACCACCGAGGATATTTCAGGGCGCAATTTCATCGTGATCATGCCGTCATCATTGATCGTCGGAGTAACGTTTAGTTTTAACCCGACATCAATGAACCGGACGTCTTCACTCGTGATGGCATTGTCGCCCGTCCCTGAAACTGTTGAAATAATATAAGGCACCGTATCACCAATATGAATCCGGGACTCTTCATTATTAACAGCCATGATCTTAGGGTTGGAAAGAAGTTTCGTGTCGCTCACCTGCTCCATGGCGCGGATGTTAAAAGCAAAACGATCCGCATTAATGTTGCCTACAGCAATCTGCCCAAACGTGGTGGACAGATTATCTGTCGACGACATGCCGCTCTTGTCCAGAAAGATGTTTTTAAATTGAAGGTTCGGGTTAGCTTTGTTGCTTGAAGCAATATTCCAATCAATCCCCGCGTCATAGCTGGGCTTGAAAATAACCTGAAGGATGCGCGCTTCAATAAGCACCTCTTTGGTCGGCTCATCAAGGTGGCGGACAATTTTCTCAACCTCATCTTTACGCCCCGGGAACACGCGCACCACAAGCTGATTGGAACGTTCATCCGCCGAAATCGATCCGACAGACTTGGCATCAATCCTGGCGCGCAACTTGTCAGCAACAACATTCGCCTGGGCATACTGCAAGTTATACACCACTGTTTCTAACGGCTGCTCAATATCGGCAAGGACTTTTTTCATCTTCTCTATAGAATCAGGCGTATCAATCAGCACAACAGCACCGGTATCTTCGTCTATAATAATTTTTCCGACATTGCTTTTCATGTTGTCCAGCGCGGCAAGAACATAACTCGGCTTCGCATATTGCAGGCGAAACGTAGCGACAACTGTCTTGTCGCTGAACTGTTTTCCGAACATGGCTTCATATTCCGCCGAAGTCATCACCTGAACAATGTTGTTCTGAATGCTGTACGCCAGCCGGCTGGATATGGCAACGATATCCAGCGCATCCTTGATGGCGACGTTATCCAGGAGGACCGTGGACCGGCCATCAACCGACGGGCTAATGACAACATTAAACTCACCCTTCATCGCGAGGAACTTAAGGACATCCACAATGTTCATATCCCGGACATCAAGCGCAATCTTGCGCGCCATGCGCTCTTCAATAGTTTCTTTCGGCTGAGAAACAATCAAAGGTTTTGGAAGCTGCGGCTCGTCGGCAGCTGCCGTCCAAAATCCCGTCATCGCAACAACGAGCGCGGCGCCGGCGCAAAGCATCATGATGATCTTCCGGGGGGAAAGTGTATGGTTTGTCATAATTTAATCGTTATCTCCTCGTTTGCGTAGCTGAAGACCGCCCTGTCCGTATAAATAGTCTTGACCACAATACCCTCAATCTTGTCGCCCTCTCTCAGAAAACATGTCTCTTTGGTCGCGATGTTCTCCAGCATAACTGTTGCTGATTCCGGAACATCAAGCCATGCCACGCCGACAAATTTATACTTTGCGATCTTGGCCTGAAGAGCAGCACGATCCGAGGGCACCGCCTGTTCGCCGACAACGCGCTTCTCAAATGGCTGGAACACATTACGGGAAGAAACTTTATTGAGATACCAGGACACTTCTTTCATCCGGGGCTCTGCCGCAGGTTCTTTGTTCTGAATCGCCGGGAGATCTACCGCGATGCGCATATCCTCGCTCAACCTGGAACGTCCATCGACCACTTCCTTAATCATAAAAATAAAACCGGCCACAACAATCAACAGCAGCACGATATTGATCTGGCGCAGTGAAACAGGAATTCTCGACGTAGATTTTTTGGGAGGCGCCACAGGGGCAGGAACATCTTTGGCCTTTCGCGAGGCTTCGATGATCTTTAGAAGTTTTTCTTCTGCGGTTTCTTTCTTAGCCATCGTCGGTGTCAAAGTAAAAACAGTTTAATAAAACATCCTTTTACTACTTCTGAAGCATTTTAATATTAACATAGTGAGATTGCCCCGCAAGTTTTTTTTAAACTTTCTTGAGGGATGAAAATGTTTTTCCCGACAAATAAATCCCGCCGGCCACAAACCCAGCCGTCCGGGCAAAAGCCCTCAGCCACATCATGCCCCCCGCCGCCATCCCGGATTTGAAAGAGCGCATGATATAAACCCCGAACACCGCCTCAAAAACAAAAAATAAAAATCCTGCCGGCAAAGCCCACGGCCAAACGAACAAGACCCCGTGAAGCAGCACACAGGGAACTTCTGCCGCATCTTTCCAAAACGTATACCCATCCCCACCCATCATGCGCGGATGATCCGCATACATCTTCACGCGCCAATAACCATGCCGGAACTGCTCGCGCAAATAACGCCACGGCCATTCTTGATGATAATGATCCACACACACATCTGCCAAAAATGAAATCCGGCCCCCGTGCGCGCTGATCCGGTAACTGAGGTCATTGTCCTCACCGCTGGCCTGGCGGTAGCCGGCATTAAAGCCGCCGGCAGATTCAAAAACAGCCCGCCTTACCGCAAAGTTATAACTCCCGAAGAAGCGGGGATATCGTGGCATCAGCATCTTGTGACGATAAATTATTTCCGCGTGGATAGCCGCCGCCAGCCAGGCATCAGGATTGGCTATGCCATAACTCCCGGCCACAACAGCGATATCCGGGTCAGAAAATTCCCTGGCCATCCTGGCGATCCAACCCGGCTGAGGGCGGCAATCCGCATCCGTAAAAAAAAGGATGTCTCCGCCGGCCTCCCTGGCCCCGCGATTGCGCGCACCAGCAGGACCGGTATTAGCCTGATAAACATATCTGACCTGCGCATAACGCGTAACAATATCCCTCGTACCATCAGTCGAACCATCATCCACCACCACAAGTTCTATGGCAGAAGAATAACATTGCGCCAGGACAGCCTCAATGGCCGCAGCAATAGTTGCCTGCCCGTTATAAACCGGGATAATGACGCTTGCGCGCATGTCAACGGCCATCTGTGCGGCCTTTTAACTCTCTTAATTCCTGTTCCAGAAGGCCAATGGCCTGCGCCATCTTGTCATTCCGCTTATTCTGCTGGCAAAGAAAGACGGTCATCAACAGGCTGAGAAAAACAAACGCGCACAAAATCGCAAAGAAAATAAAATTGCTCGCCAGCTCAAAACCGCACAAACTGGCCATACTGAATAACAATTCACGGAAAACAGAACAAATCACCCCCAGCATGGACAAAAAAAGCCAGGCAAAAGCATACTTGAACGTTAACTTTTCCCGTCTAACAAGTTCCAGTACCAACACAAGGACAATCAATGAAAGGATAAGCGCAAGCCACTGGATCGTCATGGTTCGTATACCTTTCTGTTTTTTAACATGTGCAGTAAAATAGCGCCGGACACTTTTAACATATAATAAAACGGTTTTAGAAATGCGATCGAACTCACACCCGATCGGCGCGCGCGCATCACCACAGGGACCTCTGCCAGCCCTCCGCCCAGGCGGTGCACCACCATAACGGCCTCGGGCTCGGGATAATCAGACGGATAATAGGCCGCAAACACTCTAATAAAACGGCGGCCGCATGCGCGAAACCCTGAAGTGGGATCTGTCACCGTACGCCGGGTCAAACAACGGATAAGCGCGCTGAAAAATCTGATGCCGACACGGCGGCACGCCGAAGAACGAAATCCATCCTGTTTTATAAGAAACCGGCTCCCGATAGACATATCGGCTTCGCCATCAATAACAGGCCGGATCAGCGTGGCTAAGAATAAAGGATCATGCTGGCCGTCCCCATCCACCTGAACCGCGATATCATAACCATGCCTGAGCGCATACCGGTAACCGGTTTGAACAGCACCGCCGATCCCTAAATTAAACGGCAGCCGCACAACCATCGCACCTGCCGCGGCCGCCCGAACACTTGTATCATCAGACGAACCATCATCAACCACCAATACCGCGACACGTACCGGCTGAGCAAGAACCTCACGGACAATCCCCGTAATCGCCTCCGCTTCATTAAAAGCGGGAATAATCACAAGTGTCTTCAACATCATCGCCGATCGCCCGATTTTACGTAAAGATATTTGGCCGCGAGGGCCACCCCTTCTGCCTTGTCCGTTACTGCCAGGGTTTCATCAGGGATTACCCCGTCAAACGGGAACGGCCGTCCATCAGGAAAATGCCCGCGCGCGTTAACAAGGGCCAGCGTCGATCCATCCGAAAGGTCAAACATACTCTTTAACAAAACCTGTCCGGCTGTCTGTTCACCAATCACCACCGCACGCTTATTGTCCTGCATGACACCTGAGAAAAGTTCAGATGCGCTGCCGGTTCCCTTGTTAACCAGGATCGCCACAGGCCAGGCCACCTTAAAGCGGGATGGAATAACCGGGATATCAAGATCCGCGCGGGGCCGCTTGCGGCCTTCAAAATAAATAAGACTTCCCCCGCTGGGAAGAAAGAAAGATGATATCGCCCGCGCAGCCAGCGGCGGCCCGCCCGGATTATCCCGAAGGTCGATCACAAGGCCTTTAGGATTCCTCGGGCCGATGAATCCCAGCAAACGGCTGAAATCATCCGGTGTCCCCTTGTTGAATTTCGGGATCTCAAGGCAATAAATATCTGGAACGCCCGTCGAACGGAGAAAAACAGTCTGCTTGAAATATTCCCGGCAAAAAACCTCGATCGCATGCGGAACCTTTGTCTGGCCTGAAAAATAATTGATCACAACCCGCGCGCCCTCCAGCGGATTAAGCGATTCTTTAAGACGGGCATCGCTCAACGTCAAAACATCTTCCTGCCCGATACGGACAATCAAGTCGTTTTCCCGCAGCCCTTTTTCGTACGCATCCGACCGAGGCTCCACAAAATCCACAATCATGCCGTTAGGTACTAAATGCCCGTCGATCCCAAGATCAATCTTTTTGCCAAAAACTTCCTTGGCGAACTGCTCGGCAGGCTTGGGCGGCCAAAAACGGGAAAAAAGATCGTCCGGCTGTTTAAGCATATCTACAAGATACGCCGCGCTGCGCCAGCGGATATAATCCGCACTCTTGCGCTGACGCACAATATCAGGATAAATTTGCGCGTCAAAAACATCCAGAAAATGATTAAAATCAGTACGGCTCACCTCAAAAAAATAATGCTCCTGCATCAGGGTGTAAATTTCTTCAAAAAAAGGAAGGTAAGCCTGATGCGCAGGCACCGGTACCGGCGCCGCCGCGCGGGCTGCGCCGTGAAAATGAAAAAACATCAAAAACAAAACAGCCAGCACGATGTTGTATATGCCCAAACGAAAAAAACGCATAAATCCTCCCCTGCAACAGCATTAACCATCAAAAAACCTTCAGATCACACCCCAGGCATGCGCCAGCTCCCGTTTGAACCGGGCAATATCAATACCGACATTAGCAACAAAATCCGCATGCCGCCTGCCACGGCGGTACTCGGGCATGCGCGGCGGCATCTTCAGACAAGCACTGATCAAGGCAAGGTCAAAATCATAAAGGATTGTCCCGTGATGAAGCACATACGCCCGCCCCCGACGCTGGGCATTACCTGAAAATTTCATCTCTCCGGACTCAGCGACAAGGTCACAGACCGGACGAAAAGCCGCATCCACACCGCAGGCTTTTAACGCCTTCAAAACCCTGCCCAAAATAAATGCATAAGAACGGCCGATCGAGACCATGTCTGCATGGCGCGCTTTAGCAAGAACCAGTGAAAAATTAAGGCACCCCGGCCCCTGCAAAACCGTCCCTCCCCCTGATGAACGGCGCAAAACTGCTACCCCCGCGCTGGCACACGCGGCAGCATCCAGATCATCATCAGGGTCACAGGTGCGTCCTAATACAGCAAAAAAAGAAGGCGACTCCCAAAAGCGTAAAACCTCACCACGATCACCGGCCTCCGCTTCACGCAAAAGGCCGTCATCATAATCAAGATTTTTCCGGGGATCTTCAAAAGACAGGTCTTCGACCCTCATGCCCGGGAAGCGAAGAAGTTGACATTCATCTCACGCGCGGCCCTGGTTTCATCCGGGCGGGAAATAGGCATTGTACGCGGAAAATCATGAAATGCCGCCGGATCAGTCCTGGCAAGTGCATCAGCCCTGATCATGGCATCCACAAAAAAATCAAGTGTTTCCCGGCTTTCGGTTTCCGTCGGCTCAACCATAATAGCCTCCTTAACCGTAAGGGGAAAATAAACGGTCGGCGGGTGAATCCCCTGATCAATGAGAAATTTCGCGATATCAATCGCATGAACCCCCCGCGCGGCATGCTTGGTGGCAGAAAACAGGCATTCATGCATGCAGATCCGGTCAAAAGCAACCGGGTAATTATTTTTCAAGCGGTGCATCAAATAATTGGCGTTAAGAACCGCATGATCACTGGTCTCTTTTAACCCGTCGCCACCCAAAAGAAGCATATACGCATAAGCGCGTAAAATAATAGCAAAGTTACCATAAAAGGACGCAATATAACCGATAGAATCAGGGTGGCCGTAATCCAAATAAAAAAGACCGTCGGGACGCTTGACAACACGCGAAACCGGAAGAAATTTCTCAAGCTTACCCATCACCCCTACAGGCCCTGCCCCTGGCCCGCCCCCGCCGTGAGGTGTCCCGAAAGTTTTATGCAGATTCAAGTGCACCAGGTCAAATCCCACATCCCCCGGCCGGCAACGGCCAAGGGTCGCATTCAGATTCGCCCCGTCATAATACATCAGCCCGTCAACCGCATGAACCAGGCGGGATATCTCTCCGATACTGGAATTAAACACCCCATGCGTATCCGGGCAGGTCATCATCAGCCCCGCCGTTTCAACGGTGAGAACAGCCTTGAGCTTTTCAATATCAATGCCGCCTTTTTTGTCAGACGCGACAGAAATAATCTGATAGCCGGCAACCGCCGCGCTTGCAGGGTTTGTGCCATGCGCGGAATCAGGGACAATGATATGTTTCTTTTTATTTCCCCTGGCCTTGTGATAGGCCGCCATGAGCATAATCCCGGTCAGCTCGCCATGCGCACCGGCCAAAGGCTGAAGCGTGAACGCTTTCATCCCCGTGATTTCGGAAAGCCACCGCTCCGTATCATACAGCACTTCCAGTGCGCCCTGAACATAACGCTCCCCGCCTTTAAGCTGAGGCAACAGCGGGTGAAGATCCGCAAACCCAGGCATGGCCGCCGCTTTTTCAGTGAACTTTGGATTATATTTCATGGTGCAGGAGCCGAGCGGATAAAAATTCGCGTCAAGAGAAAAATTAAGACGGGATAAACGCGTAAAATGCCGGACAACATCGAGCTCGGAAACTTCGGGCAGCAATAATTCTGCCTGGCGTAAGTATTTGCCGGCAATCACAGCCGTAACAGGCACATCAGAATCCGGAAGTTTGAACCCCTGCCGCCCCCTCACACTCTGTTCAAAAATAAGTTTCATGCCACAACCTCCGCCAGCGCTGCCGCATAAGCCTCAATTTCACTTTTAGTGCGTTTTTCGGTAACAGCCACCAGCAAGTAATTATTCATGCCCTCATAATAACGGCCGAGGGGAAAACCCGCGGCAAAACCCCGCAGGATCATCTCCTCTACAACATCCGCCGCGTCCCGGGGCAAATAAACAGTAAATTCATTGAATGTGGGAGACGACCGTTTGACCTCGACACCGGGGATATTCCCCAGCACCCGGCGGGCATATTCTGCCTTGTCAAAATTAAGCTGCGCGAGCTGCCTGAACCCCTGCCGTCCCATGAGCGCCATGAAGACCGATGCCTGCACCGCACATAAAGCAGCATTCGTGCAAATATTCGACGTCGCCTTTTCCCGGCGGATATGCTGTTCCCGGGCCTGCAGGGTGTTAACAAAACAACGGCGGCCCTGGGCATCAACGGTTTCCCCGACTATACGCCCGGGCATTTGACGGATAAGCGCCCTGCGCACAGCCATAAATCCCAGGTACGGCCCTCCGAAATTAAGCGGCAACCCCAACGACTGCCCCTCACCCGTAACAATATCAACCCCCATCTCGGCCGGTGTTTTCAATAATCCCAACGCGACAGGATAAACACTCGCGATCACCAGTGCCCCGGACGCATGCGCCTGGGCCACAATATCCGCATGATCGTCAATAACACCGAAAAAGTTCGGATTCTGAATAATAACCGCCGCCACATCCTTATCCATCAGGGCCGAAACACACGCCCGATCAGTTTGCCCATGGGCCACCGGCGTTTCTATAAATTCAATATGCAAATTGTGGGTATACGACCTGATCAGCTTGCGGTAAATCGGGCTGACACCTCCGTCCATAACAATCTTTTTTCGCCCCGTCACGCGAAGCGCCATCATCATGGCTTCATAGAGGGCAGTCCCTCCGTCATACAACGATGCATTCGCCACGTCCATCCCCGTCAACGCGCAAATGCCGCTCTGATACTCAAATAAAGCCTGCAGCGTCCCCTGGGAACACTCCGGCTGATACGGCGTATACGCCGTATAAAATTCTCCGCGGGACATAATGGCACCGCACGCTGCCGGCACATAATGGTCATAATAACCGCCGCCGATAAAAGGAATCAACGCCCCGGTATTTTTTGAAGCAAGCCGGCGCAGACGTTCAATAACCTCGAACTCCGAAAGGCCTGCCGGAAGATCAAAAGAACGCGGCGCATGCTCAGGCCGGATGTCAGCAAAAAGCGCGTCGATAGAATCAACGCCAATCACACCGAGCATCGTCTGAACATCTTGTTCTGTATTAGCAATATAGGGATTCAACAAAAGATCCTGGATTCAATGCCGGACTATTATTCGTCAGTATCAACGCCACCATTACGGTCAAGGCTTTCAAGATAACTGCCGTATTCCTCCGCCGTCAGCAGGTTGGATGATTCATCCATATCGGACACCTCGATTTTGACGATCCAACCCTTGTCGGAACAGGAACGATTGATAAGCCCCGGGTCATCGGCGAGCTTGTCATTGACATCAATAATCCGGCCGGACATCGGCGAAAAAATATCGCTGGCAGATTTCACGGACTCCACTGACGTGAGCTGCTCAAACTGCTCCACTTCAACATCCGTATGCGGAAGATCGACAAACGTGATATCTCCCAGGGCACTCTGGGCATATTCGGTAATACCCACCGTGCCGACACCATCCTCGATGTTGATCCACTCATGTTCTTTGGTGTACAGGTAATGCTCGATAATATCCATAACCATCTCCGCTTTCAGTCTAATCCCTGAGTGTTCCCATTTTATAAAATGGCCTTGAAGCCGCCAGGGCTTCTGCCCTCATTTTTTCATCCCCAAATATAATATTTTTAATCGTCTGCGTAAACTCTTTTTTAATAAAACCGATACCGATCCCCGCTCCGAGTGCCGGTGAGAACGTCCCGCTGACAACTTCTCCGATCAACACCCCGTCTGTGTCATAGATCAAATGCCCCTGGCGCGGAGCCCGGCGGCTGGAAGAAACAAAATGAATGATCCGGGGGGCGCCCTCCCCGACCCGGCGCAAAAGAGCTCCCCGGCCGATATAATCTTTCTTATCGTCGACAAAACGCTTGAGTCCTGCTTCCAGCGGTGATATCTCCTCGGACAATTCATGCCCGTAAAGAGGATAACATACTTCAATGCGCAGGACATCCCGCACCCCAAGCCCCGTCGGACGGACACGGCCATCCGCGCACAAAGCATTCCAAATCTTTTCTGCCATGCCCGACGGCGCATAAATCTCGTAACCAAGCTCGCCGGTATATCCCGTACGGCTGATAATAACATCTTCACCCAAGAGGGAAAAAGTCCCGAAGGTGTAATAGGCCAGATCCCGGATCCCGGGCACTAACGGCAGCAGCACCTGACGGGACAACGGCCCCTGGACATCAATCTTGGCTGTTTCCCGCGACATGTCCACAAACCGCGTTCCGGGGGCAAGGTGCGCACGGAAATGAAACGCATCCTTGTCAATATTCCCGGCATTAACAACAACCATCCATTTCTTCTCTGCGAGGCGGTAAACAATCAAATCATCAATCGTTCCGCCGGAAGCATTGAGCGCCAAACCGTAACGGCACGTTCCGACCGGCTGATCCTCCAATGGCTGGGTGACAATCCGTTCAAACCCGGAAAATACCACATCCCCCTCAATGATAAATTCCCCCATGTGGGAACAATCAAAGACAGAACATCCCTTACGATTGGCCTCATGCTCTTTAAGAATACCGTCGGGATATTGGACCGGCATCTCCCATCCGGCAAATGGCACCATCCGGGCGCCGAGGGCCGTGTGAACGTTAAAAAGGGGCGTGCGCTGCAATCCAGTCGGATGTGTCATATTACTCCAGTACCACATCAATGCGGCTTACTTTACCATCACGGA
>SESG01022372.1_pt1 | contig 12159 bp, 8 predicted proteins | sample 3171421 | NCBI WGS metagenome assembly SESG01 (sample SAMN10866946, study PRJNA518727) | freshwater metagenome | biome: subpolar coniferous forest; feature: holomictic lake; material: water; isolation source: holomictic Lake 227, 6 m and 8 m depth | place: Canada: near Kenora, Ontario | collected... | reverse complement strand
CATGGAAATATTTCACCGTATTCTAAAGACGGGTGTTGATGGCGGGGCTTCGGATGTCCACTTGAAGATCGGCACCCCGGTTATCTTCCGCATCAACCGGCAGTTGATTGCGATCGAATGCCCTTTCCCGACCGAGGAGTGGATGAACAACATCGTCCAGCAGGTTACGCCGGCGCATTTGCGCAAACGCGTCGAGCAGGAGCGCGAGGCGGACTTTTCCTATTTCGTGCCTGGCATCGGCCGGTTCCGCACCAACCTGTTTCAGCAGCGCGGCCAATGGTGCCTCGCCATGCGCCATGTGAAGACCCATGTCCCCAGCTTTGAAGAGCTGGGCCTGCTCGAGCAGATCAAGAAAATCGCCGAATCCCCGCGCGGTATCGTGCTGCTCGCGGGTTCGACCGGCTGCGGCAAGTCCACCACACTCGCCGCCATGATCGAGCACATCAATGCCAACTTCAAGAAGCACGTCGTTACCCTCGAAGACCCTATCGAATACGTCTTCGAAGACAACCAATGTGTCATCGAGCAGCGTGAGGTTGGCCTCGACACCCTGTCCTTTCACCACGCCCTCAAGCACATCCTCCGCCAGGACCCCGACATCATCATGATCGGTGAAATGCGCGACTCGGTCAGCTTCACCTCCGCCATGAGCGCCGCCGATACCGGCCACCTGGTCTTGTCCACGCTGCACACCACCAACGCCGCGCAATCCGTCAGTCGCATCCTGGATTTCTTCAAGGCTGACGAGCGCGAACAGATTCGCCGTCAGCTTGCCGGCACCATGCAAGCCGTCGTTTGCCAGCGGATGGTCGCCACCTTGGCCGGGTCCATGACGCCTGCCCTCGAGATCATGATCAACACTCCCACGGTCAGGAAGCTGATCGAGGAAAACCGCCTCGATAAGCTCCCCGCCGCGATCGAAACCGGTATCGACGATGGCATGATGAACTTCAATCAGGCCCTGTTCAACCTCGTGAAACAGGGGCGGGTGAGCGAAGAGGAAGCCCTGAGCAAAGCCTCGAATCCTCAGGCCCTCGAGATGAATTTCAAAGGCATCTTCCTCGACGAAGGACGCCGGATCCTGTCCTAGCCACGCGGCGCTGGCTTATCAGTCTTGCTTCCGCTTCTTCGGCGCGACGAACATCTCGCCGTTTGCGAACCGCTCCACGATCATGTCCACCGTTCGTTCGATGGCGCCCAGGTTCTCATGCACGACCTTCAGCGCATTGCGGCCTAGCTGTTCGCGGCGGGCCTCATCTGTCAGCAGGTTGCTCAGGACCTGCTCCAGCTCCGCCGCGTCTCGCACCTGCACCGCGCCGTCCTGCTCCAGGAAGCCGCGGACCACATCCGCAAAGTTCTGCATGTTGGGACCAAAGACCATCGCCTTGCCCAGCGCTCCCGGCTCGATCGGGTTCTGGCCTCCTTCCGCCGTGAGGCTCTTGCCTACGAAAATAATCGTCGCGTGTTCGTAAAAGAACTTCAGCTCGCCGGTCGTATTGACGATCAGGCAATCGAGCTCGCCCGGCGCCAACTCCTGGCGGGACATGAGCTCGCTGCGATAGGCAAACTTCATCCCCCGTGCCTCGAGCTCGCGTCCCACCTCCCGGCTGCGCTCGAAGTGGCGCGGAACCAGCACCAGGAACAAATCCGGAAACCGTGCCCGCAGCCGGAGGAAATGCTCCGCGAGAATTGCTTCCTCGCCCGCATGGGTGCTGCCCCCGATGATCAGTCGCGCGTCCGGCTTCACCCCGGCTCGGCGCAATAGCGCCGGGACATCCACCAGCCGCCGCTCGTCTAGCCTCGCGGCGTCATATTTCAAGCTGCCGACAATACGAATCGCTTCCGGCCGACAGCCCAGTTGGTGGAGTTTGGCGGCGTCGGCTTCGTTTTGCGCTCCGACCCCCGCCAACCCGGCGAACAGGGGGCGGAACAGAAACGCGAATCGCCGGTAGCCGCGATAGGAGCGGTCGGACAAACGCGCATTGACCAGGAAAACCGGCATGCGCTGGTCCCGCGCCCGCCAGAGGAAATTCGGCCAGATTTCTGCCTCCACCAGCACGATGGCTTCGGGCCGGATCGAGCGCAGCGCCCGGCTCACGCACTGGCGCTGGTCAACCGGATAGTAGACCTTGCTGACGTGGGTTGGCAGCTTCCTTTGCAATTCGCCCATCCCGGTCGTGGTGGTGGTAGAAACGACGATCTTGAGGTTCGGCAGCCGCGCTTCCAGCGCCCGGATGAGCTGCGTGCAGACATTGACCTCGCCTACGCTGACCGCGTGCAACCAGAGCACGTCACGGTTGGTGATCTCCTGCTTGAGTTTCGTCTCGTACCAGCCAAACCGCTCGAAAAACCCCTTCTGCCAATTGCCGCGCCGCCGCATCCGTACAAAGTAGTACGGCGACAACAAAACCAGGCCAACCGTGAACAAGATGTTGTAAAGGGTGCGCACTCCGATCTTTACCATCAGATTACATCCTATTATCGGGAATCCCAGTCGCTGGCGCAATTCAATTCTGCCGGCCAGCTCAATCAGTCGCGCACGACAGGCATTTTTCTCTCCCTCGCCCCTTTGTATTAGATGTGGCATTTCGGTCGAAGAAGTTTAGGCTGCGGATAAATGCGGATCGGCAGGGACAAGATAATGAATCTCGCGGGCCGGTGGTCATTCAAGATCAGAGCCCGCAGAACTGAGGCGCCCCGAAGTCGTGGCCCGCATATGTAAAACGATGAAGCAAGCATTGAAAATCCTGGCGGGGGCATTGGCCTCACTGACGTTGGTGGCGCAGGCGGTCGGCGTCGATAACAACAAAACCACACTTCAGCGGATTGGAAACGCTGAGTTGCAGGCGACGATCGATAAAACCACAGGGCTGCCGACCGACCTTGCGGCGCGTCAACAGCACTGGCTTACCGCACCCGTCGCGATGACAGTGAAAAGGGAGACCGCCGGCGACTCGGCATCGCCGACAGGAGGTTCCGCACTGGACGAGACCTCGGTGCGCGCATCGCTCACCTCCCTTGGGCTGGTCGTCTCCTCGAGGTGGTCGCAGGACCAGGATTGGTTGGTCTGGGATTTGGAGTTCACCGGTGATCGCAAACGTTCCGGGCACGAAGTGATTCTCGACCTGCCCGTGCTGGCGCCTGCTTTCAGCATCTTCACTCCGAGCGATCGCGGGGTGCAGAACCTGGCCATCCACCCGACCTTCAAACCGGCCCCCTATGGCGTCAATGCCTACGCGAACGCCAACGGTGAAACCTATGTGCTGCCCTTGGTGAGTGTCTTCGACCCGGCAAACGATCGCGCCCTTACTATCGCCCTGCCGCCCGACCGCAATATCCCGCACCTGCAAGTGGAGTGGAAAGATGCGCGCACCCTGCGGATTACCCTGGCGCACCGCGGCATGGGTGGCGGCAAGGCCTCGTCGCTGCGCATCCTCTTTGCCACCCACGCGGCCGATTACCGCAGCGCCCTGGCGGCTTACGCCAACCGATATCCCGCCTACTTCGAAACGCCGATGCCGCGCAGCCAGGATGAAGGCGGTTTCTATTACCACCACATCCAGGAGCATCCGGATTTCACGGAGATGCAGCGCCAGGACGTGCGTTACATCTGGTCGTCGTTCTGGTTCACCCATCTGGGCAATTATCTCCCCGCGGACAAAGAGTGGTTCCCTTGGTCTTACGCCAATTGGTGGCGCCTGGGCAAGAAGATGAGCGATGGCCAGATCAACGCCTTCATCGACGAGATGCACCAGCACCGCATGGCGATGTTTGCCTATTTCAATGTCACCGAGTACGGCGGGACCGGTGGCCAGAGCGGCGGCACGGCGGAAGCGGAACGGCTCCTCAAAGAGCGTTTCGCCAATGCCCTGATTAAAGATAATGGCGGCAAGCCCGTTCCCACTTGGGAGGGCGCGATGGCCATGAATGCGCGTCGCCAATATGCCCTGTGGCCCTTCCTGGAAGAGCAGGTGCGTCGTCACCTCGACCGCCTGCCGGATTTCGACGGCTTTGTTATCGACCGCCTCGATTGGGGCAGCAGCCTGGACTACGGTCACGATGACGGGTTAACGATGGTTGGCGACAAGCCGGCCGATAATATGGCCGGAGCAGTAGCCGAAGCGGTGCAAGGGGTGTGCCAGCTTACCCATGCCGTGAAGAAGCGCATATTCGTCAACCAGTTCTATCGGGTGGAGATGCTCCGCGATGTCGATGGCTCGTGCCACGAGTTCGATTACCTGGCCCAACGTTATCTGATTCCCCTGCGTCCGGCGGCGGCTTGGCACTTTCAGCGGCCTTATGTGGGCCAGCGCGATCTGGCTCCCTTCGAGGCCCATCTCAAACAGCGTCTGCAAATCGCCCTCTTGCCGCAGATGATCGCCCACCGCTTCGGGATCTCCCAGCAAGCACCCGATGAAGCCGCGGCGGACTTGCTGGAGCTGCTCGCTCCCCTGTTCAAGGCCCTCTCTGGCAAACGGCAGGTGCTGCAACCGCATTGCATCAGCGTCAGCGGCCTGAACGACGTCAATCTCTTCATCGATGGCCAAAACCGTTACGTGGTGCCAGTGACGTCCCGCACCCGCTTCCTGACCCGCGGCGACCACGACACAGAAACCGCCGCGGTGACGATTGCCATGCCGGACGCCGGGCAGCTCACCTGGGCTCAAGCCGTCCCGATGGGTGGCAAGGCTTACCCAGCCGCCATCCACATCCGTGACGGCAAAGCCGTCGTGCAGATACCGAACCACGGGGCGGCAACCATGCTCGTGGTGGGCAAGGGTGAGCCGCCGCCGCTCGACAGTGCCGACGCCGATCGCTTGCTGGCTGTTCGCGACGCTCGCTTCCCGGGACGCCACAGCACGCCAGCAGCCCCGGCATCCGTCCCCTCCGGAGCCGCAGCCAAAGCCATGCTGAGTATCGACGGCGCCTGCTTCTACCATCCAGGACCGTTCACCGTTCAGTTGGGTAACACCACTGTGGGAACCTTGGCCGGAAGCTCGGGTTCCTTCCCATGCACGGTAGGCGACCTTGGAAAACCGGCCGTGCGGATCATTGCCGGTGATGACGGCGTGTGGTATCTGCCCGAACGCATTCGCCTCACGCTGCAAACCACCGCCAAGACCACGGCCTACGCAACCTGGATGTCGGGCGAGCCGGTCACGGTTGGACGTTCGGCGAGAGAAATGGTGCTTCCTTTGCGCTGGACGCGGCAGACTCCCGAGACCGCTACTTGGAAGGGACAGGAGACCGAACGAGGTGGCAATTGGTCGGGTGCTTACGGCGTGAGCGCGGCCTGGCTGGCGGGCGCCTCCCCCGCCATGAATCCTGCGCAGCATGGGTTTCGTCTGGATCTGCGCCAAGGGACGGCCTTTACCTGGGCCTCCACCGGCGACGACACCCGGGCACCCGCCGCGCTCGGTGCCAAAGACAAGCAACGGACAGCCGCTTGCTGGTTTCATCCGCAGCAGATTTCCTGTCAGGTTACCCCTGCCGACGATCGTCCTTACCGCCTTACCGTGTACCTGCTGGATTACGATCGCGCCGGACGCTCGGTCGAGGCAGCCATCGCCGATTCCTTCGGTGAGCGCCTGGATGTGCGCCCGGTAACCGTGAAGCAGATGGGCAAAGGGACGTATCTGACTTGGACAGTAACGGGGAACGTTCAGATTCTCATCCGCTATACCGGCGAGAACCCTGTCGCCAATGCGGTCGTGTCGGCAGTGTTCATCGATTGATGGTGCTCTAGCTAGCTCCGGTGCCACGAGAACCACAGCACGATACCCTAACGGCAATGAGAGCCGTTGCTAAAAACCTGCGGCCTCTCAGCGTTCACCTGGTAATGGTGGCCGTGTTTGCGAGCTTGGCCGCTACCACTTGGGCTATGCCCGACCACGTCACGGTGCCTGCGACCAACCCGTGGACGTAGCCGCCGGTGGTCGGCAAGGTGCTGCTCAACAACCGTTGCGCCCGGCCTCTTCCTGGCGATGAACGGCGTGTCCCTTTTGCGCTGGCAGTTGGATATAGGCCAGGATCAAACGCGGCGGTCTCTTGCATCGCGGTGAGCGGCGTGTGGCTTTGCAGCCGCAGGGTCGGGCGCATATCCACTTTCAACTCCTCGTAAAACAGTTCCTGCTCCCAGCGCCGGGCATAGAGGTCCAGCAATTGCGTCGCCGGATACTGGCGCCAGTCCAGCAGACTGGTCCACAAACGCACCGTCGTCATCGGGGCCTGCCTGCCGCGATGCACCGGGCCCATGATTTCACGCCCCAAGCGCGTCTTCTTCCGCGAGCGAATTTGCACCAAGGCGCTGCCGTCCGGGTAGACCTCGATTAGGCGCCGGTTGAGATTACTTCTGACCCGCATCAAAAAATGCCGCTGCCCGGTGGTGGTGGGCCGGGCAACCCTTGACCCATTGCCCCACCATCCTCCGCCTAATTGGTGAAACGAAAACCCGTACCGGCTTAAAGGTCCACGGCAGCTTGAGCACTGAGAACTACCCCACCAAAATTAAAGTTCCCAATGCTCAAATCAAACACCCGACTCTGCCCGATTGGAACTACACAGTCTTCCACAGGTTAAACCGAAATTAGCCAGAAATGCTTGGGTTGTCTTCTTGCGCGCCTGTGGTCCAACATCCAATGAGGAGAATCGGAAAACTTCCCAAGGCTACCCAATGCGCCAACAAAGCCACCCTATCCGACTCGATCACGGCACGATTCGGCGCGGCGGGGCTTTGACGAAGCGGGTTTCGCGCAGGTATATTGGCTCCAGGCTCTCGCCCGCAGAGAAGTCGGTCCGGTCGCGGGCGAGTTGGCCCAGGGTCGCGGCCCGGGGAAACAAGGCGCGGCCGCCCGGAAACCACTTGTCCACTTCCGGCCCGATCAGCAGCCCGCCGCCTTGCTGGCGCGCTTGGGCTTCCACCAGGGTGGCGAGGCGCAGCGGTTCGACTTCGCGCCGCGCCAGGGGGCTCAGGTCGTAGGCGGCGAGGTAGAATTCGTTGCGCTGCGCGTCAATCACGACCTCGATCCGTCCGACGATGCCTTCGGCCTGGGCTTGGGCGGCGAGGCATTCGGCGCTGCTGATGCCGAGGAGTTTCACGGGGCGGGCAAGCTGCCAGCCTTGCGCGAGGGCAATGGCCAGTCGCATGCCGTTGTAGGACCCGGGGCCTAGGCCGATGGCCAGGCACTCGATTTGCGCGCGGTCGAGTTGCGCCTGCCGCAAGGCGTCCTCCACCAGGCCGAGCGCGTTGGTGTGGCGAGTGCCGGTCTCGATGGCTTCGCCCAGGCAGAGCGGCTCGGCGTCCGTCCGGTGTTGCACCACGGCGACGCTGCGCTGCGGGGACGAGAATTCAAGCGCCAGGATATTCATGAGTGTGACTGGTCGGGCGGAGCAATAGGCGCGCAGCCTTCCGGCTGCCGGAAGTCAGGTTGGGAGAGGGGTTGCGTTGCATTTCCGGCACGTTTTGAAGGGCGGGCATTTCTGCAGCCTGAAGGCTGCGCTCCGAGGCGGCGGCGCGTTCGTGAGGGGCTGGAAGTGTTAGTCATAGCTGATGCGCCGTTCGTGATCGCTCAGCTCCTCGAACTGCACCCATCGCAGGTGCGGCGGCAGGCCGACGACTTTAGACTCCAGACTTTGGACTCCAGACTTTAGACTTTGGCCTTGGGAGAACCAGCGTTCGGCCCATTCCACCACCGTGACGCCGGCCGGCTGCAGGTATTCCTCCAAGCCGGCGGCGGCAATTTGCTCCGGGGTGTCGAGCCGATACAAGTCCAGATGGAACAGCGTCAGCCGCCCGCCGGCATAGATGTTCACCAGGGCAAAGGTGGGCGAATGCACCCGCGTCGCAATGCCCAGCCCGCGCGCGAGCCCCTTGACGAATTGCGTCTTGCCCGCACCCAGGTCGCCGGACAGGCCGATCACCAGTCCGCTCTCGGCGGCCTGGCCCCACTGTTCGCCGAGCGCGGCGGTCTCGGCGGGGCTATGCGAAATGGTCGTAACCATGGGCTGCTAATGGTCGCACGCTGTTCTGGTCCCGGATCGTGATGCCCTCCCCCGCCTTGATTCGGCCGATGCAGGTGAGCGGCAGTTGGGGGAATTGCTGCTTCCATGCGTCGAGCAGCGGCACGGCGTCGCGGCTCGCAACGGTGAACAGCAGCTCGAAGTCCTCGCCGTCGGTCAGCGCCATCAGTAAGGCCGGCTTGGCCGAGTGAGTGGCTTTGGCGGCCAGGCGTGCTTCCCGGCTGATGGGGATCGACGGTGCCAGCAACTCGGCGCCCACCCGGCTGGCCGTGAGGATGTGCCGCAGGTCGCCCGCCAGCCCGTCGCTGACATCTATCATGGCGTGCAGTGAAAAGCGCTGCGCGAGCCACTGCGCCTCGGCGAGACGCGGCTCGAATTCGAGATGCTTGCGGGCGAGCGAGCCGCCGAGTTCCCCGGTGACGAAGATCGCGTCGCCCACCTCGGCGCCGGAACGGAGCACGCCCTTGCCGCGCGGCACCCAGCCCAGCAGGGCGACGGAGATGAAGATTCGCTCGGGGCAGGTGGTGGTCTCCCCCCCGACGATGGCCACGTGGTGCCGCCGAGCCAGCGCGTTCATGCCGGCGTAGATGGCCTCAATCCGCTCGGGCTTGAAATCGCGCGGCAGGCCGATGGTCACCAGGGCGGCGGTGGGGGTCCCCGCCATGGCCGCAATGTCGCTCAGGCACCGGCCCAGCGCCTTGTGGCCGACCTTCTCCGGCGCCGCCTCGGGGGTGAAATGCACGCCCTCCACGATCGCGTCCGTCTTGAAGAGCAGCAGCCGGTCGGGCCCGCCGGCCTCCAGCACCGCACAGTCATCTCCCGCGCCGACGACGACAGCGGGATTGGTCGGCAGCGAACGTGTCAGGAGGTGGATCAGCTCGAACTCATTCATGGGGCTTAGGTCTGCGGGGCGAGGAATAACCTCACCAATTCGACGGTGTTGAACAGCGCGTGGGCCATGATCGGCGCCAGCAAATTGTCGGTCCACTCATACGCCGCGGTCAGAAACAGCGCTAGGACGGCCAGTGGCAGGAAGGTGACCATGTTCATGTGTATGAACGCAAATAGCCCGACCGTGCCCCAGAGCGCCAGGCGCGGGTATCCGGCCTGCTTGACCGCCGGGTAGAGAATGCCGCGAAAGAGAATCTCCTCCGCCACGGGCGCCAGCAGAATCGCCGTCGCGCCCAGGGTGAAGCGGCCGGCGAAGGACAGGCTCTCCCGCAGCACGTGAACCGACAGTTGCTCCTGGGGCTCCATCTTGAGGCCCGGCAAGTGGGTCATGATGAACGCGGAAACCATCTGGAGCCCATAGCTGAGTGGGAGAAAGACCAGCGCGACGAGCGCGCCCAGCAACACCGCTTTCCGCCGCTGGTGCGAGAGGCCGAAGGCGTCCGACCAACCGATCTGGTGCTCGCGCAGGAAGCGGACAACCAGGATCAAACCGGCGCCCTGGAAGCTGAGCGAGGCCACGATCACCCGCCAGATGGAGGCTCCCGCCGCGCCCACCCCGGAAAGCTGCTGCGCCCACATGCCGACGAACAAGCCGCCGTAGGCGCAAACCATCAATGCCAGCAGGCGGCGCGAAAAAGCCTCCGGCGGCCAGGGCTTGCTCATGAGCATCAGCGTCGCCACCAGACCGCTGAATGCCACTGTTGCCAGCGGGTAGAATAGCCATGGGCTCACCTTTGCCCCGGCGCTGGCGTAGTGCTGCACACTCAGGACCAAGGAACCGGCAAAAACGCAGATGATTACGCTCACCCCCAAGCGCATGATCGCATCCGCCTTCCACGGTTTCGCCGATAGCATGACCGCAGGCTAGCTCACCCGCGGCCGGGTGACGATGCAAAAAGGGGCCTTTTGCGTTCCGCTCGGTTGCAGGTTATGGTGGGAGGAATGATGTTGGATGTTGGATGTTGGATGTTGGATGTTGGATGTTGGATGTTGGATGTTGGATGTTGGATGTTGGATGTTGAATGTTGAATGTTGGATTTGTGACTGCCAAACCTGCCGGCGCTGCGCCGGCCCATACGAACCGCCTCGCGCGGGAGAAGTCGCCTTACCTGCTCCAGCACCAGCATAACCCGGTGGACTGGTATGCGTGGGGCGAGGAGGCCTTCGCCCGGGCGCGCCAGGAGAGCCGGCCGATCTTTCTGAGCATCGGCTACTCGACCTGCCATTGGTGCCATGTCATGGAACGTGAATCCTTCGAGAGTCCGGAGGTCGCCGGGTTCCTCAACGCTCACTTCGTCAGCATCAAGGTGGACCGGGAGGAGCGGCCGGACGTGGATAAGATCTACATGACCTTCGTGCAGGCCACGAGCGGGCAGGGCGGCTGGCCGCTAAACGTGTTTCTCACGCCAGATTTGAAACCGTTCTTCGGGGGGACCTACTTCCCGCCGGACAACCGCTATGGGCGGCAAGGTTTCTTGCAGGTCCTGGAGCAGATCGGCCAGCTCTGGCAGACGCGCCGGGAGGATCTGGCCAATTCGGCCGCCGGCATCCATTCGCGCCTCGAGCAATTGAGCGTCAGCAACGACCACTCGTCCGGGCTGGTGCTGACTGCCGCGGTCGTGCGCGACGCGGGCGCTGTCTTCAAGCAAAGCTACGACGCGCCGCACGGCGGGTTCGGCGGCGCGCCGAAGTTTCCCCAGCCGAGCCAACCGCAGTTCCTGTTGCGCTACGCCCGGCGCTTCGATGATGAAGATGCCGTGCGCATGGTGTTGCACACCTGCGACCGTATGGCGGCCGGCGGCATTCATGATCACCTGGGCGGCGGGTTTGCCCGCTACGCGGTCGATGCCGAATGGCTCGTGCCGCATTTCGAGAAGATGCTCTACGACAACGCCCAGTTGGCGCAGTTGTATCTGGATGCTTACCTGGTCAGCGGTGAACCCAGCTACGCCGAGGTGGTGCGCGATATCCTTGATTACGTGCTGCGGGATATGACCCATCCGGAGGGAGGCTTCTATTCCGCCGAAGACGCCGATAGTGAGGGGCACGAGGGCAAGTTCTACTGCTGGACGCTCGCGGAGCTGTCGAAGCTGCTCACGCCCGAGGAGGCCAAGGTGGCGATCCGTTACTTTGGCATCACGGAGCAGGGCAACTTCGTGGACCACAGCCACCCGCAGCCGCTCCTGAACCAGAACGTCCTCAGCATTGTCGATCCCGCTCTCTCGGGCCGGGAGGCGGCTTTGCTGGCGTCAGCCAGGAGCAAGATGTCCGCCGTGCGCGCATTGCGAGTCCGCCCGCAACGCGACGATAAGGTGCTGGCATCCTGGAATGGCCTGATGCTCGGCGCGATGGCGCGGGCGGGGGTGGTTTTAGGCGCGGCGACGTATCGTGCCGCTGCGGAGAAGAATCTGGCCTTCCTCCAGGCCAGGCTGTGGGATGCCAATACCAAAACCCTCTACCACCGCTGGCGCGACGGCGAGCGCGACAACGTGCAGTTGCTCGAAGGATACGCTTTCCTGCTGGCGGGGGTGATGGAACTGTATGAGGCCACCCTCGAAGCGGAGCGCCTCGACTTTGCCATCGCCCTCAGCGAGACCATGCTCGCGACGTTCTATGACGCGGAACACGGCGGCTTCTGGCAGAGTGCTCCCGGGGCAAAGGACCTGATCCTCCGTGTCAAAGAGGACTACGACGGCGCTGAACCCTCCGGCAACTCGGTGGCCATTCTCGCTTTGCTCAAGCTCGGCCAGACAACTGGCCGAAAGGAGTTCACGCAAGCGGCTGAGAAGAGCCTGCGCCTGTTCGCCCACCGGCTGCAGCAGACGCCGCAGGCGGTTCCCTGCATGCTCCAGGCGCTTGATTTCTCACTCGACGAACCCTGGCGCGCCGTGGTCGCCGGCGATCCCAGCCGCTCCGCGACCGGCGCGTTGCTGCGTGCCCTCCACTCCGTTTACCAGCCCAATAAAGTCGTGCTGGGCAACACAGGCTCCGTCGAGCCCTTTGCCAGCACGCTGCCTGCTCTGGAGGCGGGCGCTGTGCTCTACTTGTGCAGCGGCACGGCTTGTCAGCCGCCAACGAGTGACCCGGGCAAGATCAAAGACCTGCTCACAGCCAAAAGGACGGTCAACGCGCCTTAAGCGAGCTGCCTTCCCGAGAACTGGGAGGCTTGATTCAGAACCGCACTGCTCC
>SESG01014497.1_pt1 | contig 12172 bp, 3 predicted proteins | sample 3171421 | NCBI WGS metagenome assembly SESG01 (sample SAMN10866946, study PRJNA518727) | freshwater metagenome | biome: subpolar coniferous forest; feature: holomictic lake; material: water; isolation source: holomictic Lake 227, 6 m and 8 m depth | place: Canada: near Kenora, Ontario | collected... | reverse complement strand
GTGGCTGAGCTTGCGTCCTGACAGGGAGCGCTTTACACGCCGTTACGGGATACGACCGTGGGAGTTATGCAGAGCATCCCTAGCGCGCTGTGTGATCCGTGCGCGCCGACTCTCGGGTCAACTACTGGGGTGGTTCTGCTCCGTATTGCGAAATAACAGTCACCCTGCCACTCCAATTAGCATTGCTTGGTCAATCAGGTGCCCTGTCAGATCATAGGCATGACGCCCCTCGGCGGCTCCGTAGATGACGTAGTGCGCGATAGCACCATTGCTTCGGCTTCCCAGAAAGTCTGCTACGTAGGCGTCTACATAGGCTGCAACGTCCGGGTTGTCTATCAAATACCTGTTTCCGTCGTATGTGTCAAAGCTTGGACCGGCGCTGCGCCCTTCCCATACGCCATACAAGTTGTAGTGCATGAACAAGGTTGCAGCGTCCAGGTTCAGAGCTTTAAGGTCAGCCCATTTGTTTGCGTAATAAACAGGGTCAAACCAGCTATTGGGGGCGTCTCCCGCTGCCGCCCCAACGGTTTTGTAGTTGTCATAGGCTGTAGCCAGCGAGACCGTAGGAACCAACTCAGGATTCTTGAGAAGGTAGTAGGCTGCATCGAACAGAAAGGATGAGGTCTTGCCGTAATTCGGTGTCTCAGTTCGTGCTGGGTTGACAAGGTCAAAGGTCTTGTCGGCAAACTGGAGTTTCTCAATACTTATGAGAGTGTCTGTGCCATCTCCACCTGCCCGGTGGTCTGTGATGGTGGCAGTTCCCAAGGCACGGTTATAAGAGATGAAGTAGTTAAAAACCGTGCCAGAGAAGATCACAGCATCAATGCCGGCACCGCCATCAAGGATGTCGTTCCCCCCAGTGCCGTTCAACGTGTCATTCAATGCAGTGCCCATGACAGTTTTCCCAGCGACCACTGATAACGTCATGGGCGAATTCACATACTCCAAAGTACCGTGGCCGTCGTAATAGTCAACCTGCGAAGCTATCCTGGCACCGACCATTGCGTCAGTTAACAGCAATGAGGGACCTGTATTTGCAAGCTGCGTCCAATGTGCGCCGTTGTCAGTCGTGGAAAACCAGTAGTAAGTTATTGCCCCCAGTCCATCAGCATCCGTCAAATTGTTGGTTGTCGTCAGCGTTTGACCCGGAGTGGGACGGCCGAAAAGTAAGACCGTACCCACGGGTGCATCATTTACATTGGCCACAACGGCACTTCTGACGGACTGCGGTCTTTCTACGGTCCCCGACTGATCCATGTAGATGGCCTGCACCAGCACTTGGGTGCCGACCTGCGCCTCACCTAAAACTATTGAATTACCAACATTCAAGCGGACCCAAGTGGCACCAGCATCCACTGTAGACCACCACTGGTAGCTGATAACTCCAAGGCCATCCGCATCTGCCAGGACACTGCTTGCAAGGAGCGTTTTCCCCTGTGCCAGGATGCCGGTAAAAAACACCATTCCGGTGGGTAAATGGTTGCCGGTTGTAATTGAGACTGTCATGGCCGAGTTCAGGTACTCCGAGGTGCCGTGGCCGTCAATGTAGTCAGCTTGCAAAACTACCTTCGCACCAACCAGTCCATCGGTTAGCAGCAATGATGAGCCTGTTGTTGCAAGCTGCGTCCAGTGTGCGCCGTTATCAGTCGTGGAAAACCAGTAGTAAGTGATTGCCCCCAGTCCATCAGCATCCGTCAGATTGTTGCTCGCAGTAAGTGTTTGTCCGGATCGCATACTTCCCGCAATGGTGACCGTACCCACAGGTGCATCATTAACGTTTGAGACAACTGCAGTTCTGCCGGACTGCGGTTTTTCGACAGTCCCAGACTGATCGGTGTAGATGGCTTGCACCAGCACTTGGGAGCCAACCTGCGCTTCACCTAAAACGATGGAACTGCCAACATTCAAACGGACCCAAGTGGTACCAGCGTCCACTGTAGACCACCACTGGTAGCTAATAGTTCCAAGGCCATCCGCATCTGCCAGGGTGTTGCTTGCGGTGAGTGTATTCCCCTGTGTCGGTGTACCGGTGGCAATCACAGTTCCTGTGGGTGCGCGATTCACCGCGCCGATGGTTGTAGCGCCAACTACGTAATTGCCATACCCTGCGCTGTTGGCGCTGCTGGCGCCCAAATAATATGTTCCGCTGGATGTAGGCCGAAAGGAGATCAGTGATCCCAAGCCAGGGCCACCGTCATCGTCGGCGATCAGTTTCAATCCGCTGCCGTCATACAGGGTGAGATAAGGGTCACTCAGCCCGCCGCTAGCAGCCGCATCCAGCGTAAAGCTATAAAGCTGCCCAGCAGTCAAGCTGATTGCAAACCAGTCGGTGTCGTTCGCAACCTCTAGCCGCCCTATGGTGTTGCTATTGGCTGTAACTCTGCCGATGGTCCAGGTGTTGCCAGAAAAATCGTCGGTAATTAGGCGCGCCGCAACGACATAGGTTCCGGTTCCGGCTGCTGTTGCCGCGCCTAGCGGACTAGAACTTGCAGATACGTAATAAATTCCAGTGCTTGATGGTGTGAATGCGGCCAAAGCGTTCAGCCCAGAACCACCGTCATCGTCACTACCAATCAACAAACCGTCAGAACCATAGATCGAAAGGTACGGGTCATATAGACCATCAATTGCTCCAGAATCGGCACTGATGGCATAAGCTTGCCCAGCGACTAAGTTGATTGCAAACCAGTCACGATCACTAGCAATTTCAATAGTGCCAGTGACTCTTCCGCCCACTGCCAGCCTGCCTGTCGTTACGGTAGAAGCTGAAAAATCATCCACCAGGGTATAGAGCATTGCCGTAAGGGTATAAGCGCCGCTCATCGAGCCATAGGTGCCACTGCGGGCCCCGAGGAAATAGCTTCCGGTTTGGGTTGGGGTGAATATGATCCTGGCGTTAAGCCCCGTCCCACTATCGTCATCGTTGTCCAGCAACACGCCGTTTGCGCTGTAGAGAGAAAGGAAGGGGTCGGATAGACCATTGCTGGCCGCGGAATCGAGGTTGAACAGGTATTGCTGCCCGGCTGTTAGGCTGACCGAGAACCAATCAGCATCGCTGGCAATCTCGATCAAACCGCCAGCGCTGCCACCCACTGCGAGGTGGCCGGTTGTTAACGTGGTGCTCGCGTAGTCGTCAATGACGCTGCTGGCTTTGATCGTGTAGGTACCTGTGCCGGTACCAAACAACTCTTTGGCTGACAGGAAGTAAGTACCACTGACGGTAGGCGAAAAAGTTAGCAGTGGATCGCCGCCGACACCTCCGTCTGCCTTGGCACTGATGTACCAGCCTTGCGTATCGTACAAAGTAAGGTAAGGCTGCGTCATGGTGGCCGTGCCCAGCGAGCCGCCCGAAGCGCCAAAGCCATTCAATTCAAATGCATAGTTTGTTCCAGCCTGCAAGCTAACCTTGACCCAATCATCATCACCGCTGAATTCAGTATTGCCTGCAAGCTGACTGCCGACGGCGAGCACACCATCGGTGCTGGTGTTTCCTGCAAAGTCATCGAGAATCGCTCCAAGCGATACGGCCTTGAGCATGTAAGTGCCGGTACCTGTGTCGTAAAGATCTTGCGCAGCGACATAGAAGGTGCCAGTAGCGTTTGCAGTGAAAACCAGCCTCGCGTCTCCGCCGGTACCGCCGCTTAACCCTGAATTCAAGAAATAACCGCTGGCGTCGTACAAAGTGAGGTAGGGCTGGTGCCCACTGCCACCCGGCAAGGTGCCCCCACCCCCGTTTGCGCCAAGCAGTTCGACGGCGTAAGTATTGCCCGCCTGCACCGATAGCTTAAACCAGTCTTTGTCGGAAGCGATCTCCAGAATGCCTGTCACCTGGCCACCAACCATCAGAACACCAGTTGTGGACGTGTTGGCGGCGTAGTCATCCGCAATGACCCCCAAGGACACCGCCTTGATGGTGTAAGTTCCCGTACCGCTAGAGTACAAATCTTCAGACGATAGAAAATACGTACCACTTGTGCTGGCGGTGAATGTCAGCCTCGGGTCACCGCCAGCGCCACCGCTACCAGTTGAATTGAGGTACCGTCCGGTCGTGTCGTACAGCGTCAAGTACGGCTGGTGGCCGGTGCCAGTTCCCAGCGTGCCACCTAAGCCATCAGCTCCATCCAACTCGAACTGATAAGTTGTGCCTGCCTGCAGGACTACCTTAAACCAGTCTTCATCGGCTGCGATTTCAATATTGCCGGTCTTCTGCCCGCCAACTGTGATCACACCGGTAGTGCTAGTGTTGCCTGCAAAATCATCCGCAACAATGCCCAACGATGAGGCCCGTAAAGTGTACGTGCCCGTGCCCGTGGAATACAGGTCTTCCGCAGACAAAAAGAATGTTCCTGTCGTCGTGGCAGTGAAGGTCAGCTTAGGGTCGCCGCCAGTGCCACCACTGGCGGTGGCACGGACATAGAGACCGGTGCTGTCGTATATGGTGAGATACGGTTGATGAGACGTGCCTGACCCAAGAGTACCGCCCGCACCATCCGCGCCGAGCAGTTCAAACTGGTAGGTGGTTCCTGCCTGTAATGAGACCCTGAACCAGTCCTGATCGGTGGCAATCTCAATCGTACCCGTGGTTTGTCCACCTACCGTGACAACACCAGATGTAGTGATACTGTTGGTAAAGTCATCGGCGGTGTTTTTTACAGTTCGCGCTGCGATGGTGTAGCCACCTGTGCTGACGCCAACGTCCATGGCACCCAGGTAATAGATACCACTTGTGCTTGCGGTAAAAATAATCTGCGAATCGGTGCCACCTGCGCTGTTGTCATCCGATGCGATGAGGCTGGCTGTCGCGTCGTAAAGCTGCAAATAGGGATTGCTTAGTCCAGCGGCTGTACGGTTCAGCGTAAAGGCGTACTGCCGCCCGGCAGTCAATGTAATTCTGAACAAATCGGCATCGTCCGCCACTTCGATAGATCCTACGACAGGTGCTCCATCGACAGTAACAACCCCCGAAGTAGCTGTAGACCAGGCAAAGTCGTCGGCCACAATGGGTGCCACAGTTATGAAGTTCAGATTAGTGGTGTTTGTGATGCCTGCGAAGTTGTTACCGGCGATGTCCTTCACCACGCCACTGGCCAGTTGCACGCAATACCCCGTGCCGAAAGCCAAGTCAGTTGTAGGATTAAGCGTAAGTGTGTTGCCTGAAATAGTGACTTGCGATGTGTCCGTCACCGCTATGCTTTTCGCCACCGCGCCAGAACTCGTATAGATGAGGATATTGCCGGTACCCGCCCTAATTGGCTCACTAAAAGTGAAGATGAAGTTTGTCGACGTTGCCACCGAAGTAGCATTGTCGGCAGGCACGCTACTGATCAAGGTAGGGGCAGTGCTGTCTGCACTGCCCATCGTGAAATTCAACGCTGTCGCGCCCGCCAAGCCCGCAAAGGCATTACCTGCCAAATCCTTGACCGCACCGCTGTCAATATTGACGAAGTACCCGCTGTCTGGGACAAAATCTTGGGTCGGGTTGATGGTGAGCGTGTTGCCGCTGATTGCGACCTGTGCAACGTCTGCGATGGAAATAGTTGCCAAAATGTTGCCAGCTGCGTTGTACAGCCGCACATTACCGGCTCCAGCCGTAATCACTTCACTAAATGTAAGAACCAGGTTGGCATTAGGCAAAAGCCCTGCAGCGTTATCGGCAGGTGAAGTTGCCGTTAGTGTGGGTGCTACCGTGTCCGAGGCAATCAGTTCACCCAGCAACTTTTGTACATCGCTGAATTGAAAGTACTCAACCCGGACCACCGAGTCCACGCCAGTGACGGAGCCTGTTACTGTTAAAACACCACTTACAGATGCGTAAGCGAATGTATAACTTGAATAAGTTCCGGCAAAGATAGCTGTGTCATCGCCGTCACCGCCGTCCAAAGCATCGTTACCGCTGCCACCAGTCAGGAAATCGTTGCCGGCGCCACCATAAAGAGAATCGTTTCCAGTTCCGCCGTCAAGCCGATTTCCAGTACCGTTGCCATTCAGGGTGTCGTTACCGCTTCCGCCAACGGCATTTTCTATCAGGCAGTTATATGCTATGACAATGTTGTTCGTCATGTAGTTGCATGACGAAAATACGCCAGATTCCAAATTAATGGTGCTTGGCGCTATCCACCCGCTGAAATCCAGTGTATCGGAACCTGCAGAGTCGAAGATTGTCAGGATCGGATGTTTGTTAATCGTGAAATCGTAAAGCTTGGCTGACTCTCCGGTGATAGTGGCGTGAAAACCATAAATCGTATTGTCAGTTCGCGTCGTAGAGGAAACGCCATAAATATTTTGTATTGCCAACACGTCATTGAGCATTGGGGTTTGGGGTTCGTACCCTATTCCGTCTTGCCCAATCCAGTCGGCATTGGCCACTTCCGACGACCGAATGGGGCCAGTCGGACCGAAGTACGACATGATTGAATAGACCGATGAGTCTTGGTAGGAAGACGGCAGCGGCACTCGGCCATTCCCTGCGTTGTAGTCCCCCATGTGGTTGAGTCCTAAAGCGTGGCCCAACTCGTGCATAAGAGTTTCAAATCCGTGATATCCGATGGTGGGAGAAACAGTACTATTCCATGCGTCCTGACCTTGGGTTGTGCTGAACCACGCACTACCCGATGTTGCAGCCGAACTGCCTTGCTTAACGTAGGCGTAGGAATCTCCCAATGACGATGAAAATGCAATTTCTATGTCGGAAGTTCCGCCTGCGGACTGCGCGATATTCTGGGGAATGAGATCATCCCAAGTCTGTAATGCCAAGCGAAACAAGATCTGCTGCGATGCGCTTACGGCCCTAAAACCTGAAGCTTCGCCGTTGCCGGCATTTATGCCTGCGGCAGTGGTAGGAAAAGCATAGGTTATGGTATAACCCGTCCAACGCCATAGGCCATTAGGGTTCGTTAGTTGCGCAAGTACTTGCGCCTGGGTCCAGTTAGCAGCCATGAATCACTCCTCCCTTTGCCAAAACCGTGCAAACGCACCTAACGGTTACTTTGATTAGTCCAAAACTGAAACTGCCAGAGCTTTGAAAAGCCTCCAGGTACCAGCTCTGCTGTATCTACCATCCATAGCAAACAAAAATCCAAACGGAGTCGGTCTGCAATCAGTCGTGTCGCTTTGATTATGGCCATTTGGTGTTGCCCACTGAATAGGCTCAAGCGATTTTTGCGCCTGCCAGCAGTGGCACATAACCTGGAATTCCAACTTCTGAGCGGTAAGTAATCCGGGCCAAGGTAAATCATCACGCCAGCGCTGCAGTGTTCTTGTTCCAAGGTCGACCTACCTGACCACCATTGCCGTTGCTGCGCTTTCAGGCGGCAACAACCGAGCAACCGCCCGGTTGTTGAATGATTGTCCGCATCGTGCCAACTTCTATCCTTCATCGCCGCCCCGGGGTTCTTTACTCTATGGCGGCGACAACTATCGTGACGCTGGGCCACACAGAATTGATCGACCTAGCCAACATTCCGGTGGTTCTCACTGCCACTATCCTGCAACACCAATCAGGATTGCCGGATCGATTGGGTGTCCAGATAAATCATAGGCATGACGCCCCTCGGCAGTTCCGTAGATGACGTAGTGCGCGATGGCGCCATTGCTTCGACTTCCCAGAAAATCTGCAACGTAGGCGTCTACATAGTCTGCAACGTCCGGGTTGTCTGTCAAATACCTGTCTCCATCATAAGTGTCAAAGGTTGGACCAGCACTACGACCTTCCCAGACACCATACAGGTTGTAGTGCATGAACAAGGTTGCAGCGTCCAGGTTCAGTGCTTTCAGATCAGCCCACTTATTGGCGTAATAAACCGGGTCAAACCAACTGTTAGGGGCGTCTCCCGCAGTCGCTCCGACGTTTCTGTAGTTGTCGTAGGCTGTGGCCAATGTGACCGAGGGAACCAACTCAGGATTTTTGAGAAGATAATAAGCTGCATCGAACAGAAAGGATGAGGTCTTGCCGTAGCTGGGCGTCTCTTTTCGAGGGGGATTGACAAGGTCAAAGGTCTTGTCGGAAAACTGGAACCCCTCAATGCTGATGAGATTGTCTATGCCATCTCCCCCGACCCGGTGGTCTGTGATGGTGGCGGTCCCCAAGTTACGATTGTACGAAATATAGTAGTCGGAAATCGTGCCTGAGAAGTAGGCGATATCGATGTCAGCGCCACCGTTCAGGGTGTCGTTGCCAAGTCCGCCATTCAGGTAATCAGACCCGGCACCACCCGTAATGCTGTCGTTGCCGGCGTCGCCGTGCAGGTAGTCCCGTCCTACACCACCCGTAATGCTGTCGTCGCCATCGCCACCCCAAACCGCGTTGGAGCCATCGCCACAGATGATCACATCGTCGCCGGTTCCGCCGTACAGATTTCCATACCCAGCACCACCCGTAATGATGTCATTGCCGGCGTTGCCAAACAGGTAGTCATTTCCCGCACCACCCGTGATGCTGTCGTTGCCGTCGTCCCCAGAAACCATGTTGGAGCCATCGCCCCCATTGAGCACGTCGTCACCGGCTCCACCGTAAAGCTTATCATCACCCGACAGGCCATTGATGGTGTCGTTTCCGGCAAGGCCATAGATGCAGTCATTGCCTGCGGTACCCGTCAGGAAATCGTCTCCTGTAGTGCCACCCACAGCCTTGCTATCCCAACCATTCAGGTTGCTGGCCACCAGACTGGTCTTTGCGACATTTTGTAGGATTGCGATGGGCCGAAACACATCCCCGCCGGTTGGTCCATCGGGATCAACCTCCAGCAGGGTGTCGTTGCCGGATTCAGTCAAGCGTGCAACGCCACTGGCAAAAGGGTTGATGTCAGTGAGAAAATTGACAAAGCCCGTTGCACTGAAATGAATGTTGTCGCCACCTGCGCCTGCAGCGAAATCAGTGATCGTGTCTACCGAGGTGTCGCCAGCATACCGGAAATAGAATACATCAGTACCTGCACCGCCGGTGAGCGTGTCGTTGCCAAGTCCGCCATACAGTTGATCCTCGCCAACACCAGCCGTCATGTTGTCGTTACCATCACCACCGTCAAGCTTGTCGTTACCATCACCCCCATCAATCACATCATCACCGGCTTCGCCGTAGAGCGCATCATTACCCGCCAATCCGCTTATCGTGTCATTGCCGGCACCGCCAACTATCTGGTCGTTACCTGAAGTTCCCGTCAGGAAGTCGGCACCTGCGGTGCCACCAATGGCATTGGGGTCAAAACCATCCAAATTGTCGGCCACCAAATCGGCTTTGGTAACGTTTTGCAATATCGCGATGGTTTCGAACGGTTTCGCGCCTATCGGCCCATCAATGTCCACCTGAAGCAGGGTGTCTGCTCCTCGTTGAACCAACTTGGCATGACCACTTGCAAAGGGGTTAGCACCACTGGTGTAATTCGTGAACTCGAATGTTGGTATTTGAAGGTTATCACCCCCAAAAGCAGCAGTGAAATCGGTAATAGTGTCTACAGATGTGTCAGTGCTGATATAGCGGAGTTGGAATTGGTCCGAGCCAGCGCCACCGGTCAGAGTGTCGTTGCCGAAATCCCCGAGCAGTTTGTTGCTACTGGCGTCCCCAATCAGCATATCGGCATATGGACCGCCAGTAACATTTTCGATATTGCGCAGGATGTCGCTGCCGAAACCAGATGCTGTGCCCTGTGCCAGATTGACCGTCACCCCTCCGGTAGCGAAACTGTAGTCAACAGCGTCCACGCCAGTACCACCATCCAACGTATCGTTACCGGGTCCGCTGAACAGGACGTCATTTCCCGCACCACCCGTGATGCTGTCGTTGCCGGCGACGCCATTAAGGAAGTCGTTACCGTCACCCCCATCCATCACGTCATCACCGGTTCCGCCGTAAAGCCATTCATTTCCCGCTGTGCCGTTGTATGTCGCCATTTTCTACTCCTTGAAAACGCATAGCCTTGGTCGTCTTCCTGCGGCCAAATATCACAACGAAAGACACTGTATTGACAAACAATTCTCGAAGACCTCGCCATCTTCGAAAGGAGGAATTGGAGTCCGTCGCTTTACTTTTTTAGCTGGACTCACCACGCCTTTCCAATCGACAGAGCAATGAATTTATTGCACCGTAACCGTAGTCTTAAGTAGGCTGTTTGGATTCGCAACGTTGTAGGTGTAAACCGCGCTTCCAGTGGTCTGGAATTGCCCGCCGACGGTACGAGCCACGCCAATGCCGCCAAAACCGGCATATGGAATTATTGGCCCTGCAAAAACAGAATCGGTACCGAGTCCACCCAGCGCTGCCCCAGTAGGCACGACGCCCATTACCCGTGTCGATTTTGTCGCGACATCGTATCGGACGATGGTGCTGCCGCCAAATATGGTACCTATGCTAATCGGAGTGAGAAAGAAGTACCCATCTGGCACCATCGCTGCCGAATTGATATCGAACTGTGTTACGTCGGTTCCGAAGAGGGTTCCATTTGTGAGCGCATAGAGCTCAACCCCGTTGTCGTCAATCAGCTTCACAGAAGGAAACACGCCCGTTATGGTGCTCGCAATCATGATCAGATGTGCCCCGCTTGCCGATGTGGAAATTGTTGGGATACTGGTATTGGAAGGCGCCATATAGGTGCTCGTTGCACCAGTGGCACTGGCGACTCGCAACATACTGCCGGTCGAACCATTGAGCACGGAAACGTAGAGGCGTTGCGGAACAGCACCGGTTGACACGATGGAACCTACCCCCGTAGCCAAGGTTGTCACCGCTTGTGTTGAACGCACGATTGACAAAATGGTCCATGTTCCAGTGCCGGAGAGGCCTGTACTCGAATTCAGGTAAACGTAGATATTGTCTGCGTCAACGCCTGCTAATTTCCACCCATCAGGGCCAGTCAAAGCCGACAGCTTCGTCACTGTGCGCACGCTAAAGGCGTCGTCCACGTGAAGCGACCACAATGCACCGTCTTGGGTGAACAAAACCGTGTCGCCAAGGCTCGCCACCGGAAGCGTTAGCACCGAGCCATTTGACCCGCCCTTTAGAGAGTACGCTAGCCCAGCGCCTATGCGATACAGTATCAGTTGACCCGTGCTGTAGGCAACGAGCCAAGCCGATGGCTGGCCCGTGGTGTAGGACGTGGTGTAGCCTGGGATTTTTACCCCAACCCCAATGCTTTGGAAACCAGTAAGGGTCGGTACTGATACGTTTACGGCATCGTAATATCCCAATATCCCCCCTACGTCATCCGCGGTCCCGCAAACCCCGTCAGCGCCCGCCTTCGTAGCAGCGACTTGCGAGTACAAGGGATTAACAAAATTGTAGGAATCGATGGAGCCTGAGCAAAAGGCGCCCTCAACGTTCGAATAGATTCCCCTGTTTTCGACTGGACGTTTCGAGGTGTTTGGAACCAGCGAGATAAGTCGAGGAATATCGTTTGGCGCATCAAAATAAGCAACTGGGGTCAGCCCTGTAAAGCGTTTTGTACTTGCGTTGTATGTGCCTTGCTGCAAGGTTGTACTCAGCTTGGTAGGGGCAGCTGCGGTGTCCATCACGTATTCGGTGTCCGGATGATCCGCGTGCACAAGTGACAGCGCGATGACTAGAGGATTCGCTGTTGTGGAGCCTTGCATCTTGAGGACGGGGGAATAGTGACCTGTCGCCGCCCAGCTAACGGTCGGTGTGACAGGCGTTGCTGGCGTGGAAGAACCACCCCCGCCGCCGCAGGCAAGCAACGATGCTGCCACTGCCAGCCCCAACATGGACCGCACAATATGAACGATTATTTTTTTTGATTTCATACGAACTCCCTTTTTGCTAAAAATCGACTTTCAATAGAGACGGGCAACTGCACCACCCTCCCATACTCCCCCGACACCACCGCCGCAATCTTGCGTTGCAGGTCGGGCTCGGTTGCCAGCGCGGGCACTTCGGGCCTGGGGATGATGCGGGTCTGCACGATCTGGCCGTTGCCATCGGTGATCACTTCGCGGTAGGCGCGCACGCCGGGCACGGCTTGCCTGGCGCGGTCGTCCACCGGCGTCAAGGTTTGCATGCTGAGCACTTCGCCCCGGCGCGATGTCACACAGACAAAGACGCTCTGCTGTGGGTCGGTCTTGTCCAGCCGCATGCTGAGTTGCTTGTCGCCCATCCAGACCTGTGCCGTGAAGATATGGTCGTCAACCGAGTGCGGCACCACGATGCGGTTGCTGTAGTCCATCGTCT
>SESG01007487.1_pt1 | contig 12177 bp, 6 predicted proteins | sample 3171421 | NCBI WGS metagenome assembly SESG01 (sample SAMN10866946, study PRJNA518727) | freshwater metagenome | biome: subpolar coniferous forest; feature: holomictic lake; material: water; isolation source: holomictic Lake 227, 6 m and 8 m depth | place: Canada: near Kenora, Ontario | collected... | reverse complement strand
CCGTCCTGAGGTCTTTATGTCAAACCCGGTTCATTCACCTTCCCAGGCCAGTTTCGTCGAAGTCTTCGAGCGCCAGCGCGCCACCGCGCTGCGACTTCGCACTTCCACGGCGGCCGAGCGCATCGGGACCTTAAAGCGCCTGCGCGCTGCCGTCATTGCCTACAGCGACACCTGGTGCAAGGCCGGTTGGGCCGACTTCCGCAAGCCCCCCGGCGAGGTGGAACTGACCGAGGTGCTGCCGGTGGTGGTGGAGGTCAATGACGCCATCCGCAAGCTGACGTCCTGGATGAAGCCGACGCGCGTGTGGCCAACGGCGATGCTGATGGGCACGCGGTCCTGGGTCAAGTACGAGCCGCGCGGGCGCTGCCTGATCATTTCGCCCTGGAACTACCCGGTCAACCTCACTTTCTGCCCGCTGGTCGCGGCCATCGCCGCTGGCAATACCGTCATCATCAAGCCTTCGGAAATGGCGCCGCATCTGGCCGCCGCCATGGCCAAGCTGATACGCGAAGTGTTCAGCGAGGACGAGGTTGCCTTGTTCGAGGGCGATGCCAGCGTGGCCCAGGGTCTGCTGGAACTGCCGTTTGACCACATCTTCTTTACCGGCAGCCCGATGATTGGCAAAGTTGTGATGGCAGCAGCGGCCAAGCACCTCACCAGCGTCACGCTGGAACTCGGTGGCAAGAGCCCGACCATTGTGGACGCCAGTGCCAATCTGGACCTCGCCGCGCAAAACGTGATGTGGGCCAAGTGCGCCAACGCGGGACAAACCTGCATCGCACCCGACTACGTGTTCGTGCACAGCTCGGTGAAAGACGCCTTCGTCGAGCGCTGTCGCGCGCAGTTGTTGCAGGCCTTCGGCAAAGACCCGGCCGCGCAAAGCCCGCACCTTGCCCGCATCGTCAACACCCGCCATGCCAGCCGGATCAAGGCGCTGCTGGACGACGCCAAAGCGCGCGGTGCGCGCGCGCTCACCGGGGATGTGGTGGCGCTCGACGACTGCTACATCGCGCCGACCCTGCTCGATGGCGTGCCGTCTGATGCGGCCATCATGCACGAAGAGATCTTCGGGCCGCTGCTGCCGATCCTTTCTTTTAATGCGCTCGACGAGGTCATCGCGCACATCAACGCCGCGCCGAAACCGCTGGCGCTCTACCTTTACAGTGAGGACAAGGCGGCGGTCGACAAGGTGCTGGCGCAGACCTCGTCGGGTGGCGCCTGCGTCAACCACGCCATCATCCACTACCTGCACGGGCATCTGCCCTTTGGCGGCGTGAACAACTCCGGCATGGGCAACGCCAACGGGCGCTACGGTTTTCGCACCTTCAGCCACGAGCGCGGCGTGGTGCAGACGCGCTTCGGTCTGGCAACCAAAATGTTCAAAGCCGGCGAGGTGCCGCCCTGGATGCTGGGCCTGCTGCGCAAGATCTTCCGCTGGATCTGAGGTGCGCCAGCGCCAGGGTCGGGGTCACCCGGCTTCGCAGCGCATGCCTGCAGAAGATTCAACATCGCTTTATAGTTGGTGCAGCATGACCAGCGCAACACCATTCCGATCCACCGGCACGTCTGGGCCGCGCGTCAGCACGTTTTGAGGTGGCCATGATCAAGCAACTCGCGCACTGGCTGGCGCCGCCGGTTTTTCCGGAAGACGAAGAAAAGACCAATCTGTTTGCCTTGCTCAACGTCATCCTGCTTGGTCCGATCCTGCTGATGCTGGTGTATCTGGTCGTCTTTTACCTTGACCGCAGTCTGCCGCGAGCGCTTCTGGTCATCGACCTGACCGCGCTCGCTCTGACCCTGCTAGGCTTGCGCTGGCTGCATGCCGCAAAGGCCACTGCAGTGATCGCCACGGTGGCCCTCGTTGGCTATCTGGCAATAACCGCCACCAACATCAGCCTGGGGACCATTCGCACACCGACCGCATCCCTGTACCTGTTCTGGGTGTTGATGGCCGGTGTCGTCTTTCGCCTGCGGGGCTTGCTGCTGGCCACCAGCGTCAGTTCTCTGACGATTCTGGGCCTGATCCTGGCAGAAAGCGCCGGGCTCTTGCCCAAGCCCGATTACCGCGTGGGCCTGACGCAATGGCTTAGTTACACCGGCATTTTTGCCATGGCGGCTGGTCTGATCTATTACGCCAACGAGCGCACGCGTCTGGCGCTGGAGCGGGCCGAGAATGAAATCGCGCAACGCCAGCGCACGGAAGAACAGTTGAAAACCAACCTGGGAAGCCTGCAACTGAGCGAGCAGGCGCTGAACCAGATTTCGGAGGGTGTCCTGATTTCCGACGCACGGCGGCGACTGGTTTACGTCAACGACGAGGCCGAGCGACTTACCGGCTATTCACGCCAGGATTTGTTGGGCCAGTCTTGCGCGCTGTTGCAAGGGCCTGCCAGCGACGCCGCCACCGTGCTGCGCATGCGCCAGGCGCTCGACAACTGGCAGGCATTTACCGGCGAGATTCTCAATTACCGCAAGGACGGCACGCCGTTCTGGAACGAGCTTTCGATCACCCCGGTCTTTGACGCGGCGGGTCGGCTCAGCCAGTTTGTCGGCGTGCAGCGCGACATCAGCGCGCGCAAACGGCGCGAGGTCGAAGCAGTGCAACAGGCCAACGCGCTGCGCGAAGGGCATGACATGCTGCAAAGCATTCTGTCCGCCACCACCGATGGCTACTTGAGGATCGATGACCAGGGGCATCTGCTGGACGCCAATGCCCGTTACGGTGAGCTCTCGGGCTATACGCGCGAGGAGTTGCTGCAGACGAGGCTGAGCGATCTGATGCTTGTGTCTGATGTTGCCGAGATTGCCGAGCGCCAGCGGCTGATTGTTGCCTGCGGAAACCTGCAGTTCGAATCGCGCCATCGGCGCAAGGACGGCTCGGTCTGGGACGTCGAGGTCAGTGCCGGGTATCGGCGCGAGGCCGGCAATCAGTTCTTCGTGTTTCTGCGCGACATCAGCGGGCGCAAGCGCCGTGAGGAGGAGCTGCGCCAGTTGTCCGAGGCCATCGCACAGTCGACCGAGAGCATCGTCATCACCAACCCGCAGGCCGATATCGAATATGTCAACGACGCCTACCTCAAGAGCACCGGTTACAGCCGCTCCGAACTGATCGGACGCAACTCGCGCCTGCTGCAGTCGGGCAAGACAGCGCGCGCGACCTATGAGTCGCTGTGGCAGACGCTGCGCCAGGGCCAGTCCTGGTCGGGCGAGTTTTTTAACCGGCGCAAGGACGGCAGCGAGTACATCAAGGCCGCTATTATTTCGCCGATACGCGGCGCCGACGGTCAGATCAGAAGCTATGTTGCGGCCAAGCGCGACGTCACGCAGGCCAAGCAGATCGAGCTTGAACTGCAACAGGCCCGGCAGGCCGCCGACGCCGCCAACCTGGCCAAGAGCCAATTCCTGGCGACCATGAGCCATGAAGTGCGAACCCCGCTCAACGGCATTCTGGGCATGGCCCAGGTGCTTCTGATGCCCAGGATCAGCCAGGCCGAACGCCAGGACTACGCGCGCACCATTGTGGCGTCTGGTCAGACCCTGCTCAATCTGCTCAATGACATTCTGGACCTGGCCAAGATCGAGGCCGGCCGGGTCGAGATTGATGCGATAGCGATGGCGCCCCACGAAATCCTGGCGCAAACCCAGGCCTTGTTTGGTTCCGCCGCCCGCGCCAAGGGTTTGCGGATCGAATCAAGCTGGCTGGGTCCGAGGGCGCATTACCGTGGTGACCCGCATCGTCTGGCGCAGATGCTCTCCAATCTGGTCAGTAATGCGCTGAAGTTCACTGCGCGGGGCAGTATCCGCGTTGAAGCGCGTGAAATTGCCAGAACGGCGGGCCGGGCGACGCTGGAATTTTCGGTCAGCGACAGCGGTATCGGCATTGCGCCGGACAAACTGGGCCTGCTGTTTCAGAGTTTTTCGCAGGTCGACAGTTCAAGCGCGCGTCAGTTTGGCGGCACCGGACTGGGTTTGTCGATTGTGCGCACACTGGCCCATCTGATGGGCGGCGCGGCTGGCGTTGAAAGCGATTTGGGTCGCGGTTCGCGGTTTTGGTTTCGCGTGGCGGCCGAGCCCGTTGCGCAGACGTCTGGCGAGGCTTCGGAGCCCCTTGCCCACGACGCAGTGGGCGCGCAGACCGCCACGCTGCACCCAGGGCGCGTGCTGCTGGTGGAGGACAACGTAATCCATCGCCGCCTGCTCGAAGTGCTGCTGGGCAGCCTGGGTATGGAGGTGCTTGCCGCCAGCAACGGGCAACAGGGGCTTGATGCCATCGTGCAGGGCGAGTCGGCGCCTGTGATCCTGATGGACTTGCACATGCCGCTGCTCGACGGCTACGAGGCAACACGGAGAATCCGACAATGGGAGCAGCAAAACAGCCAGCGCCGGCGCATCATCCTTGCGCTCACGGCCGACGCTTACGAGGATGCCCAACAGCGCTGCCTGGCCGCGGGTGTTGACGATGTGCTGACCAAGCCGGTTTCCTTCGATCAGCTCAAGGCCACGCTGGCCCGCTGGCAACCCGACAGCGCAGCGCCTGTGCCACAGCCGCCCTATACGGCGATTGACGTGGCGCGGGTGCTGGCGCAGATGGGTGAGCTCGAACCGCTGTTGGAAAATCTGGATTTTGATGCCATTGCGCGCTTTCGTGCATTGGAAGAGGGGCTGGCCGGTACCGAACTGGCAGCGCAGCTTGCGCCCGCTGCGCACGCCCTGCAGACTTATCAATTTGACGTGGTGCTGCAGGTCTTGCGCCAGATCATGAACAACCCGGACTGGCAAGGTGAAACCGCATGACAACTCCCAACCCTAGGCTCAGTATTCTGGCGATCGACGATACGCCGGCCAATCTGCAAGTGCTCAGCGCGGCACTGGCGCAGGACTTCCGGTTTCAGATGGCTACTTCGGGCGAGGTCGGGCTGGCCGCCGCGGCCCGCATGCCGCCGGATCTGATTCTGCTCGACGTCATGATGCCCGACATGGACGGCTTTGAGGTCTTTCGCCGGCTCCAGGCCGATCCGCAATTGCAGGCGATCCCGGTGATCTTTCTGACCGCCCTGTCGAGCATGGAGTCCGAAGCGGCCGGCCTGGCGCTGGGTGCTGCCGACTACATCAGCAAGCCGATCCAGGTCGAGACCGCCAGGCTCAGAATCCGCAACCTGATTGAGCGCGAGGGCCTGCGCAAAGCGGTGGCTGAAAAACAGAGGGAACTCGAACGACTGGCCCACTACGATTTGCTCACCGGCCTGCCGAACCGCGCTTTGCTGGCGGACCGCATGGGCCAGGCCATGACGCAGTCGCAGCGGCGCGCTCAGCATTTGGCGATTGCCTTTCTCGATCTGGATGGTTTCAAGGCGGTCAATGACCTGCACGGCCATGACGCCGGCGACCATTTGCTGATCACGCTGGCGCAGCGGATGCAGGAAGCGCTGCGCGAAGGCGATACGCTGGCGCGTCTGGGCGGCGACGAATTTGTCGCCATCCTGCCGGACCTGACCGAAGTCGATGACAGTGCGACGATTCTCAGCCGCTTGATGGCGGCGGCAGCGCAGCCGGTGCCGTTTGGCGAGGTCAGCTTGCAGGTATCGGCCAGCCTGGGTGTGAGCTTTTACCCGCAGGCGCAGACGCTCGATGCCGAGCAGTTGCTGCGCCAGGCCGATCAGGCCATGTACATGGCCAAGCAGGCCGGCAAGAATTGTTTTCATGTTTTTGATTCCGAGCAGGATCGCAGCGTGCGCGAGCGCCACGAGAGCATGCAGCGTGTCCGCCAGGCGATGGCGGCGCACGAGTTCGTGCTGCAGTACCAACCCAAAGTGAATCTGCGCAGCGGCGCCGTGATCGGCGTCGAGGCCTTTATCCGCTGGATTCATCCAGAGCGCGGCCTGCTGCCGCCAGCACGGTTTTTACCAATGGTGGAGGACCATCCGCTGGCCGTTGAGCTCGGGCAGTGGGTGATCGAGAGCGCCCTGGCGCAGATTGAGCGCTGGCGGCAAGCCGGCTTGAACCTGCCGGTGAGCGTCAACATCGGCGCGCGCCACTTGCAGCGCAGCGATTTCGTGGAGCGCCTGCGCCAGCAACTGGCAAAGTACCCGCAACTCAAGCCGGACGGGCTGGCGCTTGAATTGCTCGAGAGCAGCGCCTTTAACAACCTGGAGCATGTTTGCGAGGTGATTGCGGGCTGCCGGCAAATCGGCATTCCATGCGCGCTGGATGACTTTGGCACCGGGTATTCTTCGTTGACCTATTTGAAGTTGTTGCCGGTGGCGCAAATCAAGATCGGCCAGCGCTTTGTGCGCGACATGCTCGATGACCCGAAAGACCGGGCGATTCTGCGCAGCATTGTTGACCTGGCTGCGGTGCTTGAGTTGCAGGTCATCGCCAAAGGGGTGGAGACGGTTGAGCAGGGCGTCAAACTGCTGCAACTTGGCTGCGAGCTGGGTCAGGGTTTTGCCATTGCGCACCCGATGCTCGCCGCTGAGTTGCCGGACTGGATCGCCGCGTGGCGCGCCGACCCCCGCTGGCGTGATGCCCAAGCCGTGGCATAGTCGGCGGCTGTTTTTGGTTTTTTGAATCGGTTTTAGGAGTCCGCACTTTGAACGCTTTGATGATCTTTCTCGAGAGGCTCAAGCTCAACACCAAACTGGTGCTGGGCCTGGGCGCCATGCTGGTGATCATCGTCGCCATCGGCTTGCAGGCGGTTTACAGCAGCCGCCAGCAAAGCAACGAAATACGCCGCATGTACGAGCTTGAACTGCAGGGCATTTCGCACATCAAGGAAGCCAGCATCCACCTGATGCAGATGGGCCGCTCGTTGCGCCAGATGATTCTCGCGCCCGACCTCAAAAGCCGGGCCGTGGCCCGGACGGATCTGGACGAGGCGCGCGCGATCCTGAACCGTTCGCTGATCGAGAGTGACAAGCTGTTTTTTCGACCCGAGGGCCGCGCCTTGCTGGCCGACATTGGCGATGTGCTGAACCAGTACCTGCGCAACGTCGATCATGTCACGGCCCTGCTGGCGCAGGACAGTGCGCCGCAAAACACCGAGATCACCCGATTTCTGGCCAGCCCGGAGAATGTGCGTGTCTTTGAAACCATTGACACGCTGATGAGCAGCCTGGTGCGCCACAAGGAAAGCGTGGCCAAGCGCTCGGCCCAGGAAGCCATTGCGTATTCGGATCGGATCGAATACTGGACCCTGCTCTTGCTGCTGATCGGCATTGCGGCCGGTCTGACTTCGGGCGCCTTGCTCGGCGCTTCCCTGCGCCGACCCTCGGAGCGCTTGCGCCTGAGCGTGGAAAAACTGGCGCAGGGCGATCTCCAGACGCTGGTGCCACACACCGAATTCGACAACGAGATTGGCGCCATGGCGCGCTCGGTGGGCGTGCTGCAGGAAGGTGCGAACCGGGCCGACGTGCTGCGCTGGAGCAAGACACACGCCAATTTGATCGGCGCCAAGGTGCAGGCGATTGAGCGCCTGGACGAGTTTGCCGACACGCTGCTGGCGCAACTCACGCCGCTGCTGCAGGTGCAATTGGGTTTGCTTTTTGTATGGGATGGAGCGCTCGGCAAATACCGCTACCAGGGCGGTTCGGGTCTGGCGACAGAGCGCAGCGAGTTGCCGGATTTTGCCCCGGGGGAGGGCGTGCTTGGGCAGTGCGCGCGCGACGCCAAGCCGATGCGGGTTGACGCCGTGGGCGCAAGCAGCCTGCGCATCCGCTCCGGGCTGATCGACGACCGTCCGCATTGTGTGTATCTGATGCCGGTGAGCGATGTGAACGGCGTCGTGCTTGCGGTGCTGGAACTGGGCAGCTTTGCGCCACTGGGCGAGCGCGAGCAGACGCTGCTGCAGGAGGTGTTGCTGCTGGTGGCGCTGAACCTGAAAATCATTGAGCGCAACCAGACTTCGCACGCCTTGTTCCTGCAGACCGAGCAGCAGGGGATCGAACTGCGCGAGCAAAACCTGGCGATCGAGCAGGCGCGCAAGCGGGCCGAAGAGGCAACCCGCGCCAAGAGCGAGTTTCTGGCCAATATGAGCCACGAAATCCGCACCCCGATGAACGCGGTCATCGGCCTGTCCTATCTCGCGCTCAAAACGGATTTGTCGGCGCAGCAGCGTGACTATGTGCAGAAGATCCATTCCGAGGGCAGCACCTTGCTGGGCATCCTCAACGACATTCTGGATTTCTCGAAAATCGAAGCCGACAAAATGACGCTGGAAGTCGCGCCGTTCTGGCTTGACGATGTGCTCGACAGTGTCTCGACCCTGGTGGCGCACAAGGCGCAGGAAAAAGGCATTGAATTCCTGATCCGGGTGTTGCCCGATGTGCCGCAAAACCTGCTGGGCGACGCCTTGCGCTTCAAGCAGATTCTGACCAACCTGCTGCACAACGCCATCAAGTTCACGGATCAGGGGCAGGTCGAAGTGACGATTGCGCTGGCGCAGCAAAGCGGGGCGCGCGTCGAGTTCAGGATCACGGTCAAGGACAGCGGCATTGGCATGTCGGCGGCGCAGTGCAAATCATTGTTCACGGCCTTCAGCCAGGCCGACAGTTCCACCACACGCCGCTTTGGCGGCACCGGTCTCGGGTTGGCGATCTCCAAGCGTTTTGTTGAAATGATGGAGGGACAAATCGGTGTCACGTCCGAGCCCGGTGCCGGCAGTACCTTCACCTACTCGGTCTGGTTGCGGCAGTCGGCGCAGCATAGCCGCACCCAGTTGCGCGACAGTTCAACCCAGGGTATGCGAGTGCTGGTAGTGGACGACAACCCGGCGGCGCGCCAGATCTTGACCGAGCAACTCGCCGGCCTGGGCTTGCGCGCCGATGAGGCGGTCAACGGTCAGGCCGGCATGGCCGCCGTGCAGCAAGCCGATGCCAGCGACCCCTATCAGGTGGTGCTGATGGATTGGCAAATGCCGGGCATGGATGGCGTCGAGACCACACGGCGCATCACCCAGGACATCGCGCTCAAGCACCAGCCCAGTGTGGTGATGGTGACCGCCTATGGCGCGGACGAAGCACGCGGTGCCGGCAGCAGCGCCGGCGCCAGCGCTTTTCTGGACAAGCCGGTGAGCCAGTCGCGCCTCTGGGACACCCTGGTTGGCATTCTGCGGCCGGCGGCACCGCTGGTGGACACGCCTGCCACTGCGCCTGACCACCGCAGCGCATTGCCCGGCGTGCCGGTGCTGCTGGTGGAAGACAACGAGATCAACCAGCAGATCGCACGCGAACTGCTGCAAGTCATGGGTGTGCAGGTCACACTGGCCGGTAACGGCCAGCAGGCGCTGGACTTGCTGCAAGCCGCACCGGACCCCTTGCCCTGGTCGCTGGTGCTGATGGACTTGCAGATGCCGGTGATGGACGGGCATCAGGCGACACGCCTGTTGCGCGCGCAAAAACGTTTTGCCAAGCTGCCGATCATCGCGCTGACGGCCCATGCCTCGGCCGAGGAGGGTGCGCGCTGTCTGAGCGAGGGCATGAACGCGCACCTGACCAAGCCGATCGAGCCGACCGCGCTGTACCGCGCCATTGCGTACTGGAGTCAGGCCGCCAACAGCGAACGCCCGCTGCAGATCGCGGGCATCGACGTGGCACAGGGCCTGCGCCACTGCGCCGACAACCGCGTTTTGTACGAGTCGCTGCTGCAACGGTTTTTTGCCAGTTCGGCCGACACAGCGCGGGACTTGCGCCAGGCCATTGACGTGCAGGACTTTGCCAGCGCCGAGCGGGCTGCCCATAGCTTGAAAGGCGTTGGCGCCAACCTCGGAGCCGCGCACTGCAGCCACTTGAGCGGCGAGCTGGAACAGGCGCTGCGCCGGCGCGCGCCAGCCGCCACGCTGGCGCCGCTGCTGCTAGCGCTGGAGCAGCATCTGGTTGTGTTGCTGGCGGCCATTGCGCAAGTCTTGCCCGCGAGCGCAGTGGCAGCATTGCCGGCGGGCGCTGTGCTGGACCGTGTCTTGTTGGCACGGGTTTGCTGGCAACTTGCGGACTTGCTTGTCAGCAGCGATGTCCACGCCAGTTCGCTGGCACAGGAACACGCCACCTTGCTGCGGCATGGTTTGGGCGCGGATTGTGCTGTGCTGCAGGCGCACATAGCGGGCTTTGACTATGCACAGGCGCTGACGCAGTTGCGACGACTGGGTGAGGCGCTGCAGATTGAATTGCCGGCAGGGTCTTGAGATGGAGATTTTTCAACCGGTCAAGCCCATCATCCTGATCGTCGATGATGCGCCGGCCAATCTGTCGCTGATGGCGGGCCTGCTGAAAGAGGTCTACACGGTCAAGGCGCTCAACGCCGGATCGCGGGTGCTGGCCCTGGCCCGGCAGGAGGCGCCGGACCTGATTTTGCTTGACGTCATGATGCCGGATATGGACGGTTACGAGGTCTGTCGCCAGCTCAAGGCAGACCCGTTGACGCGCCAGATCCCGGTGATCTTTGTGACCAGCATGACCGATGCCGGCAGTGAGCAGCGCGGCATGGCCGTTGGCGCGGTGGACTACATCATGCGTCCGATCACGCCGGCCATTCTGCTCTCACGCGTGCAGGCCCATGTCGTCAATGCCTGTGCCATCAGGACGGTGCACATCGACAACCAATACCTGCAGCTTGAGGTGGCCGAGCAGACGCGCCAGATTGCATCCTTGCAGGAGGTGACCATCCTGGCGCTGGCGTCGCTGGCCGAGACGCGCGACGCCGATACCGGCAACCACCTCAAGCGCACCCAGCAGTACGTTGAATTGCTGTGCAACTACCTGAGTTTGCAGCCGCGCTTTGAAACGTATCTGAGTGCCGAGCGAATCCGTATCGTGGCTTTGTGTGCGCCCCTGCACGACATCGGCAAGGTCGGCGTGCCGGACCGGATCCTGCTCAACCCCGGGCGCTACAAGCCCGAAGAGTTTGAAATCATGAAGACCCATCCCCGGCTCGGGCTCGAGGCCATCGCCAAGGCGCAGGCCAGCGTCCACGACGAGAGCGAGTTGTTTGAGGTGGCCAAGGAAATTGTTTATTCGCACCACGAAAAATGGGATGGCAGTGGCTATCCGCAGGGTTTGCGGGGTGAGGAGATTCCGATACCGGCGCGCCTGATGGCGCTGGCCGATGTCTATGACGCGCTGATTTGCCGGCGTGTCTACAAACCGGGCCTGTCACACGGAGCGGCGGTGCAGATCATCGTCGAGGGCCGCGGCACGCATTTTGATCCGGACGTGGCGGACGCCTTTCTGGCACTGGGCGCTGAATTCAACGCGGTCGCCCAGCGCTTCGCCGATACCGAAGCGGACTGGTTGCACAAGGCCTCTTATTCGGCCAACGCCGCGCTGCTTTCCGGGACTTGAACCGCGTTCAAACCTTCCAGAAGAGATTCGCCATGAAGCATGCAAACATCAATCAAACCCGAGCCTCAGAGCCACAGGTTCTGGTTGTCGACGACAACGCCAACAGCTGCCATCTTCTGAACCTCCTTCTGGCGCCGAAGTACGCCGTGCTGGAAGCCCACAGCGGTGAAAGCGCCTTGCAGGCCATTGCGCAGCACCCGCCGCAGCTGGTCTTGCTCGACATCATGATGCCGGGTGAAGTGGATGGTTTGCAGGTGCTCGATGCCATCAAAAGCGACGCCAGGCTCAGGCATATTGTGGTGGGCATGGTGAGCGCGCGCGACCAGCGCGCTGATGAACTGGAGGCGCGCCGGCGCGGTGCTGATGCCTACTTCACCAAGCCTTTCAGTCCACGCGAGATCAGTACCTGGGTGGACAGCCGCTTGCAATAATCCCTCTGTCAGCAGAGTTTTGATGGTGGTGCTAGAGTTGGAGAAAAATGGAATCTAGTTCAAGCCGATCACACGCCGAATGACCATTCCGACCTTTCCGTGGCGCTCCATCAAGGCCAAGGTAACCCTGTTCACACTGGTAGCACTGGCCGCAGGGCTGTGGTCACTGGCGTTTTTTGCCAATCGCACACTGCACGCCAACATGATGGCCCAATTGGCCGAGCAGCAACGCTCGACCGTGTCGCTGATGGCCGATCAGTTTGACGACGAATTGCGAAACCGAATCAAAGCACTCGAATCCATTGCAGCGCTCCTGAGCCCGCCGCTGCTCAGCAATGCGGCAGCGCTGCAGACCGGACTTGAACAGCGCCCGCTGCTTCAAATGCTGTTCAACGGCGGCACCTTTGTCGCAACGG
>SESG01016170.1_pt1 | contig 12180 bp, 11 predicted proteins | sample 3171421 | NCBI WGS metagenome assembly SESG01 (sample SAMN10866946, study PRJNA518727) | freshwater metagenome | biome: subpolar coniferous forest; feature: holomictic lake; material: water; isolation source: holomictic Lake 227, 6 m and 8 m depth | place: Canada: near Kenora, Ontario | collected... | reverse complement strand
GCGGCTTTTTTGTTTATCTTGGCTGCGTAGCAAATCGGTTATGCAGTGGCCTGCAAAGCCATCTAGAGCGGTTCGACTCCGCTCGCAGCCTCCAAATGTGCCGATGTAGCTCAGTTGGTAGAGCAACTGATTCGTAATCAGTAGGTCGTGCGTTCGACTCGCATCATTGGCTCCATAAATATCAAGCCCTGCGACGTTTAACGTTAGCAGGGCTTTTTTGTGAGTGTGACCAATTTGTGACCACTTTTTCACAAACATTATCCGCATAGCTTGCAAGATGCTGTTGTGATAAATGCGCGTAACGTCGTACCATATCGCTTGACGACCACCCGCCTAATTCCTGTAAAACGTGCAGCGGCGTTCCGCTTTGTGCGTGCCAACTCGCCCAAGTGTGCCGTAAATCATGCCAGCGAAAATCCTTAATTCCCTCGCGTTCAAGTGCATTGCGCCACGCCCTCGTGTTTGCTGTGCCAACACCGTCACCTTTATATGTAAACACGCGGTTTTCATTTTTACCGACTTGTCGCCGTAAAATTGCCATGGCATTGTCGTTTAAAGAGACGGCGATTGACCGCTTACTTTTTGTAAGGTCAGCATGAATCCACGCTTGACGCTGGGGCAGGTTTATGTGCGACCATGCCAATTGCGTCACGTTAGATTCACGCAAGCCTGTTGCCAAAGTGAAGCGCATCATCGCCGCTAAATGGTCGGACGTGGCACAATCTGACGAAAAAAATAGGAGAGAATCATGTACGCAGAAAAACTCAAGGCGTTTGAAAACGTCAAAAACTTAGGCGGTAAAGCGTGGGAACACGCGGTAGCCTGCGACGTAATCAGTCAAACACCCGTTAAAGACTGCTCTTTGCACTGTTTTCATTATCAACAAATGTTTGAACTGCTTTTTAAGCACCTACTAGAAACCCGCAGTGAATTTGGTGCTTATCCATTAACACATAAACTGGAGCGATTATTTGAGCAGACTATAAAAGAAACTGGATTTAAAACCGATGCAAGCAAATATCAATCAGCATTACGTTGGATTTCAGTTTGCGCTGAGGTGTATCGATACAATTTTTTGATTGATTGTAAAGGATACAAAGACAGCATTGAAACCTTGAACCCCTTACTTGATGAATTAGCAGAATTTGCCGCGCAATAATCCATAATTTTCAGCAGTAAAAAGCCGCGTTGATTAAGTTCGACGCGGCTTTTTTGTGTCGATTATTTATTGAAGTTCGTCATAATCAAATCGCGCTTAGTTTCAAGTCGCTTAATCATTGCGTCGCCTGCGTCCGTTTTAGGTTGTGCGCGTAGGCGGTTGATACTGGATTTTAGTTTGCTCGTAACACCTTGCACATGACTGGACTGTTTAAGTCGTGCCATATCCGCCTTATTTTTGATATAAAACTGTTTTTTGTCCTCGCCTTCCAACTGCTCGAATTCTTCTTTAATGTCATTCAAACGCTGTTTTTCTTTTTTGAAACGAATCTCTGACAGCTCTTTGTGCTTTTCCTTTCCGTGACCGAAATTCCAAAATATCATTTTGCCGACCACGGGAATAGAACTGGTGGTGTCTAATCCGTTAATCCACATTTCATTTTTTGGGTGGCGGTTGATGTCGTTCGCGTGGATGATGTCATTACTAACGGCATTGACGAAAGCAAACGGCGGTAGGATTTGTTTTAATGCTGCCGTGCCAACGCCTTCGCGTCTTACTTGCCACGTTATGAATTTCGACAAGCCTGCCAGTTTCCACAAGTTATCGGTTACGCGGTCGTCAAAGTCGGTATTTCTGCCTAATAAATAATCTTTCAGTTCATCCGCACCTGCGCCCGTCAACATCAATAATGCCAATATCGCCGTGAGGTTTTTCATGCCTTGAATCGCACGCGCTTTATCGCCTGATAAAATCTCTTTGACCGCTTCGCGTCGGTACACATCAAACAGTTTTAGCGTGTACGTTTTCAGCGTGTAAAACAAGCGTCCATTACCCGCCGTCTGGTATTTAATCGGCAATTCCGACAGCGTTACTGGCGCAAAATCCAAGTATCGACTGTAAATCATCATGCGCGTATTGTCGTTAATCACGCCATTTTTCAAGTCTTGTAAGACCTGATTTGCGCCGTTCTCAAAATAGGTATTGAGTTTTTTAATTAGGTTCGCGTCATTGGCGTTGGCTTGTCGGGTGAGCTTGTCTGATATGGAATTAAGTAATGAATCCACCGCCTTTCCCGTAATCGCTTTAATGCCAACTAATCCAAACACTTTATCAACTGCACCCGCAAAGGTATCGGATTCGGTGAATTCTTGCGCGATACGCTCTAAACCGTAGTCCGTTTTATTGAATACTACATTGCCACGCAACGCATTTCCGATTGCTTTTAATCCACCGAATAAACTACCACCTTCATACAACGCCCAAGTGAAATCACCTAACTGCGTAATCGCAGAAATCGGTGAACCCATCGTGTCGATTAACGAGAAGTTTTTATAAGCAGCCGCCACACCCGTTGCGCCGTGTTCATGCAATCTCGCGCTTAAAATTTCATGTACTGCGTGTTCTTGACTGGGGTTAATTTCACCATCCGCAATCAATTTCATGATGTGAGTGGCAATGTTTTCTTTGTAATCGCGTTGCAGTAAATACTTTGACAAATAGGCGGTCAGTTGTTTTTCAACGCCAATCAATTCATTGCGATTTTGACGCGCCGATTCTTTGGCATCATCGTCCGTGGCTTCGTGCATCAACCGACTTTGCACCGAAATGGCGGCTTGTGTCACGCCTAATTCGTGCCGAATACTCGCTACTTTTTTGGGAATGTGTCCTAGAAATTTGCGGTATTCAATGTGTTTCACCGATTAACCAAAATCACCGTCACGGATGCGATAGCGACCTTTGAAAAATCCTTAATCACGCCAAATTCCATTTTCGATCAGTATTTGCGCGGAAATTCCACCATTTTGACCGCTGATAAAAAAGCAGGTTATGATTTATTCAAAGGAAATTGTACGTCTCGCCATGTTGGAGTGACACTTGGCGGATTGTCTTTTGAAAAAATGGGCGTGAAAAAAGATTATTTCAAATTGCACGGCGGACAATTAGCCGAAGTGGATAATGGACGATTTGACGTAACGAAACTAGAAAAAGACCGTCATTTTTTCAAAGTTCCCGTGTTGCGTAATGTTGAACTCCCGTCGCCGTATTTTCATGATGGTTCCGTCGCTAAATTAGACGATGCGGTTCACATCATGGCGAAAGTACAACGCGACAAAGAATTCACCCATGATGAAGTCAATAAAGTGGTCGCTTTCTTGAAAACATTAACGGGAAAATATAAAAATAATTGAGATCGCGCATTGCTTTAATTTCAAATAATCAACGGCGGTTAATAATTTTTTAACCACGCTAATAAATGTTGCGGAGAATCAATCAGCGCGTTTGCGCCCCACGTTTCTGGCGTGTCCGTCAATTGTAAATAACCGTAAGTCGCGGCGAGTGTTTGCATTTCAGCACGGTTACCCGCCGTAATATCATGCACGGCATCGCCGATATAAACGCATTCACGCGCCGAAACGCCAATTTTTTCACACGCTGCGAACAGTGGCGCGGGATGTGGTTTCGGATTTGGCGTGGTATCCCCGCAAATTACGCACGCGGCACGATGCTGTAAATTGAACGCTCGAACCAGCGGTAGCGCAAAACGTTCACGTTTATTGGTAACAATTCCCCACGACATATTTTGCGCTTCGATAAACTCTAAAACCGCCACCATTCCATCGAAAAACTGGCTGTGTTGAGCAATGTTGTTTTCGTATTGATTCAACATTGTCGTCAAAATGGCAGCGCGAGTTTCCTCGCTCACGTCTAACGCCAAACTCACGTTAATCATTGCCATCGCGCCAAATGAAACCTGTGGTTTAACGAATTTGGTGGCGACTGTTGAAAATCCGTGTTGTGTTAAAGCGTCATTCAAACAGGCAATTAAATCAGGCGCAGTATCAACAAGCGTGCCATCCAAATCAAACAGCACACACGAAATTTTCCGTTTGTTGAGCGCGTTGGAGCGAATTTGCGTCATTATTAAACTGACCGTTTGAAAGCAGCAATGTAATTAACATCAATGTTTTTACTGACTGAAAAATGTTTCGTCAGCGGATTATATTCAATGCCAATCATGCCTTGTAATTCCAGCCCCGCCGCTCTGGCAGTTTGGCAAAGTTCAGACGGTTTGATAAAGGTTTTATATTGATGCGTGCCTTTGGGCAACATTCGCAAAACGTATTCGGCGGCAACAATCGCTAATAAAAAGGCTTTTGGTTTACGATTCAACGTTGAAAAAAACACCATTCCGCCGGGTTTCACCAATTTTGCACACGCGGCGACAATCGAACCCGCGTCGGGAACGTGTTCCAACATTTCCATACACGTCACAAAATCGAAACTTTCAGGTTGTTCATCGGCGAGCGTTTCAACGCTTATTTTTTGATAATGGACGGTTTCCGTTTCGGTTTCTAAAGCGTGTAATTCCGCCACGTCAACCAAATCGCCGCTCAAATCAATGCCCAATGCGTTTGCGCCCGCTTGTGCTAACGCTTCCGTTAAAATTCCGCCGCCGCACCCTACGTCAACAACTCGTTTGCCAGCCATATCGGTGAATTGTTGAATATAGCTCAAACGCAACGGATTGATAGCGTGTAGCGTCCAGAATTCACCTTGTTTATCCCACCAAAGTTCTGCCATTGAACCAAATTTGAGGATTTCGTGCGCGTGTACATTTTCAGTCATTTTTGTTTATTCGGGTTGGTGTAAAAGGTGCGATAGTTTAGCGCATTCGTGGGTTATTCGTCATGTTGACGTGGACGCAAACCAGAATTTGCGCCCACATTTGCGCGTTAGATTACAGTGAATTTACCGCATTTAATTCCGCGAAGGCTTGCGCTAATCGAGCAACCATTCCCAATTGTCCCGCACGTTGCCACGCACGCGGATCGTAATACTTTTTATTGGGTTTGTCGTCACCGTCAGGATTACCGATTTGACCTTGCAAATAGCCTTCGTTGGTTTTGTAATAATCCATCACACCCGCCCACGTCGCCCATTGCGTGTCGGTGTCGATATTCATTTTAACCACGCCGTAACTAATCGCTTCGGCAATTTCTGCGGCAGATGAACCCGACCCGCCGTGAAAGACGAAATCCAAACTATTTTCTGGCAAACCAAATTTTTCAGACACAAACGCTTGCGAATCTCGCAAAATAGTCGGTGTGAGTTTCACATTTCCCGGTTTATAAACGCCGTGAACATTGCCAAACGACGCGGCAATCGTGAAACGCGGACTGATTTTAATAAGTTGTTCGTACGAATACGCGACATCTTCGGGTTGCGTGTACAACGCCGATTGATGCAAATGACTGTTGTCCACGCCGTCTTCTTCGCCGCCGGTGCAACCGAGTTCGATTTCCAACGTCATGCCGATTTTGCTCATGCGTTCTAAATAATGCCCGCAAATTTCAATGTTTTCGTGCAGCGGTTCTTCCGACAAATCCAACATGTGCGAACTAAAAAGCGGTTTCCCCGTCGCGGCAAAATGTTTTTCACCCTCGTCCAATAATCCGTCAATCCACGGCAATAATTTTTTCGCCGCGTGGTCGGTGTGCAAAATAACCGGCACGCCGTAATGTTTCGCCACCGCGTGAACGTGTTGTGCGCCCGAAATTGCCCCTAAAATGGCTGCTTGTTGACCGTCTAATTTCAAACCTTTGCCGGCAACAAATTGTGCGCCGCCGTTTGAAAATTGCACAATGACTGCCGATTGGGCTTTCGCCGCCGCTTCGATAACGGCGTTAATGGAATCGCTGCTAATCACATTGACAGCGGGTAACGCCATATTGTGGGCTTTGCAAAATGCGAAAATCTTTTGTACATCGTCGCCGGTGACAACGCCTGCGCTAACAATATCCGATAATTTTTGTGACATGAAAATCTCCAATTGTGTTGTAAGTATGCCGCGACAGTTTACAACATAATCGCGTTTGCATCTAAAGCCTTAGAATGCCATGATTGAAGGCACTTTCATTTAATTTAAAAAAACCGTTATGAGTAATCAATCCCCCCGTATTTTAGTTGTCGATGATGAACCCGATATTCGCCATTTGTTGGGTGAAATTTTAGAAGACGAAGGCTATCAAGTCAGCATGGCGGAAAATGCCAGCGTGGCAAAAGTGTTAAAAATATCGATGCCACCCGATTTGATTTTGCTGGATATTTGGATGCCCGACACCGACGGCATTACGTTGTTAAAAGAATGGCTCGCCGAAGAAAAACCGTTGTGTCCAGTGATTATGATGTCGGGTCACGGTTCTGTTGAAGCGGCTGTTGAAGCAACTCGTTTGGGCGCGTTCGACTTTTTAGAAAAACCGTTGTCGTTGGCGAAATTATTATTGATTGTCGAACGAGCATTAGAAGCGGGGCAGAAACGTGACGGATTACGTCAGTCCGTTCATATTGACGTTGAACCGATTGGCAAAAGTGCGGCGATGGCGCGGATAAAAGAGCAATTAAAACGTCTCGCGCAACATAACACGCGGGTGTTATTTGTCGGAGAAGCGGGCGTAGGCAAAGAAGTTTACGCACGTTATTTACACAACAACAGCGCACGCCGTCACGGTGCCTTTGTGAACGTCGCAGTCGGCAGTATTTCACCCGAAAATTCGGCGGTAGAATTTTTTGGCAAAGAAGACGGACACCGAATTTATCAGGGTTTACTAGAACGCGCGAATAACGGCACGTTATTTTTGGGCGAAATCGGCGACATGGATAAAGAAACCCAATTGCGTTTATTGAGCGCGTTGGAATCGAGTTCATTTTTGCGCGTAGGTGGCAGCGAAGCGGTGAATGTCGATGTGCATGTTGCCGCCTCGACGCGCATGGCGTTGGATGAAGAAGTGCGTTTCGGGCGGTTTCGCCATGAATTGTATTATTTGTTGAACGAAGTTTCACTGACGATTCCACCGTTGCGCGAACACAGCGAAGACGTACCGGCGTTGTTGAATTTTTACGTTGATTATTTTGTCACGCATGAAAAATTGGCGTTTCGCCGATTTTCGATGGCAGCGCAAAATTATTTACGCAATTACAGTTGGCGCGGCAATGTACGCGAATTGAAAAATGTGGTGCAACGGTTGATGATTTTGGGCGTGGGTGAGGATATTAGCTTGGAAGAAGTCAAAAATGGTTTGGGCATGACCAGCCCCGATTCGATGATTTTGTCGTCGATTCCAGAATTTTTTAATTTGCCATTGAAAGAAGCCCGTGATCATTTTGAAAAAGCCTATTTAGAATATCATTTTGAAAAAAATGGCGGCAGCGTCGCAAAATTATCAGCAGCGGTGGGCATGGAACGCACGCATTTGTACCGCAAATTACATTCGTTAAATATAAAGTTGTGAGAGGTGATGCTATTTGTAAAACGCATTTCGGATGTTGCATGACGAATAACCTACTAATGCGCTAAACTATAGACACTTTTACATTTACTAAAAAAACGCATTATGTCGCTACAAAATCGAGTTATTTTAATCACTGGCGCGGCGGGTGGATTAGGTTCAACCGCCGCATTAACGTTGGCAAAAGCTGGCGCACAAATCATTTTATTAGATAAAAATTTGCCGAAACTTGAAACAATTTACGACAAAATTTTAGCGAATGGCGGCGTTGAACCGATTATTTATCCGTTCGATTTGGCGGGTGCGAGCGAAAATGATTATGAAGAACTCGCCCAGCGAATCGATGAAAAATATGGCGTGTTACACGGTTTATTGCATTCTGCGGTGGAATTTAGTTCGTTCACGCCGTTGATTCAATTCGGTATAAAAGCGTGGGGACACACTTTCAATGTCAACGTCCACGCGCCATTTTTATTAACGCGCGTGTTATTGCCGATTCTACAAAAAGCCCCGCACGCTTCAATCGTTTTCACTTCTGATTCATCGGCACGTCTTGCACCCGCTTATTCTGGCGCGTACGGCGTTTCTAAAGTCGCGCTGGAAGGTTTAGCGCACGTTTTAGCCGAAGAATTGGAAGGCGTGGGGAAAGTTCGGGTGAATATCTTAATTCCTAGTCCAGTCGATTCGCCGTTACGCAAACGCGCTTATCCTGCCGAAGATAAAACACAACTTCCAACGATGACGGTCTTAGAGCCGATTTATCAGTATTTATTTTGCGACGACAGTTTGGGCGTAACCGGACAAACGATTGACGCGCACACTTTTCATTCTCACATTTCATAAAATTATGGCAGAAAAAGAAAGCATTACGTTAACCCGCGACGTGAACATTATTACCATTCCCGACGGACATATTGGCAAATTAAACGCGGGGGAAATTGTCACGCTTCATCAAGCGTTGGGCGACAATTTCACCGTGCTTACGCCTTATGGTCATTTGGTGCGAATTGCTGGAAATGACGCGGATGCGTTGGGTAAAGAGGCGCATCATTCTGCCGCATTGGTGAATGAAAACACTGTGCAAGCGGTGGAGGAAAACTGTTGGGCGGTGATGAAAACTGTTTATGATCCAGAAATTCCTGTAAATATCGTCGATTTGGGTTTAGTTTATAGCTGCACGGTGAATCCCGTTGCCGAAGACCGCTACCACGTTCATGTTATGATGACGCTCACTGCGCCAGGTTGTGGCATGGGGCCGGTCATTCAGAGTGACGTTGAAAGTGGTATTAAAGCCTTGCCGAGTGTGGCGAGTGTCAATGTCGAAATCGTGTTAGATCCACCGTGGTCGCGCGAAATGATGTCCGAAGTCGCTCAAGTGCAGCTGGGGTTATTTTAAAAAATTTTAGGAGTTCAGTTTATGATTAAAAAGTATTTAACAACGGCAATTTTCGCCGCTTTGATGACACCTGTTTTAGCGAATGCCGCCGAAGGTTTATATTCTTCCGCCAGCACGCCAAATTTGGACACGCGCTGGTACGTTGCGCCGTATGGTTCATTTGTTTTGACTGATGAGAATCGCCATACCAGCGACGGTTGGGGCGGTGGTTTGGCAGTCGGTAAAATGTTGGATGAACATTTCAACGTCGAATTGAAAGGTTTTTATCAAACCTTAGGCAATTCGTCTAATGGGTTAAATTTGAATTCTGGCAATGTTGATATGGCTGGCGGCACGGCTGATTTGCAATACTTTTTCTTCCGTGACAAATACTCGCCGTACGCCGTCATTGGTGCGGGCGCGGCAAATACCAGTTCGCCAAATGGTGATAAAATCGGTTTTATCGGTGAAGCGGGTTTAGGTTTTACTTACGAAATCTGTGACGGTTTTTTCTTGCGTAACGACGTGCGTTATCGCTACAACAACAATTTCGGCGGCAACGACAATAATTCAAACGTATTTGCCAACAACTCAAACAACAGCGATTTTCACGAGATGGTTGTCAATGTCGGTTTCGTGATTCCGTTGGGCGATAAAGTAGAAAAACCTGCGCCAAAAATCGAATTACCTGTTGTGCATCCAACGCCGGTAGCGGATTGTTCGACGAAAGACGATGACCACGACGGTGTCAATAATTGTTTGGATCAATGCGCGGGAACGATTGCAGGCAGCAAAGTCGATGCTCAAGGTTGCCCGATTAGTTTGGAAATTAAAGGCGTGCAATTCAAATACGATTCTGCCGAATTAACACCCAACGCAAAAGTCATTTTAGACGGCGTTGCGGCAAGTTTAATCCGGTATCCGTTAAAAAATTATTTGGAAGTTCAAGGACACACCAGCAGTGAAGGTTCGGATAATTACAATTTACGTTTGTCGCAAAAACGTTCGCAATCTGTCGCCAATTACTTGAAATATAAAGGCGTAACTAATAAATTAACCGCGCATGGTTATGGTGAAAATCAACCGATTTCCGACAACAGCACCGAAGAAGGAAAATCCAAAAACCGGCGCGTTGAATTGATTTGGATTCAGTAATGTAGTGATTAGATTTAGATAAAAAATTAGGAATTGAGCCGCTTACATCCCCGCCGCGAATGGCGGGGTCTTGCGCTACTAAAAGATAAGAAAGGCGTGAAATGCGTCCGTTTATCATGCTTTGACAAACTTGCTTCAAAATCAATTGATGACACCGGTTAAAATCAAATCGGCAATGGGGTAGATTTCGTCTCCATCGGAAAATTGTAAATTTTCCACATTCGTTAAAATGTCTTCGCCGTCTAAAATCGATTCGTCGTTGCCTTGATAACTGACCACAAATTCTGTGGCATCGGAATTGGGTATAATTTGATAATCATCTTTTGCACCACTGAAAATCGCGACATCGTTGCCGTTGCCACCGTCGATAACATCATTGCCCGCGCCGCCTTCCAAGGTATCGTTACCGCCGGCACCGTTAATCGTATCGTCGCCTGTTTGACCGTCAAACACATTGGCGATTTTTCCGCCGTCGATTTCTTGCAACAAATTATTCAACTCGTTGCCGGTGCCGTTAATCGCCTTCGCACCCGATAAAATCAGTATTTCCACGTTGGGGCTGGTGTTCAAGTCAAAATCTACGCTGGCAATAATTTGATCTTCACCGCCATTTTTGGCTTCGATAATTTTGTCTTCGGTGTTGTTCATGTAATAAGTGTCATCATCCGTGCCGCCGCTTAACGTGTCCATACCGAGTCCGCCGTCCAACGTATCTGCGCCGCTGCCGCCCACTAATTGGTCATTTCCTGCCATGCCTTTCAAGAAATTATCGCCGACATTACCGGTGATTTGATTATTCAATTCGTTGCCGGTGCCGTTGTTATTGATGATTCCCGCGAGCATTAAGTTTTCGACATTTTTGCCTAACGTGTACGACAAAACAGTTTCAACAGAATCGTTGCCGCCCAACTTTACGTTGGCATCGGTTTCGGTGACAGTGTCTTTTAAATTATCGACGATGTAATAATCATTGCCTGCGCCGCCGTCTAACTTGTCTGCGCCCACACCGCCGTTGAGCGTATCGTTGCCAGCATCACCCGTTAATTTGTCATCCCCTTTGCCGCCGTCGAGCGAATCATTACCGCTGCCGCCGAGTAAAGTGTCGTTGCCGTCGTCGCCGGTTAATTCGTCGTTGCCGTTGCCGCCGTCGAGTAAATCATTACCTGCACCACCGTTTAATTGGTCATCACCGGCGTTGCCCAATAACGTATCCGCACCCGCCATGCCGGACAATAAATCATTTTTTTCCGCGCCGATGAGTTTGTTTTTGTTGGCATCGCCGATTTTCGTGAATCCGTTAATCACAATGCTGGCTTTAATCGCCGCCGTTTCGCCACTGGTTTGAAATTCGGCGTTGTCCAAATCATCGGTGTAACTGACGGTGACGCTGATTTTTTTGCCAATATCGGTTTTGCTCGGATTGTATGTTTCTTTTGTGGCATTTTTAATCGCTACGCCATTGCTCAACCATTGATAACTGAACGCGCCCAGCCCATCCGCATCGTCTAGCGTATTGAGCAACGATAATTTTGTGCCGACTTTTGCGATACCTTGAATAACTACGTTGCCGGTCGGTGGGTTGTTGACGATTTCTGTAATACTGGTGTCGTTTACATTTACCGTCACGCTTTTACTGGCATCGTTAATCAACGTGGCGATTAAATTTTCTTTACCTTCAGTTAATTTATCATTTGAAAACGACACGGCGATGGTACCAGTGCTATTTTTGTCAATCCACAAAAGGCGTGGCAACAGCATTTGGTTATCTACATCTGCGCTGGAAATGCTACCGCTAAATGTTAACGGGAAATCGATGTTGCTTTCGATAGGTACGTTGGTCGTGGTGATTTTGAAATACACGCTTTCGCCTTCGTTCACATTCACTCTATCGACGCTCAACGCATACGTTGGCGGGGCGGCTTGTACAAAAATCGGCGAACTGCTAACTTTTTCAAAGTTGCCCAAACCGTCGGTGTAACTGACTTGCACGCTGATATTTTTGTTCACGTCGTCGTTGATGGGCGTGTAATTCGGTTGCGTTTTGCCGTTGATGATTGCGCCGTTGCTGAACCATTGAAAATTAAACGCCCCCACGCCGTCTAAATCCTGCACATTGTTTTGAACGGTCAATGTTTGTCCGACTTTCGCGTCACCGTTAATTAAAACGTTACCAGTTGGTGGATTATTCATCGGGTCATTGACGT
>SESG01034658.1_pt1 | contig 12203 bp, 10 predicted proteins | sample 3171421 | NCBI WGS metagenome assembly SESG01 (sample SAMN10866946, study PRJNA518727) | freshwater metagenome | biome: subpolar coniferous forest; feature: holomictic lake; material: water; isolation source: holomictic Lake 227, 6 m and 8 m depth | place: Canada: near Kenora, Ontario | collected... | reverse complement strand
GGGCGCCGTCGCGTCCGCCGTGTCGGGCACGGCGGCGTCCGCGCTCAACGCCTTCGGCGTGCTAGCGCTCGGCCTCAGCGCGCCGGCCAGCGCCGCGCTGTTCTTGTACGTGTTCGGCAGCCTGCTCAGCTACTCTCTCGACATCGTGTTCGCCAAACGCGAGTTCGTCCTTTCCCGCGGCGCGGCGCCCGCGCCGATCCCGTACGACGCGCTGGGCAAGCGCGTGCGCTGGCTGGTCCGCTCGTTCGGGCGGCGCTTCTTCTTCCGCTTCGTAGTCACGGTGCTCATCGAGACGCTGACCGGCGTCGCGGTCACCTGCGCCGCGATCAGGCTGCTGGACCGCCACGAGGTGCTCATGGAGCCGCGCAGCCGGAGGCTGCGCGACGTCTGCACGGCGATCGCGGCGGCGGTCGCCGTGTTCCTCCTGTTCGGCAACATCCTGCGGTTCGACTGGGCGTACTGCGAGGTCGAGCAGCCGCAGCTGACGATCGTCGTCATCGCGTGGATGGCGATCACGCTCCTGGCGTCGGCCCTGGCCGTCGGTCCGGCGCCGCGGGACTCCGAGTAGAGAGCGGCGCGCTCGGACGCTCGGGCCGCAGATATTTCGGGGCGTCGGGTAGGCAGATCCACGAGCCCCGACCCGAGGCCAATGTCCTCTCCCGCTCCGACGTTCGAGGACGTGCTCGCGCGCTACGCGTCCGACAACAACGACACGGGCACCGACAAGACGACCTCGCACGCCTACGGCCCGCTTTACTCCCGGCTGTTCGAGCCGTACCGCGAGTCCGCCCGAGCCGTCCTCGAGATCGGCGTTTACTCCGGCGCGTCCGTGCTGGCGATGGCGGAGTACTTCGGGGGCGCGCGCGCGACCGGCGTCGACATCACGCTCGAGCGCGTCAAGTTCGGCCGGTTCCACCCGCGGGTCGCCTTCAGGCAGCTGGACGGCACCACGCCCAGCGCGCCGGCGCAGCTGCTCGGGGGGCACGCCGGGGGCTTCTGGGACGTCGTGCTCGACGACGCCTCGCACAAGCCAGAAGACCAGGTCGCGAGCTTCGTCATCTGGGGCCCGCACGTGGCGCCCGGCGGGATCTACGTGATCGAGGACATCGACGGCAAGCACGGCGACGCGGTCCGGTCCGGGCTCGAGCGCGCGGCCGCACAGCTGGGAGGCTTCGATCCGCTCGAGTGGCACGACCTCAGGTCCGCCAAGGGCCAGTTCGACGACGTCGTCGCTGTGCTCAGGCGCTCATGCTCAAGCCCGGCGTAAGGCAGTCGCCGCCCGTCCGTGTCTCACATGGAGTGCAGTCGGGCACAAGGAAAAGGCGCCGAGGCCGGGCGCCACGGCTGCGAGCACTACCGCCGCAGGTGCATGCTCGTCGCGCCCTGCTGCGGCCCGAGCTGCGCGGCCGTGCGGGCGCTGTGCAACGACTGCGGAGCGCGCTTCGAGGCCCGCAGGATCGGGTGAGCCCATGGCGTGCGGCCGCCCGCCTGACGCGTCCGGCGAGGGCGATTCATTTTTTGCCGTGCGGTTCGCCCGGGTCATGGAAAAAAAGTGTGGGAAAGAGAAGGAGACCGGCTGAGCTGTAACTCGACATGTCGCTGCCCGTCATGTCCGGAGGACTCAGGATCTCGACCGCGAACGCGTCGGTGTACAACAACGAGGTCGCCGGCGACATCCTGGTGTTCCCGGGGTCGCAGTCTCAGAACGTGCTGATCGGCCCGTCGAACGGCACCGGGCAGTCCACGATGCTGTTCAACTCGAACATCGCAAAGGTCTACACCGACTTTGACATCGGCGGCATCACGACGACCAAGGAGATCCAGATCGGGATCAGCGCCGGCGCCATCGCGACCGGCCCGCTGACCGGCAACTACGTCTTCAACAACCCGGCGCAGTTCAACGCGACCGCCGTGTTCGCCGGCAGCAACACGCTCGTCGCGAGCTCCAACCTGGCGTGCTCGTCCTCGAACGTCTCGTTCTCCGGCAGCGTGTGCTTCACCGGCAGCAACCCCGTCGCCATCGGCCTGTCCAACCCCTGCCAGTACCCGCTGTACATCGCGACGCTCGGGAAGGGCGGGGTCGGCATCTACGTCGAGGGCGACTCGGTCTCGCTGTCCGACCGCCGCTTCAAGACCGACATCCGGCCGATCCCCGACGCGCTCAACAAGGTCAACCTGATCGGCGGCTACACGTTCGGCTGGCTCGACCGCGGGATCGACAGCACCCGCACTGCAGGCGTCATCGCGCAGGAGGTCATGGAGGTGCTGCCCGAGGTCGTCCGCGAGGGCGACGACGGCAAGATGAACATCGCGTACGGCAACCTGAGCGCGCTGCTGATCCAGGCGATCAAGGAGCTCGCGGCCGGCAAGCAGATCATCAGCGTGACGACCACGACCGCCGACGAGGACTTCAGCGTCGAGCTGCCCGCCGGCCACGTGTGGACCGGCGCGTTCGTGTCCGGAGGCTCGCAGTACTCGCGCTCCTTCGCGGCCGTCGGCGCAGCCGACGCGACGACCGGCAGGCAGTCCGCAGCCGGCCGCATCGAGGTGCCCGGCACCTACCAGCTGCTCGTGCTCTGATCAGCGCATGCCGGTGCGCGCACTGGGCCCGGGAACAGATGCGGCGCACTTTGTAGCAGGGGGTGATTCGGAGGTGGGGAAGGGGGCGAAAAAATGACAAGGGTGCGTGTGCAAGACCCAGCTGACGACCGCGCACGCATCGAGCGGCGGCTGGGACACGTGTGCGCATCCCTGAGGGTCCTGTGCCGGGACAGGCCGACGTCCACGGCCGTCGCCTCGGCCATCCGGTACGCGCTGCTCTCTGGAGGCAAGAGGATCCGGCCCGCGGTGTGCCTCGCGGCCTTTCGTTCGCCCCCCACCCCCGCCGCTCCGTCCACGCGCAGGCGGCCCAGCTGGAGCGTGGCGGTCGACGCGGCGGCGGCCGTCGAGATGCTCCACGCCGCGTCGCTCATCCTCGACGACCTCCCGTGCATGGACGACGCCCTCCTCCGCCGGGCGCGTCCGTGCACGCACCTCGCGTTCGGCGAGCCGACGGCGATCGTCGCGGCCGACCTCATGGTGCTCTCGGCCTTCCAGGTCGCGATCGGCGAGCTCCCTCGAGCGCGCAAGGCGAGGCGCGAGGGCAGGCGCAAGGGCAGGCGCAGGCGGAGGCGGAGGCGAAAGGCAAAGGCCAAGAGGCGCCGGGAACGGCGCGCACGGCGGGCCGCCGAGCGTGCGCCGCGCCACGCGGTGCTCGCGGAGCTGCTCGCCGCGTGCGAGGGCATGTCGCACGGCCAGATGCTCGACCTCATGTTCCCGTCGTCCGACCACCTTGGCCCGCTGCGGACGGGGGGGGGCGAAGGCGTCCCGGCCGCACGGGAAGCGGTCCTGTCCGTGCACCTGGGCAAGACGGGGGCGCTGTTCGAGGCGGCGGCCGTCGCCGGCGCCCTGGCCGCGGGCGCGGCATCGCGTGGGGCCGCCGCGTGGGCGCGGGAGTACGGCCGGGCGCTCGGGCTGGCGTTCCAGATCGCCGACGACGTGCTCGACACGACGGAGACCTGCGCGACGACCGGCAAGACGGGAGGGCACGACGTCGCGAGCGGCAAGCCGTCGTTCGTCGCCGTCGCGGGCGTCGCCGGGAGCAGGGAAGAGGTGAGGCGGCTCACCGCGCGCGCGGCGGCCGCGGGAGGCGGCGAGGGCACGCCCCTCGGCCGCTTCGCCGCCATGGTCCGGGACCAGGTCGGGTGAGATCGTCCGTCCCGTTCAAAAGTTGGTACCGTCGTTTTGGAGGACGATGGGTGGGTGGGGGTCGGGGGTGAGGTCCCGGTGGTGGGGGTGATGTGCTGGTTTTTTCAGAGGCCAGCACCCAAGGGGTCTGTGGCGAAGATGCCTACCTGAGCACCTGCATAATGGCGCCGTGCGGCGTCTCGACCCTGAGCATGACAGGGACCGGGAGGGGGGTCGACTTCTCGTCTTGGGACTTCGGTTGCTGGACCTCCCGCGGCTCCTGCTGCTGCCACAGCTGCTGCTGCTGCCACTGCAGCTGCTGCTGCTGCCACTGCAGCTGCTGCCACAGCTGCTGCCACTGCATCTGCTGCTCCTGCTGAATCTGCTGCCACTGCTGCTGCTGCCACTGCAGCTGCTGCTGCTGCCACTGCAGCTGCTGCTGCTGCCACTGCAGCTGCTGCTCCTGAGACTGCAGCTGCTGCTGCTGCCGTTCAACCACACACTGGATACACAAGCAGGGCCCAGGCTGCACCGCGTTGACCGGCACCATGTGGGCCTGCTCCTCGTAGGGGGCCTGCTCCCCGTCGGGGGCCTGCTCCTCGTAGGGGGCCTGCTCCTCGTGGGGGGCCTGCTCCTCGTAGGGGGCCTGCTCCTCGTAGGGGGCCTGCTCCTCGTAGGGGGCCTGCTCCTCGTAGGCCTGCACCCCGTTGGCCTGCACCCCGTTGGCCTGCTCCACCAAGACGAGCGGCTGCTCCACGGCAGGCGAGATGGCGATGGCCTTGGTCCACGACGTGGCCCAGCGTGCAGCCATTTCAGTGTACGTCTTGTACTCGAAGGCGAGGAACACGTCGTCGATGATGAACTGCACGATGTCTCCGATGTTACGGGCGACCTGCTTGCGGACAATGATCATGGTCGCACAGAAGCTCTGCAACTGCGCATAGTAGTCCTCCAACTCAGGAGACCCATAGAGTCCTACCCATCTCACTGCTTCCTTGAAGCTGCAGCGGCGCATCATGGCCGCGATAATGACAGCGTGTAAGAGCCGCACCTTGTAGACCTCCTCGACCTCCTCGACCTCCTCGGCCACCTTGACCACCTTGGAATGCTTGCGACCGTACATGGATGCGTATGGCATGTTGAAAGTCCAGTCCAATTCGTATTTGAAATATCGTCTGATGAAATGTTGCATATGCATGAACCGCCCAAATTTTCGCGCTGGGTGCCCACGGTGACCCCACAAACGAAAAATTGGTATGATTTCGTCCACACTCGTGGTATTCAAAGACAATTAATTTGAGATCGTTCTATACATCTATTCCGAATCCGTTCCGATCGAGACAGCCATGCTTCGCTTTGTTGAAGCTCCATTCACCGGTGTCGACATTGTCCCATTGATCGTATGGGGCGTCCTCGTCGGGACATACTGTGACCTAGGCAAGGCCCTGGAGGCCCTCAACCTGTCGCCCGATCAGCTAAGCACCGGGTGGACCAAGCTGGCCTCGTCCTTCTTCGGGCAGGGTAAAAACTTGACTGTGAGGGACGACGGTGCTCGCCCTGACCAGGGCGATCTCGCCGACGACGTCAACCGCATCGCCCCTCGCGTGCCCAAGGATCAGAATGGCATGCTGTACATCAACGTCAAACTGCTGGACATCATGAAGCGTGTGCACGCCAAGGCGATTGCCGCAGCCAATGCAGCCGGTTTGGACTCATCTTTGCACAAGTACATCCAGATCCTCCTGAAGAAGGGTGGTGGGCCCGGCCACCCCGACCGCCACAATATCCTCATGTACCGTGCCCATATGATCCTCGTCGACATGCTGCAGCCCAACGCAGACCAGAGCGCCATCGACAAGCACGCGTCCGACAAGCTCGCTGCGCAGATCATCTTCGACATCAACCAACAGATGGTCGCGTGGTGCACTGAGGAGCTCAACGCACACCTGGAGTCAGTCAACCAGGCCTTGCTGGAGGCGCCTCAGTTCGTCAGGAAGTCGGGAGGCGGGAAGAAGCGGGTGAAGGCCTGAAGAGGCCTTCAGGACGCGCGAGGCGTCCAATCCATCCATCACACATCCGCGTGGCAATCCATCCAATTCACTGAATACCCACCATTTTTTTGGCATTCGCCAGCTTCTTCATCAGCCCCACGAGGCCGCTCAGCAGGGATCCGTCGGCGCCGGCGTCGGCGTCGGACCTCGCGCGCGTCCGCTCATCCGCCCTGGCAGAGGTAGCTGACGGTGCCCCCCTCCCGCGCCCGCGCCCCTGCCCGCGCCCCTGCCCGCGCCCCTGCCCGCGCCCCTGCCCGCGCCCCTGCCCGCGCCCCTGCCCGCGCCCGCGCCCGCTGCCCTGCGAGCGCTGGCCGGGCGCCGACGGGAGCGTCAGAGCGGCCCGCTCTAGCATCTCGAAGGTCATCGGGTTCGAGGGGACGTGCCGTACGAGCGCCTCGGCGATGGCCCGGCCGTCGCCGGCCCTGGCATCGCCGCATGGCAGCGCCGCCAGCAGCTGGCCGTCGAGGGGCTGCACGGTCGCGCCCGCGACGCGCCGGGCGCGCGCTTCGGACAGGAAGCGGTCCGGGGGCACGCTCGAGGTCGCGGCGTTGAACATGACCCGGCACGACCCCCCGCGCGTGCCGCGCACCCTCACGTACGTCGCGAACAGCGACTCCTTGAGCCTGTACCCCTCGGCGCCGGCGGGCGCGGGCCCGGTCACGTACATGCGCGGGATGCCCCGCCAGGCCCCGAGCGAGCGGTGGGCGGCGTAGAACGCGGCCATGCGCTCGCGCGCGCCGGCGGCGTCGCCGACGTGCCGGCGCCACAGGGCCGAGGCCGCGAGGTGCGACATGGCGTTGCGAGCCGTCGTCGGGCCGTTGCCGCCGACGTCGCCCTCGACCCCTTCGAGCGGGATGGGCCAGCAAGTGAAGAACACGTACGCCGTGTCCGGTCCGCGCACGACCTCGACCATGAGCACGTGGTCCTGGATGCAGGGCGTCATCGGCGCGTGGATGCGCAGCGTCGAGCCGTCCCCGAGCGCGGACGCCACCCTCTGCAGCGCGGCGTGGGCCCACGCGGCCGGCACGATGGCGTCGCGGGGCGCCCCGGGGACCGCGACGCCGAGGTCGCCTAGCGCTTCCAGCACCTGGGCCGGCAGCGGGGAGCGGGGTGCGTTCCCCGTGGTGGGACCCCCCGGCAGCTGCAGCGCGGCGGCGCGGGCGCGCATCGTCGCGCCCACGGCGGCCTCGAGGCGCCCGAGCCGCTCGGTGCGCGTCCGCAGCTGCCCCGGGAGCAGCCTGAAGGCGTTCTCGACGACGAAGTACAGGTGCCCGAGCTCCACGACCACGTCGGAGACCTGAACGGCCCCGTCGGAGGCATGCACGGGATCGCCGCCTACCAGGAGCGAGCGGAGCGGCACCGGGTACGAGGGGACCATGCGCAGGCCCCCGCGCCCGACGCCGATCACGTCGGCGAGCGACTGCCCGCTGCGCCCCGTGTGCATCATGAGCGTGTACATGTTGGGCATGAGGCCGCACGTGACGCGCGCGTCGACGCCGCGGGTGCGGTGCAGCTGCGCCGCGAGCGTCACGAGGTCGCCGAGCGCGTCCTCCGCGTAGGCGTCGACGTCGCTCATCGTGCAGGCGCGCGACGCGTCGTACAGCGCGGGCAGCCCGGCCGCGATCAGCGCGGCCTGGTGCGCCCAGCCGCCCTGAAGGACCCACCCGCTGCGGGCCGCGAACGACAGGACGTCGAGCTTGATGGCGAGCAGCGCGTCGGCCCCCGGCGCGATCATGGCGTCGGCCAGGCACTCGACCTCCTTGGTCTCGTCGCTCGGGGGCGCGGCGACCGCGGAGCCCGTCCGCTTGCTCGTCCTCTTGCCCGTCCGCTTGGCCGTGGGCGAAGGAACAGGGGGGGCGCCGGGGGCGTGCACGTCGGCGTCCATCCTTGGGATCTTGGGCACCGCCTCTACACCGGCAATAGAAAATCAGGTACACCCGTGCCAAGAGGTTTTGGAAACAGCGTTTCCAGTCTCTCTATGGCACTGTCTCTCGGCTGGACCCAGCAGGCGCTGCCCTGCCTGAGAGAGCAGGGTCCCATTCCGTTCTGTTCTGAACTGCGCTTGGTATAAGGGGGGCGGACGCCGGGTGTCCATCCGTGCGAGCGCATGTGCGTGTGTTTCTGAAGGAATGGTCAAGAAGTACGTGTTCGTCCTCCCTCCGGCCGAGCCGGACCCGGGGGGAGGAGGCGACGAGGACGAGCGGCGGAGCCTCCTGGCCGTCAACGCCGAGCTGCACGGCTGTCTCGCCGCGTGCAAGAACCGCATCGGGGCGCCGTGGACGGGCCTCGGCCTCGGCTTCGGCGACGCGCGCACGTTCGCGGCCAGCGCCGGCGCGCTGCGGCTGTGGAACACGTACAAGCGCTACACCAACGAGTACGAGCTCATCCACACGGGCTCGCGCACGCTGCCGGGCCTCTCGCGCCACATGCCGATCAGCCGGTCGTTCTTCAAGCTGTGGGAGATGCTCGTCGACTACGGGGAGGGCGACATGGCGCTCGGAGGCGAGGGCCCCGTCAACGCCGCGTTCCTCGCCGAGGGCCCGGGCGGGTTCGTCGAGAGCTTCGCGATGTGGCGGCAGGCGGCGGCAGGCCGCGCGGCGTCGGCGCTCGACTCGCTGCACTGCATCACGCTCGTGTCGCCGCGCCGGAGCGTGCCCGGGTGGAAGACGAGCTCGCTGAGGAGGCTGGGCAGCGCCGTCACCGTGCACGCGGGCGCGGACGGGACGGGCGACCTGTACAGCGCGGCCAACGTGCACTCGTTCGCCGAGGCGTGCGGCGGCGGCGGGAGCTGCGCGCTCGTGACGGCCGACGGCGGCTTCGACTTCAGCGGCGACTTCAACGCGCAGGAGGACAGCTCGCTCCGGCTGCTCGTCAGCCAGGCGTACTCGGCGCTCCTGCTGCAGGCGCCCGGCGGCGCCTTCGTGCTCAAGGTGTTCGACGCCGCGAGCGCGGAGACCATCGCGCTGCTGCAGGGGCTGCGCCGGAGCTACGCGGACGTGCGGCTCGTCAAGCCGCTCAGCAGCCGCCCGGCCAACTCGGAGCGGTACGCGCTGTGCACGGGGTTCGTGGGCGCCCCGGCCGACATCCTCGCCGCGTTCGGGGCGACCCTGGCCCACAAGACGCTGGCGCCGCTGCGCGCGCTCGCCGAGGCACAGCCGCCGCCGATCCGGTTCCTCCGCGCGGTCGTCGAGTACAACGCGTCGCACGTCGCGCGCCAGGCCAGCTACATCGCCCGCACGGTCGCGATGATCGGCGCGTCGGGCGCGGGGAGGGCCTCGGCGGCCGGCGGCTTCGCCGAACAGGCGTGCTGGGGAGGCGCGCAAGCGCCGGCCAGGCAGAGGCTGCTCCACAGGCAGCTGTCCAAGTCCATCCGGTGGTGCCACAAGTACCGCGTCCAGATCGCGGTGCCCGTCTTCCAAGAGTATCGCGTCAAGCTTCTCAAAGACGGCTGAGGGGGCGAGAGCCGTCCAATCCAATCCGCGCGTCTCAGTACGGCTTAAACGTACATAACCGCCGTCGTAACGCGGGTTCTTCAGTTACATCGGTTAATTTGCGCCAACCGGTTTCGTTCATTCATTCCTCCTTACGTTCATTCCCTCGATACGTTCATTTCATTCGTTCCCGCGTTCGTTTTGGGCAGTCCCTTCGATGGCCCGGATGAGGCCGTTCGACATGGGCGCCGAGGTGTCCGAGATGCTGGCAGCGGTTTCGAAGAGTGAGCGACGCGGGACGCTGGACGTTTCGCAGTGGCAGAGCGACGACACCCAAAGGTGCGCCGAGCTCTTTCTGGACTGCGTCATGCCGCCGGAGCTGCTGGCCGCCGGGCGGGCATGCGGCGGCGGCGTCGGCGGCGCATGCGCATGCGACGGCGACGGCGATGACTATGGGCGCGTCGACGGGGTGGCCGCGCGGGAGGCGATGGCCATGCAGTTCGAGGAGGATCGGATCCTCGTGCGGCGGACGGGGATCGTGCGGGTGGCCTGCGCGGCCGCGGCGTTCATGTCGCGGCTGATGCAGGGGGACCGCGCGGACGGCAAGCGCTCGGGCAGGGTCGCCGCGGCCTTCGGGGTCGAGCGGGGCAACCTCGCAGCCTTCCTGCGGTCCCACGCTTCGGAGTGGTGCCCCACCTGCCGCAAGAAGTGCCTGCTCGCGTGCACGGACGCCGAGACGTCGTGCAACAAGTGCGGCTCGCCGATCGACGTCGGCGGCCTGCTGGGGAGCTGCGTCCCCACGCGCGCCTGCGTCCCCGCCTCGAGGCCTCCCAGCTCCCCGGCGCCGGCGGACCTCCCGGCCCACGTGCGCGAGTCGCGCCTGAGGCTCGTCGGGCGCGTGGCGGTCGAGCGCAGCCTGCTGCCGGCCGTCCAAGACGACGCGGAGGCTTTCGCCCTGAGCGTCCACCAGCGCGTCTGCGCTGAGGCGGCCGCCGCCTACGGCTTCTACTGCGCATCGGCGCTGCCGGGGCGCGCGCCGATGCCCGCGCGCGAGGCGGCGGGCTGGACGTGCGCGCAGCCGGACGACGTGCTCTGCGCCGGAGGCAAGAGGCGCATCGCGGGCGCCGACATCCTGGACCACGCCGACGTGATCGAGCGGGTGCTGGGCCTGGATTCAGCAGGACGCCGGGGGGAGGACCCCAAGGCGGAACGCGTCCGGCGCGGTCGCGCCGGCACGCTCGCGGACATCAGCAACATGCGCGACATGCGCAACACCATGATGAGCCTCGCGCTCGCGCTGCTGATGATGGACCACGGGGAGGCGCGGCTGTCCGAGGACGTCGCGGCGAGGGGCGTCTGCAGCTCGCACCTCAAGCTCGCGAGGGCCCACATGGAGATGCTGCGCCGGCTGCGGACGGCGGGCGCACCCGCGGCGGCGCCCCGAGGCGTGAAGCGGGCGAGGTGACGCGGCCGTGTTCCGCCCGTTGCGACCGTGTGCGCCTGGAGTATTTTCGGTCATGCGTTGGTGCGGCCCGCGCCTCTGCCGCCGCTGCCTCCGGCCCCCCCCCTCCCCCGGCCACGGCCGCGGCCCCGGCCCGCTGCTTCCGCGCCGCCTCGCGCGTAACTGGCGTCGTAGTAGTCGCCTGCCACTGCGTGCGCAGAGGGGCGCGCGGTGTACCCGAGCGCCTGCCTCATGTATTCGGCGGACGTGACGACCAGCGGGACTCCTTTGGCCTTCTCCAAGAAATCCTGGAAGCTGACGGTCGCGCCCACCTCGAACACCCCCTCGGGCTTGACGTAGAACTGGACGGACACGACGAACTCCTGGCTGTCCGCCGACTCGTAGTGCGCGTAGAACGCCTTGGCCATCACGTCGTAGTCGATGCGGGACATGACGTTGTTCACGCGGACGTGATTGTTCACGCCGTACTGCAGGGCGCTCTTTCGCAGCAGGCTGCGGTTGGGGCTGTGGCTCATGGTCGCGCGCAGCTGGTTGTTGCCGAACCGGAGCTGGTTGGCTAGGAACAGCTTGGTGGTCAGCGTGGGGTCGCTGTCTAGCTTCACCTCCACGTTCTCTGAGTCGGTGAAGTAACCCGACTGGTTCTTCACGTTGAGCTTCTGCAAGGCCCAGAACAGCTCCTTCGACGCGTCGTAGTACTGCGTGATGCGCTTCTGCGAGCTGTAGATGTCGCGCACCATGCGCTCGAGCTCGAGCGGGACGTGCAGCTTGACCGCGTTGTCGTTCAGCCTCTTGAACGCAGTCCAGTCGACGGCGACCAGCAGCGTCTTGTACCAGTTTGCGATCCCGTACACGGCGTTCTGCTGCTCATCCATGTTCTTGTTCGTCAGCCGCTGGTCGATGAAGCCGGGGACGACGCTCTTGCGGTTGTCACCGCGTTTGCGGTCGTCGTTGCGTCCTCTGCCCCTGCCCTGCGCACGGGTATTCCCTTGCCGCCCTGCACCCCGTGCGCCGTTCCGCCGGCCGGCTGGCTTTCGGTCTCCGCCTTCTTGACCCGGCGCCGAGGGATCCGTCACGCCAGCGGCAGCCGTATCTCCCGACATGCGGTCGCTTTGATCATTGAGCTAGAAAAACAATGGGGGCATGAATGGATTGCCCCCGGGCGCCACCGTCGCCGCGGGCTTCACCTGAGGAATCCCCAGCCCGAAGCTGACCAGGTCGGCGGACGAGCGGTCCCCATCGTACTGCTGGACCTTCGGCTGCCCCCTGCGCAGCGATGGCACGATCAGGATGATGTGGGGCACCCCTCCGCTGTACTCAGAGCTGTCTAGGAGGCTGTGCATGGCGCACGGCGCGCTGTTGCGCACGCTGTCCGTTTCCATCTCCAGCACGTGCACCCCCTTGCCGAGCAGCTCCCCCTTGGCTTCGTCCCAGGCGGGCCGCAGGCGCAGGCACCAGCCGCAGCCGGGGCTGTGCACCAGCATCAGGGTGCGGCCCGCGGCCATGGCGCCCTTCAGCACGAGGTCCGACGCCTGC
>SESG01015316.1_pt1 | contig 12205 bp, 11 predicted proteins | sample 3171421 | NCBI WGS metagenome assembly SESG01 (sample SAMN10866946, study PRJNA518727) | freshwater metagenome | biome: subpolar coniferous forest; feature: holomictic lake; material: water; isolation source: holomictic Lake 227, 6 m and 8 m depth | place: Canada: near Kenora, Ontario | collected... | reverse complement strand
CCACATTATTACTTACGGATGCCAGATGAACGAGGCGGACTCGGAATTGATGGCGGCTTCGTTTATAAAGCGGGGCTTTAAATTGACCGACGACCTGAAAAGTGCGGACGCCGTGGTGGTCAACACCTGCACCGTGCGCCAGCGCGCCGAGGATAAAGCCATCTCACAGATAGGCCGCCTCCGCGTCTGGAAAAAAAACCATCCGGAAGGCAAAATATTTATCGCTGGCTGCGCCGCCCAGAAGTTGGGGGGCAAACACCTGAAGCACCGGTTCCCTTTTGTGGACGAAGTCATCGGGGCAAAGAGTATAGATAAAGTGGACGCAACAGTTGAGATGTATTATAGCGCGGCAGCGCGGCAGCAAGACAGAGCGGCAGTTACAACCAATGCCTCACTATCCACTGACCACTTGCCACTCGCCACTGTTTCTAATGTCTCCGCCTATGTTACGGCTATGCGCGGGTGTTCGCTTAAATGCACCTACTGCATAGTGCCCGAGGTCCGCGGCCCCGCCAGTTATCTTCCGCCTGAAGAGATACTGGCTGATGCGGCGTCAAAGGCCGCGGCCGGCGCCAGGGAGATAATCCTGCTGGGCCAGACCGTCAACGCCTACGCTTACAAAACGCCTGAAGGCACCGTCTCTTTCGCTGACTTACTTTCGAAAACCTCCGCCGTCACCGGAGTCAGCCGCGTGCGCTTCATGAGCCCGCACCCGCTTTATTTCAACGCGGACTTTTTCCGCGTCTTCAGGGATAATCCCAAAATAGCCCGCTATGTACATCTGCCGGTGCAGAGCGGCTCCGACCGCATACTTAAAGCCATGCGCAGGGGATATACCCGGGCTGAGTACCTGGACATAGTCGCCAAAATACGGGAGGCCGCGCCTGAAGCGGCCGTTTCCACAGATTTCATAGTCGGATATCCCGGCGAAACCGAGGCGGATTTCAAGGAAACGCTATCCCTGGTAGCCGCGAGCGGCATCTCTTTCGCTTACTGTTTTAAGTATTCCCAACGCACCGACGCCGCGGGTCTGGCCCCGGATCTGGGCGAAGCGGAAATGGAAGAGCGGCTTAGCCGGCTGCTGGCCGAAGTGAAGAAAAATTCAAGTGACATTTTAAACAAAAGAATTGGTAGAATAGAGGAAGTTCTCCTTGAAGCCGAAGATTTCGGGAGAACCTCGGCTAATTTTATAGTGAGGCTGGACCGAAAAACAGGGCTTAGGCCCGGCAGCCTTATTCAGGCGGAAATAACCGGGGTCAGTAAGAACACCTTAAAAGGAAGGCTTACATTATGAATAAGAAAGACCATAAAGTTTTTAAAGAAAGAAGAGAGCACGTGCGCCTGCCGATCCTGCACGGCATACTCGAACCGGTGGAACTTGAGTTCTACGCCAAAGGCCCGAACGGCGAGCACACGCCCCAACCCGCCATCCTGATAGATCTTTCTGCAGGCGGCATGCGCCTTATAACCTTCCTTGAGCCGCCCCATTCCAAAGAGCTCAACATGATACTGAAGCTCGCCGGCGTAAAAGAAATGCCCATAACCGGCAAGATTTCCTGGGTCAAGCAAAAAGGCGGCGTCTTCATGAGCGGCATTATTTTTTCAGGCATCAGCCACGATGACAAAAAACGCATAAGCGACATGGCGGAAGATTATGTTGACTGCGACACCCGCATCGCGCTCAAACTGCCTGAAGTCTGCGTGGAAAACTGCAGGGCGCACGGCGTATGCAACAAGCCGCAGAAAGACGAATCTCTGTTCAAAAAAAAGTAACAACGACAGTGGTTAGTGAATAGTGGCGAGTGGCTAGTGTAGTGATAAAAAGTTTTCTTATTTTGGCTTCTTCGACTATCCACTAGTCACTGACCACCAGCCACTATTTCATGTTTCATCAATCCAATAAACCCATAACCATTATGGGGGCTAACGCCTCCGGCAAGACCGCTCTGGCGGTAGCGCTGGCAAAAAAAACCGGCGGGGAAATAATCTCCGCCGATTCAAAACAGGTCTACAAATACCTTTCAGCCGGAACTTCTAAACCGATCGGACAATGGACCGAGGTTCTGGGCCGGAGTATTTACCTCGTGGATGGAGTGCCCTGCCATCTTGTAGATACAACCGACCCCAAAAACGCTTACGACGCAGGAACTTTTGTTAAGGACGCCAAGGCGCTCATTGATTCTATCTCAGCTTCAGGCAAGACCCCCATAATCGCCGGCGGCACCGGCATGTACGTGCAGGCCCTCTGGAACGGCCTGGACCCGCTGCCAGGTCCGGATCCTAAAATGCGGGAGTCGCTGGCCGCTTTCGCCGGAGAAAAGGGCAGGGAAGCCCTGCACGCCGAACTTGTCATGCTTGACCCCAAGGCCGCGGCGCAAATTCCGCCAAACAATATCCAGCGCGTCATCCGGGCTATAGAGGTCAGCCGCCTGGCCGGCCGGCCGGTTTCAGAACTCTGGTCCGGGAAATTCTTCGACGCCCTGCCGGAACATCTCGGCAAATTCGTATTTTTAAAATGGGAAAAGAATATACTTAACGAAAGGATAAAGAACCGGACTGTGGCGGTTTTTGACGCCTGGGCGGACGAGACAAGGGACTTGCTGAAGCGCGGCTACCCCGAGGACGCTCCGGGCCTGAAATCGCTGGGCTATCCGCAGGTGATAGATTTTATCGCGGGCAGGATGCCGCGCGCGGAGGCCATACATTCCATCGTAACGCTCTCGATGTCCTACGCTAAACGCCAGAACACCTGGTTCGGCAGGTACAAGAACGCCATGCGCTTTGATCTGGCGTCCCAATCTGATTTTGATACTGAAATGCTGGCGGGGAAAATATTAGGAGATTAGACTCACGGCTGCCGTGGGACTGGGGTGGGGAGAGGGTAAATTCCCTGTGCGCTCCGCAGACCGGGTTTTGCTAAACGAAGGCCGGGGTTTTCCGCCGGCTGCAGAACTCGGCCCGCACACAGTGCGTGCCTCAAACATTCTTCGCCTTCCCTAATGATAGGGATGCGCTCCAGACCCAGGCCTTAAAACCCTCAATGGAGCGCACAGGGAATTTACCCTCTCCCGGGATAAAAATTTAAAGGTAAATAATTTTATGAAAGCTACTCTGATCGCCGCTTTTTTAAAGAGAAAGACCAAGGGCCGCCCGGATCCGGAAGTGGCACTCGAGGAACTGGTGCGTCTCGCCGAGACCGGCGATCTGGAAGTCATAAAAAAATATCTGATACCGCGGCCGCGCTTTAACCCGGCGACGCTTGTCGGTTCCGGCAAGGTAGAAGAGCTAAAAAAACATGTGGAGGAGGAAAAGCCCTCAATTATTATTTTTGATGAAGAGCTCACGCCCGCCCAGCAGCGCAACCTTGAGCGGGCGCTTGGCGTACCGGTTATTGATCGCACCTACCTGATCCTTGAAATATTTTCACGCCGCGCACGGACGCGGGAAGGCAAGCTGCAGGTCAGGTTGGCCCGCCTTTCCTACGACCTGACGCACCTCACCGGCAAAGGCGCGACCATGGGCCAGCAGCAGGGAATGATAGGCACGCGCGGCCCCGGCGAACGCCAGCTGGAGTATGACAGGCGCACGCTCAGGGATAAGATAACCGAATTAAAAAACGAACTGGATGCCATAAGGAATGAGCGGGCCACCCAACGTAAGAACCGGGACGCCGTCCCCATGCCGCAGGCCGCCATAGTGGGCTACACCAACGCCGGCAAATCTACCCTTCTAAACTTCCTCACCGCGCAGAAACACGCCATTTACGCTGACGATAAACTTTTCGCCACGCTTGACCCGACCACAAAGCGCGTGCGCCTGCCCGGGGGAGGCTGGGCCCTGCTGACAGATACCGTGGGCTTTATCCAGAAGCTACCGCACAACCTTATAGCCGCTTTCCGCTCCACGCTGGAAGAAACGGCTTATTCCGATATTATCATCCACGTCCATGATATGTCTTCGCCCCACATGAAACTGCAGCATACGGCAGTGCAGGAAACTCTGAAGGAATTGGATCTGGCCGGGATACCGGTAATAAATGTATACAACAAGATAGACGCCGTGCCAGATCATCGCCTTCGCGCCGAAGGGCTGCGGCGCCTGCGCCCGATTTTAGTGTCAGCTATTACCGGGGAAGGGATCCCCGAGCTGATGGCCCGGGTTGAGCAGACCATCACCGCGAAATGGCCGGACTACGAACTGAGCCTGCCGATGGGCAGGCAAAAGGTGCTCTCGGAAATTTATAAGAACGGCCTAGTCAAAAGCGCGGTCTACGGCCCCGAAGAGATAAAAGTGAATTTTAAAGCAACCAAAGAAAACTATCAGCGCATACTGAAACTGTTGGGGGAGTAACAGCGCGGCAGGGGGCGTTGGGCGCGGTTTTTATATATAATCTTAATATGTCAAAAGATACATTAACTGCCTGCCTGCTGGCCTCCAGTTATCTGCTGGGCGGCATTCCCACAGGCTACATCATCGGCCGCCTTAAAGGAATAGACATTCGGAAATTCGGCTCCGGCAACCCCGGCACGGCCAATGTCTACAGAATCCTGGGCAAGGGTCCGGGCATCATCACTTTTATTGTTGATTTTCTCAAGGGCTTTATACCGGCGTATCTGGCGATAAAATTCTTCTATCTGGGGGCCGGACACTGGTGGATTCCGGTGACCGCCGGCGGTCTGGCTATAGCCGGCCACATCTGGACGCCCTTCCTCAGTTTTAAAGGCGGCAAGGGCGTGGCCACAGCGTCTGGCGTCTTTATGGCGCTGCTGCCCCTGCCCACGGCCGGGGCATTTATCTTTTTCAGCCTGGCCGTAGCCATCACGCATCATATCTCGGTCGGATCCATTACCGCCTCGGTCGTCCTGCCTATCCTGTGTTTCATACTTAACAAGAATCCCGAACAGAAGCCCTTCACTATTATGGCGATAGTGGTCTGCGGCATTATTTTCTATACGCACATCTCTAATATACGGCGTATCCTTAAAGGCCAGGAACTTTCCTTTAAGCACAAAGGAAGCGGCGCCACGGATGAAAAAACAAACTGAGATCTCCGTCATCGGCGCCGGCATGTGGGGCGCGGTGCTGGCTAATTTACTGGCGCGCGAGGGCCGGACGGTCAGAGCCTGGGAATTCAAGGCGTCCACCGCCAGGAGCCTGAACGGCACGCGAGCGCATCCGGCTCTGCCCGGCTTCAGGCTGGCCAAAGAGATAAAGGTATCAACGCGGCTTGAAGAAGCTGTCTGCTCGCCCAAGCTGCTGGTTATGGCCGTGGATTCAAAGCACGTTCGCGCCCTGTCCAGGCAGATAAACATTCTTTTAAAAGACCAGCCCCTGCCGCTTATCGTCGCGGTAGCAAAAGGAATAGAAGCCGGCAGCCTCAAAACCGTTTGCGAGGTGATGGAAGAGGAAATTCCCCGGGCGCATCAGAAGACGATGATACTAACCGGCCCCAGTTTCGCGGTGGAGGTGGCCGCCGGCGCTCCGACCAAAGTGGTGCTGGCCGGCAAAGACCCTGACCTGGTTAAAGCCGCCGCCGCCATTATAGAAGGCGGCCCGCTCAGGCTGGAACTTTCGGATGACCGGCTGGGCGCCGAACTTGGCGGGGCTTTAAAAAATGTATATGCTATAGGCAGCGGGATCATAGACGGGCTTTCAAAGGCCGCCAAGAACAGCGAAGCGGCTTTTCTTATCGAAAGCGCTTCCGAGTTAAAGCGCATCATCACGGCCCTGGGCGGCAGGAGCCACACAGCCTGGGGACTTAGCGGCATGGGCGACCTGCTGCTGACAGCCACTTCAGCCAAGTCGCGCAACTTCCGCTTCGGCCGGGAGATAGGCAAAGGCCGGACCCCGCTGGAGGCACAGCGGCACATAAAAACCGTGGTAGAAGGTTTCGCGGCCCTTGAGAACGCCAGGGCGCTGTGCGCGAAGCGCGCGATAAAGACTCCGGTTATAAATTCTATCTGGAAGATATTATATAAGGACCATAACCCGTCCTCCATCCTTGAAGCTGCCGGTTTTAAAAGAACACAGCACCCCTCGGGTAAATTATGAATAATGAAGAATCCTCCGGCGCCAAAGAACTGGAAGTAAAGATTTACTCCATAGCCTCCAGCATGACGGAATCCATAATTTTCCTGGATGAGACGGGTGGGACCCGCATCCTGCCTATCTGGATCGGTCCCATGGAAGCGCAGGCCATAGCCATCCGGCTTTCCGGCTACCCTTCGCCGCGCCCGATGACGCACGATCTTTTTTTCTCGCTTTTAAAAACCCTCGGCCTTACCGTTGAAAAAGTCAGGATCACGGACATAGTGGACAACACTTATTACTCTACAATAAGCATCAAGGACAAAAACGGCGCCAATAAACACGACATAGACGCACGCCCGTCTGACGCGGTGGCGCTGGCGGTGCGCTTCGGCTGCCCCATCTACATAAGCGAGCGGGTCTTCGGGAAAACTCAGGTGCTTTCTAAACCGATAACCGAAGATGAAGTGGTCAAATTCAAACAGGACCTTAAGAATCTGAAACCGAAAGACATTATAAACCAGTTGATCACGCGCGGCAGGACTGATGAGAACGGAGAAGAATTGGAAGAGGGTGAAGGAACAGAGGGGGAGGAAGAAGATGAACAGACTTGAGATAATCCGGGAAATAGCAAAACATCTCACCACGGAAAAAGACGCCAAGTTGGCCGTCCTTAAAACTTTTGAACTGATGGCTGCCGCCCTGCGGAGCAATGAGAAAGTTGTCATTTCCAATTTCGGGACCTTTAAAGTGAAGGACAGGATGCCGCGCCAGGCCCGCAATCCAAAAACCAATCAGAAGGTTATGGTCGGCCCGCGCAAGAGCATAAGGTTTAAACCGTCAAAAAAATTGACAAGCGGAATCTAGACGGCGCAAAGCGTAAAACGGAAAGCGGGAAGAGTTAAAAGAATTTAATACTCCATTTGGCGCTACTCTTTACGGCTTACGCTTTCCGTTTTACGGTGCCTTAGACTATGGCTGAAAAAAATTACTTTACTATAAACGAGATCGCGAAAAAAACCCAGGTACCGCAATATACCATCCGCTACTGGGAATCCCGCTTTAAATTGCTGCGCCCGCTACGCCTTTCCAGCGGACACCGCCGCTATACGGCCAAAGACGCGGAGATCATCAGTGAGATCAAAGACCTTGTCCTGATGAAAGGCTACACTCTGTCCGGCGCGAAAAAGGTTATTTTCTCCAACAGAAAAATCAAACAGCCGGCCTTTCAGGCAACCCGACCTTCTGACGATACCATCAAACTGCTTGAAGATATAAAAAAAGACCTGCAACAAATCATAAAAGAGTGCTAGCCTAAAAGTTGCAGTTGCAACTTTCCGCCCGCATAGTGGGCGCCCATTCGGGAGGCATACATCTCTTCGGGCCGGGCGCGCATAGGCCGTTTGTCGGCCATAGGCCCTGATACGGCACTGGCATAGCCTTGCGCTGGGCCCTCAGCCCGCTGTGCGGGGAATCCTGCAGAATAATTCTGTTCCCCTATTTCCTAAATATAATCTGTCTTGAACTGCAGGATTCAGACTAACCCAAATACTGCAGTTCAAGACCAAGAAACCTCTCAATAATTTGTATAATCTGTATATTAAGTTGCATCACCCCTCAACAGAGCTGTATTTTTCGGGGCGTGGCTCAATGGTAGAGCGCTCGCTTGGGGTAAAGAAGATAGTTCTTTTTACAAAAATTTTTAACCCGCATTACCGGGGCGTGGCTCAATGGTAGAGCGCTCGCTTGGGGTGCGAGAGACTGCGGGTTCAATTCCCGCCGCCCCGATAAGGCGGGTTAAAAATGCGAGCGTGGACTACGCTAACCTTGCGCCGCTCATGGACACAATCAGACTGCGAGTGGACTGGGCTACCGAAGATTTACTACGGACACTGTGCCAGTTCAATTCCCGCCGCCCCGATAATAACACCAGCCTCCCGGGCTGGTTTTTTATTTTAGGGCGGAAAACTTTTATACAATAGTCATACCGGCTCAGATGGACAGACTGGCAGACTACGCAGCACTTTCTTGGGCATATTTTATACGGAGGACTTATGTTTAAAAAAAATATATCGTTTTGGCTTATCCCGATTTTGATGGCCGCGGCAGTGAATACGGCCGCCCAGAACCAGGCCACGGATGAGAAAACACCGGAACCGGTAACCCACCCGGTAATCTCCGCCTCCAACGCTTTCGCCTTTGATCTTTACAAGCAACTCTCGGCAAAAGCCGGGAATGTTTTCTTTTCTCCCTACAGCATCACCGTGGCGCTAGCCATGACTTACGAGGGCGCCCGGGGCTGGACGGCGACGGAGATGGAAAAAGTCCTGCGCCTTCCCAAGGACGCAACCCTGCGCCGGAATTTCTTCGCGAAAGACCTTGAAGCCTTCAACACCGGCGCCGACGCCAGGATAGCAAACGCTTTCTGGGCCCAAAAAGATTACGCTTTCCTGCCGGCCTACACCGAGCTAATGCGGAAAAGCTACAGGGCGGATGCGTTTGGCGCCGATTTCAAAAAAGCCGCCAGCGCGGCGCGCCTGGAAATAAACAAATGGACTTCAGGCCAGACCAACGGCCGGATAAAAGATCTGTTCCCGGAAAATTCTCTGAACAGCCTTACGCGACTGGTTCTGGTTGACGCGGTCTATTTCAAAGGCAAATGGGAAACGCAGTTCGACAAAAGCCTGACCGCCGAAGCTGAATTCTTCACCAAGCCTGCCGTAAAAGTTAAAGTAAACATGATGAAGCGCACCGGGGAAGGCGCGAAGTTCAACTATTTCCAGACTATGGATATGCAGGTCCTTGAACTGCCCTATAAAAACAGCGGGCTTTCCATGTTTGTTATCCTTCCGGCGGAAGGCGGGCTTAAGAAATTGGAGAAAGATATCTCCCCGGCGAAGCTGGATCAGTGGAAGAAGGGACTTTACAATACCCGGGTGGATGTATTTCTGCCCAGATTCTCGCTTAATGACAGGTACTCGCTGCCCGGCACGCTGGCAAAGATGGGGATGCCCCGGGCCTTCACCGACCAGGCTGACTTCTCCGGGATGGACGGCAGTAAAAACCTTTATATACAACAGGTCGTCCACCAGGGTTTCGTGGAAGTGAACGAGGAAGGCACCGAGGCCGCGGCGGCGACCGGAGTGGCTATGGGTTTGAAATCCATGCCTATGCCCGCGCCGCAGTTCAGAGCGAACCGGCCCTTCATTTTTCTGATCCAGGAAAGCGCGACCGGTAAGATAGTGTTTATGGGCAGGGTGGAAAAACCTTAGCGCGCCCCGCGTCATCCTCGCCATAAGGATCTTTATGGATACAAAAAAACAGACTTACCCGATCCGGGTGGGCCTGCTTTACGGGCACAAACCATCCGGCCATTACTCCGCGGCCCGGGCATTGGCCGATTTTTTTCCGGCCGACGTGATGGAGCCGGTGTTCATAAATCTCTCGGAGGTTTATCCGAATCTAGGTTCCTTCGTGGCCAAAACCTATCTTGAGATCCTAAATAAAACCCCGGCGCTCTGGGACTATGTCTACGACAACGATTTTGTGGCCCTGGCCGCCAACGGCATAAAGACGGCGGTGTTTCCATATTACTCGCGGCATCTGATAGAAGTGCTGCGAAAAAAAAATCTGCAGGCCGTGGTTTCCACCCACGCGCTGGCAGCGATGCTTCTGGCCAAGCGAGACAAAGCTTTAAAGCCTGCGCCCCTTTTCGCCGTCCTGACGGATTTTCACGCGCATTCCTACTGGCCGTCCAAAGGCGTGGAACTTTATTTTGCTCCGGGCAAAACCGCGGAAACTGGACTTAAAAACAACGGCGTGGACGCGGCCAGGATAGTCACGGCCGGCATTCCGGTACGCAAAGAATTTCTGATGCAGGCCGATGCCCGTCAAAAACGAAAGGAGCTGGGGTTGGCGCCAAACCTTTTTACGGTGCTGATAGCCGGCGGCAGCAAGGGCCTGGGCGGCATACAACTTTGCGTGGAGACCCTGAAAAAGTTTTCAGGAAAACTCCAGATCGTGGTCATGTGCGGCGAGAATAAGAAACTCTACCGCAATCTTACCAACACGATGGTGGGTAGCAAACATCTGAAAATAATCAGCGGCTTTGTGGAATACCCGGCAAGTTGCTATCAGGCGGCGGATCTGATCATAGGTAAAGCCGGCGGGATAACCATAGCTGAAGCCATGGCGCTTAACAAGCCGATGGTCTTGTTCTCTCCGCTCCCCGGACAGGAGGAGCATAACGCTAATTTCCTGATTAAGAACCGGCTGGCAGATTTCGCCCACGATTCGCATCAGCTGGAAGCGCTGATTAAGAAATATCTACAGCACCCGGGCGCGCTGGACTTATTAAAGAGCAACATAGCGGAAACAGCCAGGCCATACGCAGCCAGAGATATCGCAGCGGGAATAATGGGACGGCTACTAGGAGAAGTGGTTAGTGACTAGTGTATTGGGGGGATTAAAATATCGGGGCATACGGATTTGAACCGTAAATCCGCCGACCCGAACGGCGTGTGATACCATTTCACTATGCCCCGATTTATTAATTATACACTTTATAATCCCAAAATTCAATTTTTACCGCCGGCTTGCCAATCCTCTAATCCTCTAGTCCTCCAGCCCCATCATTGCCTTGTCAAGCCTGAACCTTGCTTAAAGAAATCCTTTTTAGTATTATTTACTTTCACAGTAGTTATTTTAAGCGTGTTTTTTTAAACATGAGGTAAAAGCATGGCTGAAGAAAAAGAAAATCAGGAACCGGCTCAGGAAGAAACGCCCCAGGCCGAAAAACCCCAAAAAGGGCTTTTAAAGGACATCAATATTGATTCAATGAATCAATATATACGAAGGATCAGCCAAATAGACCATAAGATCTCGCGCGAAGAATCCCATGAACTCTGGAAACGCGTGAAGCGCGGCGACAGGCGCGCCAAAGACCGCATCATGGAGTTGAACCTGAAGCTCGTGATACCAATCGCCAAACGCTTTCTTTACCCCGGAGCCGACCTTATGGATCTGGTGGAAGAAGGCAACCTCGGCCTCCTGCACGCCATCGATAAATTCGAGCCCAAGAAGGGCTATAGGTTCTCAACTTACGCGTCCTACTGGGTGGAGCAGTATGTCAGGCGCTCCGTGGAAGAAAATTCAAAGACCATCCGCATCCCTCCACACGCCTGGACCGCCCTTAGAAAATGGCTAAAGCAGTGGGACGCTATGCACGGGAAACTGGGCCGCGATCCGACATTGGCCGAGATGGCCCGCCAGATGCACTGGACGGCCAACCAGGTCCGCACAGCCCTGAACGCGTCGGAGATAGTCACCGGACTTTCCTCGATAGAAACCCCTCTCAGCGACGAGAACGCCGACACTGTCGGCGACCTCCTGCAGGACAAGGGCTCCGGCACGCCGGAAAGCCTAATCTCTATACTGCGCCTTCATGACGAGCTTAAGGACGCGCTGCTGGAAGTGGGCGAGCGGGAGCGCATGATAATAGAACTGAGATACGGCCTAGCCGGTCAGACCGCCATGACGCTGAACGACATAGGTAAAAAGCTCAGCCTTTCGCGCGAACGCGTGCGCCAGATAGAGGAGCGCGCGCTGCTGCGCCTGCGCCGCGTGGCAGCCAGGATGGGTCTTATAGAGATGGCTAAGCGTCCGGACCACACAAATTTCCAGCCGGGTTGGAACCAGCCTAAGATGAAAACCGACCTGCTGGGCGACGCTATGCCCTCAAAGCCGTATGTCCCCAGGAACCTGAGCAAGACGGGGAAAAAGAAAAAATAATTTATGGGAGCGATAATAAAATGATAAATAACGCGCAAAGCGAAACAATAACAGAGAGAATAAAAACAATAGTCCGTGATGTGCCGGATTTTCCGAAAAAAGGCATCATATTCAAAGACATCACCCCGCTGCTGGCCGACAACGCGACTTTCACCGAGACCATAAAATGCATGGCGGCGAAATACAAAGGTTGCGGGATAACCAAGGTCCTGGGAATAGAAGCGCGCGGCTTCATCCTGGCCGCGCCCATAGCCATGGAACTCGGCGCGGGGATAGTCCCGGTCCGCAAAAAAGGCAAGCTGCCTTATAAAACCATTTCCGAGACCTACGCGCTTGAATACGGCGAAGACACCCTGCAGATGCACGAAGACGCCGTCAGGAAAGGCGA
>SESG01036642.1_pt1 | contig 12206 bp, 9 predicted proteins | sample 3171421 | NCBI WGS metagenome assembly SESG01 (sample SAMN10866946, study PRJNA518727) | freshwater metagenome | biome: subpolar coniferous forest; feature: holomictic lake; material: water; isolation source: holomictic Lake 227, 6 m and 8 m depth | place: Canada: near Kenora, Ontario | collected... | reverse complement strand
CTGTTCCGGTTCCGGATACCGGGCAAACGAAATGTTTCAACGTCGAAGGCGGTGAGATCGCCTGCCCTTCGCCCGGTCAGCCCCTCTACGGTCAAGATGCCAACTACAGCATCAACCCAGTGTCCTACACCAAGCTGGATGGCAGCGGCAATCCGCTACCGGATTCCGCCATATCTTGGGTGATGGTGCGAGACAATGTCACCGGGCTGATCTGGGAAAATAAGACAACTGATGGTACAATCCATGACAAGGATAAAATATACACTTGGTACGACAGCAATCCGCTTACCAATGGCGGCAATGCAGGTACGCCAGGTGATGGTAATAATACCGAGAAGTTTGTTAAGGATTTGAATGATGCCAAATATGGTGGTTACAGCGACTGGCGGCTTCCCACCAGTAAGGAACTGGACTCTATCGTCAACTATGCACAGCCGGTTCCGACTGTCGATGCAGCTTATTTCCAGAATACCAAATCGTACTTTTATTGGTCGTCAACTACCTACGTTTTGAATGCATTCATGGCGTGGGGCATACACTTCTCAGACGGCAGTGGCCCTCCCTACGGTAAGAGCTATAGCTCCTGTGTTCGCGCCGTTCGTGGGGGACAGTTAGGATCATTCGGTGCTGCGGACAGCGGATCAATGGATGGTGCTTCGTCTGCTGCTGCCGGTAGTTATACGAACAACGATGATGGCACGGTAACAGACACATCTACAGGCCTGATGTGGGAAGCCAACGATTCTTCCAGCCCCAAGACCACCACCTGGGAGAAGGCGCTGACCTATTGCGAAGGGCTGAAACTTGGCGGCTTCACGGACTGGCGACTGCCCACCATCAAGGAATTATGCAGCATAGCGGATTACAACCGGCATAATCCGGCGATCAATGAGACTGTTTTTCTGAATACAATTCCGTCTTTTTATTGGTCGTCGACTACCCTCGCAGCCTATGCAACCTATACGAACTATGCGTGGGGTGTGGACTTCATTGACGGTTTTTGTGGCTATGGTGGTAAGTTCGGCTATGGATATGTCCGTGCCGTTCGTGGGGGGCAGACTGGATTATTAGCTGCGACTTTTGCTGCCAGTCCTGGGCTTTGGGTCTATAATCCAGATAGTGCAGCGTGGACGCAAATTGCCTCGGTAACTCCTTTTGATATGATTTATTCAGGCTCAATGCTCTATGGGGACTTTGGAGCAGAATATGGCATCAGCATGTGGAATGGTTATAAATGGCTCAAACTCACACCGACCAACTCTGCAGGCAATATGGTGGTATCAGGTTCAATGCTCTATGTGGACTTTGGAACATTAGGCATCTATAAATGGGATGGTTCTGAATGGCGCAATCTCACACTGACCAACCCTGCCGGCGGCAAAATGGTGGCATCTGGTGCAATACTCTATGTGGACTTCGGTACATCTTATGGCCTCCAGAAATGGGATGGTGCCGCATGGACTCAACTCACATCAGCCAATCCTGAAAACATGGTAACATCTGGCGTAACGCTCTATGTGGGCTTCGGAGCATCTTATGGCCTCTATAAGTGGGATGGTACTTCATGGAGCCAACTCACATCAGCCAATCCTGAAAACATGGTAACATCTGGCGTAACGCTCTATGTGGGCTTCGGAGCATCTTATGGCCTCTATAAGTGGGATGGTACTTCATGGAGCCAACTCTCAACGGCCAACCCGGAAAACATGGTAGCCTCGGGTTCGATGCTCTATGGGGATTTCGGAGCATCTGGTGTCTGGAGATGGGATGGTGCTGCATGGGATCAACTCTCAACGGCCAACCCGGAAAACATGGTGGCCTCGGGTTCTATGCTCTATGTGGACTTCGGAGCATCTGGCATCTCGGGATGGGATGGTGCTAAATGGGCACCCCTCAAATCTGACAATCCAGAGAAAATGGTGGGATCTAATTAACTGTTTTATTATCCAGTCTTGCCCCCGTGTTTCTCTCTCTTTGCGTCATCGTCATGGGGGCAAGTTTTGTTTCTTTCGGCTTTTTTTTACGGGAACCTAAAAGCTGCAATGCTGTGTTAGTAATCAAATGATATCGATTTGTTGTGATAATTTTAAGTCACTAATGCTTTTGATTATGCCGGTTTGTATTAGATAGCCAAAAATTGGTTGCAGGATTTAGTTGGACATATTGATAAAGAGAATTTGGCAAGGAAGACTCCATGATAAAGAAATATTTTTGGTTTATCACTATCATAAGTTGTTTGCTATGTCAGAGTGCTGGCGCTGCATCATCCCCAATGGTTGAACGGCATGTCTTCACACCGCTTCAGGAATCCGAAAAAGAGGTTCAGTCCGAAGTTGCCAAAATTGCCAATCCAAAGGAACTTCAGAAACAGTTCATATTTTCGGGTGTAATCATTGGCCCCAAAGGGAAACAAGCCATGATTCGGGAAACGGGCGGCAAACCGGCTGATGCCCCTAAAAACAAACCTTACAGTATCGGAGATCAGATCAAAGGTATGACGATAAAGGATATCGGCAGTAATCATATTATTCTGGCTGGTCAGGAAGGTGAGACAAAACTCAACCTGTATGGTGGAGGTAAGCCCCGACCTTCTCCACCGGCTATTGCACCAGAGCCTCCGTCAAAGCCTCCCAATCAGCCTCTTGACCCATCCAAAATGCCACCATCGCTGCCAGATTCAGGTGCGCCTCCGGGTTCCGGTGTAAACAAAACACTGCCGGGACCCGCCCCGGAAGTCGCTGGTTCGAATGAGGCACCCAGCGGTGAGCCACCTTCTGGTCTTAACCCTTTTGTAGATGCAATGAAAAAAGCGGCGGAACGCAAAGCCAGTAGGGTAGATCAACCATCCGGAAATGCGGTGAATCCCTTTATGAATTTGGCGCAGTAGTTTTTTTTGAACAGACACGCCCTCCGGAATGAAGTACATGACAATTCGATATGGTGTTCTCCTCATTACTCGAATACACAGGGTATGGGAAAGTCCATGGTGGTCTATCTACTTGTTATCCATGTCTTTTATATAATCCGGTCAAAATCATTCTATGCGTTTTAATTTAAACAGAACCAAATTATGGCTGATCAAAATATATTCAGTATCCATTAAAAACAACAAGCATATACTGTTTCGGGGAATTTAATATATTGAGATTGCATTTGACGATTTTAAACTGGATTACTGCCCCTTTTCGATATCAGACGTTGTTTTTGGGGTTTATTAGCCAGGAAATTCGGGGTAGATATGCGGGGTCAATAGGGGGCTTGTTATGGAGTGTCATCACGCCTCTTGCAAACATGCTGATTTATGTATTCGTATTTTCGGTGGTTTTCAAGATTCGCATGAAACCCATTGAAACCGGTACCGATAGTTTTGTTCTGTTTCTTCTGTCTGGCCTTTTGCCATGGATTGCTTTTTCGGAGGCAGTGGGCAGCAGCGCTACTATGTTCCTGGGCAAGGCTGGTTTGATTACCAAGGTGGCTTTTCCCCTTGAGGTCGTTCCGCTTGCCGGGATCATGGTGACGTTTGTTCTGAACAGTGTTGGTTTTATGGTTTTTTTAATCTATCTGGCGATTGAAGGCTATGGGCATGTCGCCTGGTTATATCTGCCGGTTGTCACTCTCATATTTATGGTTTTTACACTGGGTCTTGTGGTTCTGTTGGCTAGTCTCAGCGTGTTTGTAAGGGATATCCAGCAGTTTATCTCCAGTGCGCTATCCCTGTGGATGTATTTAACTCCGGTTCTCTATCCCATTACCATGTTGTCCGAGTCCCTGCGCATCCTAATCCTCATTAATCCGATGTATCCATTCATTGAGCTATACCATGAAGTGCTTCTGAAGCATACGCTGCCTGTAGATCTGCTATGCTATGCAGCAGGGTATGCGATTATTTCATTTCTGACTGGTGTCTGGTTTTACAGCCGGTCTAGAAATGCGTTTGCGGATGTGTTGTAAAAGGGGAAAATTGAACGCGATTGAAGTGGAACATCTTTCCAAGCATTACCGGGTCTATAACAAGCCTATTGACCGGCTGAAGGAGTCAATTCTTAGAAGGCCCTGCCATCATCTGGTCATGTCCTTAACCGATGTTTCCTTTAAGATCGGGGTTGGTGAAACTCTGGGTATTATCGGCGAGAATGGCGCTGGTAAATCCACACTGCTAAAAATTCTGGCTGGAATTACCCAGCCTACATCGGGAAGTCTCACTCGAAATGGACGAATCGCCGCTTTGCTGGAGCTGGGATCCGGGTTTAATCCAGAATTTTCCGGTCGAACCAACATCCATCTGAATGCAGCGCTTCTGGGGCTGACAGAAAAAGAGATTCGCGCCAGAGAGAACGAAATCATCGATTTTTCTGAGCTGTCTGAGGTGATTGATCGGCCTGTCAAGACTTACTCCTCGGGCATGTTGATGCGTCTGGCGTTTTCCATTGCGACCAGTGTGGATCCGGATGTTCTGATTGTGGATGAAGCTCTTTCCGTTGGAGACCAGCGGTTTGGCCTGAAGTGCGTGGATCGGATGATGGGTTTCCGAAAGGGAGGAAAAACCATTATTGTCTGCAGTCACAGCATGTATCTTATCAATGAATTGTGTGCAAAAGCCATTTGGCTTCATGCCGGAAGGCTTGAGCGTTATGGAATGTCAGCAAATGTCATTTCTGAATATCTGGCATTTTTGGAAACCAAAGACGAATCGGCAGGCGCAAAAGATCAATCATCCATCAAAGAAACCCATCCGGAAGTGATCATTGAAGATTTGGCTGTGTTGGATGACAGCGGTCATCCGATCACCCGTGCTACTTTTCTGCAGACTATTCGGATACGTCTGAAGGCCAGACCCTTGAATGGCGGATATGTTGGGCATATCGGAATTGGTATTGAAAAAATGAATGGGGAAATGGTTTTTGTTGCGACTACCAAAAACAGCGGCCAACCGCCGATTTGCTTCATTGAAAATGTTACGATTCATTTAGTTTTGAACGATATCAAGATTATTAAGGGAAGTTACAGAATACATGCCGTGATTTCGGATGAACACGCCATGAGCGTCATCAATGAATCAAAAAGTGCACCATTCAGTGTATATAGTAATCATCCGGAATTGGGGTTGTTCTGGATTGATCATAAATGGGAGATATCATAGAAAGCACGAATGAAGCCATCCGTGTAAGAGGATATTGATGCCATGATGATTTTTAAAAGCATGAATAATTTGTTGGACAAATGATGCCATGACCCAGAAAATTACTCGATGGGTACAGCGGATGGATTATCGATATCTGTTGCCGGCCATGGCGAGACTGCCTTTTTCGATCGGGGTGTTTGCCTCGTATTGCAGGGGCCTGCTTCAGGTATTGGTTGACTACGACTGGAGATCCATTGCCCTGGGTCGAAAATATATCAGATCGAATGTGTATCAAGCCATGACCGTTTTGCTTGGCAGTCGATCAAAAAGCATTATGGGAACACTGGGTCGATTCCTCCATAACTCAAGAAGCGAATATCAAGATTGCCTGTATATAAATGAACAAAAAATTGAAAAAATATGCCAGAACAGCAAATTAAATGGTATTGAAGATATCTTGAAGGCGCAGAAAGAGGGTCGCGGAGTTGTTCTGTTATCATGTCACTTTGACAGTTTCATTATGGGCATGGTGTTGTTGGGGAAGAAAGGTGTCAATGTAAATGTTCTGACATCATCTCTTGTAGAAGATAAAAGAATCCATCCAGATGTAATTAATTTTTTCACCAGCAAATATCGCTTGATGGAAAAATACATTGGAGGCAAGATGGTCCATTATGAAACTGGACTGGATTTTTATTATCAAGCGCTGGATCGTGGTGAATCTCTTGTTATCATGGCGGATGTTCAAGGAGGGAAGTCAGACATTTATATTCCATTCCTTGAACGTAATTTACGAATGCCAATTGGTGCTTGGCACATGGCAAAAAAGACCAATAGTCTTATCGGGGCTTATATGTGTATATATGTGTCTCCCGGAGTATATCAAATCAACTTTTTTCCACTTAGAGAGATAGATGCGGAAAGCCCTGTGAATACTCTGCTCCCAATATACGCATTCCTTGAAGGATGGATTCGAAAAATGCCCGGAAGATGGCTGGCTGCCGAGCATTTGATGAATTATGGTCTATATGGGTTTGATTGAATTAATACTTGATACGAGTACTCAAGAAATTTGGTTCGGAAAAAAGGCTGAAGATTCGAACGATTGTAAATCGATATGTCACCATGGCCGGGGATCTGTCTGACTCTTTTTTTGAAGGATTTGCCATGGAAGTAGTGTATATCGTTTTGCCGCCGACGTTGAAAGAACGATCTATTCCGTTCAATGCGGAATTCTGTCAGTCATTTATGAGGGATCAGCTCAGGTCCGTCAAAACGTTTTTTCCCATTGTGGACATCGATCAGATGGATGTCCATCAGAAGTGCCAGGTTACATGCGGTGACATTATTGACTGGATGCCGGATGTCGATCAGATTATCATCATACGTTCCGGAGTGATGATGATGCTGTCATCCCTGGAGCGTCTCAGCAGAGCAAGCAGAAACCATGTACATGGTATTGCCGGCCCATTGATGGTGAATGTTACTCCGGATCAGATTTCATCCCTTCCATTTTCCTATACGGATGTTGAGACATTTCAGGAACTGACGGAATGGATGTTGCAAAACAGGGCAGAATCCATTCGAAATGTGTCATCATTATCTGATGAAGTCTTTTGCTGTTCATCCTCTTTTATTGCGCAATTCCCAGAAAATCTTCCCATCGTCGACCTCAGTGGTCATGAAATTTGGCGCCAATCAACCAAGATGGTGGTAGAAAGCAGTATTGCCCATTCATTTTCGAATTATTATCAACACCCACGGCTGGATCTAATTGAATTAATCCCTGATAAAGTTCGATCCGTACTGGATATCGGGTGTGCGGAAGGGGCAATCGGGCGATATCTGAAACATGTTAAACCCTACATAAAGTTTGTGGGTATCGAACCTGACCCGATTGCAGGTCATGAGGCCCAAAAAGCCTATGATCAGGTTTACATTCAGCCGATTGAAAACTTGTCTTTGATGGAGCAGTTTGATTGTATTATATTTGGAGACGTTCTGGAACATTTGATTGATCCCATGGCTGCGATTAAGGCATGTCATTGCTTGCTGCATGATGGAGGCGTTCTGGTCGGCAGTGTCCCCAACATAGGACATTGGTCAGTGATCAGAGGATTGGTGAACGGACAATTTCAATATGTACCCGCGGGGATTTTATGCTGGGGTCATCTAAGATTTTTCACTGAACACAGCCTGCGAAAGATGTTAATCGAAGCTGGGTACTATATTGATTATCTGGGATATAACCAATCCATGATATCACCTGAAGGATGTCAATTTATCAAAAGGCTTGAAATGGGTGGTTGTGAGAAAGCCGTATCCCTGTCTGCTGAACAATTCTTGTTCAGAACGATAAAAATGTCATCAACACCAATTTCCAATGGAAAACAGTTAAAGCAAGGTTGATGATACGGTGAACACGAGAAAACCATGACAAATAACATTGAGAGTACCATTAATGATTTTGGTCGGCAGTGGGAAAAATATACCGAAAACACCGGCTATTATGCTTCAACAGCTTCTCTGGTTGCCTTATTTGGGCCATTATTGTTTCCCTCAGATGTCAAAGGAAAACAGGTCGCAGACATTGGGGCTGGAACAGGACGTTACTGCCGAATATTGAACGAATTGGGGGCAAGAGAAATACTGGCGGTTGAGCCATCTTCAGCTTTTGACATATTGAAGAAAAACACTACTACGTGCCAAGGCATCCAATATCTTCAAGCCACAGCAGAGCAGATTCCTTCAAATGTATTCGACATGATTTTTTGTATTGGGGTTCTTCAGTTTATTAAGGACCCGATGCCTGCACTAAGAGCAATGGGACAGGCATTAAATACTAAAGGGAAACTTTTTTTATGGGTATATGGCGAAGAAAATAACCGGCTGTACTTATCTTTCGTGAGACCGATGCGAAAGATTACTTCCAGAATGTCGCATGAATTGCTTGACAAGCTGGCCAGTTTCTTGGTTTTTCCAGCCAGTTTTTATGCGTATCTTTGTTGCTTTCTTCGGCTTCCCATGGCTGCGTATATGCGCCGATATTTTTCAAAACTGAATTTTTATAGTCGCAAGTTGGTTGTTTATGATCAATTGAATCCGAAATATGCCAGGTATTATCGAAAAGAAGAACTGGAAATGCTTCTGAAACGCAGTGGATTTTTTGATGTGCAACTGTATCATCATCTGGGGTATAACTGGAGCGTCACAGCACGCTACAATGGCTATGAACTGTGGTGATATACTGCGAACTGGCATAATCTGCGCTTTTCATAAACTCCCTCTCCCAGCGGGGGAGGGTTGGGGTGGGGGATCAAAAACGTAAAATTATGCCAGTTCGCAGTATAGTACTCTACCTCATTCTGCGTAGGGTTTTTCGAACAGGATTAATTTGACATGAAGGTGAGATGGCCGTGTAGATGATTAGAAATGTTTGTTTGGATAAACGCCACGGGTGGATTTTGGTATGTGTCTTTTCCATATTTGTTTCTATATTCCTGCAGTGGAACACTGGAATTATTCCGATCAGCGGTGTACATGACAGCTTGAAATTCCTGGATATGGCCGAGACGCTGACAAAGGGAGAATGGCTTGGCGATTACAACCAGATGGCCTTGATAAGATCTCCGGTGTATCCAGGAGTTCTGGCCCTGAACCGCGCAATGGGGTGGTCGTTGCAGCGAGCGCAGACGATTGCCTATCTTCTTGGTATTGTTCTGCTGACAGTTGCATTGCAAAAAATGAATGTGCCTGGCTGTCGGATTGCAGCCGTCTGTGTATTGTGCTCATTCCATCCCGCAGCATGGATTCCCTGCAGGTTTGTTGCAACCGAAGCCTTGTATACCCCTGCTGTGACGATAGCACTTGCCAGCGCTATCGGTGTCATGGGATCGGAGAGGGAAGCCAGATATCCATTGGTCTTCTGGTTGCTGGCGCTATCCATGTCCGTCGCCTTAGCCTGGCTAATGCGGGATGAGAGTCTGTGGCTTATACCGGCATCGGTGGCTTATACCGGATATTTTCTGCGGGAACTTATGCCGGGCGGCAGGGAGCAGGGACCACGGATCAGGGGGCAGGGGGCAGGCGGCAGCGGCTGGAATGTGGCGACCGGAAAGCAGGGAATGACGGGCTGGCGCAGATGGAGATTGGGGATAGCCTGCGTTGTGCTTCCTGGTTTGAATATTTTTATTCTGACGGTATGGATTCAGCAGCAGAATCTGCGACATTATGGTGTGGCAGTGATAAACGAGTTGGCTGAACCCGGTTTTAAGACTGCATTCAGTTGGCTGACACGGTTGGATGGTGAATCCCATCATCCTTACATCCCGGTTACGCGAAAAGCGATGCATGATGCCAATCGGGTCAGTCCCCATTTTCAAATGCTCTATCCCTACTTGTCCCGTCAGTTTGACGGTGGTGGCTGGTCTCAGTTTGGCTGCCAATGGATGGGTGTATGTGATGAACTGGCAGGGGGGTGGGCGATTTGGGCGATTCGGGATGCGGCAGACTCAATTGGCGCACACGCCAGTGCAGATCAGGCAGCCAGGTTTTATGCCGATCTTGCACAGGAAATTGAGACGGGTTGCCGAACCGGACAGCTTTCATGCATATCCAATCCGACTGGCAACATGTTGGCTCCGCCTTTGAAATGGATTGATATTCCCCGGCTTTTATATTCCACAGTTAAGGTTTTGTGGATGACTTTCTGGCTGGGAGACCTGCCGGAAACCTATCAACTGATTGCCGGGCAGGCGCCATCGGTTGAACTCACCGAGAGGTTTGGGCCCGTTGTTGGTACTCTGGACGGTCGTCAGAGCATGTTTATTGTCAATTTCGGAGGAATTCTTTCCTGGATGTTTCGTGTGATCCAGACGATCTGTGGAATATGGATTCTGGCAGTCATTGTGACGAAAGGAATTGCGTTGATCCGAGGCAAATCATTCATCATAAAGGATGGGGATAACCGGAGCCTTTGGGTGATCGGTTTGCTGATGGTGCTCATCGCCAGCAGACTGGCCATCGTTAGTTATGTTGATGCAATGAGCTACTGGGTGCAGGTTCGATATATACTGGTCATCTACCCGGCATTGATTACGCTGATTTGTCTTACGCTTCCTTCCTGGCTATTCCCCAGGCGACAAGATTGGAAGAAAAACCCATTAGTTTCAATCTGATGAGATGAATATCAGCGGTATCTGGAAACAGCGATCTCAGAGAACATGGAGTCAGCAAATTCAGGTTGTCGGTTTTCGCCCAGAAAATCAAGCCCAGTCGCCGGAGAATCCATTGATGCATCGGCTGTGGCAGCCAGTGGATCAGAGGGAGGAATGTATGAAATTCGACAGGAAATTGACGATTGGGCGTAATGATAAAGAATTTTCGGGATACCCGCAAGAGTTCGTTGACAAAGCACTGCTGATGTATGTGATTGCCGACATGCTCCAGTACGGCTGAACAGAAAACAATATCGAAAGAAAGATCTTCAAATGGAAGTTTCCCGGTTCCGGTCTTGACAAAGTGGAGTCCAGGATAAAGATTTTCCAGAAAGGATGCATCTTCAATGCTGGTGACAGTCAGTCTGTTCTTATGGGGGTAGAAAAACTCGAAAAAATTGGATTCTGGGAGAAACTGATCGGGTGTGGCGCCGACATCCAGTATCCGGTCCGATGGCATGGGGTTCATGGATGCCATGAACAGGTTGAATATGTTCCGGCGAACCCGAAACGATATCCGCGAAGCCTGGCCACGCAGCGGATGTTGGATTGAAAAATAGTCAACGGCCCGGGATGTCATCGTTCAAGTCCGAGAATAGCCAGAGCAAACCCATATACCATGGCCTGGATACCCAATCCTATCCCTGTAATAGAGGCGATGACCATGCGAAGCGTTGTTTGATAAGGCATGGGACCAAATTCGGCGGCTTTCCAGAGCAGGGTGGTGTGAATCAGATAACCGGTTCCACAGAGGATGAATATCAGGCCAAAGGCGATACCCCATTCCACGGGTCGGCCTTTGACCAGTTTCAACCAGTACTCTTTCCCTGGTAAAAGGCCGGCATTGACGGCGTAAGCCTTGATAAACAGGCCGAACCCAAACAACTGAAAGCCGATTAGAAGGCAGGTTCCGGAGACAAGCAGAGACGAGAGATCAAAAGTAACCATGCCGATCTTAAGCGGTGCGGAGATCAGCAGGCTGAATCCTAAAACCCCCAATACTGAAAGCAGCAGACCAGGCAGAATAAAGAGCCAGAGAGGGCTATACAAGAGCATGAACCGTAGATGTCGCCAGCCGTCCCGCCAACTTCGCAGGTGGGGGGGGCGAGATCGACCGTCTTTTCTGAGAACGATGGGAATCTGGGTTATGCGCAGTCCACAAAGGGAAGCTTTGACTACCATTTCAGAGGCGAATTCCATTCCACCGGTTTTCAGTCCCAATGTTTGGATGGACTTTCGCTGGAATGCCCGAAGTCCGCAGTGAAAATCGTCCACCGGCGATGAAAAAAAGAGTTTTCCGAGAAATGACAGAACAGGGTTGCCGATCCATCGGTGTTTCCATGGCATGGCGCCTGGGTTGATTCTGCCGCCGCATCGGGGGAACCTGCAACCAATGACCAGATCAAACCCCTGGTACAGCTTTTCCATAAATCCGGAGAGTTCCGTGAAATCATAACTGCCATCGGCATCGCCCATCAGGATATATTGCCCGTAAGCCGCCTGGATTCCTTCGGCTAACGCATGTCCATATCCCTTTTCGAGGATATGGACGACCCTGGCCCCGGCATTTTGCGCAATTTCCACCGATCCATCTGTACTGCCATTGTCCGCGACAATGATTTCTCCGGTCATGCCGGTATCCGAGATGGCTGTCCATGCCTCTGCAATGCAGTTGGAAATGGTCTCGGCTTCATTCAGGCAGGGGATCAGGATGGTGATATCAGTATTTTGCAAAACAGATTCGCTTTCAGCCAGAATTTCAGGGGACAAAATGTTCATTATGATCAACGATCAAGCTCAGCATTTTCAGTTAACGATTTATTTTCCTGATTCGGAACTTATCATTCTGAAACACACAGAAACAGTTT